>Ga0209018_1001357_pt1 | contig 19932 bp, 14 predicted proteins | sample YNPBryBLVA2012_FD_185814 | JGI IMG/M metagenome (GOLD analysis project Ga0209018, IMG submission 185814) | Anoxygenic and chlorotrophic microbial mat microbial communities from Yellowstone National Park, USA - YNP Bryant BLVA 2012 (SPAdes)... ...
CATGGCGCCAGCCGTCGGGTGCGGGCGAGCGGCATTTGGTTACTTCTTTGGGTCGAGCGAAGCGGACAAGGGAGGTCTGCTGGTGGTGCGTCTTGCTGACGGGGTATCATGGCTGATTCACGAGCCACCGCAGCCAGGACCTGGATGGTCGTGGCCGATTGCGGTCACGTGCACGGAGGTGTTTTCGATGTTTCTCGGGCGGGGAGGTCTGCATACAGTGCGTCGTATTCGTCTGGACTCGCTGGGGCCAGGGATGGCGCCGGACCCATGAAGGGGATGGGTTGTCGGCGGCACCGGGCTTGCTCCTGGCCTGGGCAGCGACACCCTGCGAAGCGGCACCGTAGGGGCCGTCAAGGTAGTCCACGAGCGTCGTCGCCTTGGTCGTTGCATCTGCGTGCCCCCGGTCGACGCGCGCTATGCCGAATAGGCTACTTGGCAGTGCGGCTCGAGCGCGAGCGACATCGACGAAGGTCGTCGCCACGGTCCAGGCGCTGAGGACTTGCCCGACGGCGGCGTTGCGGAACCCCTCGAACGCCGACCCAAACCCCTCGGACGCCGTCCCAAACCCCTCGAACGCCGTCCCAAACCCCTCGAACGCCGTCCCAAACCCCTCGAACGCCGTCCCAAACCCCTCGGACGCTCTGGCGGGCCTCCTTCGTCGACTGCGGAAGCTCCTGCTGGTCGTACCGAAGCCCCTGCAGACCTCGCGCAAGCTCCCGAAGGCGGACCTGCGTCTCCTGCAAGCCGTGCGGAACCCCTCGAAGGTCATGGCGGGCCTCCCGCGGCTGGTGGCGGACCTCCTGTAGCCTGTTTCGGGACGCTCGCTCGCGGCAGGATGCAGAGCCGCGCCGCCTACGGCTCGCGATAGCTCGTGTCGCCTGCCATGGTCTTGGCAAGCAGGTCCGTGGGGCGGGGGCTCGGAAGCGTTGGGCGCCCATGACGAGCGGAAACGCGAAGGCCCCGATGCGGCAGACCATGTATGTCCCGCCCACGTCGGTGACCGCGGCGCCGCACCCTCGGATGGTCCAGACGAGAGCGGTTCCAAGCCGCTCCGGGGCGCGGTTGTGGAAACGAGCGCCCGATCCGGGTAGGATGCGCCGAGCCCGACGCGAGGGCAGGCCGCCACGGACAGGTGCATGAACCGAACAATGGGGCAGATGCGAAGCCGCCGCGATGGGGTCATCGCCTGGGGCGTGCTGCTCGTCGTGACCGCTGCGACGTCGGTGGTTCGCGCGCAGGATCCCAGCGAAGTGCAGCGAGGCGGTCCTTCGGCGGAGCCAGACTCGACTGCGGCGCCGTCCGAATCCGCGGACTCCCGGCTCGCCGAGGCCAAGGAGCTGTTCCGCCAGGGCAACGAGCTGCGCAAGAGTGGAGACTTCGCCGGTGCGCTTCAGCGATACCTGCGATCACGCGAGTTGATTCCCTCGGTGCCCAACACGCTCAACGCGGCCATCTGTCTGGACAAGCTCGGCCGCCTCGACGAGGCTCTCGAGCTGTACGACGAGCTTATCTCCGTGTTCCGCGATCACGTTGGCGCCGAGGACCGGCAGTCGATCGCGGCCGCGGCCACGCGGTTGAGGCGCCAGGTCGGCAACGTGGATGTGGCATCGAACGTCGACGGGATCGTGGTCATCGACGGCAGGATGCGAGGGCGCCTTCCGTTGCAAGCTCCGATTCGCGTGCTGCCGGGGGAGCATGTCGTGCGGGTCGTGAAAGACGGCTGGGAGTCGTTTGAAGTGCAGGTCGTCGTGTCGCAAGGCGAGACGCGGCAGGTCGATGCGCGGCTCGCGCCGTTGGCGTCGTCCGGCCGGCTGCGGGTCGACCAGGCGGACATGGCCGGCGCGGAGCTGTATGTCGACGGGGCCATGGTGGGCACGCTACCCTGGGAAGGAACGCTTGCACCGGGGCAGCATGTGGTGTGGCTCAGTAAGGACGAGATGGGCTCGCAGCCGACGGTTGCGCAGGTGTTGCAGGCTCGGACCACGACGGTCACGTTGCCGGTGGGGCGGCTCGGAGCGCGGCTCGGCGTGGTGGCGGAGCCGGCCGAGGCCAGGATTTTCGTCGATGGCGTTCCGGTAGGAGCTCATCGGTGGGCAGGCCGTCTCCCGGAAGGCCGCCACGTCTTCGAGGCGCGCAGCGAAGGCTATCGCACCGCCGTCGCGACCGTGGTCGTGGGGCAGCGGCCGCTCGACGACCTTCGCCTGGTCTTGACGGTCGACGATCATCACCCGCGCTGGCGCAAGGCATCGGCCGGGCAGCTATGGGTAGAAGGCGCGGGTGGGGGCGTCTGGAGTCCCTCGATGCATGGGTCGGCGGAGCAGTGGTGTGACCGGCAGGGGTGCGTGTCGAGAAGTCGCCCGTCGGGGTGGACCGCGGAGCTTCGAGGGGGATTCGAGTTTTCAGGCGGTTTGGGAGTGGAGGTCGGTGCGTCGTGGTGGCAGATGCAGGCGACGGTCGAACGTCAGGCGCCGGCGGACGCGCAGCCTTCGCCTGCGTACTATGTTTTTCACGACCAGGTTCGCCTGGCGGGCCCCCTCGGCTTGCTGGGCCTTTCCTGGCGAGTGCGGGTGGCCGAGCGTTTGGATGTGCTCGCGAGGGTTGCCGGCGGCGTTGGCTCGCTTGCTTCCCAGGATCGGGTGGGTGGTGAGATCGAGGCCGCGGGGCAGTCCCTGCCGCTCGACATCGAAGGGGCTGGGGCATCGGAGAGAACGTCGGTTGTGGTGGCGACCCCGTCGGCGGGCGCGGGCATCTGGTTCGACCGCGTGCGGTTGGGGGTCGACCTGGCCGCGTTGTGGGTGTTGAGCGAAGGTGCCCGGCTGGGCACCGGGTCCGCGTTCGTGGCCTCTGGTGCTTGCGACCCGGCTCGGCCGCAGGCGATCGGGTGTGCGAAAGGAACGGACGCGATCGTCGGTGAACGTGCGCATGGCAGGTTCTTTGCGATCGCTCCGAAGCTGAGCGCGCGCTTGCGGTTTTGAGGGGACGGGCGCGGTGTCCGGCGGCTGTTCTGGCAACGATGTGCCGTGTTGGGGTAGCATGGTGGCATGGTAGACGGCGCGCAGGAGGCTCTGCCCGTAGGGTCCAAGGTGGGCGGCAAGTTCGAGCTTGCCGGGCTCGTTGGGACCGGGGCTTCGGGGGCCGTGTACCGGGCCATTGCGGCCGACGGTAGCGTGGTCGCCATCAAGCTGCTCTGCAATCCCGGCGGTGTGGGTTACGACGAGGAGCAGCTCGCCCGATTCGTGCGCGAGGCGCGTGCAGCGGCTTCTGTCGTGCATCGCAACACCACGCGCGTGCTGGACGCCGGCACCGATCCGGGGACGGGCGTCCCCTTCTTGGTAATGGAGTATCTCGACGGCGAGGATCTCGACGTGCTGCTCGGGCGGGTCGGGATTCTGTCGCCGATCGTCGCCGTTCGGGTGGTGTTGCAGGCATGCCGCGGTCTGGCCGCGGCCCACGAGGCCGGGCTGGTGCATCGCGACATCAAGCCATCCAACCTATTTTTGCATCGGGAACCGGGCGGCGAGGTCGTCGTAAAGGTGTGCGATTTCGGGCTTGCGAAATGGATCGTCGGCGGCGAGGAGCTGACGCGCTCCGGGGCCTTGCTGGGGACTCCGTTGTTTGCCGCACCTGAGCAGCTCGTCAACGCCAAGACCGCCGACCCACGCAGCGACGTCTGGGCGTTGGGGATGACCCTGTACAAGGCATTGTCCGGCCGCACGGCTTACGATGGAATCCGGACGTGGCCCGAGCTGCTGCTTGCGCATCGTTTCCAGCCGGTTCCGCCTCTGCAAGACGCAGCGCCGTGGGTGGACCCTGCCCTGGCGCAGGTGGTGCATGGTGCGCTCCTGACCGCGGCCGACGCCCGCTGCCCGTCCGCCCTGGCGCTGGCAGCGGCGCTGGAACCGTTTGCGGGGGAGACGGACCACTTGAACACGAGTATGCTCCAGCGTCCGCCCGAATCGCTGCTCACCTCCCGTGCGCCGAGGGCGGCCATTCCTTCCACGTGGGATCATGCGGCGACATCGAAGGTCGAGGTCGAGGGGTCCGCACGCGATGCGCGCCTCGGCACCATGATCAACGGCCGCTGGGAGCTCGTGAAGGTGATTGGCCGGGGGGGCATGGGGATCGTCTATGAGGCGTGGTCCCCGGACGGCGATCGCTGTGCGTTGAAGGTGATTCTGCGCGACGACCATGCGCGCGATTCGGAGGCTGCGCGACGGTTCGTGCGGGAGGGGCGTGCGTTGATGGGCATCGATAGTCCGTACGTGGTTCGTGTGCTCGATGTCGACGCGGACCCGGTTCAGCGGCTTCCGTATCTTGCGATGGAGCTGTTGAACGGTACGGACTTGGCGGCGCTGCTTCGCCAAATAGGGCCGCTCGAGCCGGCGCCCCTCGTGCGCGTGTTCACCCAGGTTTGCCAGGGGCTGTCTGCCGCGCATGCCACCGGTGTGATCCACCGCGACATCAAGCCAGGCAATATCTTCCTGCACGAGGCTGGGGGCGTGCTAATCCCCAAGATCTGCGACTTCGGCGTAGCCAAACGCAGCCGGACCCTCGATGGCGACGACACCTCCACCGAGCTCACCCGCACCGGCGGGATCCTCGGGTCGCCGGTCTACATGTCTCCCGAGCAGGCCCGCAACGCGAAGAGCGTGGACCAGCGCACCGACCTGTGGAGCCTCGGCATTGCGCTCTGGGAGGCGCTTTCCGGGCAGCGCGCGTGGGAAGGCTGTTCCACCGTCGGGGAGCTCATCCTCGCGATCTGCACGCAGGAGCTCAAGCCCCTGACGACCGTGGCGCCCTGGGTGGACCCTGGCCTCGCTGCCGTGGTGCACAAGGCGCTCCGCAAGGATCCTTCCATGCGCTACCTGACGGCTACCGAACTCGCCGAAGCCCTCGAGCCCTTTGCTGCCCCGGAGCCGTTCGTGCCTGTCGGCGGCCTGGTGCCAGCAGCCGCGGCCGCCGCGTATGCCGTGCGGGTCGTCCCGGGTGTCCCCGCGCACGTGTCATCCACCATGGCTCACGCGAGCACGCTCGGCGCTCGGGCCGGGTTGACATCGTCGCGTCGTGCGCGTCGACGCCTCCTCGTCGCAGGCGCGGTGGTCGTCGCCGGGATGGGCGTCGCGGCTGCCGTCGTGCCGTGGCGCCTGCGCGCTCAGCGGTCCGACCCCGTGCTCGTCTCCGCCCCATCCGCTCCTGCGGCTCCCGGTGTCGCCTCTGTAGTGCCTGCTCTGTCGGCCGCAGACGCCATCGTCGAGGCCCCATCCGGCCAGCCGGTCCACACGTCGGCCCCGGCCCTGTCCAGCGCTGCTCCCGTGCCCGGCCCGAGCGTGCGTGCCGCGACGCCGAGCCCTGCGCCCGTTGCACGCGACGCCGCGGTCGATGCACCCGCGGCGTCGTCGGCGCTGTCTGCGCCACCGAAGGCTGTTCCTGCGAGCGAGCCGCGGCCCATCGATTCCTGGTAGCGGAGGAATCCTCTTCCCGTTTCCGGGCGAACGTGAGACAACCCCTGCATGGCCGGGCGATTGCTTTGCAAGGCTTTCGACCAGGGCGTCTGGGCGGGTACCCTGTCGTGCTCGCTGCTGTGCGCCTGCTCTCCCACCGATGCTTCCCTTCGCCCCGCTGCGCAAAGCCGTGTTTCCTCGCAGGCGATCCGAACCAGCGTCGGGCAGGACGTTGTCCCGGGCCGCGGTCCTCAAGGGGACTGGCAATGGGATACCACCGGTCGAGGCGGGATTCGGGCAGAACTGTCATCCGAGGCGGACGGCCCCATCCGGTTGTCGAGCCAGGGGCATCCGGCGGTCGTCGCGATGCGTCGTGTGCTTGCCCGGCCCGTGCGAGCGCAGCGGCAAGGGGGCATGCTCGTCTATCGCCATGTCTGGCGCGGCATCGACGTGGTCGACTTCGCCGTTGCGCAAGGGATCGAGGAGTGGGTGGTGGCGACATCGCTCGACGGTGCGGTCGACTACGAGCTCGACCTGCCCGACCGGTGGCATGCGCGGCAGCCACCGGGGTTTGCCGGTATGGTGGAGGTGCTGGACGAACGTGGCGTGGCGCGGTTGCGCCTGCGGGCCGACGAAGCCTGGGACGGAGCTGGTCACCGGGTGGCGGTCGAGCTGGCGCTGCGGCGGAATCGGGTGCAATTGTCCTGGCGGGGGGGACAGGTTTCGCCCGTCGTGGTCGACCCTGCGTGGACCTCCACCGGAAGCCTGGCCCAGCCTCGAAGCGGTCATTCCACGACGTTGCTCGGTACGGGCGAAGTGCTCGTGGCAGGTGGCTACTCCGGCAGTGGATTCACCGCGACCGCGGAGATCTACGACCCGAGGACAGGCACCTTCCGAGCTGCGGCGAACACGATGTCGAGCGCGCGGTACATGCATACCGCAACGGTGTTGTCGTCCGGCCTGGTGTTGCTCGCCGGTGGCCACAAGAACGACATCGCCGCAGACCTGTTCGACCCGTGGACGGGCATGTTTTCGACCACGACAGGCGATGCGCAGGCGCGTTCTCAGCACACAGCCACGTTGCTGCACGACGGGCGTGTCCTGCTTGCTGGTGGGATGGACAGCCACGGTGCCCTCGAAACCGCCGAACTCTACGATCCTGCGGACGGGCGGTTTCATCCAGCAGGCACGCTCGCGAGGGGCCGGAAGTCGGCCACCGCGACGCTATTGACGTCCGGGAAGGTGCTTGTCGCTGGGGGGTGCGACGCATTGGGGATCAGCGGTTGCACGGAGGTGCTTGCCAGCACGGAGCTGTTCGATCCACCTACCGGCCAATTCGAGCTGGGGCCGCCGATGGCGTCCCCGCGCCGTCTGCACACGGCCACGCTGCTTTTCGATGGCCGCGTGCTCGTCGCTGGTGGGGATTCTGACAACGGCAGCTACGGTGTCGTCGCCACCGAGATCTACGATCCGGCGGGCCATGGCGGAACTGGCATCTTCTTGCCCGGTCCGGACATGTCGGCGGCCAGGGCCTATCATGCGGCGTCGCTGCTGCCCTCCGGCGATGTTCTGCTCACCGGTGGGTGCACGGGGCCCGGGTGCGAGGACGACCAGCGGTCGACGGACGTGTTTCGTTCGGGCTCCGGCTCGCCGGTCCTCGACCCTGGCCCGGACCTGGTCGGGCGCAAGTCGCTGCACGGCATGGTGGTGCTTGCGTCGGGCAAGGTGCTCGTTGCGGGGGGCATGCGCGGGTCGGACGACTTGCTCACGGCGGAGGTTTTCGAGCCTGGCGCTGGCGAGGAGCGCTGGACGCAGACCGCGTCATCGCTGACCACGGCGCGAGCAGGGCACACGGCCACGTTGCTTCCCACGGGGGAGGTGCTGCTGGTAGGAGGGTGTCGTGCTGGAGCCTGGTTCTGCACGGAGGAGCAATCGACGGCGGAGGGGTTCGAGCCCGAGGCGATGTGGCGCCGCCCGAGCGTGTCCGGGCCATGGGAGGCGGTGACCGGGTCGGAGCAGTTCACGCTGGTGGGGGACACTGGTGTAGCGCGCGAGTCGCATACGGCGACGATGCTTCACGATGGCCGCGTGGTTGTGGTCGGGGGGTTCGAGCCCATGGCGGGGGCTGGACCGGCGATGGGTGACGTCACCATCTATCGTGCGGACACGCGTACCTTCGTGCAGGGCGGCCCGCTTCACCTTGCCCGGGGATTCCACACGGCCACGCTGCTGCCATCGGGCAAGGTACTGATTGCCGGCGGGTGTCCGGATTGGAGCTGTACCACCGTGTTCGACGATGTCGAGCTGTGGGATCCTGATACCTTGCAATCCCAGCCGATGGCCCCGATGAAAGCCGCGCGGGCGGAGCACACGGCGACGTTGTTGCTGGACGGCAAGGTGCTGATGGCCGGCGGGAGGAAGGTGGGGAGCGAGCATTATGCGGTGGACTCGGTCGAGGTGTACGACCCTGCCGGACAGGGGCAGAGCCGGATCGCGGCGACGCTGCTCAAGGCGCGTGCGCAACACACGGCGACGCTGTTGGCGAATGGGGCGGTGCTGCTGGCGGGAGGCACCGACGGTGGCGAGTACTTGCACTGGGCCGAGGTGTTCGAGCCGTGGGTCGAGGGTGGGCTCGGCGGTGTGCGCGTGACCGGTGTCATGACCAGTTCGCGAGCGGCGCACACGGCCACGCTCCTGCCCTCGGGCAGCGTCCTGCTTGCCGGCGGCTTGCGGGCCTATCCGGACCAGGCTGACGTCACGCTGGATTCCACCGAGGTCTACGATCCGTCGGCGGACCACGGAGATGGCGCGTTTCGGCCGTCGGCGCCCATGCACCGCGCGCGGGCCGGCCATACAGCTACGTTGCTGCCTTCGGGCGACGTGTTGGTTGCGGGTGGGCGCCGTGCCGCTGTCGACGACTACGACGATACGGCGGAGTTGTGGCAGGCGGGGCAGCGTGCTGGCGACGACGTCCGTCCGCGCGTGCTTCCTCCTACCGACCCCGTGCGATCCGGCCAGGAATCGCTGCTGGTGGGGAGTCGGCTTACGGGTGTGTCGGAGGCGAGCGGTGGCACCACGTGGTCTTCGGCGTCCAACGTGCCTGTCTTGACCTGGATGCCAGCCGATGCGTCGGGGGTGATGATCGGGGCTCCTATCGACTTCGACCAGGCCAGCCTGTCCTGGCGTCCGGAGGTTTCGGCTCTGCTCGGCAACGGGTTCGTGCGGGTGGTGTCTGCGGGCGCCGCGAGCGTGGGCGCTCCTGTCCAGATCGTGGGGGCGTCCGTGTCCACTGCTTGTCCGACCGGGTCGGGGTGCGAGAATGGTCTGTGCGTCGACGGTTTCTGCTGCGATTCTCCGTGCGATGGAGTGTGCGAGAGCTGCGCCTCGGCCATCTCCGGCAGCGGTGCCGACGGTATCTGCACGCCTGTCGCGCCGGGTCTCGACCCGCAAGACGAGTGTCCGCGGCAAGAAGGTGCGCTGTGTGGTCTTACGGGGGAGTGCAGCGGCCACGGACAGTGCGCCCGCCCGGCTGACGGCGATCCCTGCGGCGACGGGGGTGTGTGTAAGGGCATGGTGTGCGTGCTGGAGACGACGCCGGAGTGCGTCGACGCGCACCTGCTGCGCTCCGCGGATGGTACCGAGGTGGACTGCGCGCCTTTCCGTTGTACGGCCGAGGGGGTGTGCTTGCCAAGCTGCGAGACGTCCGCGGATTGCACAGCAGGATACCGTTGCAGCGCGAGCTCCCGGTGCGTCGCCGCGACGGATTCGTCGCCCGGCGCTGATCCGGTGGGGTGTGATTGCGGCACGCCTGGTCCGTCGCGGCCGAAGCTGGGGATCGGGTGGCTGGTTGCGTTGTTGGGGTTGCTGCGCTGGACCCGTGCGCCGACGCGAGGGCGGCGGTGAGCTGGTGAGGGTGAGGTGGGTTGCGGCGGTATCTCCTTTGGTCCTTGCCGCGCACCGCGAGCGAATCCCGCGGCCGTGCTTGCGGACGCGCTCAGGGAATGCGGTGCGATGTCGGCCGTGCCGGTGGACGTCGTTGTAAGAAAAGGAGCGGCGACATGGCAAAAGGAAGGGTCGTGCGGCACCGAACCAAGAAGGGCGACGTGCTCGTCGAGCGGCTCGACGGGCGGCCGAGCCCCGCGTGGGGTTATCGCGATGGCGCGCATGATTGCGAGCTCCGGCGTGCCGGAAGAGGTGAAGTCGGCCGTGGTGTCCAGCGCGCAGCTCGCGGCCAAGGTGCTCGCGGACTTGCCTGCGTTGGTCAAGCCGCAGGCCGGCCTCGACAAGCGTGCAACGTTCGGCGCGGTGTTCGCTGACGCGCCCGCCATGCAGGCGCCCGAGGCGTGCCGCAAGCCGAAGGCTGCGCCGTCGCATACGGGCGCATCGACCGGACAGAACCTACGGCTTCTTCAACGCGCGCTCCAGCCTGTCGCACACGGTCCTGATCACCTTCACCCGCGCGAATAGCTTGTCGTTCGCCTCCACCAGCGTCCAGGGCGCGGCCAGCGTGCTCGTGCGCTCCGCCATGTCGTTTACCGCCTGCTCGTAGGCGTCCCACTTCTCCCGGTTGCGCCAATCCTCGTCGGTCAGCTTCCATGCCTTGTAGGGCGTGCCCTCCCGCTCCTTGAATCGCCGGAGCTGCTCGTCCTTGGTGATGTGCAGCCAGTACTTCACCAGCACGATGCCGTGGTCGACGAGCTGCTGCTCGAATTCGTTGATCTCGGCGTAGGCCCGCATCCATTCCTGCTCGGTGGCGAATCCTTCCACCCGCTCGACAAGCACACGCCCATACCAGGTGCGGTCGAACACCAGGAACCGGCCGGCTCGCGGAAGATGGCGCCAGAACCTCCACAGGTAGTGGTGCGCCCGCTCCTCGTCCGTCGGCGCCGCGATGGCGATGACCTGATAGTTGCGCGCGTCCAGCGCCGACGTCAGGCGACGGATCGCACCTCCCTTGCCGGCGGCGTCCCATCCCTCGAAGCACAGCAACACCGACTTGCCCTGCGCCCGCACCTCCCTCGACAAGCGGTTCAACCTCCCTTGCTCCTTGCGCAGCTCCGTCTCGTATGTCTTGCGATCCAGCGCCTGCGTCATGTCGAGCGATCGCAGGATCGTCTTCTGCGAGGCGAGCAGCGCACGCGCGCCGCTCCGAGCCACGGTCACCGTGTCCTGCGGTTGCGCCTTGTGCGCCTCCGCCGCGAGCTTGCCCCGCACATCCATCTCGGTCCGATGCTTGCGAATCGCGTCGCGCAGGATCGTCGTCACCGTGATCGCGCGGTACTCCGGGTTCGCCCCCTCCACGATCGTCCACGGCGCGCTGCCCGTCGACGACCTCCGGATGGTGTGCTCCGCCGTCTCAATGAACCTGTCGTACATCCGCCAGTGCTTCCAGTCCCGCTTCGTCACGCGCCAGCTCTGCAGCGGGTCCTTCTCCAGCGCTCTCAGGCGCTTCTCCTGCGCCCTCTTGCCCAGGTGCATCCAGTACTTGAGGATCAGCGCGCCGTCGTCCGCCAAGGTTCGCTCGAACGCGATCATCCGGTCGAGCCGTTCGTCGAGCTGCGCATGACTGATCGTGCCGTAGACCCGGTCCAGCACCGGCCGCGAGTACCACGAGCTCAGGAAGATCCCCATCTTGCCCTTGGGCGGCAGATCCCTGAAGTACCGCCAGAACTCCGGACGCTCCCGCTCTTCGTCCGACGGCTCGTCGTACGCCCGGGTCACGATCCATCGTGGGTCTAGCCACTCGTTGAGCAGGTTGACCGTCTCGCTCTTGCCCGCGCCGTCGACGCCGGCCACCACGATGATCACTGGAAAGGTGGCCTGCCGCAGCAGTCGCTGCTCCTCGAGCAGCTCCATGCGCAGGGTCACCGCGACCTTTTCGAACTCCTTCTTGGAAATCTTGCGACCCAGCTCCGCGGCTTCGAACACGACACGCTCCTTGCGCCGGTCGTCCCCTGGACCGGAGACAGGAGGATACCACTACCTATCGTCCTGCTGTTGGCGCGTGCCGCGGGTGCGGGGGCGCGGCCACTAGCGCAATGCGTCACGGTGGCGCGCTGCGGTGCATGAGACTGGGATTCGTGCTGCGGCGATAACGCATTGCGGTGGAGCTGCGATCCTGGTTCCTGGCGCCGTGCCTTGACCTCCTGCATCCGAGCCGCTACGAGCGCGAGCCGCTTGACCACGCTGGGGCCTCTCCAGATACTGTGTCCTCGACACGGGGCGCCGCGCGTGGTCGTCGTCGCGCCTGGATCGGACGAATGGGTGAGATTCACGAAGAAGTAGTCCAGCGCGCCGAGGCACGTGTCGGGTCCTGGCTTTGCGGCAAGTTCCACCTCGACCGCCTCCTCGGCGTCGGTGGTATGGCTGCCGTCTTTTCGGCCACGCATCGCAACGGCAATCGTGTCGCCGTCAAGATGCTTCATACCGCTCTGTCCATGGAGGCCGACCTGCGGCGACGCTTCCTTCGGGAAGGCTACGTTGCCAACGCGGTGGACCATCCCGGCGCGGTCCGTGTGCTCGACGACGACGTCGCCGAAGACGGTTCGATCTTCCTGGTGATGGATCTGATCGCCGGGGTGAGCATCGAGACCGTTGCCGAGTTTCTTGGCGGCCGTCTGCCCGCGAACGTGGTGTTGTCGATTGCGAACCAGCTCCTCGACATCGTAGCGGCTGCGCACGCCAACGGTGTCGTCCATCGCGATATCAAGCCCGACAACGTCTGCCTCACGCGCGAAGGCAACGTGATGCTGCTCGACTTCGGCGTTGCCCGCATGCTCGAGGGGGGCAACACCGCCACGCGTGACGGCACCACCATCGGCACGCCTGCGTTCATGGCCCCCGAGCAGGCGCTCGGCAAGGTCAAGGAGATCGACGCGCTGTCGGACCTGTACGCGGTGGGCGCGGTGGTCTTCACGTTGCTGTCCGGGCGCTGGGTGCACGAGGGTGAGAGTCCGAACGAGCTCCTCATCCTGGCGGCGACCAAGCCCGCGCGGTCGCTGGCCGAGGTGGCACCGGACACGCCCCAGCCCATTGTCGACTTCGTGCAGAAGTCGCTCGCCTTCGACAAGAGCGACCGGTGGCCGTCGGCCCGCGACATGCAACAAGCGCTGGCCCAAACCTACCAGGCCGTCTTCGGCACGCCGATGCTGCAAGGGGCTGCCTTGGCGTCCATCCTGCACGGGGTGGCGGACTACGAGTTCACCGACTGGATCCCTCCGCGTGACGACGCCGACCCCACCGCCCTGCCGACGGCGTCGTGGGATGAAGAGAAGACGGTCGCGCTCCCGCCGCCCGCGCCGAGCCTTCCCCCGCCCGCCGTCGAGTCCACGGCTGCTTCCGAGCCGGACGACCGCCAGACGACTGGAAAGTGGTCCCGTCAGACGCCGGCCCCGCCGATGCTCTCCGGAGTCGGGCCATCCCCTGTGGTTGCTTCGTCGCGCGCCCCCGACTCCGGTCGAAGCCGCCGTGCCGTCATCGCGGTCGTCGTCGGCTTCCTCACGGTCGTCGGCCTCGCTGTCCTCGTCGTGTCCCTCGGACGGCCCGGGCGCGACACGTCAGGCGTCGTGGCGTCGACGGGCGCTGTGTCCTCGGCGAGTCCGCCGCAGACCGCTTCGGTTGCGGACACGGCAGACGATGCTGGTGCGGTCTTGCCGCCGTCCTCATCGTCTGCGCCGGCTGCGGCATCGACGCCGGCTGCGGCATCGGGCAGTGCACCGCCTGTCGACGTCTACTCCCTGCCCCGGGTCAAGACGCCGCCGCTCGCGGTTTCGGGGGCACAGGGCGCGCCCGACGCGGGGCGCAACGGAGGGGTCGCCAGCGGACGCGATGCCGGCTACGATCCGTTCGCACACCAGTAACCATGCGTCCTTGCTCGTCCATGCGCCGCGCCTTCACCGTGGCGGCTTGCCCGGTGTTGATCTTGTCCGCGACGGCGACGTCTGCGCAGACGGTCGATCCTGTTGGAGCCACCGAGCTTTTCAGCCAGGGGCGTGAGGCGATCAAGGTGGGTGACTTCGATCGCGCGTGCCCCCTGTTTGCGGCGAGCAATCGCCTCGACCCGAAGGTGGGCACCTTGTTGAACCTCGCTGAGTGTGAGGAGAAGCGCGGACACCTCGCCCAGGCGTTGCAGGCCTGGCAGCAGGCGGTCAACCTCGCTGAGGCGACCAGCGATGCGCGCGGCCAGATCGCCGCTGACCGTCTCGCCGCGTTGAGCCCCCGCGTCCCGCGTCTCACCATCCGCGTTGCTCGCGACTCCCCCCGGGGCACCCGCGTGTTCCGCGACGACGTCGAACTCGGGGAGGTGATGCTCGACCGTCCGTTCCCTGTCGATCCGGGCGAGCACCGGGTCGTCGCGGTGGCCCCCGACGGCACCCGTCGCGCCTTCCACGTGCGTTTGGCCGAGGGCGAGGAGACGGCGATCGCTGTGACGGCGCGTTCTGCAACGCCGCCCCCCAAGCCCTCGGAGCGAGCGCCGCGTCCTGCGCCTGCTACGTCGGGCAAGCGCAGAACCCTCGCGTACGTGCTCGGTGGCGTGGGCGCTGCTGGCATTGCCACGGGCCTGGTCACCGGCGCCATGCTGATGCGTCGCAGGAACACGGTGGACGACCACTGTCAGCCCGACGGATCCTGTGACGAAACCGGCGCCGACGCGGCCGACTCTGGCAAGAAGCTCGTGCCCATCAACACGGTTGCGTGGATCGTTGGCGCTGTGGGGCTCGGGGCGGGTACCTGGTTGTACCTTACGAGCACGCCGTCTGGACCTGCGTCGAGTGTCTCCAGTCCCGCCCATGCGCGCTGCACCGGCGCCCTCGTGCAGGTCGGCGGCGTGTTCTGACCTGGGTGTCGTTCATCGGAGCTGCGACGGTCGATTGTGCGCAACCGCCTGCCTGCATCGGCCGAAGGTACCGCCGGTCAGCCCCTCGTCGAGCAGGTGCCCCATGGGATCTCATCGAAAGTTCAGCTTCGCTGAAGGACAGTTCATCGAGACGACTCCCTACCGCGTTGTCCGCGCGATCGACCTGGGCGGCATGGGCGAGGTGTACGAGGTCGACCACACGCGCACCGGCACTCGTCGTGCCATCAAGGTGGTGCGCGACCTGATCGACCCTCGTGCCCAAGCTGCCGAACGTCTTCGTCAGGAAGGTCTCGCGCTGCTCTCGATCGACCATCCGAACGTGGTCCGCGTCTATGAGATCGGCATGCTGCCGGGTAACCGACCGTACTTCGCCATGGAGCTGTTGCAAGGCACGACGCTTCGTGCGCTGCTCCAGCAGGAGGGCAAGCTTGGTCTCGCACGCGGCGTCGACCTCACGCTCCAGGTGCTCGACGGTCTTCATGCCGTGCACGAGGCGGGGTTGATCCATCGCGACGTCAAGCCCACGAACCTGATGGTGTGCGCCGGGGACCGTCTCAAGCTGCTCGACTTCGGCGTGGCGAAGTGGATGCGCGGCGAGTCGTGTGTGCGCACCACGACGGGTCAGGTGCTGGGGACCGCTCGCTACATGGCACCGGAGCAGCTTCGCGGCAAGGCGGTTGACGTTCGCGCCGACCTGTATTCCGCAGCACTGGTGTTGTTCGAGGCGGTGGCGGGGGTGCATCCATTCCAGGTGGGTTCGGGGGCCACGGGTTCGGTGGTTGCGCGGCTGCATCGTCCTGCGCCGCGCCTCAGCGAAGTGGCCGGTGAGCCCATTCCTCCTGCGATCGACGTCGTCGTCTCGCGCGCCCTTTCGTTGCACCCCGGCGACCGTTTCCCGACTGCCAGCAGCTTTGCCCGTGCGCTGCATCGGGCTTCGACTTGCCTGCGCAGCGCCTCGCCGGGGCCGGTTGTCGATGCCAACGCCACCACGCGGGTTGGCCCCGTGACGGTGACCTTCACCGGCACGGCATCGTCGGTCGAGCCCCCGACGCGCGCCGGCGTTCCCGCGGCGATGGCGAAGGCATCGAACCGGGAAGCGCTGCGGTCGTGCGCGGTGCGGCCAGCGGGCGTTTCCGATGCGGACAGGCTGCGTCGCCTGGGCGTGGCGAGCTCGGTGTGTGCGCTCGTGCTCGGCTTGTCGGCGGTGTTGGCGGCTACGCTTGCCGCCTCGGATGCGCGCTTCGTGCCCGCTTCCTCACGCAACCGATGCCCCGAGATGTCCCTGCACGCCAACCACTGACACGTGCTCGTCGTCCGGCCCTGGTGCTATCGTGTGGCTGCATGCCTAGGCGTCGGTCGACTCCTCTGCAGATCCTGCTTGTACTCGCGGCGATCGTCGCCAGCGTGCCGGGTCACGCATTGCTTCCGCCGGTCGTGTTGCACGAGTTCATCCCGCCGGACCCCAAGGAAGACATCGAGCTTGCCGCCACGACCTCCGACGGCCGGCTCCCTGCCGCGATCGACACCCTCAGCGGCACCGTCGAAGCGCCGGACACGAGCCGTCCCCCCACGCCCACCGAAAAAGCCTACGGTGCCGTGAGCCCCCTCGACACCCGATACAATCCAGATCGGGATACGCGTCGTCCCGTCATCGCGCGCTACGACGACCCCTTCTCGCCTGCGACCGCCCCCTACAAGCGGCTGCGCGCCTTCGACGCCGTGGCGCCCGACTTTACCCTCACCGTCGCCGATCCCACCCTTCGCCCCGTGCTCGAAGGCGGAGTCGTGCGCCCCGGCGAAGATGTCTTCTTCGGCGACATCACCATCGACCTCGCACCCGGCGAGGCTGTTCGCATCCCCTCCGTCGGACCGGATGCACGCATCGTCCGGCGATCCATCGTCCCCCTCACGCCCGTCGAGATCCTGCACGACGGCGCGGACAACTGGTTCGCCCGCGCCGCCCTGCGCACCCGTGTCCGCCTCGTCGAGCAGGTCGCCATCCCTCGCGATGTGTTTGGCGGAGCCTTCCCCGAAAGACGTCGCGGTGTCCCGCGCGTTCCCCCCAACGTCGCAAGGTCCGTCGACGAGGTCGTGCGGTCGCTCGGACTCGCCGACGAGACGTCGGCCCGCGCCATCGTCACCAGGCTCGTCGCCCATTTCCGGTCGTTCGAGCCCTCCGAGGATCCACCCTCCGGTCACGACAACATCTATCTCGATCTGGCACTATCCAGAAAGGGTGTGTGCCGGCACCGTGCCTACGCGTTCGTCGTCACCGCGCTCGGCCTTGGCATCGCCTCCCGCATGGTCGTGAACGAAGCGCATGCATGGGTCGAGGTGTGGGATGGCGCATGGTGGCGTCGCATCGACCTGGGCGGTGCTGCGGTCCATCTGCAACCCGACGACACGCACCCCGATCGGCCCGCGCATCGAGTTCCGGACGATCCGTTTCCCTGGCCGCAGGGAGCCGACTCCGGTGCCGCCATGGCGCAACGAGCGCGGGATGCGAACGCATTGCGATCCGCACGCCGTGCGGCTGGGGCCGATGCGTCTTCCGGTTCGTCGGGCGGCTCGTTGCCCGCCGTGCCTCCGGTCCCGACGCTGAGCATCGATGACCCCTCGCGCCCACCCGCCGTGCTGAGGATCTCGTCGAGCGACGGGCGCGTGCTGCGCGGCGAACCGCTCTCGGTGGACGGCACGGCGCGCACCGACCTCGGGCCTTGCGCCTTGGTCCGGGTCGATGTGCTGCTGTGGGACGCTCGTGCAGCAAGGCAGTTTGCCATCGGTTCGCTTTCCACCGATGCGGATGGGCATTTTCAGGGCGCGGTGGTCGTGCCGCTCGACGTCCCGGTGGGTGACTACGAGCTGCTTGTGTCCACGCCTGGCGACGCGCGTTGCGGTGCAGCTCGGACGAACCCTTGAACGACGGTCGGAATACCATCGCGCTGCGCTTCGGATCGCAGGTCTTTCATTGACGGCGGCTTTTCGGCCGATACGATTCGCCGTGGAGGTTCTCGATGCACTCCCGATCTTTTCTTCTTGGAACGTGGTTCGTTGCGCTTGCGTTTTGTGCCTGTGCGGAAGGGACTTCGGTCGATGATTCGACGGGCGGCACGGGAGGGGGGACGACCGACGCCAGCGTGGGTGGTGCGGGCGGGAGCGCGACCGGTGGAGACGGTGGTTCGGCCGGGATGCCCGATGGGGGAAGCGGCGGGGACGGTGGGTCGGCCGGCACAACAGGTGGCACAGGTGGAGTAGGCGGGACGGGTGGTGACACCGGGGGTGCGGGGGGCAGCACCGGCGGCACGGGCGGCAGCACCGGCGGCACGGGCGGCAGCGCCGGCGGTACGGCCGGCAGCACCGGCGGCACGGGCGGCAGCACCGGCGGTACGGGCGGCAGCACCGGCGGCACGGGCGGCAGCACCGGCGGCACGGGCGGCAGCACCGGCGGCACCGGCGGTACCACGGGCGGTGCGGGCGGCGGAACGGGTGGAGGAAGCTCGTGCAACGCGCCCGGAACATGCACGCTGTATCCCCAATCCGGCTGCGGTCCTGGTCAAGGCTGCTACGTGGTCGAGGCGTCCACGGGGCGGACCGGTTGCGAGTACACCGCGGGCGTTGGTCAGGCGCAGCCATGCGAGTACCTCAACGACTGCGCCGCCGGCCTTGCGTGCATCGGGGGCGCTTGCAAACCCTACTGCGTGACCGCCAATGATTGTTCCACGAACGGCGCCGAGTGCTTTCAGGTTGTTTACGACCCTGGGAACGGTAGTGTCGCGGACGTGCCTTGCATGAAGGTGTGCTCCGATCAGTGCGACCCGGCCAACCCGGGCGCCGTCTGCGGGGACAACCTCAACTGCGACATCACCAGCGACTATCAAGTCAAGCCGGGATTCTCCCTGTGCTACGACTCGGGGAGCACCAACACCGGCGCGTGCAGCAGCGCGTCACCGCAGTGCGCCCCTGGGTATGTCTGCTTGACCGACAACAAGTGCCACCGTTGGTGCAAGGAGGACAGCCCGGGTTGCTTGTGCCAGGCGGCAGGCTACTACGTGGGCTTGCAGGAGTACGGCTTCTGCCAGTAGAAGAACCGGCCGCGCGCAGCACATGCCAGGACAGAAGCCATGACGATCCGACCCGACGCGCCAGGCAACGACGGAGCTGGTCGAATGCAAGCTCCGGTATCGTCCGCCGAGCTGGCCGAGATTGGCTTGTTCGGAGCGTTGGACGCGCCCATGCTCGAGCACCTTGCCTCCACGCTTCGTCTCGCCACGCTCGACGCGGGCGATGTGGTGTTCCGCGAGGGAGACAAGGGCAGCGAAATGTACGTGGTGCTGCACGGCGAGTTCGAGGTGCTCAAGCGGTCCAAGCAAGGGATCGACGCTCGCGTGGCGATGCTCGGGACGGGCGATTGGTTCGGCGAGATGTCGATCCTCGACGTGCACAACCGGTCCGCCACCGTGCGTGCTCTGTCTCCGTCGCGTCTGCTGGTGATCTCGGCTTCGGACTTGGACGCGATGTACCGCCGCGACGTTCGTTCGTACGCGCTGTTGGTGCTCAACATCGCACGCGAGCTGAGCAGGCGTCTTCGGGTCGCCGACGGCATCCTTGCGGACCTGGTGGCGAACCTGCTTGGCGACCTGGTGGCCAACCGCCACGGTTCCTCGACCTGATCCCGATCAATCAGTCGGCTTGCGAGGATCCGTCGTCCGAGGCGTCCTCCGCATCGTCGTCCCGCGCGTCCTCGCACGGCCGGGCATCGGCATCGCAGGCACCGGCGTCGCCGTCGCAAGCGTCCCCATCGCCGGCGCAAGCGTCGGGCTCGATGTCCGACGCATCGCCGTTCATGCAGTTGTCGCAGGTTCCTCCGCTCCCGCCCATGGGTGCACCTTCGGGTTGCGGGGCGGCGTCGGCGCCAGCTTGCCCGCCGAAGCCGCCGGTCGATGCGTCCGTGGTAGGCTCCCCGGTGGCACGGTCGGGCGGTTCGGGTTGAGGATTGATCGCGCACGACGCAACAGGCATCAGCGCGGCGGTCGTGCCGATCAGGATCCACGTAGCTGTGCGCGCGGCTCGACGCATTGCTCAGTCTCCGCCCAGCGCGTCGTCGTTCGCGCTGTCGCTCATGAGGGCATCATCCGTCGCGCCGTCCGGTTCGGCTTCGCCTGCCTCGCCGACGTCGGCGACACCCGCATCGGGGTCGATGCCGCAGGGGTCGCCGTCGGCGCAATCGTTGAGCGCTGCGTCACCGTAGGTGCCGGATCCTCCCGTGCCTCCGGAGCCGCCGCTGGTGTTGGTTTCGTCGTCGACGTCGCGCGTCGACCCAGCATCGATGCCGCCGGGCGGGCCTTGCGCATCGGTTCCGCCTGATCCGCCAGAGGCAGAGGTGCCGCCCGTGCCCATGTCAGCCGGAGGCTCGGGTTGCGGGTTGATGGCACACGCGGCCTCCGCCATCACGAGGGCGGCGACTGCGGCGACCAACCCCCACCGTCGAAGGCTGAGCAGCATGCCGAACCTCTTAGCACGAACCAGACCAGCCGTTCGTTGTGCCGGTCAGTCCTGCGCCGAGCCATCGCCGGGCTCACCCACGTCGCCGCCATCGTCTTGCGAGCTGGCGTCCGTCTCGTTCCGGAGGTCGAC
>Ga0209018_1001358_pt1 | contig 19913 bp, 18 predicted proteins | sample YNPBryBLVA2012_FD_185814 | JGI IMG/M metagenome (GOLD analysis project Ga0209018, IMG submission 185814) | Anoxygenic and chlorotrophic microbial mat microbial communities from Yellowstone National Park, USA - YNP Bryant BLVA 2012 (SPAdes)... ...
GCGGCAACGACATCGGCGTAAGCCGTCAGGCACTTGCTCGTGTAGCGTGCCTTGCACGCTGCGACATCGAGCACACCTCCGGGGACGATGGCTCCGCATCCGCAGGAGGCAGCGCGCTGGCAGACCAGATCAGCAAGTGGAGCACAGTAATCGGCCTCGACCGTGCCCCCTGCCGGCGGCACGGAAGAATCCGCGTCCGCATCGGCTTCTACCATCGAGTCCGGTGCAGCGTCGCCGTTCCCCGGGCCGTCGACGCTGGCGTCGGGCGTGTCGGCAGGGCCGCCGGCGCCGCCGGGCCGGGTCTCGCTCGCGCCACAACCAAGGAGAACGACGCTGGCGAGGAAGAGCACGAGGGGGTGGGATCGCATGGCACCTGCTCTGCGTCAGGGTCCGCCCGACGTCAAGGTCGAGTAGGCAGGCGCAACGCCGCGCGCGGAGGCTCGATCATCGGCCGGTGCGCTGGCTGCGAGGTGACAGGGATTCGTCGGCAACATCGCGGCCCGGGCTCGCGACCAGCGCACGAGGCCCACGTCGAACCCTCCGGCGCCCGCAGCAGCAGGCCAGGGCGGAGGTGAGCCGTGCGGCCCACGGATGTTGCATGCAACGTTGCATGGCCCCCTCGATTCGGCTCGGTCTTCTTTTCCCGAGGGATCTGCGCGGGCATGAATCTCGCTTACGTTCGGGCTCATGCACGACCTCTCCCGTCTGCGTGATCTGGCTGTCAGTGACTCGGGCTTCGTGTTCGACCCCATGACCGGCTACACCTTCACGGTCAATCCCACCGGCCTGCTGGTGTTGCAGTCCCTCAAGCGCGGCGACCCCGTCGAATCGATCGCACAGCGGCTCGCCGACGAGTTCGAGCTCGATGGTGGCGAAGACGTCCACCGCGACATCGACGAGTTCCTCGCGCGCTTGCGCGAGCACGGGATCGTGAGGTGAGCTTCGTGCAACGCATCGACGCCACCATTGCGGTCACGGGAATGAATGCCACGGACAACCCGGCTCCGGGGGTCGCCGTGGTCCGCTCGCTGCGCCATGAGCGGTCGTTTGCCGGGCGGGTCATCGGGTTGGGCTACGACGCGCTCGATCCGGGGTTCTACGCGGAGGGGCTGCTCGACGGCGGCTCGACGCTGCCGTTTCCCTCGGCGGGCCGGGATGCGCTTTTCGCACACCTGTGCAAGATCCGCAGCGTGTTCGGGGTGGATGCGCTGCTCCCCACGCTGGACTCGGAGCTGCACGCGGTGAGCACGCTGGCGGACGACCTGAAAGCGCAGGGGATTCGTACCTTCGTGCCTACCGTGGAGTCGCTGGAGCGCTCGACCAAGGCTCACCTGCACGAGCTGGCGAGCCACGAAGGCATCCGGGTGCCCGACTCACAGCCCATCCAGACGGTCGACGCGCTGCCGGGGCTGATTCGGGCATACGGGCTGCCGATCATGGTCAAGGGCGTGTACTACGGGGGAATCGTGGCGCACTCGGAGGCCGATGCGATCCATGCTTTCCACCACTTCGTGGCGACCTGGGGTGTGCCGGTGGTCGTGCAGCGCTACGTGGCAGGGGAGGAGTACAACGTAGCGGCGATCGGCGACGGTCACGGAAGCATGATCGGCGCGGTGGCGATGCGCAAGCTGATGATCACGGACAAGGGCAAGGGCTGGTCGGGGGTGACCGTGGGCAACCCGCATCTGCTTGCGATGACGGAAGCGGTAGTCGCGGCGCTGCGGTGGCGCGGCCCGATCGAGGTCGAGTTCCTGCGGGAGCGGGAGAGCGGCGAGCTGTATGTCGTGGAGATCAATCCGCGGTTCCCTGCATGGATTCACCTGTCCACCGGTGCAGGGCAGAATCTCCCTTTCGCTTGCGCGATGCTCGCGCTCGGCGGCGATGTGCCCCGCCCTCTGCCCGCCTATCGCGTCGGCACGATGTTCGTTCGCATCTCTCTCGATCAGATATGTGACCTGTCGCGCTTCGAGCAGCTCAGCGCCACGGGCATGCTTCACCTCACGAAGGAAACGCCATGAAACCTCGCTACGAACGCCCTGTGATCGTCCGTCATGTAGCCGGCGCAACCTCGAAGTTCGGCGCGTTGTCGGCCACGCGTCCGTACAAGGTTTTCGACGGTGTACCCATCTCGGAGCTGGTGGAACGGTACGGCTCTCCGCTGTTCGTCTTCTCGGAAAAGGTGCTTCGCGAGCGCGTGCAGGAGCTGCGGGATCAGCTCGCGCGCCGCTTCGCGGACTTCACGCTCGCCTGGTCGTACAAGACGAACTACTTCGACGGCATCTGCCGGGTATTCCACCAGGAGGGAGCGTGGGCGGAGGTCGTCTCGGGGCTGGAGATGCGCAAGGCCCTGCATCTCGGTGTACCTGGACGGCAGATCCTGTTCAATGGGCCCTACAAGACGGAAGCGGATCTGGAGCAGGCGTTCCGCCAGGGGGTACGGGTGCATCTGGATCACCTCGACGAACTCGCGCTGGCGGAGCGCGTGGCCGACCGGCTGGGCATCGTGCCCGAGGTGGGGATCCGTGTCAGCGTGGCGGACCTGCCGGTGCCGTCGTGGGATCGGTTCGGGTTCAACCTGGAGAGCGGGCGGGCGATGGAGGCGGTACGACGCATTCTCCGGGGGGGGCGGCTGGATCTGCGGGCACTTCATTGCCACATAGGGACGTTCATCCAGGACCCGGACGCGTATCGGCTCGCGGCCAGGGCCGTGGGGCGCTTCAGCGTGGCCGTGGATCAGGAGCTTGGCGTGCGGGTCGACACCATCGACCTCGGAGGCGGGTTCGCCTCGCACAATACGCTCCATGCGCAGTACCTGCCGGGCGACGAGGTGACGCCGTCGCTCGGTCAGTATGTGGAAAAGATCGCGGCAGGCTTCGAGGAGGCTTTCGACGGAGCCGAACCACCGCGGCTGGTGCTGGAAACAGGCCGTGCGCTGGTCGATGACGCCGCGGTGCTCGTGTCCACCGTGGTGGGCAACAAGCGCTTGCAGGACGGGCGCCGTGCCGTGATCATCGACGCGGGGGTGAACATCCTGCCCACGGCATGGTGGTACCGGCATGACGTGCACCTTGCCCAGGAGGTGTACGGTACGCCGGAGCCCACGGTGTTCTTCGGTCCGCTGTGCATGAATATCGACGTCGTCAGGGACCGGATCATGTTTCCGCCGCTGAAGGCGGGGGACCGGGTGGTGATCGGCCACGTGGGAGCCTACAACGTGACGCAATGGATGCAGTTCATCACGGCGCGCCCTGCCGTGGTGATGGTTTCGAGGCGTGGTGAGCACGGATTGTTGCGCCGCGCGGAGCAGCTCGAGACACTGCTCGCGCAAGAGGAGATGCCCGCGTGGCTGGCGAGCTGACAGAGTCTTCGGCGAGAGCCATCCTCGAGGGCTTGCTGCGCCCGTTCTCCCAGATCGTGTTCTCGCGAGATCTCGTGGTGGGCGCCCTGGTACTGCTCGCGATCGGAACGTTCCCCTGGGTCGCCTTGTCGGCCCTCGGCGCCGTCGCAGTCGCGGCCGCGGTGGCCTTGCTGTTCGGGCTCGGCCGGACAGCGCTGCGCGAGGGAGGGCCAACCTGCACCGCCGTGCTCACCACGCTCGCCGTGCTCCTGTTCGACCCGGGCGTGGGGTCGATTCCCACGCTCGTGGTGATCGGCGCCGTCCTCTCGGTGCTCTTCTATGCATCCTTCGAGGCGGTGTTCGCGCCGGTCACCCTCCCCACGCATTCCCTGCCGTTCGTCGCAGCCACCTGGACGCTGCACCTGGCCGCGCGGTCTCTCCCTGCCACCCATCGGCCGGAGCACCTGTTCCACCCGGCGCCGTGGCTCCTCCCAGGCTGGCTCGAGCCGTCCAGACTCGACGTCCCTGCGTCGATCGTGTTCTCCCACGGCGTGGTCGCAGGCGTGCTCATGCTGCTGGCGATCGCGGTGCACAGCCGCATCACGCTGCTGCTCGCCGGGATCGGCTGGCTGGCCGCTGTGTTCGCGCGAGCCTGGCTGCGCGCGGATGCGCCCTGGTCGCTGGTCGACACGACCGCTTCCTTCAACGCCGTCCTCACCGCGATGGCAATCGGCGGCGTCTGGTTCGTCCCGCAGCCCTCTTCGATGCTGCTTTCCGCCGCCGCAGCCTCGCTGTCTTGCGTGATCACCTATGCGCTGTTCCCCAGTGCTGGGATTGCATCCCTGCCCGTCATCTCCCTGCCGTTCGTCGTCACCACCCACCTCATCCTGACCGCGGCACGCCGCAGAACCCAGGACCGCCGACCGCGTTCGACCCTCCCCGATGTCCGCCCCGAAGAGGCGCTTGCCAGGCACCTGATGTGGATTCGTCGGTTCGGCGACGCCGCCTGGCTTCCCTTCAGGCTCCCGTTCCGTGGTGAGTGGGTGGTGACGCAGGGGCACGACGGCAAACACACGCACCAGGGGGCGTGGCGGCACGGACTCGATTTCGAAGGACGCTTTCCGAACGGCCTGGCCTTCGAGCGTGAGGGACGCGAGCTGAGGGACTACGCTTGCTGGGGTTTGCCGGTGCTGGCGGCAGGCACGGGCACGGTGGTGCAGGTGCTGGACGGCATCCCGGACAACAAGCCAGGCGAGCTGAACACGCGCGACAACTGGGGCAACGTCGTGGTTCTCGCCCACGGTCCGGCGCTCTATTCGGTCTACGCGCACCTGCAGATGCGCAGCATACGCGTCAAGCAAGGCGACGTGGTGCCGGCACGCGCCGAGATCGCGCGATGCGGCAACTCCGGCCGGTCGCCGATTCCCCACTTGCACTTCCAGGTCCAGCGCGCCGCGCCCTGGGCAGCCCGACGATCGCCGCCGACTTCGGTGATGTGGTCCGCCGCGAAGGCACCAGGACCGTGCTGGTCAATCGAGTCATCCCGTCGGAAGGCGACCTGGTGCGCCCCGTGCTTCGCGACGAGGCCACGGCCAAGGCGCTGACCTTCGCCCCGGGGCAGAGGTTTGAGCTCGTCGAGCAAGGCACCGGGCACACGGAGCACGTCGAAGTCAAGATTGATTTGCTCGGGCGCCGCAGCCTCGAGTCGGACAGGGCAAAGTTGTTCCTCGACCCCTACGACGCGGCGCTCGTGTTCGTCGACTATCGGGGCAATCCGCGGTCGCTGCTCCGCTACCTGCTTGTCGGCCTGGCCCGCCTTCCGTTCGATCAGGCGGCCACGCTGACCTGGCACGACAGCCTGCCCCGAAGGCTCCTGCTGCCATCTTGGATGAGGGCCGCGGCAGACCTACTCGCAGTCGTGGTGCCGGAACTCGGGGCCATCGGGATCGAGTATCGCATCGAGCGCAGCGAAGGGAAGCTTCGGGTCCACGGAAAGGCTCGAACCTGGTCCACCGAGGCGACGCTTTCGCTCGGTGACGGCCCCCATCGAATCGAGCTCGTACACGGCGAAAGGAAGAGCGTCATGGAGATGCGACCGATCTCTTCGGGACGGCAAGGAGCACCGGCATGAGGTGGATGCGGCTGCTGGGAGCGTTGGCATCGCTGCTCGCGGTCACGACCGGCGCCGGCGCCCAGCCAGACCCCTACGCGCTTCGGGCGGGTGCCTGGGACAAGTCGGTGCAGCTCGAGCGTTCGGGAGACGTTCGTGGCGCACGCGACCTGCTCATGCAGGCATGGGGCCCCGAGTCCGACAGCTATGAAGTGACCATGCGGCTTGCCTATCTGGAGAGCAGGCTCGGGCGGACCGACGAGGCGATTGCGCTGTACCGCCGCGCGCGCGCGATGCCTCCCGCAGGCCCCGACGCGGCCGATGGGCTGGCGCTGGCGTTGACCGCACAAGGGTATTCCCGGATGGAGGAAGGCGACCGGGCAGGTGCTCGCGCGCGGTTCGAGGAGGCGGTGGCGCTGAGCCCGAGCGCCGAAGCCCCCCGACGGGGGCTGGCGTTGCTGGGTCCGGCTTCGCGCGTCGACCCGGAGGTCTGGGCCGCTTTCCTCCAGCAGTCCGTCGAGCCCGACAAGTTCCAGGGATGGGCGGTCTTCGCGCATGTGCCCTGGTGGGTGAACGATCGTTTCCGCCTTCGCCTCGCCGCGCGTTACCTGCAGACCCAGGGTGACGTGGTGACAGCGCCTCCGGACTCGCCCAGCCCCGGCAACGGTCCCGGGCGCCGCAAGGCCAGCTCGTCGCGGACGACCGACCGCCAGGGCGAGCTGTACGCAGCCATCGGGTGGTCCGGGCGCTACGTTGCTGTGCAGGGCATGGGACTGGCGTTGATGCGCAAGGGAGAAGGGTTCATTCCCGGAGGCGCGACTTCCCTCAAGATCGGTGCGACGGCCGGACTTCACGTGGAGCAGGCGATCCTGTCGCGAAATGCGGGGATCGGCTGGCAGACACTCCCGAGGCTGTACGGGTGGCCGTCGCATTCGGTGGGGCTCGCGGCCGGTGCACGCTACACGCACGACCCGCGCGGCAGGGGTCTCTCGGGGGTCGCCGGCTTGAGCGTGGTGGGGCGCGCTGCCGCGTCGCACGCGCAGGCGCACCTCGGCACGGAGCGCTGGCCGGTCACGATGGACACCCCTGCGGTGCTGGCGTTGGATGCCGACTTGACCGCCGGGGCGGTCGTGACCTCCACCTTTCGGCTCAGCGACGCTTGGCAGGTCGGCGTGCAAGGGCAGTGGGAGAAGATCGAGGTACCGGCTTTCCAGGGGAACTACGTCAGCCTGGCAACGGGGCTGATCTGGTCCCCTTGAAGCAAGCATGGCAACGGTACGGGAACGGTGAACATGGCCGAATCGGAAGACAAACGGAGCAAAGGCATGATGATGAGTATTCAGTCATTCGTGACCGTCGTGTTGCTGGCCGGGATGCTGGCTGTGGCCGAGCCGGTTGGTGCACAGAACGACGTCGCCTCCCTGTATCGCGCATCGTACGCGTCCGAAGCCTCGCGCGACTACCCGGCGGCCATCTCCGCCATGCGCACCGTGGAGAGCAAGGGCTCGACGTACTTCGTGCGCGTGCGTCTGGGCTGGCTGTACTACCTGTCCGGCGACTACGTCACGTCGGCCCAGTACTACCGGTCTGCCGCTGCGGCGGCGCCCAGGTCGGTGGAAGCGCGGCTCGGCCTGACGCTGCCGCTGCTGGCTTCGAAGAGCTGGAGGGATCTGGAGAGAGCGTGCCGCGACGTGCTCGCGCTCGACGCCAACAACGCCGCTGCGCGGGCGAGGCTAGCACACGCGCTGTACATGATTGGCAATTATCCGGACAGCGCCACGACGTACCGCGCACTGATCGAACAATACCCGGCAGAGCTGGACCACCAGACGGGCCTGGGCTGGGCGCTGGTCAAGATGGGCAAGGGCGCGGAGGCCAAGCAGATCTTCCGGCAGGTGCTGGCGGTGTCGCCGGACAACGCGAACGCCAAAGCGGGCATGGCGCTGCCCTGACCAGCCTTCAGCTCAGAAGGGTCCTGGCTGATTCGCAGATCGCGACCACGGCCGGATTCTTGAGCCGCCGCTCGCCTGAGATGGCATAGAATCGCTCCTTGATCTCGTCAGTCCGACCTACCACCTCCACCCCATACTGCGTCACGGTCTGCTGCTCCACGATCGACGGCAGGGCAAACACGCCGACACCGTCCTGACCGAACACCTTGAGCAACGCGCTGTCCTCGAACTCGGCCACGACGTCGGGATGCACCGCGTGTTCGTCGAACCACTGCTCGAGGGACCGTCGCAACACGGTCGTCTCGGTCGGCAGAAGGAACGGAGCGCCTTGAAGGCACGTGGGAAACTCGCCGGAACATCGGCCGCGCAAGGATGGCGCCGCGAAGAAGCTCATGCCACACTCGCCCAGGAGACGGCTGTAGGCACGAACGTTCCCCCCCGGCGGCACCGGCGCGTCGGTCAGCACGACGTCGAGTTCGTGCAGGGCGAGGGACGCGATCAGCCGGTCGTAGCGGTCCTCGTAGCAGACGAGACGGACCTGCTCCGGCAGATGCAGCGCCGGGTCGAGCAGCCGCCGTGCGACAAGCTTCGGTAGCACGTCGGCGATCCCCACGTTCAGACGCAGCGGACGGCCGGTTGGACGCCCCTTCACGACGTCCATCATCTCCCGGCCGAGCGAGAAGATCTCATCCGCGTAGCGGAATACTACCTTGCCTACGTCGGTGAGGACCAGACGCCTTCCGGACCGGTCGAACAGCCGCTCACCGAGGCTCTCCTCGAGCTGACGGATCTGTCCGCTGAGCGTGGGGTGGGCAAGGCGTAGCACGCGGCTGGCGGGCGTGAGCCCGCCCTCGCGCGCAACAACCCAGAAATACAGCAGGTGGTGGTAGTTGAGCCACTCCATGCTCGGCAGTGTAGGTGGCCTCCTGGTCGTGGGGAAGAGCCGTCTTGCGCAAGTGCTGAACGCCGAGCGGCATGCTATGCCTCGCAGCCGCCCATGCTCGTCGCCGTGGTCACCCCTCCCCCCCTCAAGCCGTCGGAGCCCGGGTTGTCGGGCGGCGCCGCAGCGTCGGTGCTGCGTGCCATGGGTGTCGACGTGTCATGGGTCGACGCATCCTTGCAATGGCACCGATTCGTGCTCGATCGGAGGTCCGCGGAGGCCGGCGGGGATCGCAGCGAGCATGCCGCGAGGCTGCGTCGATCAGCGAGCCGCGCCGGCGCCAGGCCGTCTCCGCTGCAGGTGCCCGACACCTACCGCACGCGAGAGCGCTACACTTCGGCGGTCAATGACCTGGAAAACGCGCTACGCGCCGCAGCCCTGCCGTATCAGGGAATCCGCCTAGGCATTGCCATGTTCGCGGTGGACCGTCCTCCGAGCAGGCTGGAGTCCTCGGCCACACTGGCGTGGCTCGCCAGCGTGCCAGGCCCATTCGACGACTACTTCCTGATGGAGCTGATTCCGTGGCTCGTGCGTGAACGACCTCGGACCGTGGCGGTGTCGCTGACCTTCCAGCAGCAGGCGCCCGCGGCGTTCAGGCTGGCCGCGATCTTGCGCGAGCGGATGCCCGAGGTTCGCCGTGTGCTGGGCGGGCCCCTCGTCGCCTGCTGGCGCGCTGCGGGACTACCCTGCAACGCACCCCCTTTCACCTTGTTCGACGATGTCGTCGCTGGCGACCCCGAGGACCTCGCCCGTCTCGCGTCGTGCAGCCGTAGCTTCGCGGCCCCTCAGCCCGCGTGGCCGGATTCGCCCCTCTCGGTGCCGCTCGACCAGGCCGACTGGCACGACTACCTCGCACCCCTGCCCACGGTTCCCGTCGCGCTCGGCCGTGGTTGCTATTGGCGCCGGTGCACGTTCTGCCCGGATCATCTGCACGGGCCCCATGCGCCGTGCGAAACCGCATCGCTCGATGGCTGGCTGCACGAGGTGGCCGCACGGTTTCCCGCAGGCGCCATGCTTCATCTGACGGATTCCGCCCTGCCCATCGGTCATCTGCAGCGCATCGCGGAAGTCATTCGTCGCGACCGGCTCCCACTTCAGTGGCATGGCTTCGTGCGGGTGGAACCCGATCTGGCGGAGCCCGACCTGGTTCGGGATCTGGCTGCTGGTGGGTGCTCCATGTTGCAGTTCGGCGTAGAGTCCGGGTCGGATCGCATCCTCCGCAAGCTGGGCAAGGGTGCAACGCCGCAACTCGCCCGCGCAACGCTCCGCACCTGCGCGCAGGCGGGCTTGCGCAACCACGTCTATCTCCTGTTCGGCGTTCCGGGGGAGACCGACCAGGACAGGGAGCAGACCCTCGCGCTCGTGAGGTCGGAAGCATCGTCGATTCACGCCCTCCACGCGGCGCTGCTGAACCTGCCGAAAGGCAGCCCCATGCACCAGCGAGCGGCGAGCTTCGGAATCACGGACCTGGTACCGTTCGGCCAGGACACCGACCTTTCTCTCTACGACGACTTCCGGTGCGGCGCCTCTCATCCCCGGCGTGAGGCGCGCAGGTGGCTCGCGCACGTGTTCTTCAAAGATCCCGCAGTCCGTGGGATTCAGGGCCGCTTGCGCGCACCGTTCCAGGCCAATCACCTGTGCTTTCTCCCGCCGTAGAGGGCAGCCATCCCTGCCAAGCGCGGCCCTGGCGTCGAATCGTCAGACACATCGTCGTAGCCGCGAAACGTTGCCCATCACTGACCGCACGGAGCTGACCATCGCCGCTTGTTGACGCCGTGTGTATCCAGGGGCATCATGTGGTCCATGGGACGGCGCGGTTGGTTGGTGCTGGGGTCGGTCGCGGCGGTGCTGTTGATGGGCGTGTTGGGCGTCATCGTGGGGGTCTATGCATACGCACAGAACGCCCTGTCAAACGTGTATGTCACGCTGGACCGGGTGACGGTGAGCACACAAGCACCCTCTGGCGGAACGGGCCTGCTGGACCTGCTCACCAGGGGGCTATCGGCCGACGTGATCCTGGACCAGACCTTCGAGGTGGACAACCGCAACGCGATAGGCGCTACGGTGGAGTCGATCGACTATCACGTACGGGTGAACGGGCGTGAGGTGGGAACGGGACACGCGCCGGAGACGGGGCCGCAGAAGGTCGCCGGGCACGCAAAGCAGTCCATCGTGGCGCAGACGAAGCTGCCGGTGACGCGCCTGCTGGCCGCCGGCGCGGACGCGGTCGTGGCAGGCCGGGCGAACATCGACGTGGTTGGCACGGCACGAATCGAGATTCTGGTCTTCACCGTGGAGCGTGAGTTTCAGCTTGTGCCACAGAAGCTCGAGGGGGAAAGGCTCGACCGGGTGCTGGGTCGTCGACGGTAGCGGTGCTGCGCTGCACGCCCCAACACTTGGGTGGACCGGGAGGAAGCGATGGCCCCCTCCCGCGCTGCCGCGCCGCGCTTAAAACAGGAATCCCAGCGACACCTCACCGTAGAGCTTGGCGTCGGAAAGAGAGTAGAAGGGACGGAGGTTCTTGGTGTGCGCCATGCCGCCGACGAGTCCGGCGATGCGGAAGGGACCGTCGGTGCGATAGCCGAGCCCCACGCCTCCGAATGCGATGAAACGCCACGGAGCATAGGAGTAGTCGACCACCTGGCCGTTGGGTGCGCGAGATGACGCCTCGATGGTATAGCGCGAGATTCCCAGGCCGAGGTCCACAACCGGCGAAAAGTGCCGGAAGAACCAGATCCGCCCGCGCGCCGGAACCGTCAGCACCTTGTAGCTGCCGGAGGCCGTGCCTTCGGGAACGGACGCATCGACGTCGCCTTGCTTGTAGCCGAGACCGCCGCTGAGTTCGAGCCAGCAAAGGGGTTGCCAGGCGCCTTCGGCCGAGATCCACGAGTTCGGCCCCAGGGCGTTGAGGTGCAGACCGACCAAGTCCGTGGGGCAGGGCTCGGGTTCGGGCTCGCGCTCGGCAGGCTTCGGCTCCGGCGGAGCAGGCCCGGGCTCCGGCTCGGGCTCCGGCTCCGGCGCACGGCCGCATTGCTCCTCCATCGATTCACGCCCCTCGACCACCCTGAACACCGAACGACGGTTGGTGGCCCAGGACTCCTCGCAGACCGACTTGTCCGCTGGCACCTTGTTGTTGCACTCGGCCGGCTCTTGTACCTTGGGCTTGTCTTCGCCATAGCCGACGGAGCTGACGCGGTCCTTGTCGATACCGTTGTCGATGAGCCACGTTCGCACCGAGGCCGCGCGACGCTTGGACAGGGCGCGGTTGTAGTCGGCCGATCCGCGCGAGTCGGTATGGCCCTCGACCTGGATCTTGATTCCTGGATTCTTTTGCAGAAAGTCGCGAAGGTTGCGCAATGCCTTGACCGTGCCCTCGCCTTCGAGCCGGTCCGAGTTGTAGGCAAAGTCGATCGTGCCTTCGTACTCGAGCTCACCACCGCAAAAACGCACGGGCGAGATGAGAAGCGGCTTGGGCTTCTTCTTCGGCGCAGCTCCGGATGCGGCGTCTGCCGTGGCTTCGCCCTCCGCCGTGGCCGAGCCTTCCACGTTGCCCTCTGCGTTCGCACGGGCCTCGCCGCCCAGCGCTACATGGCCGCCAGCACCTCCGTGAGCCTTGCAACCCGCGGTCGAAAGCACCCCGACCCCTGCCGCAACACCGGCGAGGACCGTCGATTTCCAAAGTGAAAGAAGAACTCCCATGATGACAACTGCAGCCTACCCCGCTCGCGCTCCCCTTGGAAGAGGGTTCTTCCACGGTCCGGTTTCGAATCTCCCTCTTGTGTGTCCTTGGCACGGACACGGTCGGCCCCGTCCCGGCTCTGCTGCAAGCCCTCCCCCAATTCGGTTTGGTGCGGTCCCCACGAGCCGCGCACCTGCCGTCGCGTCGCCCCACCCCAACACCTCCAGCCCGGCCGGCTCGCGTCGACGCGCATGGTGCCCCGCCATGCGTGCTGCGCGCCGCGAGCACGGCTGGCGTTTCGGCCCCATGACGATCGCCGGGACGGCGCACTCGAGCACGATCCCCCGTGCGTGTACGACTGACCGTCCCGTGCAATACGGAAACCATGGTCGGCAAACACCACCAGGGGCTTCGACCAGCCGAGGCGTTTCGCCAGAACCCGAGAAGCCAGGCGAAGCTCTGCCTCGACCAACGGCACCAGGTCGTCGAGGGGCTCGAAGCGCTCGTGCAACATCGTATCGATCGTGTTGACCTTACTCCAATCGGCGGGGCGATGCGCGCCGCCAGCAGGGAGTCGACCCGGCCGGCGGCCGTCGAGACCTCCACGCGTGCAAGGCACTGCGACGTGACGGTCAGGCGGGGGAACAACACCGCCAGGAGCCGGTCCCGCACGGCAAGCAGTGGCAACCCGAACGCGTCGATCACCAGCCATGCCGCGAAACGATGCGTCGCGAGGACGTCGCCCAGCGCAAGGATCGCGCCCTCCCATTGAAGGCTTGCGATCTCGTCGAGTCGGGCGAGCCACCGTTGCGGGTGGATGCCGCGGAACCGGTGATGGTGCCGGTATGGTTCGTAGACCAAGGCGGCGAGGTCGGCGAGGTCCCGAGGCGTGGAAGGTTGGACCGCCTCCGAGATGGCGCGTGCCAGCCCGGTCCGCCCGTTCACGTTCACCCGCAAAACGGCCTCCAGGCAAGCGCGCACCAGCCTGTCCACGAGTTGGTCGGGTAGATTCAGGCGCTCGAGGTTCGCCAAGGACTCGTCGGTAGCGAGGGCGAGGTCGACCGCCGCCACGGCGTCGTCCGACACGGTAAATTCCCAGCCCGCGGGCATGGCCGTGGCTAACCGCAGCGACTGCTCCATGCACCAGGTCGCGATGGACGGCAGGAGGTTTCCGGCAGGAGGTTCCACGACGATCGGCTCCGTGGCGGCACCGACAACCTGCCCCACGGTGTCGAGCCGCTCCGCGCAGCTCCAGGTACGCCCGGAGATGGCGCGAACGATCCGCTGGACGGCAACCTTGCGAACCAGGTTGGCGCCGGTCAGGAAGCGGTCGGGCTCGTCGACGTCGGGGACGTCGGGCAGGGGCGCGCGGCCTTTCAGGCTTTCCTCGTGCCAGCGGGCCGGGTGGCGACGAGTGGGCTCCTGCATAGAATGCCGCAGACGCCTCTTCGCAGAGGTCCCAGACGGCGCGAAGTTCGATCCGATCCATCTCCGCAGGTGCCCTGGTGCCGTCGAATCCGCGGGCCCAACGGCGGATGGTAGTCGCTGCTGGTGCCCCCAACCCGTCGAGCAGTTCCTCCAGGTCGCGAAGCGTCGGTTGGTCGACGCGCAGGCCGATGGCGACACGGTCCCAGGCTTCGGGTTTGGGCAGCGTTTCGAATCCTTCGCGAATGGGCGTTCCCGAACGCGTGATCGCCAGCTCGTCGCGCGGGACCCGAAACAGCAGCAGCACACCGGTCTGGTCCGGCAGCAGGCCGTCGACGGAGTCCGCCGTCGACCCGTGTACGCGCCCGGGCGACGGTGCATGCTGCGCCAGCGCGAGCACGGGAGCGACCACGTCGTTGCGGTCGAGGCGGACAGGTACACGATGTGCGGTGCCGACGCGTTGCAGCAGCTTCCACGGCACGAGGTAGCCGTCTTGCACGCACGACCGGGTCCGGGGCCGGTGTCGTCAGATCCTGCTGCAACGCATGACGCCAGGTGCGAACGTACGCGTCCTTCGACAGCGGCCCCTGCTCCGGCGCGAACATCTCGAACTTGGGAAAGCGCTGGCGAAGCATCCAGAGGGCGTGCTGCTCGAGCCGTCCGGCAAGCTGCGTGGTTGCTTCAACAGGGAACGTTTTTTGCCGTGTTCCCATGGGCGTGACGAGATAGCCCGACGCTTGGCCGTCGCGGATACGCGCGGGGAGCAGCTCGAGACACTCCAGCAAACGCTTGTGGACACGCGCGCGGACCTCGTGCGTCGCCGGCGTCTGCCGCAGCCGCTGGAGCACACACAGCTCCCGCAGCGCAGGGTCCCGTTCGATCGGCGCCGGTTGCAGCGTGTCCATGTCGTGATGCGCGCCTGCGCCACCCCAGGGCGTGCGAACGCACAGGCTCACGTCGTCGTTCGGCGGAACTTCACCGTTGCCGATCATCACGAAGAATCACCGGTCGTGCCGATACCACTGCACGAGCCTTGCCGGCCACTGCCCTTCAGGCAGCTCGAACGGGTTGAACGTGTCCCCCGGTGAGAACAGGTGTCAGCGAACTCAGGAGCGATTCGTCGTTGCACGCAAGCTCGGTCCGACCCGCCACGAGTGCGCTTGCACTGGGTGGCGCCGTCGTCGCGCAGGTCGAGCGCATACGTCCCACCAGCGCTCGTCACGTAGCGCCCGTGCGTGGCGAGTGTCTCCAGGATCTGCCTCATGATCTCGACATTCTGTTTCGGGATGCGTCCTGGCGACGGCGAGCATCAGCCAAGCGGCAGTCTGCGCCGGTGGGAGTCTGTCGCGTGCGGGTGCGAGACGGCACAGGATGAGCTATCGCAGGACACGGGAGGCGACCGCACGACGGGCGGGCTTGTGGAACAACCGCTCGATCGCGACTTCGTAGTAGGGCAGAGCCTGCGCGGCGATGTCCTGGAACTCGGGCTGCGCACCAGCAGGTCGTAGAAACGATCCACGATGACGTCGGGCGTGATGAAATCGCCCCACGGTCGGTCGAGGAAGGACTCGATGCCGCGGGTCGGGTCGCCGGCGAGCTGCTTGACAGCGAAGCCGGCCACGCCACGCGGCTGGGATAGGCTATCACGCACTTCGCCCAGCAAGTCCAAGGTTGCAGGGTGCAACGGCACGATATCCGTGAGCGCGGATGCCTGGATTCCCGCACCGGCCAGCGCCCGATCCATCGTCGTTGCAAGAATGGCTAACTCGGATTCATACACTGTTTCTTGACCAGAATGCTCCGCGACATGAGATTTCGCACATGCGCAGCAGTCAGCATCAACCGGAGCGGATACCGGTCCTTGAGCTTCCGGTATTGCCCCTTCTCGAACGTCTCCGTGCGCTCGATGGTTTCCTGCATCACGGCGATCACCCAGAACCCGCGCGACCGTCTGTCCACTCCCCGAGAAGCCGCAGGGACCAGACGTCTTCATAAAAGCCGACGGCTGTGGCCTGGGCCGGAGGAACTCGGAGAGCGCGTCGAGCAGTACCACCGTAGCGCCCGGGTGGGTCCGGTCGAGGGTGTCCCACGCAGCCCGGCGGTCCTCGGCCTGGGGGTCGATGCCGAGGGACTGCGCCACGATGCGCTCGAGTGCGACGTGGGAAGGGAAGTGAAGGAGCGAGATCGGCACGACGTGAAGACCAGCCGGCCCCATGTGTCCCGCGCGGACCTGCTGCGCGAGATACGCCAGGAAGTGGGACTTGCCGGCGCCATACTGCCCGATGACAAAAGCGCCGAGGCCCGTGTCCCGGATCAGGGCCTCGCGGATTGCAGCAAGGTGCTTCCGGGCATCGGCGGTGGGGAAGTAGGCATCGCTGATCCATGCCGCGTCGGGCCGATCCAGATGCTCGAGCTTGACCACCGTGGGATGGGGGCGGACATCGACGACATCTCGGATTCTCGCGGGCGTCAGGGGGTATGGCTGCGCGCGCGAAAAAGGATCGGGGGAGGCGCGCCTTGACCATCGACGATAACAGGAAGGCGATCCATGGCAAGGTCGCCGCTGCGTTGGCGCGAAAGGATCTCGACGAGGTCGAGACCTTGCTGCGTCGGCTCCGCGAAGATGACCCGATGTCGGTGCACACACGATGCTTCGAGCTGGAGTGGATGATCGCCCGCAAGGATCGTGCGGCCTGTGCGGCGGGTGACGCCCTGGCGAGGGATTTTCCCGGCTCCGCCCGTGCGATGTACCTGGCCGGTCGTGCTGCCCGGCAAGCCCGGCGGCACGCCCTGGCCGCTGATCGATTCCGCGAAGCATGCCGCATTCATCCGTCGCGCACCGTCGAGGTGGCGCTGGCAGCCGCCCTGACCGACGCCGGTCAGCTCGACGAAACCGAGGCGATCCTGCTGCGGCACGCGGACACCAGTCCGTCGGCCAACCGGCGGCTCGGCTGGCTGTACGAGCGCCGGGGTGATCTCGCGCGTGCGGCCAGCGCCTACGAGTCCTGGTTGCAAGCCAGGCCTGATGACGACTTGACGCGTCGGCGCCTGGAGGAGCTCCGCGCGCGGATGATGGAACCCGGGGAGATTATCCAGGAGACGGAGCAACTCGTCGAATTGGGAGAGGCGGTGCCCGAGCCGCTGGTCGGCCCCTACTTCGACGCGCTTCTGCGGGCCGGCCGCGGACGGGACGCGCGCCGATTCGTTGCGGAACGGCGCGGGGCGATGACAGCGGCGCAAGCACGCTCCCTGGCCTGGACCGCGTATCGCATGCGGGTTCCCGACCTCGCCCTCGACCTGTTCCTTCTCGCGCTGCCGAGCTACGGCGATGATGCGAAGCTGCGGGCTGCCATCGCCCGGCTGGGACGAGAAACGCTGCGCGACGCCGAGGTTCGCGTTGCGCTCGATCGCTACCAGGCAGGCCCCGGAAGGTAGCGCTTGCCCCGTGGACGGTCCCGGGGCATGGAGCTTGCCGTGAAGGCCGTCCAGATCAACCCAGTCCACCACACGGCGCCTCGCTGCGCCGACTTTCAGGACGAACTCGCCGTACGCCAGTACGAGCGCGCCGTGCGAGTGCATCGTGCGTACACCGAGACATGGCTCGTCTCGCGGCTCGACGGCCGCATCGACGGCAGCTACCGCGTATCGGGCGAGAAGCGCACCGCGTACTACGTGGATATCGTGGACGGCTCCGGCGCCCACGACACGTGCACGTGCCCCGATTTCCTGACCAACCGCATCGGCACCTGCAAGCATCTGGAAGCGGTTCGGCGGTCTATCGATCGCGTGAAAGCGGACGCGGCCGGCTACCGGGCGCTGCCCGCGATGCCGTTGTCGCCGGTCATCACGGTGCAGACGAATCCGTCGTTGTCGCTGCGCCTGTTGGGCAAGTGGACCGCACGGCAGCTCGCGTCGCACGGGCTACGTCCGGGCGACCGGGAGCTGCGCCCCGCGTCGGGCGGCTCGCTGCACGCCGGGTGGAACGACAGCGGCGTTCGTGTCGTCCACGCCGCGATTCCCGCGGCGGAGCGGCTCCGGTCCGCCGATGCGCTCGCGCGCCGGCGCCACGAGATGCAGCACGCGTTCGCGTCGAGCGCGCTCGGTACGGACGTCCTGTCGCAGCCACTGTTTCCCTATCAGGAGCTCGGCGTGCAGCACCTTTGCGTGGCCGGCCGGGCGCTGCTCGCGGACGACATGGGTCTGGGCAAGACCGTGCAGGCGATTGCCGCCTGCGAAATCCTGCGCCGGAGAGGCGAGGCCAGCCGGGTGCTCGTCGTCACGCCGGCGTCGCTCAAGGACCAGTGGGCGCGGGAGGTCCGCAAGTATACGGGGCAGACCGCGGTCGTGGTGGGGGGCAATCCGGCGGCCCGACGCGAGGCCTTCCGGTCCGACGCGCCGTACAAGATTCTCAACTACGAGCTCACCTGGCGGGAGCTGCGCCAGCTTCAGGCCCTGGAAGCCGACATCCTGGTGCTGGACGAAGCGCAGCGCGCCAAGAACTTCCGCACCAAGACAGCCAACACGTTGCGCGAGATCCCGTCGAAGTTCCTGTTCGTGCTGACGGGCACGCCGGTCGAGAACCGCCTGGACGACCTGTACTCCCTGCTGCAGCTCGTGGACCCGGAGCTGCTTGGACCGCTGTGGAAGTTCAACCTGGAGTTCCACAAGCAGGACGGCAAGGGCAAGATCGTGGGCTACAAGCAGCTCAGCCTGCTGCGCGAGCGGATCGCGCCGGTGGTGATGCGCCGCCGCAAGGACGAGGTCCTGCTGCAGCTACCGCCGATCACCGAGCAGACTCGGTACACACCGCTGACGCGCGAGCAGCGGGATCTCGACGAGGAATACCGTCACAAGGCGGCCAGAATCGCGCAGCTTGCGGAACGACGTCCGCTCACGAAGGAGGAGCAGGAGATCCTTGCCTCGCTGCTGCTCAAGGCGCGGCAGGCGTGCAACGCGCTCGAGCTTTGCGCCCCTGATGCGAAAAAGAAGGCATCGCCCAAGCTCGACGAGTTCGAGGCGCTGGTCGGCGAGATCGTGTCCCAGGGCACGTCGAAGATCCTGGTCTTCTCCGAGTGGGTCGAGATGCTGCACCTGGCAGCGGAACGGCTCGACGCTCTGCAGATACCTTATGCGATGCTGCACGGCGGGATTCCCACGGCCCGGCGGCCTGCCCTGCTGGAGCGATTCCGCGAGGATTCCTCGCTCCGGGTGCTGCTGTCGTCGGACGCGGGGGGCGTGGGGCTGAACCTGCAAGTCGCCTCGTATGTAATTCACCTGGATCTGCCCTGGAACCCCGGCAAGCTCGACCAGCGCACGGCACGGGCGCATCGATTGGGTCAGACACGCGGCGTTTCGGTTACCTACCTTGTGTCGGAAGTAGGCACCGAACGCGGCATCGAGGGCACGTTGGCGGGCAAACGGGCGGTCCGCGAAGCTGCTCTGGACGCGGCCAGCCGGGTCGATGACCTCGAAGCGCCGAGCTTTGCGGTGTTCCTGCGCCAGCTACGGGAGGTGCTGGAGAACGCCGCCGCACCGGGCCACGATGTCGAGGTGGTCGACCTGCCGGAGGAGCCGGTAGCAGTCGAGGCCGCCGAGCCGACGCTGGCCGCCGCGCCACCGCCGGAGCCGACGCTGTCACCCGCATTGGCTGCCGCTGAGCCGTCGACGCCGTCTACGCGCCCCCAGGCCCGCGCGAAGAACCGTCTGCGCCTGGCGGAGGTGGTGCTGCGCGAGGGATTCCATGCGGACGCGGTGCGCGCGGCGTACGACGCGCTGAGCTCGACGATACGGGCGCTGGCGGAGGGCGAGGTGGGGCCCTCGCACGACGCGCTGGTGGCGGTGGTCTACCGGGAGTTGTTGCCATCGGGGAAGCTGCCGGTGGCGGCGCACGCGGCGCTGGCGCAGCTCCGCGATCTGACATTACTGGAGGGGCAGGGCGTGGAGGTGGGGCAGTCGGTGGCGGAGGCGGCGGTGGCCGAGGCGCGCCGGTGGGTGGATCGACTGGGGCCTGGTTCGCAAGAAACGGTTGACAAGGCGGAAGGGACCGGGTAGAAGGCGTGTCCTTACTTCGCGGTCCGAGGTTCTCTGGGGCTTCGGGCAGCACAGGCGCGTAGCTCAGTTGGTCTAGAGCACTACCTTGACACGGTAGGGGTCGGTGGTTCGAATCCACTCGCGCCTACGAAGAAAACAAGGCACTTGAGGGAGTGGCTTGGTAACTGTTCAGCGGTTGTGGGCCGTTCGCAGAAAAGTTGGCCCATCAGCGGCATATATTGAAGTGGGTCGGTATGTCCGACGCCGAAGTGATCGAGCGACTGCGCCAAGAGGTGGAGGAGCTTCGGCGCGAGAACGCCGAGCTTCGGCGTAGGCTCGCGGAAGCCATGAAGGAGAACGAGCAGTGGAGGCGCGGTCACCGCGAGCGCTCCAAGCGCCGCTGCTCGCGTCCAGAGGGGTCGAGACGGCCGAGCACAGGG
>Ga0209018_1001359_pt1 | contig 19880 bp, 12 predicted proteins | sample YNPBryBLVA2012_FD_185814 | JGI IMG/M metagenome (GOLD analysis project Ga0209018, IMG submission 185814) | Anoxygenic and chlorotrophic microbial mat microbial communities from Yellowstone National Park, USA - YNP Bryant BLVA 2012 (SPAdes)... ...
GTTCTGCGCCACGCTGAGGGCAATGTCGCTCTGTTTGGCCGGGGCGAACCCGGACTTTTCCACAATGACCTCATAGCTGCCGGGAGGCAAGTAGGGAACAGTGAACTCTCCGGCGGCGTTCGTAGCGACAGAGTAGGTTTGATTGGTGTTGGTTTCTTTGACCACGACGCTGGCATCCGGGATCCCCAGCCCGGTGGGATCCGTGACGGAGCCGGAGATCCTGGCGGAACGGATCTGCGCGGCGAGGGGCAGGCCAGCGGCCAAGGCGAAGACGACCAGGGTTTGGGAAAGTCGAGACATGGAACCTCCAGGGGCTAACCGAGCCGTCTCTCATTTAGCCTCCTTGACATCGGGCTGCCAAGAACATACCGTTAAGGGAAGGTTCAAACTCGGACAAAACGTGGCGTAAGCGGTTTGGTTTCAGCGGGGAACAGAATTATGGGGGTCAACGGCTCCACCTCGGTCAACGAGGTGTACCGCGCGGCTGTGGAAACTGAACTGGAGCGCATCGTCAACAGCGCTCCCTTCAAGTCCAGCAAGCGCTCCGCCCGCCTGTTGACTTTCGTCGTGCAGCGGGTGCTGGAAGGCAAGACCGAAGAGCTCAAGGAGCGCACGCTCGGGATCGAGCTGTTCGGCCGCGACCTGGACTACAACACGAGCGAGGATGCCACGGTCCGGGTGGCGGCGGGGGAAGTGCGGAAACGCCTGGCGCAGTTCTATCTCGAGCACGGCACCGGGACGGTGAGAATCGACCTGCCGGCGGGCTCCTACGTGCCGGTCTTCCATTTCACCAGCCAGCCCGCCGATATGCGAAGAGGCCTGGGGCGCCGCTGGCGGTGGCTTGCGGCGGGCATGGCCGTGCTGGTGGCTGTCGCGCTGCTCAGCCTCGCCTACTTCGCGCCCGCCCAAAAAGCGCCCGATCCCGTGGCCGAATTCTGGGCGCCGATGTTGGGCTCGAGGGGCAACATCGTGATTGCCGTCGGGGAGGTGGACGCCTGGAATCTGAACCCCGCAGCCCGGGATCTGCACAAGTCTCTGCGCGACTCCGGCTGCCCGGATGGGACTCCCAGGTGCCGCATGCCGGTGGAAGGGATTGAGCGCATCCCTGTCGGCATGGTTCCCCGAGGCGATCTGAATGCGGTGGCCGCCCTGCTCACCTTGTTTCACCAGCGCGGCAGAACCGTGCAGGTCATGGGGTCGGGCGACACACGGTTTACCGATTTGAAGGGCCAGCCTGCGGTTCTGGTGGGCGCCGGCTCCAACCGCTGGGTGGGGCGCATCCGCGGCAGGTTCCGCTTCGGATACAAACGCCTGCCAGAGGTCCGCTATGGCATTCTGGACACCCTCGATCCCTCCACTCCGATATGGGCGCTGGAGCATCGCTGGCCCAACGTGCTGAGAAACTCCACCGACTACGGGCTGCTGGCGCGCTGGTGGGACGAGGACTCCGGTTCCTTCGCGGTGTGCCTCGCCGGCATCAGCCCGCTCGGCACGGAGGCTGCCGGGGAATTGGCGACCAAACCGGAGGCCTTGCGGAAAGCGCTGGCGGGCAAGCCGGTGGACTTCAGCAAGCGCACGGTCCAGATCGTCTTCCGGACGGCGATCGTCGAAGGGTCTGTGGGGCGGTCCGAGGTTCTCGCTGTCCACGCTGAATGAAGCCGGCTCCCGGCAACCAAAGGATGCGCCTGCGTCGCCTCAGTCCGTTGCCTCAAGCAGCGAGGCCAGCCACTCGGCGGTGTGATGCACGCGCACCGGCGCATCGGCGGCCGCGCAGCCGCCGCGGATCTGCATCAGGCAGCCCGGGCAATCGAGGGCGACGCCTTCGGCTTGCGTCGCGGCAATCATGCGGAGCTTGCGAGCCAGCATGGCGGAAGAGACCTCGGGCAGCTTGAGCGAATACGACCCGCCCATGCCGCAACAGACATCGGACTCCTGCATTTCGCGCAGCTCGTAGCCGGCGCCGCGCAACAGTTGGCGCGGCGGCTGCTCGGCATGCAGCGTGCGCTTCAGATGGCAGGAGTCGTGGTAAGTGAGCGGCGGCAAGTTCGCGCCCGCGGGCAGGCGCAGCGCGCCTTCTTCCACAAGCCGGCGGATGAACGTCGAGAAGTCGACTGTCTTCGCGGCCAGATGTTCGGCGCGTCCGGCAAGATCGTGCTCGCCCTGCTGGCGCAGCGCCCGCGGCGCATCCGTGCACAGCGCCGCGGTGCAGGTGGGGCAAGCGGAGATGACGGCTTCGTAACCGGCGCCCGAGAACGCCTCCGCGTTGTCGCGGGCGTTGGCCGCGGCCGCGTCCGGCAGGCCGCTGAAGTGCGCCGGCGCGCCGCAGCAGGTCTGCTTTTCGGGAAAGACCACCTCGATTCCGGCGCGGTTCAGCACACGCACCGCCGCCTCGCCAATCTCCGGATACACGAAATCGATCAGGCAGCCGGCGAAGAAAGCCACCCGCCGCTCCGAGCGCGGCTGCGGCAGGTGAGGGAAGCGGTCGCGCAAAGGCCGGCCGGCCAGCGCGGGCAGCCGGCGGTTCTTGCCCGCTTCGGTGAAAAACAACGGCAGATGGCGGAGAAACGGCCCTTCGGCGAGCGGTTTCTGCACGAGCGAGGCGGCGCGCAGCAGCGAATGGAAAGCCCGCCGGTTGGAAAGGACCGCGAACGCCGCACGCGCAGCCAGCGGGCGCGGCGCAGCGGCAGCCGCGCGGCGGCGCACCTCAAGGATCAGCTCCGGCAGGTCGATCTTCGCCGGGCAATAGTCCCGGCAAGCCCCGCACTGAATGCACAGCTGTTCGAGTCCGCGCGAAGCCTCCCAGCCCTCGATCCACGCCGTCAGAACCGTGCCGATGGCGCCCGTGTACACCTTGCCAAACACGTGCCCGCCCACCAGGCGGTAGACCGGGCACACGTTCAGGCAGGAGGCGCAGCGGATGCACTGCAGCGCCTGGCAGAACAGCGGGTCCTCGGACATCTCGATGCGGCGGTGATCGTAAAGGACGATGTGCATCTCCTTCGGCCCGCCGCCGGCGTTCTCCGCAGGCCCCGTGAGGATGGAAACATAGCTGGTGATCTGCTGCGCCGTGGCGCTGCGCGGGAGCGCCGCCAGGACCGGTTCGATTTCCTCGAAGCGCTCTACGAGCTTCTCGATCCCGACCACGGCGATGTGTACGGGCGGCAGCGTCGTCACCAGCCGCGCATTGCCTTCGTTGGTGCACAGCACCAGGCTGCCGGTCTCCGCTACGGCGATGTTGGCGCCGCTGATCCCGATCTCCGCCCGCAGAAACTTCTCGCGAAGCTGCTCCCGTGCCACCTGCACCAGCCGCGGAATCTCCGCCTCCAGCCGCTCTCCGGTCTCGCGGCTGAACAGCCCGGCGACGTCGTCGCGCGTGAGGTGAATGGCGGGCAGCACCATGTGCGACGGGCGCTGGCGCGCCAGTTGCACGATCCACTCGCCGAGGTCGGTCTCCCGCACTTCGATCCCCGCGGCTTCCAGCGCCGCATTCAGGTGGATCTCCTCGGTCGCCATGGACTTGGACTTCACCACCAGCCGCGCGCCATGCCGTTGCGCCACATCCGCGATGTACCGGCGTACGTCTTCCGCCGTGTGCAAGCGGACCACACGGGCGCCGCGCGCGGAGGCGGCACCGGCGAACTGCTCGGCCAGCTGGTCCAGCCGGTTCGCCGCCCGCGCCTTCACTTCGGCAATGCGCGAACGGAGCGCTTCAAAGTCGATCCCCTCGTACGCGCGGGCGCGGCTCGAGCGGTAGTCCTCGCTGAAGCGCGTCAGCGCAGCCGGCAAGTGGGGGTGCGCAAGCGCCTGGCGCACCTGCTGCCTGAGATCACCGGCCATGGCGGCCCTCCGGTTCATACAGAAGAACGACAAGGCGGCGCGGCCCGTGCACGCCGATCGTGAGAACGCGCTCGATGTCGGCCGTGCGGCTCGGACCTGTGACGAGCGCGAGGAATGGCATTCGGGCCGGATCGAATCGCCGCAACGCATCGCCGAGACTGGAAACGATGGCGTCCGCCCGCAGCAGGGCGATGTGCAGAGGCGGGAGCGTGGAGGCCAGCCGCTGTGCCGCGGCGGATGCGTCCTGCACCAGCGTGCCGGTCGCTGCCACGCCGCAGTCGAACTCCGTGATGCCGGCGTAAGCGGCGGCGGCTGTGTCCCGGGTGACATCGAGCACGACGCCCGGCAGCATCTGCTCCAGCAGCCCCGGATGAAACGCCGACTGCAGCGGCCCGTCCGGCCAGACGGCTGTCCGCCCTTGCGTGCCCACGCCTTCATCTCTCAACAGCCGCGCCAGTGCGGCCAGCGCGGCGCCCGCCCGGGACTCCACGACCTCCGCCCCGGCGGCTTCCGCGCTGCGCCTGAATTTTTCGACCATGAGACCTGAAACCAAAATATGCAATCCGACGCCTGCAACGGTAGGCCGCCTCGCGTCCTGCCGGGTGGCCGTCTCGGGATAGGATATTTGCGGGAGTTCGACAACTTGGCAATGGAAACCAATCGACGCCACTTTTTCCTGGGCTCGCTCCTGGCCGGAGCGGTGCCCGCCGCCGGATTCGGCAGCTCGCCTTCGATGAAACTGGCCGGCTACAAGTCGCCCAACGAGAAACTCAACATCGCCTCGATCGGCGCCGGCGGCAAGGCTTCCAGCGACATCGCCGCCTGCGCGCGCACCGAGAACATCGTCGCGCTCTGCGACGTGGACGACCGGCAAGCCGCGGCCACCTACAAGCGGCACGAAAGCGTTCCGAAGTACAAGGACTTTCGCCGCATGCTCGAGAAAGAAGACAAGAACATCGACGCGGTGATCGTCTGCACGCCGGATCACATGCACGCCACCTGCGCCATGTGGGCCATGGAGCGCGGCAAGCACGTCTATGTGCAGAAGCCGCTCACACGTACCGTGTGGGAGGCGCGCCAGCTGCTGGAAGCGGCGCGCAAATACAGGGTCGCCACACAGATGGGCAACCAGGGCTACTCGAACGAAGGAACCCGCCAGGTGGCCGAAATGATCTGGGCGGGCGAGATCGGCGACGTGCGCGAGGTCCACGCCTGGACGGACCGCCCCATCTGGCCGCAGGGCCTGAACGAGATTCCGCCCGAGGAACCCGTGCCCGACACGCTCGACTGGGACCTCTGGCTCGGCATCGCCGAGGCGCGCCCGTTCACCTCCGGCAAGGACACCGGCCGCTACCCGAACCGCTTCGGCGGCTACTTCTATCAACCCTTCAACTGGCGCGGGTTTTACGACTTTGGTTGCGGCGCCCTCGGCGACATGGCCTGCCACATCCTCGGCGCTCCCAACCTCGCCTTGCGGCTGGGTCCGCCGAAGAGTGTCGAATGCATCCGGAAGGAAGGCGTGTCGCGGTTCATGTTCCCCGAACGGTCGGTGATCAAGTTCGAGTTCGCCGCCCGCGGCAACATGCCGCCGCTGACGCTCTACTGGTATGACGGCTGCAAGGAGACGCCGAAGATCCCGGGGGTTCCGGAAGGCGAATGGCTCGGCGACCTGCCGTTTTTCATGGGCGGGGGCCCGCAGGGCGGGCCGCCGCGGCAGGGACCGCCGCCGCGCACCGGCTACGTCGGACGGGTCTTCAACTACGAGCAATACGCCCAAATGCGCAAGGAGCCGGACAAGGTCCGGATGCCTCCGCCCGACGGCGCCCTCTTCATCGGCGACAAGGGCATGCTCACCACGGGCACCTACGGCGAACAGACGCGGCTTGTGCCGGCGGAGAAGATGGCCGACTACCGCTTCCCCGAGCCGCTGCTCACCCGTTCGCCGGGCCACTATCGCGACTGGATCCGCGCCTGCAAGGGCGGTGAGCCGGCGTGCTCCAATTTCGAAGCTGCCGCGCCGTTCACCGAGTGGATGCTGCTTGGCGTCATCGCGCTGCGCGTCGAAGGCAAACTGGAGTACGACCCCGTGAAGATGCGCTTCACCAACAACAACGAGGCCAACAAATATCTGAAGCCCAGCTTCCGCAAGGGCTGGACGCTTACCTGAAGAAAGCTTTCCTTCCCGGCGACAGACTTCCGGCACGGGCTTCCATCGCGGGCGCCCGTGCCGGCATCTGTTTTCAGGGGTGCAGTAAAATGGAAAGCGCCGGAAGGGTGGCCGAGCGGTTGATGGCAGCGGTCTTGAAAACCGCCAACGGTGAAAGCCGTTCGTGGGTTCGAATCCCACCCCTTCCGCCATGCGGCTAAGACCGCCTCCCCGCACCCGGAAAGGACACGCCCCCTTGCCGCAGCGTCTCATCGTGGCCATCACCGGCGCCTCCGGCGTCATCTACGGCATCCGGATGCTGGAAGCCTTGCGGCGCAAGGCCGAAATCGAAACCCACCTGGTGATGAGCCCCGCCGCGCGCGCCACCATCGCCGCCGAAACCTCCCTCACGCCGCGCGACGTCGAGAAGCTCGCCTCCGTCGTCCACCCCAACGCCAACATCGGCGCCACCATCGCTTCCGGCTCATTTGAAACGCTCGGCATGGTGGTTGCACCTTGCTCGATCAAGACTCTGTCCGCCATCGCCAACTGTTATTCGGCGGACCTGATTTCGCGCGCCGCCGACGTGCAGCTCAAGGAAGGCCGCCCCGTCCTGCTGCTGGTGCGGGAGACGCCCTTGCACCGCGGCCATCTGCGGCTGATGCAGATGGCGGCCGAAAACGGAGCCATCGTCATGCCGCCCGCGCCAGCCTTTTATACCCGCCCGCAGACGGTGGACGACATCGTCAACTCCACCGTCGGCCGCGCCCTGGCGCGCATCGGCATCCGCAACGACTTCGTGCAGGAGTGGGGCGGGCTGAAGTAGCCGCCCCCCCGCCGCGCCGCCCACTGTGTCAGACTGCTACGCATGCGACGCCTCTTGACTCTTCTGGGACTCCCGGCCGCCTGTCTGTTCGCCTGGCAAAACGACCCCACGGCAAGGCAGGTGGCGCCCCCTCCGCCTTATGAGCAGGCGCGGCCGCTGGTCGTCTCGAAATACGGCATCGTCGCCGCCTCCAACTTCCTTGCCTCGCAGGCGGCAGCGAAGATCCTCGAGCAGGGCGGCAACGCCGTGGACGCCGCCATCGCCGCCAACGCCATGACGGGCCTCGTGCAGCCTTTCGTCAACGGCATGGGCGGCGACCTGTTCGCCATCTATTACGAAGCCAGGACCGGAAAGGTGTACGGACTGAACTCCAGCGGCTGGTCGCCGAAGGCGCTGACGCTCGAATGGATCCGCGACCGCAGCGTCAGGATCAACGAGCGGACGAAGAAATTCAACGACCTCAGCGTTCATACGGTCACTGTGCCCGGCTGCGTCGCCGGCTGGCACGCCTTGCGCGAGCGCTTCGGCACGAAGTCCTTCGCCGAGATCCTCGCCCCAGCCATCCACTTCGCCGAGAACGGATTCGCGCTCTCCCCGGTGAGCGCCCGCTCGCTCGTCCCGCGGCGTTACCTCTCCCAGCCCGGATTCCGCGCCACCTACCTCGCCGCGGGCGAACGTCCGCAGGCAGGCGACCTGTTCCGCAATCCGGCGGTCGCTGCCAGCCTGCGCCTCGTCGCCGCCCACGGGCGCGACGGCTTCTACAAGGGCGACCTCGCCCGCCGCATGGTCGCCTTCCTCCACGAACACGGCGGCGCGCACTCGCTCGAGGACTTCGCCGAGTTCGAGCCCGAGTGGGTGGAGCCGATCTCGACCACCTACCGCGGATGGACAGTCTATGAACTGCCGCCAAACGGCCAGGGCGTCGCCGCGCTCGCCATGCTCAACATCATGGAGCGCTTTCCGCTGGCCGACTACGGGCAGAACTCCGCAGCCGCGCTGCATGTGATGATCGAGGCCAAGAAGCTCGCCTACGCCGACATGGAGCGCTATGTGGGCGACCCGCGCTTCACGCCCGTGCCTGTAGGGAAAATGCTGTCCAAGGAACTGGCGGCCGAACGCGCCCGCCTGATCGATATGCGCAAGGCCGCCTGCCGCGTCCTGCCAAGCGACCTGAAAGAATCCCTGGCGGCCAAGGGCAGCGACACGATCTACCTCTCCGTCGTGGACCGTGACGGCAACATCGTCAGCCTCATCCAGTCCAACTACGGCGGCTACGGCACCGGGCTCGTTGCTCCCGGCGCGGGCTTCACCTTCCACAACCGCGGCGCCAGCTTCGACCTTGAGCCCGGCAAACCGAACTCGCTCGCCGGCCGCAAGCGCCCGCTCCACACGATCATTCCGGCCCTGATGCGCAAGGACGATCTCGTCATCGGTTTCGGCATCATGGGCGGCTGGAACCAGAGCCAGGCGCACGCGCAATTCGTCTCCAACGTCGCCGACTTCGGCATGAACGTCCAGCAGGCTCTGGAAATGCCGCGATTCACCAAGTCCACCTTCGACGGGTGCGACGTCCAGATCGAGAGCCGCGTGCCGGAGAACATCCGCCTCGAACTCCAGCGCCGCGGCCACGTCGTGCAACCCGTGCAGCCCTACTCGACCGTGTTCGGCTTCGGCAGCGCAGTGGTTCACGATGTCGGGCGCAAGGTGCAGATGGCGGGAACCGATCCCCGCGTCGACGGCGCGGCGGTGCTGGAGATGCCTCCCTTTACTCCGCTGAAGTAAGGGTTTGGAGTGGATTGTGGGCTGGGGGGCGGAGGAGAGTCCCCCCAGCCGGGGCATTCCCGCCTTGGAAAATGATCCGGATTGGAGGATGCCGGATCGGAGCGGGAATCCGCTTTGCTTCCATTCTAGCGAAAACGATTTCAAGTGTGACAGGGGTGGTCGTGGCAACGGCCATTCCGGGTGCCAGTTGCCGTCCCGGTGCCCGCCGCTGACGTGGCGCCAGGTTTTCCTCTTGCGGCCATTCCATATGAATCAATGGCTTGCAGAGCCAGCAGAACCACCCGGCAGACTCTCGCGAGGTCTGGACGGCTGTACATTAAAAGTAATTCTTCTGAGAATGCGCCCTCTCGTCATAAGTCCGCCTGATACAGTCCGCGCAGCTGTAGTACGCCCGTAACCTGAACGATTGAATTGGGTTTTCGCTTCGATGAGAGTTCACTAATGCTGTAGTACTGTTGGAAATAGAAGTGTGCTATGAGATACTGAAAACAGAAGCGAGGGACATGACACTGCTCAGCGAGGCGATCGCCCGCTACCACAAGATCCTGGAAGAGCTGGCCAAGGCTGGCACCCCGTGGATGGAAGAACTGCGGGAGGCGTTGAAGCGCCGGAAACTGGATGGCAACGGGTCCGGCGTGTCGCCGGTTCTGCGCCCGCACTTCGTGAACCGCCGCCAGTACGACAATCTGGTGGCTGCGTCGGAGGCTCTGTCCAGCGCCATCAACCGTGTCCGGGATCTCGCCCTTCGCGATCCGCAGGTGATGTCGCGGCTGGCGCTGCTGCCCGGTGAACGAATGCTGGTCAGCCTCGATCCCGGCTACTCGACGCCGGCGGTGGCGTCGATGCTGGAAGCCGTGGTTTCCAATGGCCACCTTCACCTCTCGGCGCCGCGGGCAGACCTGCCGCGCGGAGCCGTGGCCAGCGACCTGCTCGCCGGCGAGTTCCTCGAATCGGCTCCGATGAAGCAGTTCCGCAAGCGCTTCAAGGTATCGCGCCCGCCGGGCGCCAAGCCGCTGGTGACAGGACTGTTGAAGGCCTGGAAGGAATTCGGGGGGAAGGGAAAACCGTCGGTGGCGATCCTCGACTTCCCCGCTGCGCCAGGCGGCGGCGAGCTGCTCGAGCACGGGCTGCTGGAGGAGTTCTTGCGCTCGCAGGGGCTGGAGGCGTGGACGGTTTCGCCCGAGGATCTGGAATACTCCTGCGGCGTGCTCACGATGGGCGGACGCCGCATCGACGTGATCCTCCGCGGCGTGAAGGCGCAGGAGCTCCTCACCCGTTACGACTTCTCCCACCCGTTGATGCGCGCCTGCCGCGAGCGCCGCGTTTGCCTGGTGAACAGTTTCCGCGCCGAGGTGTTGCGCAAGCGCGCGCTGTTTGCGCTGCTCACCGACGAATCGATCACCGCCTCTTTCCCCGCCGCCGAGCGCAAGGCGATCCGCGACACCATCCCGCCCACCCGGGTGGTGGCGCCGGGCAAGACCACCTGGCGCGGCGAGACGGTGGATTTGCTGGACTTCATCCTGAAGAACCGCGACCGTCTCGTGCTCCGACCCAACGAGGACTCCAGCGAGCTGCACTCCACCGACGGCGCGCTGGTCGACGATGCGGCTTGGGAGCGGGCTCTCCGCATGGCCCTGCGCTACCCCTACGTCGTGCAGGAGCGCGTCGAATCCCCTGTGGTCGCCTTCCCTGTGGACTACTTCGGTGAACTGACTTACCGCGAGATGACGGTCGAGGTGACGCCCCATACGTTCCTGGGCAAAATGCACGGCTTCTCGGCCCGGCTCTCGGCCCCCCGCGGAGGCTTCTCCTCGGCCGCCGGGCTGGCGCCGTCGCTGATTCTCGAAGCCCGCTGAGACTTTCGGAGTGGGCGATCCCGAATTCGGGATCGCATTTCCTGTCCCGGGAGAGAAGCGGTCTGCGCCGGACTTTTTTCCTCTGGTAAACCGCTGATTTCAGGTGTAGTCTGGAAATAGCAGGCGGTCTTGCACCATGGCACGCGAATTGCACCTACCGGCCAAGGTGACGTGTATGCCGGACCGCTGCGGCCGCGGGAGCTTGAGGTGGAACAGGGACTGAAAAGCCAGTTCCTCGGCGCGCTGCTCGTTGTGCTGACGCTGACGGCGATCATCTGTGGCGGCGTCAACTACCAGCAGCAGCGGCGGTTCCACCTTCCGGAAGACGGCGTCACCTGGATGGACGGGCCCGCCAGGGATGGCGCCGAGGTGGTGGCGGCCTACGTCCAGCCGGGCGGACCGGCCGACCGGGCCGGCATCCGCCGGGGCGACCGGCTGCGGCGCATCGCGCCGATCGAAAACGCCCCATCGGTGGCCGTGCGCCAAGCCACCGACGTCGTGCAACTGCTCTTCCGCACCGGCGTCTGGGGCAAGGCCACCTACTCGCTGGAGCGCGACGGCGTGGAGATCACGGCCAAAGTGATCGTGGCCGACGCCAACCGCGACCGCGCCCTGTACGCTCAATACGCTGTCGGGGCGGCCTACCTGATCATCGGTCTCTTCGTCTTCTTCCGCCGCAACCGAGCCCCTCGCGCACTGCATTTTTACCTGCTTTGCCTGGCCAGCTTCGTCCTGCACACGTTCCACTACACCGGCAAGCTGAATGCATTCGATACGGCCATCTACGTGGGCAACGTCGTGGCCGGTCTGCTGGCGCCCGCCCTGTTCCTGCACTTCTGCCTCACATTCCCCGAGGGGCGCCGCCCGCTGCCCCTGCGCCACGCTGTCTCCATCTACCTGCCGGCGGTCTCGCTGCTCGCGCTTCATCTGGGCTTCGCCGCCGGAGTGGTTCGCTCCTCGGTTCCCCTGATCGAGTTGAACTGGTTGCTGGACCGCGCGTGGCTGGCCCTCTATTGTGCCTGCTACCTGGCGGGCGCGGGGCTGCTGCACTGGAGTTTCCGGCGCGCCGGCGACCCGATCCTCCGGCAACAGCTCAAGTGGCTGCGCAACGGCGCGATGGCCGGCATAGTCCCTTTTGCGCTTTTCTACGCTGCTCCCTTCGCCGCCGGCATGGTGCCCACCGAGACCATGCGCCTCAGCGTGCTGTTTCTCGCCTTCCTGCCGCTGGCGTGGGCCTACGCCATCCTCCGCTACCGCCTGATGGATGTCGACATCATCTTCCAGCAGGGTTATGTCTACCTGCTGGCTACGCTTTCCGTCTTCGGCATCGTCAGCGTGCTGGTTTACGCGCTCTCGCGCCGCGACGAACTCAGCCCCACGGCGGTGATGTTGCTGGTGCTGATTGCGGCGCTGGTCTTCGAGCCGCTGCGGCACTGGATCCAGGAGCAGCTCGACCGAAGGGTGTTCTATAAAGACCGCTTTGACTACCGCCGCACCCTGCTGAGCTTCGCCCGCGAGCTGACCTCCGAAATGGACCTGGACCGCACGCTGCGCAGCGTCGGCGACCGTCTGCTGAACACGCTGTCGGTGGATCACGTCGCCTTCTTCCTGTCGAAAGAGGACGGCCCGGGCTTCCGCCTGCACTCGGCCCTGGACCGGGATGGGGCTCTGCTCCACCTTGAGAAGGAGCCGCTGGATCTGTCCTTCCTGCCGGAGTCCCCCCAGGAGCCTTACCTGTTCTTCGAACGCACGCAGTACGCGCTCGACATCGTCTCGCGCCGCCTGCCCCCGCCCGTGCGTGAGACGCTGGCCCTGCTCGACCTCACCTACTACCTGCCTTGCCGGTTCCGCGGCAGGACGCTCGCGTGGCTGGGCGTGAGCCGCACAGTGAAGGGAGACTTCCTCTCCTCCGACGACATCGATCTGCTCATCTCGCTGGCCGGCTACATCGCCATGGCGGTAGAAAACGCGCGCCTGTACCGTTCGCTGGCGGCCAAGGTCGAACAGTACGAGCGCCTCAAGGAGTTCAGCGAGAACATCGTCGAATCGATCAACGTCGGCATCCTCGCCGCCGACCTCGACGACCGGGTGGAGAGCTGGAACTCGCAGCTGGAGCGCCTCACCGGCGTGCCGCGCTCGGCGGCACTCGGCCGGAGGCTCGGCGAACTGTTCCCGCCAGAGCTCGCCGTCCACTTCGACGCCTTGCGCGCCGAAACCGAAATCCACCAGCTCTACAAGCTGCCGCTGCGGCGCTCGGCGCTCGGGCGCTTCCGCGCTGGAGGCAACGGCGACGGCGAGCCCTCCGCGGAGCGCGACCCGATTGTGAACCTCGCCATCGCCCCGCTGGTCACCAGGGACGGGCAGCGCATTGGACGCCTGATCATCTTCGATGACGTTACCGAGCGCGAGGAACTCGAGCGCCGTCTGATCCAGGCCGACAAGCTCAGCTCCATCGGGCTGCTGGCCGCAGGCGTGGCCCACGAGGTAAACACGCCGCTGGCCGTCATCTCCACTTACGCGCAAATGCTGGCCAAGCAGCTCATGGGCGACGAGCAGAAGACGCGGCTTCTCGACAAAATCGCCCGGCAGACCTTCCGCGCCTCCGAAATTGTCAATTCGCTGCTGAACTTCTCGCGGACCTCGGGCGCCGACTTCGAGCCGCTCGACCTGAACCGGGTGATTCGCGAAACGGCATCCCTGCTCGAGCACCAGTTCGAAAAGAACGGCATTGAGGTCGTCTATGAGCTCGGCCCGGACGTCCCGCCCATCCGTGGCAACGCCGGCAAGCTCCAGCAAGTGTTCCTGAACCTGTTGCTCAACGCGCGCGACGCGATGGCCGGGCTGCCCCCGGGCGCCCCCCGTAGGCTGGTGCTGCGCACCGCCTCCGACGGCTCCACCGTGCGCGCCGAGGTGCGCGACTCGGGCCCCGGCATCCCGCCCGAGCACCTGCCGCGCATCTTCGACCCCTTCTTCACCACCAAGGGGGCGCGCAAGGGTACCGGCCTCGGACTCAGTGTCAGTTATGGCATTGTGGAAGAGCATGGCGGCCTGATCGAGGCCGGCTCGCTCCCCTCCGGCGGGGCGGTGTTCCGGCTCGAGTTTCCCGCCATGAACCGGAAGACTGCGGATGCCTCAGCCTGATCAGGAAACTCTGCCGCAAACCCCTGCGCAGCCCCCCCGCGGCCGCATTCTGGTCGTGGATGACGAAGCCGACATCCGGGAGTCGCTCGACCTCTTGCTCGGCGCCGAAGGCTACGCCGTCTCCTGCGCGGAGAACGCCGCCGAGGGGCTGCGCCGCTTCGAGTCCGGCGTCTTCGATCTCGTCCTGCTCGACCTCATGATGCCGGACCGCTCCGGGCTTGAAGTCCTGGACGAGATCCGAAAGCGCGACCGCGAAACGCCCGTGTTCCTCATCACCGCCTACGGCTCGGTGGAAGTCGCCGTAGAGGCCCTGAAGTCCGGCGCGAGCGATTACTTCTCCAAGCCTTGGGACAACGAGAAGCTCCTCATCGAGATCGACCGCCAGCTGGCACGCACCCGCCTCGAGCGCGAAAACCGCGAGCTGCGGCGCGCCCTCAAGCAGCGCTACTCCTTCCCCAACATCGTCGGCAAGAGCGAGCGCATGCTGCGCGTGCTCGACCTGGTGGCGCAGGTCGCGCCATCGAAGAGCAACATCCTGATCACCGGCGAAACCGGCACCGGCAAGGAGCTGATCGCCAAGGCGATTCATGCCAACAGCCCGCGCGCCGACAAGCCCTTCGTCGGCGTCAACTCGGGTTCGCTGCCGCCGGACCTGCTCGAATCCACGCTCTTCGGCCACGTCAAGGGCGCCTTTACCGGCGCGGTGGCCAACCGCCGCGGCTACTTTGAGACCGCCAATCACGGCACGATTTTCTTCGACGAGATCGGCACGCTCACGCCGGATATGCAGGTCAAGTTGCTGCGTGTCATTCAGGAGCGCGAGTTCATGCCGGTCGGCTCGACCGAAACGATCCGCGTCGACGTGCGCATCGTCGCCGCCACCAACGCCGATCTGGCCCGCCTGGTTGAGGAAGGGCGCTTCCGCCAGGACCTTTATTACCGCCTGAACGTGATCAACCTCCACCTGCCGCCCTTGCGCGAGCGCAAGGAGGACATCCCTTTGCTGGTGGAGCACTTCTTCCAGGTCTACTGCCGCGAGAACAACAAGTTCCTTGACCCCGAAGGCCGCTCCATGCTCCGCTTTGAGCCGGAAGCCATGCACCTGCTGATGGATTACAACTGGCCGGGCAACGTGCGCGAACTGGAGAATGCCGTCGAGCGCGCCGTCGTGCTTGCGACGAGCGAAGTGGTGCCGGTGAGCGTGTTGCCCGAGCAGCTTTTGCAATCCACGGGCGTCCGCACCGCGGAGGCAGGCGGCGGCGGGCTGCCGCCGGATGCCTCGCTGTTTGAAAAGGTGGCCGACTTCGAGGCGCGCACCATCATCGAGGCGCTCGAGGAGACCAACTATTCCCAGACCGACGCCGCAGCGCTGCTGCGTATCCCGCTCTCTACGCTCAACCAGAAGATCAAGCGTCTCGGCATCCCCATCCGCAAGCGCGCCTCCTGAGCGGCGCGCCGGTTGTTGCGGTGCGTTCCGCAAGCCCGGCAGCGCCGGGGAGCCCGAGTGCGCCGCGATGCCTACTTCGGTGTCCTTACCGCCATGTGGGTCGCCACCGTGTTCAACGATGACGCCGTGAGGGACACGGTCGCATTCGGCGCCCCGGCGTCCACACGCCCCTCTACTTGTAGTGAACGCGCTCCCGCCGGCACGACCGCTGAAGCCGGCAGCCGGACAAAGGACTGCGTGACGGCAAGGTTCACCAGCACGCCGCCTGCCGGCGCTGGAGCTACCAGTTCCAGGGTCACGGTGAATGAGCCGCCCGCGCGAACCTGGGCAGGCGACCTTGCGATCTTTTTCAACATCCCCGGCGACGGATCGTTGCGCTGCGGTTCGACCGTCACCGAGGCTGTCATTGACGCGCCGTTCAGCGAGGCGGTGAGCTGCACGGTTGTGGACGCGCTCACCTGCGCCGGCGTAACCGTCAGCGCAGCAGTGGTCTGTCCCTGGGGGACCACCACGGACGGAGGGACTGCCAGCACGCCTGGCTGCGAACTCGCAAGGAACACCTCCGTCCCGCCCGCGCCCGGCGCCGCGCTGAGCGTCACCGTCGCCGTCACCGGGCTGCCCGCCGTCACCGTGGATGCGGAAAGCGCAAACCCGGCGAGCGAGGGCGCAGGCGGCGGAGGCGGCGGTGGCGCGGAACCTCCCGCGCAAACCGGGTTGGCTTCCTGCACCCCATATTCGAAGGCGCCGGCGTCGACCGGACCCACGTCATAGCGGCTGACCGCACACAGTGGATGAAGATACTGCATCACCGGACGAAGCGGATACCCGTTGCCATCTCCCGGATCGACGCCCGCGTTCAGTGCTGCCGACAGGTTCGAGATCCGGTAGTCGAACGCCGCCGGGTTCAGGAAGCCCATCTCTCCGCTGGTCACGTTGCCAGACAGCAAAGCGCCGCTTTGTGTGGTCAGGGTTCCGCTGCCGGAAAAGATGTTGTTGCGGATCACCGCCGGCGCCGTGACGCTGCCTGCAATCTGAACGAACGTCGCCCCGGCGGAGCGGGTGCTCACGAACGTGTTGTTCACCACGAAAAGCTGGCTCGGAACCTCTGAATTCAAACCCTCGAAGCCGTAAGAGAGCATCCCCCGGTTCTGCGTCGTTTCTCCCTGCTGGATCGTGTTGCCGATCACATACGCCAACCCGCCGTTCGGCAGGTCGATCTCGTAGCTTCCCGTGCCGGACTCCTGCGTCAGCCGGTTGTACAGAATGTAATTCCGCGCCGCGCGCGACTTCACCAGGTGCCCTACCTTTGAGCGGCTCGAAGCCGAGTAGCGCAGCGTGAACTCTTCGACTCCTGCGTTCAGGTAGATGTTGTGGCTGTAGCCGTCCCCGTAGCCGTTGTCGTAGAACTCGGAGTGCTCGATCAGAACCTTCCCGTAGAAGCCGCCGAGGATGCCGTTCTCGTTGTCATGGAACAAGCAGCTGCGGAGCGTGAGGTTGCCCGAATCGAGCCGGATGCCCGCGCCGTTGCGGTCCGGCACCCGCGCGCCCGAGAACTCGATGTTCTCGATCACAATTCCGTCCCCCACCACCACCCAGATGCCCTTGCCCCAGGCGTACTGTCCGGCCGCGTCGATCCGCGCCCGCCCGTTCACGCCGCGGATGGTCAGGTTGTTCCTGGTGATCGGACAGACGTCGCCATCGTAATTCCCCGCGGCGTCGATCTCGATCACGTCGCCGTCCTGCGCCGCTGCGAAAGCCTGGCAAGGCTTCGCATACGGCTGTCCCGGACCCACACTCCGAACCGTCGCCATGGCTGCGGGCAGCACCCACAGGCAGAGGAGAAACACCGGAAGCTGGCGCATGCCCGTCCATCGGCCTGCGCCGTCGCCGCCTGCATGGAATGGATTCCCTACCCCCCACGCATCGCCGGGACAACCGTACTACGGCCTTTGCCTGACTGAGCCCTCGCCTCAGACTGCCGGCCCCAGCCGGCTCAGGGCAAACGCGTATGCTCCCAGCGACACCGCTTCGCTCGTGCCCAGCCGCGTCAACCCGATGGCGGTCCGCTGCAATGCGTCATAGCGGATCACGCGGCCGGAACGCGGCACTTTCAACTCACGCGGCTCGCCCTTCAGGAACACCTCGCGCTGCCCCGGATCATCAAAGTCGAACGCCCGGAACACCACCCGCCGCAGCGGCCGCCCGTCGCGCGCAAAGACGTCGTTCACCGCATCCAGCAGCGCCGGCAAGAACAGCGGCGCGGCGCCGGCAAGCCCGCCGCCGATCACCACCAGTCCGTCGACCAGCGTCAGCGCCTGTGCGATGGCGTCCCCCGCCACAAAGCCCAGCCTCCGAAACGCCTCGCGCGCCGCCTCGAAGTGGCCCGGCGCCCGCCCCATCCCGATTTCAAAGATCTCTCTCGGCTCCGGCGTCTCCTCAAACGGAATCCCGGCAGCTTCCCCGTAGACGCGCCGCACGGCGCGGATCGACGCGCCTTCTTCGGCATTCCACTCCGGCGCCAGGCGGTTGCGCAGCAGCCACACCTCGCCCGCCATGGAGTTGTCGCCGATGAACAGTTCCCCGTTCCGCACGATGCCTCCGCCCAGCCCGGTGCCGAGCGTGATGCCGAGCAGGTTGGCGTAGCGCTTGGGGCTGCCCGCCGCCTCCAGCATCCGGTTCACCTCGGGCAAAAAGCCGCTCATGGCTTCTCCGTAAGCGAACAGATCGCCGTCGTTGTTGAGGAACACCGGGATGCCGAAGGCTTCTTCGAGCATCGGGCCCAGCGCTACGCCTCCGCGAAACGCCGGCAGGTTGTTCTCGTTGAACACCACGCCGGAGGGATAGTCCGCCGGTCCCGGAAAGGCGAAACTGATGGCCGAGGGCGCCTCCGGCAGCAGGGCGCGAACCCTGCGGAAGCCTTCGAGGATGTTGTCGAGGCAGGCATCCAGATCTGTGGGAACGGCGGGCAGGTAAATCGGGTCGAGCAGGAGTTGGTTGCCGCGGATGGCGGAGAACTTGAGGTTCGTTCCCCCGGCGTCCAGTGTCATTACGATCCGACTGTCGGTGGATGCGTCGATGTTCATGGCAGTCGATTCAGATTTCACGCTTGCGCCCGGCGCTGGTTGTAGAGCGCCGCCGCGGTGATGTAGGCCACGCAAGCCAGCGGGACGAAAAAGCCCGCCTGCGCCGAGGCAAACAGGTCCGAAACATAGCCCATCAGCGGCGGTACGAACGCCGCGCCGACGATGGCGGTCACCATCAACCCGCTCAGCGCATTCGTCTGCTCCGGCATCGAATCCACCGTGATCGAAAACACCAGCGGAAAGATATTGGCGAATCCGAGCCCGGCAAGGAAGAAGCTGACGGCGGAGACCGTGGGCGAGGGGACGAAGATGCCCAGCAGCCCGAGAATCGAAACCAGGCAGGTGGCGAGGAAAAACCGCTTCGGCTTCATCCAGTTCAGAATCACGCCGCCGGAAAACCGCCCGAGGGTGAGCGCCAGGAAGAACAGTCCCGTGCCCAGCAGCCCCGTGCGGCTGATGTCAATGCCGAACCGGTCTTTCAGATACAGCGGAATGCCGGCGCTGACGCTCACCTCCGCGCCGACGTAAAGGAAGATGGCCCCTACCATCATCGCCACATAGGGGTTCTTCAACAGCGCGAAGCACGAGGCCAGCGTGGCGGGCTGCTGGTCTGGCGATTTCCGCTCCTGCACCTTCAGCGGCAGCATCGCCAGGATCGTGATGGCCACCGCGGCGGAGTAGATCGGGAACACCACCTGCCACGACGCGCCGTACCACCGCGCCGCCAGCACCGGGAGCAGCGGTCCCGACAGTGACCCGATCGCTTTGACAAACTGCGCCAGAGAGAGATTCCGCGAATAAAGGCCCGGCGGCGACACGTCCCGCATGATCGGGTTGCCCGCCACTTGCAGCGTCGTCGCCCCCGCGCCGAGCAACAGCACGGTCACCAGAAACGCCGGGAACGTGGTGAACCCGGCGATGGCCGGGATGAGCAGCCCGGCGAGCATGATGGCCAGCCCCGCCAGGAGAACCGTCTTCTTCCCGGTGCGGTCCTGCAGCAGTCCCATGGGGATCGACAACAGGCCGAACATGATGAAGCCGGAGAAGGTGATCCACTGGGCGGCGAAGTAGGAGAGCTGGAACTGCTCCCGCGCCAGGCTCACAAACGGTCCCGCGGCGTCGGCGAAGCCCATCGCGAGGAAGGCAAGGAACACAGGGAATGCGCGTCTCATCGGAAACAGACAGCATACCCGGAATGCCCAAGGCGTGCTACCGCCGCCGCAGGCGACCGCCCCGCCGCGGGTGCGAGACGGCGCCGTTGCCGGGCGGGCGCGCAGGCCCTTCCCGCGTGGCGCCAGATCAGGTAAGAGAAAAAGAGGCCTCAAATTCGAGATCGGCCACAGCGCGCCGGACGTGCGGAAAGGAGGGCAATATGGCGCGGCCATGGGGCACTACGGTCACAATCGATGACATCCGGTTCAACGCCCACTCGGTGGGAGTGAATTTCACCACCGGCACAGACCGCTCGGGGCTGCCGGTCATGGGGAGCCTTCGTTCCTCTGTCGAGGTGACGATCGACATCCATGACGACGTCAACATGCCGTTCGAGTCGCTCAAGAAGCTGTTCGAACTGGCCAACGTGGTCACCCGCAATAAAATCAAGCCCATCAAGATCGAGTTGTGGAAGGACGAGAACCGGCAGGACGCCATTTGCGTGTATGCATTCAACGGATGGATCAGCAATTGGCGCACGATGTCGTCTGGTTCAGGAGGGAACCACACGCTGTACTTGACCCTGCAGCCGGCGATGGACAAGCAGAAC
>Ga0209018_1001362_pt1 | contig 19844 bp, 16 predicted proteins | sample YNPBryBLVA2012_FD_185814 | JGI IMG/M metagenome (GOLD analysis project Ga0209018, IMG submission 185814) | Anoxygenic and chlorotrophic microbial mat microbial communities from Yellowstone National Park, USA - YNP Bryant BLVA 2012 (SPAdes)... ...
CTTTCTCCTCAGCAGCGCGGAATCCGTTCACGCACAGGAAGTATACGAGCGCGTTTTTCCCCAGGAATTCACCCCCAGCAGCACCATCGTCCTCATCGACGCAGGCAGCGGCGGCAATGTCCGCGAGCCAGAAATCTGGAACTTCATCATCGCGCTGGAAGCCTGGCTTGCCAGCGCCGAAGCCCCCGAAAACATCGAAACGGTGTTCGCGCCCACAACCGACCCGGCTTTTGCCGACATGCTGATCTCGCCGGACGGACGAATCGCGCTGGTCAGCGCCGGGATCAGCACGCCGACCGACGCCGTGCAGACCACGCAGGCGGTGGAAGCCATTGACGCCTGGCTGGAAGAACACACGCCCACAACCATTGAGGCTTATCAGACCGGCGAAGCTGCGCTGAACGCCCAGGCCGAAAGGGCGATGTTCGCCACGATGGACCGCACCATCGTCATCACCCTGGCCCTGGTGATCATCGCCCTGCTGGCGATTTACCGCTCGCCCGTCAGCCCTTTGATTCCACTCTTCGCCGTGACGATGGCCTTTCTGGTCACGATGGGGCTGGTCGCGCTGCTGGCGCAGTGGAACGTGATCACCGTCATCGCGCAGTTGAACGCCATGCTGGTCGTGATCATCTACGGCGCGGGGACGGACTACTGCCTGTTCCTGATCAGCCGCTTCCGCGAAGAGATGGCCGAAGATCACGCCGTGATCGAATCGACGCGACGCACCGTGCGGCTCGTCGGCGAGACGATCACCAGCAGTGCCGGGACGATCTTCGTAGGCTTCATGTCGCTCACCTTCGCCGAGATCGGCGCGTTTCGCAGCGCCGGGCCGGTGCTGGCTATCGGCATCCTGATCAGCCTGTTGGCCGGGCTAACGCTTGTGCCCGCGCTGCTCGCCACCCTGGGCGACCGGGCCTTCTGGCCGGGCAAAGCCAGGCACCGTTCTGCCGGGCGCTTCTACGAAATGACCTCCAAACAGGTCAGCACGCACCCCTTGATCACCATCCTGGTCATCGTCGTCATCATGGCCCCGTTCTCGGTCGTCGGCCTGAACAGCCGCGTCAACTACGACATGATCAGCGAGATGCCCGACAGCGCCCCTGCCGTGCGCGGCTACACCCTGATGCAGGCGCACATGGGCGGCGGCAACCTGTTCCCGCTGACGGTCGTCGTCACGGACCGCAATCCGGCTACGATAGCCGCTGAGATCGCCCGGTTGGAAGGCGAACTGGCTGCCCTGGACGGCGTGACCGATGTCCGCAGCCTGAACAGGCCGCTGGGCAGCCGGGACGAACGCTTCACCAACCTGCTGCGCGTGGATGGCCAGCTCGATCTACTGGTGAGCCTGGCGCAGGGCGAAAGTGACACCCAGGACTTCAACCCGCAGCAACTGCTGAATTCGGTCGGCGCGATGCAGCGATATGTGGACCTGATCGCGGAACGCTTCCCCGCAGTAGCCGACGACGCAAACCTCGCCACCCTTCGAGACATCCTGAGCGGCGGGCTGCTGGGCGTCGCCCTGCGCCAGAACGACCTGTTCGACGCAGCGCGCGGGCTGGCGGACCGCTTCAGGACCATCGAAGACGCCTACCTGATCCCACCGACGGGCGAAGGCGACCTCTTCGCAGACATGAGGCCACTGGTCGAGAGCTACCTCGCCGCCGACGGCGTCTCGTACCGCATCGATGTGGTGCTGGCTGAGGTGCTCAGCGAGGAAGGCATGGACAGTGTCCTGGCGATCCGTAACCTGCTGCGCGGCTATGCCGGGGACGGCGACGCCGTCGTCAGCGGCTTCACCGCGACCATGACCGATCTGCGCGACACGATGGAGCGCGACGAGATGCGGACCTTCGGGTTTGTGCTGGCAGGCATCTTCGTGGTGCTGCTGGTCATGCTGCGGAGCGTCATCGCGCCGCTCTATCTGATCGGCACGGTGGTGCTCAGCTTCACGTGCACGCTCGGCATCACCAGCCTGTTCTTCCGCATCTTCCTCGGCATCGGAGAACTCTCCTGGATGCTAAAGCTGTTCATGTTCGTGATGCTGGTGGCGCTGGGCATTGACTACAGCATCTTCCTGTTTGGGCGCGTCAAGGAAGAAGTGGGCCATCACGGCATCCGCGAAGGCGTGCACGTGGCCGTTGCCGCCACCGGTGCGATCATCACCTCGGCAGGCATCATCCTGGCCGGGACGTTCGCGGGGATGATGGCCGGCGAGTTCAGACTGCTGATGCAGCTTGGTTTTGCCGTATGCGTCGGCGTGTTGATCGACACCTTCGTGGTGCGGACGATGCTCGACCCGGCCCTGGCGACCCTCTTTGGCCGTTGGACGTGGTGGCCGGGCGGCGTGCCCAAAGCGCGCAACACACGGAGCAGCGCCGCCATGACACCGGCGCAGGGAACAGATCGATAGCACAAAAAAACCATCGTAGGGGCGACACATGTATCGCCCCTACAGTTCTGCCAATTCCACCAACAGTTCCGCCGCGCGCATTGGACCGCCCAACTGGGCGAAGGTCGCCGCCAGCGCCTTCACCGTATCCAACACATTGGGATCGCTCGTCACGGCGCGGACGGCAGGCATAAGCTGCCCGCTGTGCACGTCGTGAGCCGTCAGATTCAGCCCGACCTTCGCCTGCGCCACCCGCCGCGCCTGCCCGCGCTGGTCCGCCGCGTGCGGCACCACTACCTGGGGGACGCCGTGTACCACCGCCGCGTGAGTCGTGCCCATGCCGCCATGATGCACGATCACCTTGAGTCGCGGGAAAACATGGTCATAATCCACCCAGTTCAGCAGGTACGCACCACCGGGCAGGGCCGCTTTGAGCCGCTCCTTCTGTTCTGGAGAAACAGGGTTGTTCCCCAACACTACCAACGGGACCATCCCGGCACAGGCCACCGCCTGCGCCGCCCAACTGAAAAAACCCAGGTCGCCGGTGAATACACTCCCCAGCGTGATCAATCCTAACGGAACTTCCAGAGGAATCGCCGCCAGCCATGCCGGAGGATCGTCGCGGGGGGGCACAGGCGCGCCGCCTACAAACTGTGTCTGCGGCAGCAGGTTTGCCTCCGCCTGATACCAGTAACGGCTGAAGTAGCTGATGTGCAGATGTGGACTCTGCACGGCAGGCGTGGGCGCGCCTGCGAAATTGATCCCCCGCAGACCAAAGCGCGCTGCCAGCCGCCGGATGCGCTTCTGCCCGGCACGCCCCAGGTCGATCTGAATGGGCAACAGCATCGACTCTGTTGGCGCGGGCATGGCGGGCCAGCCGCACACGGCCAGCGGCACATCTAGGGCTTCTGCTGCCAGCGCCGCCGCCGTGAGAAACGGATCGGTCACTATCAGGGCAGGTTTGCCACGCTGCTCCGCCAGTGCCAGCAGCGCCTCCACCGCCGGGACGATCAAATCCTCGCTCAGCCAGGTATCCAGCGCGCGGCTGTAGCGCAGCCTCACTGCCTCCTGCGGAGGAATGCTCGCTGGGTCCGGCGGCGGAGGCAGCGGCCACAACCAGCCGGTGTGCGGAATCGCAGCGAACGGCAGCCCGGCCCGTTCGACCACCCCCGCAATGGGCGGCTCGCTGATCCAGACGGTGCGATAGCCCATCCCCTGCACAGCAAGCGCCGTCTTTAGAAAACCGCCCCAGTCCAGATGACCGTGCAATGGCGCCGATACAAACCAAAACTCGGCCATGCCTTTTCCCTTAATCACTCCGCCAGTCGATGGTCAAGTATAACGGCTCGCCGCCTGCCAGGGCATCCTCACCGGCCTTCTAACCGATCTCAAACTCACCTATGACTTCTTGATAATAGACCTGAGAACGCTTTTTACCTAGAATAAGAATAGCCGGAGCAGTCGGGCGTGTGCCCGGCAGCCGGTGTCTCCAAGTGAGCGCGTCATGTAATGTTTAAAACGACCACACCCGATTGAGTAGCCAGGGGTGGTCGTTTTTGTCCAGACGCGGGCCTGCTTTGCGACTTGTCCTCTCATTCTATGGGGAGGTTGTACCGATGCTGAAACCCCAACGCGGCAAGCACCGGGCGCCCACCTAACGGGGGCGTCCGCTTGTTGTCCCCTGGCTACCTCAGCCGGCGGGATACCCATAGCAGCGCGATAACCGCCATCGCATTCTCGATTTCCCCCCGCTCAACCATCGCCAACGCCTCGTCCAACGGCACAACGACCGTCTCAATCGATTCGTCATCGTCGCCTTGCAGCACCGAAGGCGTCAGGTCCGTTGCGATGAAAAGGTGGATATACTCGCTGCTATAACCCGGTGCAGGGAAAACGCCCCCCAGGCGCACCAGGTTGCCGGGACGCAACCCGGCCTCTTCTTGCAGTTCGCGGATGGCGCAGTCGCGCGGGTCTTCGCCCGGCTCCAATGTCCCGGCGGGGATTTCCCACAGGGTATCCCCGGCAGCCAGGCGATACTGACGGATCAGGGTGATCCGCCCGTCTTCGTGCAGCGGCAAAATCGCCACCGCCCCACGATGGCGGATGATTTCCCGGCTGGACGTCCGTCCGTTGGGCAGTTCAACGGTCTGGAGGGCGAGCGTGACGACGCGACCCTCGTAAAGGACCTTGCTATCGAGCACCTTCTCAGCAGCCATACCCACCTCTGAAAACAAAAGCCAGGGCGACCCGTCAGGTCGCCCCGGAGAAACCGTGCAACAACAGGGGGACACCTTTTACGGGATGATCAACGTATCCCCGGCGCGAATGTAGTTCACGTTGGTGATGCCGTTGGCGTTCGCCAACGCCGCCATTGTGACGCCGTAGCGCAAGGCGATGCGATAGAGATTCTCACCCGGACGGATCAGGTGGGTGCGGGTCGCGCCACCGGGTGTTGGCGTAGGCTGCCCCGGCGTGATACCGGTGGTGCCGCAGTTGGGAATGGTCAACTGCTGACCGGGACTGATCAGGCGCGGATTGGTGATGCCATTGGCGCGCACGATGGTATCAACCGTAATCCCGTACCGCCGCGCGATGCGGTATAACGTCTCACCAGCCACGACCACGTGCGTGCAGTCCGGGCTGGGGGTCGGCGTCGGCGTAAAGAAGCCCGGCGGCGGCGGGGTCGGCGTAGCAGTAGGTACATAGGTGCCGGACGCAGTCGCAACCTGCGTCTGCACAAAAGCAACAGTCTGCGTCGCGCCGAGGATCATGGCCGTTGCCGTGCTCTCCAGCGGACCCAGGAGACCCTGCTGCCCTTCAAAAACAGAAAACGTAGGAGTAGCCGTAAAAATCTGGGCGACGGCTTCGCCGTCTCCGGGCACAAAGCCCTGGCCCTGTGCAGCCGCGATCATCGCTGTCGCCGTCAGGAATGGGGCAAAAGCCTCCTGGTTGACCTGAGGGGTCAGCATCTCCGCCCCTCCCTGGCCACCCAGGGTATCCTGCGTTGGCGGGACGACAGGGGTGTTGCTGGGGAGATCAAACTGCATGAATTGGGTCGGCGTGAGCGTAGGCAAGAAGATCGTTTCCTGCGTCGGCACGAACAGTTCTGGCGTCCAGGTCGGCTGCACGACCGGCGGCGCTTCGCCAGGCTGCGTCGGCGGCACGCCCTCCCCTGCTGACTGAAAACACCCTCCCAACAGCAGCATGGCAGCGACCAGCCCAATCGTCAACCCCAATGAGCGCGAAGATACCAGACGCATCACGGCCTCCCCAAAGCATTTACTTCTATTGCGCTGGAACAAAGTCTACCATACGGAAGGCGCAGCGGGCAAGCCTGCCGTTTGCCCTGCCAAAAGCGCCCGCAATGCAAAACGCCCATCCTGAGACGGGCGTCATTGCACACAGATTGTGTTTTGATTAAGCGCGCAGCAGCAAGGGGCGGAACTTATATCCGTAGACGATCATGCCTCGCCGGCCATCCGTGCGCAGCCGCCGCGTCACCATCTCCACCGGCATTCCGATCTCCACCGGCTTTTCCAGGTCGGTCAGTTGGGCCAGCACAGTCGGCCCTTCTTCCAACTGGATCAAGGCCAGGGTGTACGGCGCCTGGTCCTCGAACCCTTCCGGGGCATCGCTGACCACTGTATAACTGAGCACGGTCCCTTTGCCACCAAAACGGTACGGCAGCCGGACTTCCGTCTCACGCTGCCGTTCGGGTTGCGCTTCACGCAGCATCACGCTCATCTCCCTAACGGGCGGCTGTCTCCAGAACGGCGCTCACCACCACGCGAGCCGGGCGCTGCTCGGTCTCGACGCGAACAAGGTGCGTCGGCGACTGGCAGTGCGGGCACACGTCGCGGGGCGGGAACATGTTGGTCGCGCAATGCGGACAGGTGATGCCCTGAAGGGCATATCGCTGCGCATTCAGCCGCCAATGTCGTGCAGTCTGCATTCCATTCCTCCTAAAAACCGATCTCACATCTTTGGGCTTGTGCCAACTATCACGCATTATGGCAAAGGTCCACTCTCAAAAGCTATCAGGGTCATTTTGTGATAGGGATTGATAGCTGTGGCAACCTACAAACCGGCCCACAGGCCGACCAACGTCGCCGAGGGGATGCCCAGAGCGCCGAGGGCGTGGCATAATCAATATATTGCGCCACAGATTACACCGGAAGCGATCCGGTTTTCTTCTTGGAGAGAGCGACCGTGAAGCAGATCAGTTTAAACGGGGCCTGGGAGCTTCGCCGGGCAGACGATGCCACGTCGATCCCGGCGCAGGTGCCGGGCTGTGTCCACCTGGACCTGTTGCGAGCAGGCAATATCCCAGACCCTTTCTACCGCGATAACGAGCTTCGCCTGCTATGGATCGGGGAGACGGATTGGGTCTACACCCGGCCTTTCACCCTTTCCCCGGACTTCATGGCGCACGAGCACGTCCTGCTCGTCTGTCACGGCCTGGACACTCTGGCGGCCATCACCATTAATGGAGTCGAAGTCGGCAGGACCGACAACATGTTCCGCCGCTGGGAATTTGACGTCAAAGCGCATCTCCGGATCGGCGAAAACACGCTGACGATCCGGTTCGACGCGCCGATGCCTTTCCTGCGCGCTCAGGAGGCCGAAAAAGGCGTGTTGCCCGCCTGGACCGGCGACATCCGTCTGAATAGCGGCGGCTGGCTACGCAAAGAACCCTGTAACTTCGGCTGGGACTGGGGGCCGAAGGCCGTCACCAGCGGCATCTGGCGCGACATCGAGCTGATCGCTTTTGACACCCGTCTGGCAGATATTCGCATCCAGCAAGATCATCGTCCCGAAGGCACGGTCAACCTCAGCATTCAGGTCACGGTCGAAGGCAGCGACGCCGTCGCTCTGCGGATCGAAGTCACCCAGGAGGGCAAAGCCGTCGCCGCGCAACAACAGCCCCTGTCCGGCGACCGCCAGGAGATGCAGATCGAGATCGACCATCCTCGCCTGTGGTGGATCAACGGCATGGGCGAACAGCCCCTTTACGACGTGCTTGTCCAGGTCATCGGCGCCAACGGCAACATCCTCGACGAAGCTACGCGGCGGATCGGCCTGCGCACCCTCATCCTAGAACGTCATGCGGATGAGTGGGGCGAGTCGTTCTATTTCGCCATCAACGGCGTGCCTTTCTTCGCCAAAGGCGCAAACTGGATTCCCGCCGATGTATTCGCCCCACGCCTGACCGAAGCCGACTATGAACGCCTGATCCGGAACGCAGCAGCAGTCCACATGAACATGCTGCGCGTCTGGGGCGGCGGCATTTATGAACAGGATGTGTTCTACGATTTGTGCGACCGTTATGGGATCGCCATCTGGCAGGACTTCATGTTCTCCTGCGCCACATACCCGGCCTTCGACGTGGCATTTATGGATAACGTCCGCGCCGAAGCCGAAGACAACATCCGCCGCCTGCGCCACCATCCCTGCCTGGCGCTGTGGTGCGGCAACAATGAACTGGAACAGGGATTGGTCGGCTCCAAATGGACCGAGCACACCATGAGTTGGGAGGATTACAGTAAACTGTTCGATGTCTTGCTGCCTGATGCTGTGCACACCTTTGATCCAGAGCGCGCCTACTGGCCGTGCAGCCCACACACGCCCGTCGGCGAACGCACATACTGGATGAGTCCTGACAGCGGCGATGCGCACCTGTGGGCCGTGTGGCACGGCAAAGAGCCGTTCGAGTGGTATCGCACCTGCTTCCACCGCTTTGTCAGCGAATTCGGCTTTCAGGCGTTTCCCGAACCGGCGACCGTTTCGACCTTTACCGAGCCGGGAGATCGCAACATCACCAGCTACGTCATGGAGCATCACCAGCGGAGCGGCATCGGCAACAGCACCATCATTCACTATATGCTCGACTGGTTCCGCCTGCCGACCTCGTTCGAGTCAACCCTCTGGCTGAGCCAGATTCTCCAGGGCATGGCGATCAAATACGCGGTCGAACACTGGCGGCGCAACATGCCGCGCACGATGGGCGCGCTCTACTGGCAGTTGAACGACTGCTGGCCCGCCCCAAGCTGGTCCTCGATTGACTCGCTCGGTCGCTGGAAGGCCCTGCACTATCTGGCACGGCACTTTTACGCGCCGCTGCTGATTTCCGGCGTCGAAGACCCGGAGGCCGGAACGGTAGATATTCACATCACGAGCGATCTGGGCCAGTCGCGGCAGGGTATGGTGACATGGGCGGTGACGACGGCGGCAGGGGAGGTGATCGAAGGGGGTCAGCAGACCGTTTCCATCGCGCCCCGACAAAACAGCAAGGTCGAGACCCTGCGCCTGGCAGACCATCTTGCTACCTATGGACAGCGCGATCTGCTCGTCTGGCTGACTCTGTCGGTCGATGAAACGACCATCTCCTCAAATCTGGTGCTGTTCGCGCGCCCCAAACACCTGGACCTCGCCGACCCGGATATTGAGGTGGCAGTTCAGCCCGCCGGAAACGGCTCGTATCGGGTCGAACTGACGGCCAGACGGCCCGCGCTGTGGGTTTGGGCTACCTTGCCGGGCGGCGCAGCGTTTTCCGATAACTTCTTCCACCTGCGCCCCGGCGAGCCGAAAATCCTGATCGTCACGCCAGACACGGACACCCCGGCAGATCAGCTGGCACAAGAACTGCGCGTCCGTTCGCTGATCGATACCTACACCCCCTGATGCCAGTCACCGGCAGGCCGCTCACCCAGACACGAGCGGCCTGCTGTTGCTAATCCATCTTCAGTTTGCCGCGGAAGCGGGTGTACAGTGCGTAGTCGATCTCGGTGCGGCGTGCGATGTAGTCCCGCACGGTGGGGGCGCGGCCCGCCGCCTCGCGGATGCGATCCGTTACCAGGATGTCGAAAGCATCTGACCCGGCGCCGCTGCCGTAACTGACCATCAGGATGCGCTCGCCCGGCTGCGCCACGTCCAGCGTCGCCGCCAGACCAATCAGGCTGCTGCCCGCATAGACGTTGCCGATCTCGCCGGAGAGCAGTCCCGGCTTCCACTGTGGCAGCTTGAAGCCGAGCATCCCGGCGGCGCGCGTAGGAAACTTGACGTTCGGCTGGTGCAGGATCACGTAGGTGTAGTCCTGCGCCGTCGTACCCATCTGCTGCATCAGCGTTTGCGCGGCGCTAAGCACATGCTTAAAGTAGGCCGGCTCGCCGGTGAAGCGGTCGCCGTGACTGGGGTATGTCTCATGCGCACGCCGCCAGAAGTCGGGCGTATCGGTGACGAAGCTATAGCTGCTCTGGATGATGGCCAGCGATTCTGCCGCCGGGCCGAGGATGTACGCCGCGCCGCCTGCCGCCGCCGTGTATTCCAGCGCATCGCCGGGACGACCCTGCGCAATGTCCATGCCAATGCTCAGCGCATAGTCGGCCATGCCGCTGCCGACGAAGCCGATGGCCGCCTGCATCGCCTCCGAACCGGCCTTACAGGCAAACTCCCAGTCGCCTGCCTGGATATTGGGCGACGCGCCGATGCTCTCGGCGACGATGGTGCTGGTCGGTTTGACGGCGTAGGGATGGCTCTCCGAACCGACCCACACAGCGCGCAGGCAACGCGGATCGATCCTGGCGCGGGCGACGGCATTACGCGCCGCCTCAATGGACATGGTTGCTACATCCTCGTCCGGCCCGGCGACGGCCTTTTCCTTAACGGGCGACTCGCTCATGCCGTCGGTCCAGACGCGGGCGATCTCGCGCCCCGGCAGGCGGTAGCGCGGCACGTAGGCGCCGTAGCCGACAATCCCGACCGGGCGATCCGGCTGGAGCAGCGGCGCATCAGTCAGGGGATGATGCTGAGAAGTGGTCATATTAGCTAAAACTCCGATCATGCTCGTTTAAGAGACAGGGCCGTCCTGATCAGGCCCTGCATTACCACTGGCTAATGGCCCAGTTCCTTCACCAGTTCCCTGGCCCGATCCAGACGGATGGCATCCTCTGCGATCATGGCCTCGACCACCCGCTGGATCAGGTCGCCGCTGGCCCCGGCAGCAACCGCCACCTGGCGGGCGTGCAGGCGCATGTGCCCGCGCTGGATGCCCTCCGTCGCCAGGGCGCGGATGGCAGCCAGGTTTTGCGCCAATCCGACGGAGACCATCACCTCGGCCAGTTCGCGCGCGCCAGTCACGCCAAGAATTTTCAGCGCGACTTTCGCCGTTGGGTGGACGCGCGTCGCCCCGCCAATCGTGCCGACGGCGACCGGCACGGTCAGTCGCCCACACAGGCTGCCGTCGTCACCGGCCCACCACGCGGTCAGGCTGGTGTAGCGGCCATCCCTGGCAGCAAAGGCGTGCGCGCCAGCCTCCAGGGCGCGCCAGTCGTTGCCGGTGGCGATGCACAGCGCGTCCATACCGTTCATCACACCCTTGTTATGCGTCGCCGCCCGGTACGGATCGGCAGCGGCAAAGGCATAGGCTTCTACAATGCCCCGCACCACGTCCGCGCCGGATAGCTGGCCGGTTTCGAGTTCATCCGGTGGAATGGTGCACTCTGCCGTCGCCAGGCGGTGATCGGCCAGATTGCTCAGAATGCGCAAGTTCACCCGTCCGCCGGTCGCGTTCTCGATCAGGGGCGCGAGGCGCTCGCAAGCCGTGTTGATGGTGTTGGCGCCCATCGCATCGCGCACGTCATAGAGCAGATGCACGATCAACATCGGGCCGGCAGGGGTGTCCAGCAGCGGACGCACCTGAATGTCCCGCGCGCCGCCACCGAGTTCAACGATGGTCAGGTCACAACAGTTGGCCTCGTAGAGCAGTTGATCCCGGATCGCCATCACCGCGCCCGCCGCCACGTACACATCCGCCACATCGAGCACCTGAATCTGCCCGATCATCACCGGATCGTCGCTGCTGGCGACGAACCCTCCGCCGCCACGCGCCAGCTTCGCGGCGTAACTGACCCCGGCGACGACAGATGGCTCTTCCACCACCATTGGGATCAGATAATCACGCCCGTTGATCAGGAAATTGGTAGCGATGCCCAACGGCAGCGCATAAACACCGACCACGTTCTCGATCATGTGATCGGCCTGCGTGGCATTCAACCCGGCCACGCCCAATAGAACCGCCTGTTCGCTCGGCTCCAGGCCTGCCCACTGGCTGACGATGGCCGCCCGTTCCGGCAACGGGCGCTTGAAGAAACCGGGCAGACGCGAAGAACGCTGTTGATCGGACATAGGTGTACGCCGTCCTTTGCTACGTCGGGTATGTTATCCCCTATTCACTCTCAAAAGCTATCCAATCGTGGGCAACCCAGCCGGCCTTTTACTCGGAGACTGGCGCGTCGGCATAGACGGCGATTCGTTTCCAGCAGACCGCCTCGCTGCCGGACAGCCCCCATTGTAGATGATCCGGGAAAAATTCACCCTCAGCTGCACGCTCGCGGTTCAGGCGCAGCACACAACGTCCCCCGGCCATGTCGAGGCGGAGTTCATTCCAGCCGGCGTAGACATGATGGAATGGGATCATCTGCCCACTGTAGCGATAGTAACCGGGCGGCAACACTTCCCAGCGCGGCCCGGCTTCCGGCGACTCCAGCCAGACTCCCCAGGACACAAATGTATCCGAGCCGTTCTGCGCTTCGGCGGCAAGCTCCAGCGTGAATGGCGGCGACAGGCGGGGCAGTTGCAGCCCCTCTACGTCCAGACAGGCCGCCGACGGCGCCTCCACCGACCAGCGCAGCGGCCCAGCACGAGGGGAGTCTGCCGCGCCACCTGCTAACAGAATCGCGCCGACCAGGCCGACCAGCGCGACTCCGATCAGACTCAACACCGCCAGCCGCCACAGCCAGCACGGCGCATCCGTAACGTCCATGCGGATTTCAGCGTCCTGAACGGACCGCCTCGGTGGGATCATGAACCCGCATCGTGTACCAGAGGCCCAGAGTCATCAGCCCTGCCGCCAGCAGAAACAGGCCATCATAGCCGATCAGAGAGACCAGCGCCCCCTGCGCCGCACTGAGATAAAACGCGATCCCGAAGATGGTGTTTGCCAGCCCCAGATACAAGGGACGTTCGCCTTCTGGAGACAGGTTGAGGTTGAGCGCGGTCATGCTGATGGCCGTCGCGCCATTGAAAACCGCCAGCAAGATGAACACGCCGGTAAAATACGGCAGCACCGCGCCATCCGCTACGCCGATCACCCCGGCAACCAGGATCATCACCAAAGCCAACACCCCCAGCGCGACGGCGATCAGGCTCAGGCGACGGTTGCCCAGCCGCAGGCTCAGCCAGCCGCTGGCCGCGACGGCGATCAGGCCAAAGGCGGTATCGGCGATGAGAAAGACGGCGGCAGCGCTGAGCGGCAGCCCGAAACGCCCCTGGGCATAAACAACGATCAACGGCACGACCCCGGCAGCCAGTTGCAGCGCCACCCGCGCCAGGATAAAGCGGCGGTAGGGAGCGTCGTCCTGCCAGATGCGCCGGATCGCGCCCCACTGCCCGCGCAGACCAGCCGGCGCTGCCTGACGCTGCGGCATGGCAGGCTCCCGCACAGCCTGGAAGAGCACCAGGCCAGCAATCACAAAAACCAGCGCAATGATAAACAGCAGCGTGAAATTGTGTGGAAAATCCAGCGGAAACGCCGGGTCCAGAATCCGGTTCACCAGGGCGCTCGCCCCCAGCGCCACGACCCCGCCTGCCCCCAGCCGCCAGCTAAAGTACAGCCCGCGCAGCCGGGGCGGGATCACCCGGCCCACAATCTCCATAAACGCCAGCCCGCCTACACCAGAAACCAGGGGATAGCTCACCAGGAAAAAGAACAGGCACACCACCAACGCATTCGGATCGCGCAAAAAGAGCATCCCTACCAGGAGCACCATCCAGGCCACACACCGCCCCAACGCTGACGCCCGGTACAACGGCATCATCCGTTCCGTTTGCCGCAGTCGCCCGGTGACCAACAACTGCGGCAACATCCAGCCGCCGTTCCACAGCGGCGCGGCCATGCCCAGCAGAAGCGGGTTGTCGGTGAGATGGGCCAGAAAAACAACGAGCACCAACGAGGGATTCATCAGCGTATCCACAACGCGGAACGCCACCCCGTTCAAGACGCCTATCCAGAAGTTCCAACGCAGGTTCGGAACATGCTGCGTGTCCACTGCTTCCCCCGATACGCCCCGGCGGCTCTGCGCGAAATCTACCGTGCAAAAACGCCGGGTGAGTTTAACGAACCTCCTTGATTTGGCAAATCCGCCCCTGCCTGCTAGAATGGACGATGGCGGTCATAAATTAAGGTCCCCGTTCTTCAGGAGGCAGCATGTCGTCCCAGTTGGCTATCCGGCGGGCGGTAGTGTGGGTCGCCTCGATCCTGTTGGGCATCGCGGCAACTCTGGTGATCTTTGTCATTATCGGCACCAACCCGGCTGAGTTCGGGATTGAGACAATTTTGGTCATCATCCCCCTTAGCGTCGTGGCAATGATCTGGCTGGACTACTTTTTAGGCGCAGAAATTTTGCCGGACTGATCCACCTAAGGGGAGATACCCCGCACCTTGCTAATCAACAACAACACCTCTTCGCCACGCTGGACGGCGAAGAGGTGTTTTGCTGCGACAAGACGGCTCTGGACACCTTCAAGCCAGGCTACGAATGACGCGAATAAGCTCCTCCGTGTCAATGTCTTTCATCAGATAATGATTGATCCCCAGGTGCGCTAGGTTGAGTTGCTCGTTTTCGCTGGCAAAACTGGTCAATACGACAATCTTAGGCGGCGGCGACGCCTTAAGGGCCTGCTGACAAAACCGGAGCGCCGCCCCATTACGCAATTTACTCTCCAGAATAACCACATCTGGGTGCTTCTGATTGACCGAATTCAACGCGACTTCTGCATCTCCCGTATCCCCAACGACCTCTAAAGCCGGGCTGCCTGCAAGACGCATCACCAGGGCGTGCCTGACGGCGGAGTTGTCATCGACGACGAGGAGACGGACTGGATGACCGTTCACGCGCCCTCCTGACTTTTACCAATCCCCGGAATCAAAAATATTCCCTAACCTTTAGTTTATGTTCTCACTATAGCTGGCGGCTTACGATAGAAGCGAGTGACAATCATCCCGGCCTGTGCGGACGGGAATCATCACGGAGAGACAAATTCAGGAAATTAGCTGCCTTTTTTAGCCGGGAAAATTGCCGTGACCGTCGTCCCGGCGGAAGGGGCCGATTCAACCAGCAGGCGGCCTCCTGCCGTGCGAGCACGCAGCGACATATTCGACAGGCCATGCCCCAACAGGCGTTCCACCTCGTTCTGGTCGAAGCCCACGCCATCGTCCCGAACGACCAGGCTGATGTGGTTGTTATCCCGGCGCACCGAGACGCGCAGTTGGGAGGCTTCTGCGTGCTTGGCTGCGTTCGCCAGGGCTTCCTGGGCGATATGGAACAGAGCCGCGCTGGTGCTCTCGTCCAGTGCGTGCTCGATACCGCTATCGATGTCCAGCGTAATCTCCGTCAGGGTGTTGGCATGAAACTCCCGAACCAACCGGTGCAAACTCTGGTTCAGGTCGCTCACCTTCGTTCGCTGCGGGCGCAGGTCCATGATGTAATTACGGATGTCGCGGATCGTCTGGTTGAGCGCATCGATGGCGTAGCGCAGGCGTATCTTGGCCGCTTCGGGGTCCTCTTCCAACAGCAGGCTGCTGTGTTCCAGGGTCAACCCAACAGCATAAATCGACTGAATGATGCCGTCGTGCAGGTCCATGCCGATGCGTTCACGCTCTTCCAACACGGCCAGGCGACGCACCTGCTGGTATAACCGGGCATTCTCGATGGCAACGGCAGCATAGGCCGCCAGCGTTTCGGTCAGCGTCTGATCGGCGTCGGTGAAAGGTGTACCATCCTCCTTGTCGCACAGATACAGGCTGCCCAGGATTTCGCCGCGTGCCACGATGGGTACGCCCAAAAAGGTCGTCATGTGCGGATGGTGAGGACAAAATCCCGCCGATAGGGGCGACTGGCTGATGTCATCCAGGCGGATGGTGTGCGGCTCGGTCTGGATCACCCCCAGCAGCCCCTTGCCGACGGGCAGCCGACCGATCCGTTTGATTTCCTCCTCGGTCATGCCCTCGGTAATGAACTGCTCCAACGTACCCTGCGGCCCCGGCACGCCCAGGGCGGCATAACGCACACCGATCAACTGCCTGGCGGTTTTGACGATGGTCTCCAACACGCGCGGCAGCGAAAGCTCCGCCGTGATGGTCAGAGCGGCCTGATGAATGGCGGCCATTGGGATAGTCGTATCCGGCGTCTCTTGAGACATCCTTGCTGTTTCCGACTCCCTTTACAAGGTGGACCGGTCCCACTCCCATGCGAGCAGCACCGCAAACGTTCCCAGGTCGGTGTCGCCGCTGATGCGCACCCGCCGCAGCAACAGCATGGCATCAGTGGTATGCTCAATACCGCCTTCGGTCGTCACCGCTGCCCAGATTCCCAGCGATGCGAGGGCTTCGACTGCCCCCCGGTCCCAGCGCCCACTGGGATAACAGAAAAAGCGGGGCCGCCGCCCCGTATGCGCCTCGATACGCTCGATACTACCCTGAATCTGGTCGATCAGAAAGGCCGAATCGCGCCCCCGCAGGTCGAGATGATCGCTGGTATGACTCTCGATACTCATCCCGGCCTGAGCCATCTCACGGGCCTGCGCCCAGGTCAGGTAAGCCGGGTGTCCTTCATCCAGCCGCCGTGTGATCACGAAAAACGTCCCTGTGTAACCGAACTCGCGCAAAATCGGAAAGACAACGTGGTAGGCGTCGGCGTAGCCATCATCGAAGGTCAGCACCACCGGCCTGGGCGGCAATGGCGCTCCCCAACGCAGCGCCAGGTTCAGGTCATCCAGTCCGATCACGGTGTAACCGCGCTCCGCCAGGAACGCCATCTGCGCACGGAAATTCGTCGGCGTCACCGACAGGTCGCGTCGGTACACGTCCGCGTCCTCTGGCGGCACACTGACGTAGTGATACATCAGGATGGGGACGGCGATACGGCGCAGGGTGCCATCGCCTGAGCCGCCATCTGCCGTCTCGCCGTTGAGGCTCACGGCGGCTTCATGAGCCGACAGGTCGGTGGGTGGGGTTACCACATCGAGCGCCGGCGCGGACGCAAGGCTGCCCGACCCGGCAACGGTCAACGCCAACACCCCCAGCACCAGCAGCAAGCCGCCAATGGTCAACAAGAAGAACCGGAACATCATCCCCAGGGACATAAAACACACGCACGCGGTTTAACAAACGGAAGAGCTTCTTGCCGCACGGGCTAACCTTAAGCTAAAATTTGCGGGCCGCCCTCGAATTGCGAGAGTGTTTGTCTTTAATGATACCTTTGCCTGCCCCCAGCGTCAAGCCCTCGCCGCCGGCACGCAGGCCGGAAACACATCATGAGCATCTCAACGCCAGATTCTCACACGCCCCTGCCCAAAGACTACCGTCCACCGCTGCACCCGGACACGCTCTTAAAAGCCGGCCTGGGCCTCGGCGTCGTGATGGTTGCGCTGGCGATGGTGTGGGTGAATCTCTTTCGCCGGGGCGACCTGTGGCAGACCCTGCGGGTCGATAGCGTATGGCTGGCGCTGCCCGGTGCCCTAGCCGGCCTGGCGTTCGCTTTGACGACCTGGCACGTGGGCCGCCGCCTGAAGGCCACCCACCAGATCGTTGTGCTGCTGGAACAAAGCATCGATCTCTCCGCCATGACGGTCCAACATGTGGTGTTGTTCAGCCTGCTGGCTGCCGTGCCTGAAGAACTGCTTTTCCGGGGCGCCCTTCAGCCGGAAGTCGGCGTCTTGCTGGCATCGGTCATCTTCGGCGCGCTGCACGCTCTCACGCCCCTGTATTTCCTCTACGCGACCTGCGCCGGGCTGCTGCTCGGTCTGCTGGCGGCAGCTGCCAATGGCCTGCTGTGGGCTGCCATCGCCGCACACTTTACCATCGATCTGGTGATGTTTCTGCTACTGCTCCAACGCCGCAATCACCTGTTCTAACGCCAGGAACACGTCGGCGCGTCTGGCCATCGGCAGCAGAGCAACGATCTTGTAATTTGCTTTTCTTCTCGCTGCTTTCTAAAATACGATTGTACGCCCTTTCACCCACTTTCTGTATCACGCCTAAACTCCACAACTGCTCTATTATTATCCAGGAGGAGAAACAAAATGTCCTTCAAGCGTTTGTTAGTGTTGGCGCTGGCGATGTTGATGGTCCTGGGGCTGGCTATCCCGGCGGCGGCGCAAAACCCCACGTCGATCACCATCGCTTTTCCTCAGGAGCCAGACAGCCTGAACCCGATGTACACCACGATGACCTTTGCCGGATACACCTACCAGTTATTCCTGGCAGGCGCGTGGGAATACGATGCCGACCTGACCCCCTACCCCATGCTGGTGACGGAAATCCCCAGCCCGGATAACGGTGGGATCAATGAAGACGGCACTGTGATCACGCTGCAACTGCGGGATGACATCCGTTGGTCCGATGGTGAGCCGATTACGTCGGCAGACTTCGTGTTCACCTACGAGATGTACATGAGCGACGCCAACTCGCCCCTGACGCGCTCGCCCTATGATAAGGTCGCCAGCGTAGAAGCACCGGACGCCACGACCGTCGTTGTCACGTTCGTCGAACCCTATGCGCCCTGGTTGGCGCTGTTCAGCCGTGTCTTGCCGATGCACGTGTTGCAGCCTGTTTTTGAGGCTGATGGCACCCTGGACAACGCCGCGTGGAACCGTGCTCCAACGGTCAGCAGCGGCCCCTACGTGTTCGATACCTGGGAGATCGGCAGCTTCATCCGTTTCGTGCGCAACGAAAACTATTACAACACGCCGGCGCTGATCGACACGGTTGTTGTCTCCTTCATCCCGGACGAAGAAGCCTATCTGGCCGCTCTGAAGAACGGGGACGCCGACGTGGGCACGTTCGTCGCCTTCTCGGACATCCCGGAGCTTGAGGCGACCGGCTTCCTGAACATCTCGCTGCACGCTTCGGGCTACAACGAGGGCTGGATCTTCAACCTGGACCCGCAGACCGGCCATCCCGCCCTGCAAGATGTGAACGTCCGCCGCGCCCTGGCCCTGGCCTTCGACCGCTGGAAGATCGACAACGACCTGCTGCTGGGTTACACCTTCCCGCCTTCCAGCTATTGGGAAAACACGCCCTACGACAATCCTGACCTGGAACCGATCCCTTATGACCCTGTGCTGGCCGCGCAGCTCCTCGATGAAGCCGGCTGGGTGGACTCTAATGGCGATGGCACCCGCGATAAGGACGGCGTGGAGCTGGTGCTGCGCTACGTGACCAACCAGCGCCAGATTCGTGCGGATACCCAGGTCGTGGTCCAGCAGGACTTCGCCGCCCTGGGCATCGGCATCGAGATCGTCAATCATCCGTCGGACATCTTCTTCAACAGCTACGCCGACGGCGGCCCAATTGCGACGGGGCAGTATGATATTGCCCAGTGGTCGTCCAGCCCGGCGGCATTCCCCGATCCGGAGACCTATCGCTACCGCTGCTCGGAGATTCCGACGCCGGAGAACCCCATCGGCGACAACTGGCAGGGTTACTGCAACGAGGAACTGGACGCTTTGTTCGCCGAAGAGGCACGCACCACCGATTACGACGCGCGCGTTGCCCTGTTCCACCAGATCGATCAGATCATCCATGACGAGGTGATCTGGGTGGGCGTGTGGTATGACGCGGACGTGTGGATCGTGAACAACCGCCTGCTGAACACCGCCATCAACGGCGCCACACCGTTCTGGAACATCAACCAGTGGGACGTGGCTGAGTAGCCTCCATCAGGCGTGGGGGCACGGTGGGTGCATCCGAAAGGGGCACATGTCCCCGCAGCACCGATTCTTAGCTTTGGGCGGGACAGGGGGTCACTCTCTGCCCCGCCCTGTCTGACCAGGAGAAAACACCTATGGCCCGGTACATCATCCGTCGCCTGCTTCAGGCCATACCGGTGCTCTTTATCATCAGCCTGGTGCTGTTTATTCTGATGCAGGCCTCCGGCGACCCGCTGGCGACTCTCGGCGGGCGCCAGCCGCCCCGCGCCGAAGACCGGGAACGCCTGCGCCGCCAGTGGGGGCTGGACCAGCCTGTGCTGATACAATATCTTTACTGGCTTGTCGGCAATGACTGGGTCATGATCGACACCGACGGCGATGGTGTGGGCGATCAGCGTGGGACGCGCCTGGGCGTGTTGCGCGGCGACTTCGGGAATTCTCTGGTCACACGGCAACCCGCCATGCAGGTCATCGCCGAGCGCGTGCCCAACACCCTGATCCTGATGGTTACGGCAGAGGTGGTTATCGTCCTGCTTTCATTGATCATTGGGGTGTATTCGGCGCTGCGGCAGTATTCTCTTTTCGACCACCTGCTCACCGGTTTTTCTTTCGTCACCTACTCCATGCCGATCTTCTGGCTGGCGCTGATGTGCCTGCTGGTGCTCTACCTGCGGCTGCGCCTGCT
>Ga0209018_1001363_pt1 | contig 19844 bp, 17 predicted proteins | sample YNPBryBLVA2012_FD_185814 | JGI IMG/M metagenome (GOLD analysis project Ga0209018, IMG submission 185814) | Anoxygenic and chlorotrophic microbial mat microbial communities from Yellowstone National Park, USA - YNP Bryant BLVA 2012 (SPAdes)... ...
CTAGGCCGTGCGAGGCCACCGGTCAAGCGCGAGGGTCGGACTGCGTGCCTCCGAGCAGCCCGGGTTCCGGGCCCCCGACCGTCGCAGCGCCTAGCCACGCAGGCGACGCGAGACGCCGTCGACAGCGCAGAAGCACGTGGGGATGTGGGGAGGGAACTTGCCGGTCGACCAGGCGTGGCTCGTGAGCGAGCTCAAGAGCGGTCCGGGTCGGACTCACCGGAAGGCTTCTCCGGTGCGGGCGGCTTCTCACCGGCACCGGACCTGTCGGGGTTGGATCGGCGGCGGCGCGGACCTGTCCCGTCGTCGCGGGGCATCGATGCCTTGGCCTCCGCCACGAGCTCGGGAGGCGCATCGCTGATTTCGTAGCGCGGCCCACGGTTCTCGCGCGCGTCCCGCCCATCTCGGGATTCGCGCGGTGGTCGCGGCGGACGGTCACCGCGAGGGGGTGGGCCACGACGTTCGCGGTCCCGGTCGCGTGGCAGGCCACGTCGGTCGCCGCGGTCACCACGGTCGCCGCGGTCGCGCCCTTCGCGGCGATCCCTGCGGTCCCCTGGATCCAGTTGCGGGATCGGTTGACCATTCTCGTCAAGCGGCGCCGGCAGCAGGGCCTTGCGGCTCAGCCTGACCTTGCCGTCCTTGTCGACGTTCACGCACTTGACCTCCACGATGTCGCCTTCGCGCATCACGTCTTCGACGCGATCGATGTGCTCGTAGGCGATCTCAGAGATGTGCAACAGGCCGTCGGTGTTGGGCAGGATCTCGACGAAGGCGCCGAAGTCGGTGACACGCTTGACGGTACCCTTGTAGACGGTGCCGACCTCGGGCTCGGCCGTCAGGCCGTTGATGATGGAGATGGCCTTCTGCACGGCGTCGGGGTCCGACGAGGCGATGTGGACGGTGCCGTCGTCTTCGACATCGATCTGGACGCCGGTCTGGTCGACGATGCCCTTGATGACCTTGCCACCGGGGCCGATGACGAGGCGGATCTGGTCGGGCTTGACCTTGACGGTCGTGATCCGCGGAGCCCACTTGGACAGATCGGCACGCGGAGCCGGCAGGGCCTCGAGCATCTTGCCGAGGATGAACAGGCGTCCTTCGCGCGCCTGCTCGAGAGCCTGCGCCATGATGTCGCGCGACAGGCCCTTGATCTTGATGTCCATCTGGATGGCCGTGACCCCCCGTGCGGTGCCGCACACCTTGAAGTCCATGTCGCCAAGGTGGTCTTCATCGCCGAGGATGTCGCTGAGCACAGCGATGCGGTCGCCCTCCTTGATGAGCCCCATGGCGATGCCCGCCACCGGCGCCTTGATGGGAACGCCGGCGTCCATGAGGCTCAGGCAGCCGCCGCAGACGGTGGCCATCGACGACGATCCGTTCGACTCCATGACCTCGGAGACGATACGAATCGTGTACGGGAAGTCTTCCTGGTCGGGGATCATGCCCTGCAACGCGCGCTCGGCGAGGTGACCGTGCCCCAGCTCGCGACGTCCCGGCGATCCGACGCGCTTGACTTCGCCCGTGCAATACGGGGGGAAGTTGTAGTGGAGCATGAAGGACTTGTAGGAATCGCCAAGGAGGTTGTCGATCTTCTGCTCGTCGGCGCTCGTGCCGAGGGTCGTGACGACGACGGCCTGGGTTTCACCTCGCTGGAAGAGCGCGGAACCGTGCGTGCGCGGGAGAATGCCCACCTCGCAAGCGATGTTGCGAATGGTCTTCAGATCCCGTCCGCCGATGCGCTTGCCGGTCGACAGGACCATCTCGCGCATCTCGGCGCCCTTGACATCGTTCTCGAACGACTCCTTGAGGAGCTTGTCCCACTCGGCCATGGCGGCTTCGCCGAACTCGGCCGTCATCGCCTCGAAGGCGGCGTTGCGAACGGTCTTGTACTGCTTGTAGCGCTCGATCTTGTCGCCGATGTCGAGGCACCTGCGCACCCCGTCGGCCGCCAGCTCGTGCAAGCGCTTCTTCATGTCGTCGGGAAGCTGCTTGGCCTGGAAGGGACGCTTGGGCTTGCCGACCGCTGCGCGCATGCGCTCGATGAGCTGGATGATGGGCTGCGCACTCTCATGCGCAAACATCAGCGCGTCGACCAGTACCTGCTCCGCAACCTCCTTGCAGCCGCCTTCGACCATGACCACGGCGTCCCGGGAGCACGCCACCACGATATCGAGCTCGCTGTTCTCGAGCTGCTGGTAGGTGGGGAAGGCCACGAAGTCGCCGTCGATGCGCCCGACGCGCACGCCCGCGATGGGGCCGTCCCAGGGGATGTCGCTCAGGTGCAGGGCAGCCGACGCACCGGTGAGGGCGAGGACATCCGAGGCATTGGTCTTGTCGGCGGACAGGACGGTCGCGATGATCTGGGTTTCGCACTTGAAGCCTTCAGGGAAGAGGGGGCGGCAAGGGCGGTCCATGAGGCGCGCGGTGAGCACCTCGTAGTCGCGCGGGCGTCCTTCGCGCTTGAAGAAGCCGCCCGGGATCTTGCCGGCGGCGAAGGTCTTCTCGATGTAGTCGCAGGTCAGGGGGAAGAAATCGATGCCAGGGCGCTCGTCGGGACTGGAAACGGCGGTGACTAGGACGACGGTTTCGCCCATCGTGACGAGCACGGCGCCGTGGGCTTGCTTGGCGAGGCGTCCGGTTTCGAGGGTGATGGAGGTGTTGCCCACACGGGCAGATTCGCGGATGATCATGGTGGGATCGCTACTTTCTGCACGCGAGCGCGCGGGCTCGCGGTGCGTAGGACGCGATCGCAGCGCCTTCTTCCTCGGTTTCTACACGCAAGCGGGTGGGGCTGGCTTGCGTGCAGGAATCGAGAACGAAGAGGCTCATGATCGCATCCAAAGTCGTTGGGCGCAAGACCCGACCCATGCGCCGCGGCCCTGGCCGGTCCAGGGCCAGCAAGCAAGATAGCCGCGACGCGGACAAGGAATGTGGAACCTGTCCTACTTGCGCAGGTTCAGATCCGCCACGACCTTGCGGTAGCGGTCGACGTCGATGCGCTTGAGATAGTCGAGCAAGCGGCGACGGCGACCGACGAGCTTGAGCAGGCCGCGACGGGAATGGTGGTCTTTCTTGTGCGTCTTGAAGTGCTCAGCCAAATAGGCGATGCGGCTCGTGATGAGGGCCACCTGCACTTCGGGCGACCCGGTGTCCGAGTCGTGACGCCGGAAGGTATGCACTACGTTCGTCTTCGTTTCTTTGTCGAGAGCCATGGAAACGTGTCTTTCACGTGACGCCCGTCCGAGAGGTCGGCGCGACATGCGCCTCGCCCGCTGGAGGGCCGACTGCCAAAGGGTGGCGCAGTATACCCAGAGCGCTCGCGTGGTCAACTGGAAGTTCAGGCCAGAATCGCCCCCTCGGCGCGGCCCGAGCGCGGCTTCTTCCCACGCGCCGGCCGGGCACGTAACGCAAGCCTTGCTTCGGCAAGCAAGAGCCTGGGCTCGAACGAGCTATGCTCGGACACCATGACCCCCTCGGACAGCCTCGACCAACTGGTGCGCGACGCCTGCCAAGGCTCTGCTGCCGCGATCGAACGCCATTTCGTCAAGCGGGGTGGACTCCCTGGCTCTCGACCCAACTACGCGCTCGCGCGGGATGCCGCGTCGGCGCTGCTCGCGCAAGGTGCTATCGGACAACGCTACCTGATGCGTCTCGCCCAACTGGACGAAAACGCCGCGCCGGGCGACACGGCACATGAGTTCCTCGTGCTCGTGGGCGTGATGGGGCTCGGACTGCAGGCGGCACGATCCCCTGAACCGCTGTCTGCGTGCGAATCGTTGCGCACCTTGCAGCAGTACGTGGAGGATCGCCGGCGACATGTTCGTCATGCCGTTCAGGTCGCACTCGCCGATGTCCTCGCTTGTCGCGGCGATGAGGCCGTCGAAGCGTTCGCGTCCTGGACCGACGGCTACCTGCAAGCGGAGGCGGTGCTCCGCGCGATGACGGCGCCCCACGCGGAGCGCGGCATACGTGCTGCTGACACCATGCTCACCAGGTTCGATGAAGCATTCGATCTGCTGGAAAAAGCGCCACGCTCGCACGAGCGAAGCCACGGCTATCGTGCGCTGCTGCGTGCGATCGCCGACGCTGCGCCGAAAGTCGGCAAGCGTTTCGCGCCGCAACTGTCCGCATGGCTCGAGGCAAGAACCGCCACCCGGGTCCCCGCCCTGCGCGACGCGATCCGGCAAGCGACCGCGAAGCTGCGTCGCGCGGGTGGCCGTGCCGGTGATCTGGACGCGGTCCGACGTGGCCTGGAGGTTTCGGAGCCGCCGCCACGCGATCCTCGAACGGTGGTGGGCCCTACGCGAAAACGGGGCAAGCGCTAGAGAGCGACCGCGCCCAGGCATCCTGCCCAGCGGTCACGCCGACGCCCGCCCAGATGCGAACGCCCGGGTCGGTGGCGCAACTTGCCCGCGCCGCGTGACGCGGCTAGCCCTGGACACCGATGACCAATCTCGCATCCCTGGACGCTACGTCCCTCGCAGAGCTGATTCGGCGCCGCGAGCTATCGGCTCTCGAGCTCGTCGACGACACCATTGCCCGCATCGAGAAGATGAATCCCCAGTTGAACGCGGTGACGTTCCTGCAGCTCGAACGAGCACGGGAGCAGGCTCGCGGCGTTCTGCCCGCAGGGCCCTTCCAGGGTGTCCCCTACCTGCTCAAGGACGTCGTGGCAGCTTGTAGCGGCATGCCCCTCACCGCCGGGTCCGCCATGCTGCGGCATCATGTCTCCGACCACGATAGTGTGCTGGTGTCGCGACTGCGCGCTGCGGGCTTCGTGCTCCTCGGCCGAACGTCTTGCTGCGAGCTCGGCCTGCTGCCGACCACCGAACCGAAGATGTATGGGCCGACGCGCAACCCGTGGGATCTGTCGCGCACGACCGGAGGTTCGAGCGGTGGATCGGCCGCCGCCGTGGCGTCGCGCATGGTCCCTGCCGCCCACGCCAACGACGGCGGTGGCTCGATCCGCATCCCGGCGTCCTGCTGCGGCGTGTTTGGTTTGAAGCCGACGCGGGGGCGAATCTCGCTCGGCCCGGACTATGGCGACATCATGAACGGGCTGGTGGTCGAGCATGCGGTCACCCGTTCGGTGCGGGACAGTGCAGCGATCCTCGACGCCACAGCAGGCGCTGCGCCCGGCGATCCGTACGTCGCTCCTGCACCGCCCCGCCCTTTCGTCGAAGAGATCACACTTCCCCCGGGACGACTTCGAATCGCATGGAGCACGACATCGCCCATCGGTACTCCGGTGCATCCATCATGCAAGGCCGCCGTCGAGCAGACGGCACGCCTGTGTGAGGCGCTGGGCCACGTGGTCCTCGAAGCAGCCCCCGTGCTTTCCGCGGAGCTGCTGGTCCACTCCTTCATGTCGGTCTGGGCAGCCGGCACCGCCGCGTCGGTGGACAGCACGGCGGCGCTGCGAGGTGCACCCGTCGAGCGCGATGAACTGGAGCCGACCACGTGGGCGCTCGTCGAAGCCGGCAGGCAGGTGACCGCCCCCGTGTACCTGATGGCGGTTGGAGCCCTGCAACGTGCGTCGCGACAGGTTGCGCAATTCTTCGAGGACGTCGACCTGTGGCTGACGCCCACGCTGGCAGAACCTCCCGTGCCGCTCGGAACCTTCCAGGCGCCCGACACCGATCCCTTGGCGCCGGTGTCGCGAGCGTTCGCCTTCTCGCCGTTCACACCGCTGGCGAACATCACCGGCCAGCCCGCGATGAGCGTTCCCCTCGCGTTCGAAGACGATCGGCTGCCCATCGGGGTCCACTTCCTGGCGCGTCACGGCAACGAAGGTCTGTTGCTGCGCGTTGCGTCGCAGCTCGAAGCGGCGTGCCCGTGGAACGAGCGCTTGCCACCGGTGCATGCCTGAACCTATTGTAGGCGCCGCATGGAGACCTGGGACCGGCTGCCGAACGACAGTGCAACCTCGCAGACGTGTGCGTTCTGTGGTGCAAGCCCAACGGAGGGTCGTGCGCTCATCGCAGGCCCTACGAACGTGTGCATTTGCAGTGAGTGCATCCTGTTCGCGTACAGCATGCTCGAGGTGTCCGACGCTCTGCCTCGGGACACGGACGTCGATGGCCGCCCGCCGGTGTGGGGCAACGATGAGACGACCGGCGTGCACGACATCGAGGCGCTCAAGCGAGACTGACCCTCACGACCCGCGGTAGCGGGTCGTCACGCCGGACGGAACGAGCGAACGAAGCGAGCGACGCTGTCCGCAGTCTTGATGCTGGACAACGCAGCACTGAATGCAGGCTCATGCGTCCTGTCCGCGCAACGTCTCACGCACGCCCGCAGTCTGGGGAGGCGGCGATTGGAGCCACGCGTCGGTCTTGGATCGCGCGCGCTCCTCGTCAACCCGGTTCGGCCGAATGCACCTGCTGGCGGCCATGGCGACGAGTTACTCCGACGTCTCTTGACCTTCGTCCGCTTGCCATGACGACGCCACCTGATTGACTTGCGAGGCGTCGTAGAGGAAGAACCTCCCACGGCGGGAGATGAGCTTTGCAAAGCGTGCATACTTCCTGAACACGTAGGACGTCGGGTCGACCGTCCTGCCGGTGTGCGGGTCGGTCCAGGACCGCACGAGAAGGAGGTCGTAGTCGCGCGCGTACGACGCCGTGATGTCGTACAAGCGCCCGTCCCATTCGAAGCCGCCCGGCGGACGAGCCGGCTCCTTGCCCGGCAGATAGTGCACGGGCACACTCTCGTTGCGAAGGAAGGAATACGCGATGATGCCGTCCTTGCGGACCTGATAGAGCGCGGGCAGATGCACCCAGATCTCCCTCGCGAGGGTGGGAGGCGTGGGGTCGAACATGACGGTGGCCAGGCTGCGATGGGGCGGGGCGTCGTCGATGATCGCCATGGCGTCGTCCATCTCGGGGATGGTCAGGAAGTGCTGTAGGAGGTTGGCGCCGGCGAGCAGGGCGACCACGGCAGCGGCGGTCGAGGCGAACCGGACCCACGCTCCGCGCACGACGGGGATGGCCGCCATGGCGAAGAAGGCCGCGAAGGGAAGAAACCGCGGGTAGATGTGGAACGTCGCGATGAACACCTTGGGGATCAGCAAGTAGAGCCCGAAGAACGTGAGGGCCAGACGACGCATGCGGCGGTCGGAAGGCGCGCCGGATGCGCCCAACCATAGGGACACGGCGACGGCCACTGCAGCGACCAGCAGCCACCTCTCGCTGGCGTCGGCGAAGTTGCCTGCTGCATTGTAGAAGAGGTGCCAGAGTTTGTGCCAAAGCGGGTCGTCTTGCCCCTCGGCCCATGCGTGCTCCCAGACGGTCGTGGAGGTCTTGCGGGCCCACCACCAGGCGCCGAGCGACCAGGCCACAGACGGCACCAGAACGACCGCCGGGACGACCAGGGCGTGAACGCGCCGGACGGCAGGCTGCTGGTCGGACCGAACCAGGTACGAAGCCGACTCGACCGCGACGGCCGCGCAGATCGCCAGCATCGCCAGCACATGCGTATAGGCGACGAGCATCGACAGGACCAGCGTCCAGGCGATGTGGCGGACGCTTCGGCTGCCATCGAGGATGCGGAGCCACATGGCCGTGGCGAGCACGGAAAGGGGCAATGCAAGGATGAAGTTGGCAAAGCCCCATCCGGTAATGAAATTATGGATGAGTGGCAGGACGAGCAACGCATACCATCTCGGGCGCCTGGAGACATCACAGAGGACGAGGGCGACGGCCCCGAAGAGTACGGCGTAGGCCGCGAGGATGATCCGCCCTGCGAGCTCCGGTCGGACCACGTAGGACAGCAGCGCAATGCCGGTTTCGATACCCGCGTTGTAGGTGAACAGGTTGGTCTGGAATAGCTGATGCGCCGAAGAGCTCGGGTCGAAGAGTCGGTGCAATACGGCCCCCATGGCGACGTGTTGGGGATAGTCGATCATGGGCGGGTAAGGGCAGAGCAGGAATGCGAGGGCGGACAGCCCGACGGCGGCCCAAAAAGCGGCGGTGAGGGCAGGCCCCTGGACGATGAACCACCCGTACCAGGGTGCATGGCGATGGGCGTCGGGGGCTGGGTCGGGATCGGGGGCTGACATCAGCATTCCTCGCGATGGGGCGGCGTGGCGGCGCGACGTTCGTCGTGACGAACCGCGGAGGCGGCCTCGCACATCATGACGCCCCCGCCTGCGAGGGCGAGCAGGAAGGCGGAGGCAAGCCAGACGACGGCGAGGGCGAGCGCCTGGGGCGGCGCGACGCCGAACCTGCCGAGCAGGATGACGAAGAGCGATTCACGGACACCGAGGCCGGCGATGGAGACGGGCAGCATGGCGAGGACGAGGGCGAGCGGCACCGCGCCGAGCACAGCCCACCAGAGCGCAGGCCTGCCCCAGTCCACGACGACCACACCAAGCAGCCCAAGCCCCACTGCCTGATAGGCCACGGACCAGGCGAGCATCTCGACGCGCGCCCCGCGCGACGCAAGAGGGCCGGACAGGTCGTCGGCGAGGTAGCCACCGATCCGCGCGACGACCGGTGCGCGGGAAGCCAGCACGCGCGCCGCCCAGCGCAACGGCGCGTGGGCCGCAAAGACCAGAAGCCCGCTGAGGACCGCCACGACCGCAAGGGCCATCGAGATCTCCCTGCGGGCGCCCGGCGCCATCACGACCCCGGGCACGGCGAGCAGCACCAGCGCCACCAAGCCGACCAGCCGTTCGAAGACCGCGCTCGACCACGCATGACTGGGCCTGGCCGTTCGACGTGCGCATCGCATGGCACGCACGACGTCCCCGCCGATGCTGGTGGGCAACAGCATGTTGTACGTGGAGGCGACCAGCGTGTCGGCCATCAGGCGGAGCCATGGGACGTGCGATCCGAGCCGTTCTAGCGCACGCTTCCATCGGAGCGCCGCGAGGGCCGGAAACGCGAACGTCAGCAGCACGGATGCGACGAGGGCCGGGACGGAGAGCGACACGACCCCCTGGATCGCGTCGCCGACGGGCACGCGCCACAGCACGGTCGCAAGCAAGGCGAGGGACACGGCGGCCTTGGCGAGCGGGCGGACGGCTCGTGCAGCGCGACTGGGGTGCGGGATCGCCTCGCTATCGGCCATTTCCGGTCAGGCAGCGCGAGCAGGCCGGACGAAGGACAAGAGCGTGTAGTCGGCCATGCGCGGCAGCGGGAGGGCATCGAGGGTGGTTTCGCCGGCCCGAAACACGGGTCCGACGAACCAGGTTGGCAGGTCGAAGCTGGACAAGGCAAGGCGCACGGGGACAAACCCCATGCCTCGGCGGGTCGTCCACTGAAGGCCAGCGTGGGAGCCCGCGGCGATCCAATCCGCCACCCGCGCCTTGAGTACGCGGCCCAGGAGACGCGACGAATGGATGGGCTCGAGCAACACGACCGGCGCCCCCTCGCGTGCAATGCGCCGCATCTCCGCCAACGCGCGCTCGAGGCCGAGCAGGTCGGTGCAAGCAACGGCCAGACAACCGACCGCGACGACCGCGTCGAAACTGCCGTCGTCGAACGGCAGGGGTGGCTCCGTGACGTTTCCGACCTCATACGAAACGCTTCCACGGTCACATCCTTCCCGGCGCGCGGCTTCGATCGCCGCCTCGCTGAAATCGACGCCCACGGCGACAGCGCCCCGCCGCGCCAGCTCGCGCGTGATCCGCCCGGTTCCGCACCCCACATCGAGGATACGGCGTGACGCCACCGAGCCGATGGTTTGCGCGAGGGCGGCGTCGAGGACAGCCATTTGCCGGAGGTTCCACACCTCGCTGAATGCCTGGGAGTGCCAGACCGAACGCGCGTGGCCGGTGCGGGTGCGCACGCGGGCGTCCCAATACGAGGCCTGGCTCATGCTGCTGCGGTGGCGGCGGTCGCGAAGGACTTCCTGAACACGGTCGAGAATCATGGTGCTGCGTCTTTCCGACAAGAACAACGTGAGACGCGGCGCAGCCTAGTCCCGCCCGCCGGCAAACGAAAACACGAAAATCGAATCCGCTCGCCCGCTGGCGCCCGAGCGCGATAGACACCGGGCAGTCCTTTCGAGTTGAGGGGTCAACGCAGCAGGTGCAAGCCCCCCGCGGCAACCAGGTTCGCTTGCGCCGAAGCTCCAGGCAGCAGGCACGCCGACCCTGCGGTGATGAGATGCCGAGGGCGGAAATCGTGGTACTGACGACCCGGGAGAGCCCAATGGTCGCCTCAGCAGCGGATCGAGGGGCTGCGGGACGCGGTCAGGAGGATCTCAGCCACGCGCGCGACGATCTCAGCCACGCGCGCGGCTACCTGAGCGGCGCATCGAGGGGCAGCGGGAGGCGACCAGGGGGTCTAGGTCAAGCGGGTCGATGGTATCCGGCACGCTGGAGATGGGGTCTATGCGGTGCACTCGGGGCATCTCAGCCACGCGCGCGACGAGCTCAGCGACGCGCGCCGCAACCTCCGAGGCTGTTGCACCGGTGGGCAGGAGAGCAGGCGGGCAGAACGGGGTAGTGGCGGAATGCGTGGGGGGGCGGCGGTTCGCCGTTTCGGTGGTTTCTGCCGGGGAATACCGCAAGGCGGGGGCTCGTCGGGCGGGTTTGGGCGTGGTGGCCGCGACCTGGGTGTGAGCGCAAATGCGCGCAGATTCCATTCCTAACGCGGAGGCCGTATGCGCACCGATCGGATCATTCGTCATCTGGTTATCGCGTGGTTCGCCGGGGGGCACACTACCGGGGTGCTCCGATGACCGGCCGCACGACACGTCGGGTCCGCACGCGCCCGTGCGCGCGCAGGTCGCGCCTCTTTGGGCAACGGGCCGTCACTGCCGTCGATGGCGGTGCTGGTGGACAGGTCGTTGCATCTGTTGCCCCATGCACGCTTCGATGGTGGACACGTGGGCGCGGCAGGCAGGACGGTGGGTCCGCGTCTGGCGCCCCGCTTCGAGGTCGCGCACGGAGCCCATGCGCTGGTCGACACCGACCATGACTGGTGGGTCGGCGCGTGCTGATCGGGCCGGGGCGAATGTGGGCGTGGTGCACGCGGAGGCGCTGACGGTGCTAGGCGGGCGCTACACGTCGTGCCAGCCGCTGGTCGAGCTGCCGGAGCTGTCGCCGGCTGCCGCGGTGACGACGGGCACGCGCTCGCTGACGGTGGGCTCGAACGAGGCGGTGGAGTTGCCGGCGGGGGGCGCTTTCGCGACGGTGCTGGTCGAGCCCAATGGATGGACGGCTGCGCGTGGGCGGGCTGGTCGAGGCAGCGGACGTGACGATCGGGCCGAACGGGAAGCGGGAGGCGATCGCGCCCCTGCGGGTGCGTGTGGCGGGAGGGGTGACACTTCGGCCCAACGCATTCGTGGGGCCGCGGCCTGGACCGGATTGACTCAACCCAGCCTGGTGAGTGCTGTGGGACGCGCCCCTGGGACGGGGGAGCTGTTCGAGGCGGTGATCAGCGGCGTCATCTACCGACTCGACCCGCAAACGTGGGCGACGACGATGGTGGATTCGAGCACGTTCGGCAAGCCGTACGCGTCATCGGTGAGCGACGCGGGCGGGGCGCGCCAATCTGTCGTGGCTGCGGCGCTCGGGCGGTTCGAGGGCGGGAGCGGTGTTACGTCGAGCGCCACCACGATCTCGGTTCGAATGCCCACGACAAGGCTGACCCGATCCTTCAACAAGCAGTCCAGCATTGTGTTGCTGTTGACTGGGAGGCGGTCGATCTGTCTGACGCCGCTCTTGCTGGTGATCCCCGCAACGTGGGCGTAGACTTGCCCGATTGCGTGAATGCGCAGGACCGCGGCGTGGGTGATGCCCACCGCGGCGTTCGCCAGCGACTGGACGCGCTTGGCGTGCTCGATAGGGCCGAAAATCTCGTGGACGAGATTCCCTGCAGGCTTGGGGTGTATCTTCGTCGCGTCGATATCAGTCCCCACTCAAGCTTTCGTCCAAGCAGCCGTTCCTGGGGTCGTGCCGAGCTTCGCCCAGATCCTCCATACGCTGATGCAAGCATCCACGCCCGCGCCGGCGCAGCGGAAACCATGCGACGACGCCCTGCGGATGTTCGAGGACGCGATCGGGAGGGGACGTCTGGACGACAGGGTCGTGAAGAAAGACCATGCCGGAGAAGCATGGGTGGAAGTACTTGGACTGACCCTGCCGTGCTCGGTAGCGGACATCAAACGCGCATTTCGCCGGCTGGCGCTGGCGACGCACCCCGACCGCGAAGGTGGGTCGCACGAGGCCTTTCTTGCTGCGCAAGCGGCCCTTCGGAGCGCCCTGGAAGCAGTCGAACGTGCAGGCTGCTCCAGGACGATGACGGTGGTCCACCGAAACGGCTACGCTGCAGCAGGACCAAGTCAGACCACGGGAAGCCTGCTCGCGTACGCGTAGGTCGAACTGTCGGTGAGGATCCGGCTCACAGCGGCGAATACGCAAGCTGCAGCGCCTTTTCGGCAGCGTCGGCAGACGCAACCAACACGTCGCGACGGTCGGCCTGCAAGAGAATGTGGCCGATTCGCCGCGCGGCGTTGACCAGGGGAGGCACGACGTCTCCGGGCTTGGGGTACACGACGACGTCCACCACCTGCGGCATCGCACGGACACGGTCGAGGCCGTCCACGGACAGGAGGCGCATCTGCCGGTCGTGGGTGGGGCGGAGGAAGCGGACCATCGCGGGACGTGGCTCGTGCTCGACACCGCCGTATTCCAGCGCACGGTCCTGGAATGCCACGCCGAGCAGCCGTGCGTACAGATCGACGCCGCAGTAGAGGCGGGTGACATCCGCATCGAAGCCTCCGCCGAGCCGTGCGGCCGTCTCGAACAGGACTGCGCGGTGGGCATCGACAGCGACTTGTGAGTAGCAGGGTCCGCGCAACAGTCCGAGCGCTCGGGCGCCCTTGCGTGCAGCGTCCACGGCTCGCTCGACCCAGTCGGGCGGAAGGGCCGTCGGCGCGATTTCGCTGCGCATCACGCCGAGCGGACGGGTACCTGGGAAGACCTCCCGGTCGGTCACGCAGTAGGCGCGAAGCGTACCGTCTTCTACCCACCCGTTGACGGAGACTTCGTGACCGACGATGCACTCCTCGAGCACAGCGCCGCCACCGCCATGGGACATCTCGCAGGCGAGCGCAAACGCTGAATCGAGCTGGGAGGCATCGTCGACCCTCGAAACGCCGCGTTGTCCCCAACCGTGAGCGGGCTTGACGACGACAGGCAGACCGTGGTGTTCGACGAAGGATCGGGCCTGCTCGACGGTGGTGCAGCCCTGGAATGCGGGGACGGGAAGGCCAGCGGCGAGGTAGCCCGCGCGCATGGCGTCCTTGGCCTGACACCGATGCACGGTTTGCGTGTCGGCGTAGAAGGGCAGGCCGAGCAGTTCCGCAGCATGAGCGGTGGTGGTGAGGGCGAGCTCAGAGCCGCTGGTGGCGATTCCGGTTGCCCCGCTCGCGCGGAACGCCGAGGCAATGGCGGCGACTTCGCCGGTCGACGCCTGGAGGAAGTGGTCGACGAGCGGCACGCCGATCGCGCTTGGATTCAGGTCGGCGCCAGAGACTTCGAAGCCAAGGTCGCGCGCTGCGCGAATCAATCCGAGCTGCGGAAAGCCACAGCCCACGATGAGGACATGACGACGGCTGGACAACGGTCAGATCTCCTCGACGGTTGCAGACGTTGGAGCCTGGGGAGCGGCAGACGGAAGGTCGGGCAGGCGATGAGAGACGTACAAGTGCTCGCCGACCATGAAGATGGGGCGCTGCTGGGTCTGGACGAAGATGCGTGCGACGTACTCACCGATGACCGACAGGGCGACGAGCTGGACGCCGCCCAGCACGACGATGGCGGCGAAGATGGACGACCAGCCGAGCTGGGTACCCCAGACGATTTTCTCGAGGACAGCCCACGCGCCAGCAGCGAACCCGACGAGGGCGAAGGCGAAGCCCACCGCGCCAATGAGGCGGAGGGGGCGCGAGGAGAAGCCGACGACCAGGTCGAAGGTGTGGTTGACGAGCTTGCCGAGGTTGTACTTGGTTCGCCCAGCGGCACGGGGGGCGTGGGCGACATCGACGGTGGTGTACCTGGCGCCGGTCCAGCAGGCGAGGGCGGAGAGGAACTTCTGGCGTTCGGGGAATGATGCGAGGAGCTTCGCGGTGGAGCTACGCATCAAGCGGAAGGTGGAAATGTCCTTCGGGAGTTCGATCTGCAGCAGACGCTGCATCGTCCACCGCATGACCCGAGAGGCGAGCTTGCGGAACAAGGGGTCGCGACGCCCTGTTCGAACACCGTACACGATATCCCAGCCGTCGTCCCGCATTGCAAGGAGCTTGTGGATTTCTTCGGGAGGGTTCTGCAGGTCGCCATCCATCTGAATGATCCAGCGGCCTCGCGCGTACAGGTAACCGGCCTGCACGGCAGCTTCCTGGCCGAAGTTGCGCGTAAATCGGACGGCCCGCACATGCGGATGCGCGACACACAGGTCTCGGAGGAGCCTGGGGGTGGCGTCTCGGCTGCCATCGTCGACGAAGAGGATCTCGAAGGGCTCCCCTACCGCTTTCATCACGGGCGAGACACGGTCGACCACGGCCGAGACGTTCGCTTCCTCGTTGAAGACGGGGACGACGACGGAATAGACGATGCCGTCGGTGCCGGGGCTGAAGCCGAGCGGGGCACCGGTGATATCGTGGCCGACAGCCACGCTCATGCGCCACCATCCGTGACGAGACGCAACCAGGTATCGGCGACGTAGTCGACGTCATCGAAGGGGATGAAGGGGTAGAGAGGGAGCGAGATGGTACGGTCACCGATCTCCTCAGCCACAGGGAACGAACCTGGTTCGAAGCCGAACCGGCTGCGATAGAACGAGAGGAGGTGGACGGCGCGGTAGTTGACCGCGACACCGATCCCGGCTTGTCCGAGGGCGTTGAGCAGGTCGTCGCGGCGTCCTGCGGGGGCGAGGGCGGTGAACAGGTGGTGGGCGCTGATGCCGGTCCAACGCATCAAACGGGTACCCGGAGCCCCGGACAGGCGTTCGACATAGCGGAGCACCGCCGCCTCGCGGGAGGCACGGCGACGTTCGAGACGTGGGAACTGCGTGATGAGCAGGGACGCGTCGATGTCGGACATGCCGGCCTTGTAGCCAAGCTCGACCATGTCCCAATGCTGGTAGGCACGGCCGTAGCGTTCCGCGACGTCCTTGGAGATGCCGTGGTATCTGAGCCTGCGCAAACGGGCGAGGACGTCCGGATCGCGCACGGCGATGGCACCGCCGTCGCCGCAGGTCATGGTCTTGGTAGCGTAGAACGAGAACACGGCGGCATCGCCGACCTGGCCGGGGGCGAGCCCATCGCGGCGCATCTCGACCCCGTGCGCGGAGTCTTCGATGACGGCGAGATGGTGACGGTCGGCGATGTCGCGGATCCGGCGCATGTCGGCCATCTGCCCATAGAGGTGGACAGGCATGATGGCGCGGGTGCGCGGCGTGATGGCCGCTTCGATTTTCGAGGGGTCGATGAGGCCCGTGTCGGGCTCGACGTCGACGAAGACGGGGGTGGCGCCGGCGTAGAGCACGGAGTTCGGGGTGGCGATGAAGGTCAGAGGCGTGGTGATGACCTCATGTCCGGGACCGATACCGAGGGCGCGAATGGCCAGGTGCAAGCCTTCGGTGCAGCTCGTCACACCGACGACGTAGGGTACGCCGAGGTACTGGGCGAGCATCTGCTCGAACTCGGCGACGCGGGGGCCGGTGGTCAAAAACAGGGAGGAGAGCGTCCTGGCGACGGAGGCGATCTCGTCCTGGCCCAGGTCGTGCCGGTAGAATTCGACCTTTCGCGGGGTCATCATGACAGCACACTCCCTTCGATGGCGACGTCACGCCAGGTTCGTTCGACCTCGACGAGGAACCTGTACTGCTCGAGGGTGTACCAGCGACGGTCGTCGGGGTCGATTCGGCCGCTGCGGAGGGCGTCGAGGATTTCGCGGATGCCGGCGTCGATGGAACGGAATGCGTGGCCGGGCCAGATAGCGGCGAGCTTGTCGAAGCGCACGTTGTAGTCGCGCAGGTCGGGGTCGGTGGGGGCCATGACGATCTGGGTACCTGGTACGATGTCGCGAACCCGGTAGGCCAGGTTCAGGATACGCACGTTGTTGTCCTGGTGGCCGACGTTGAACACCTCGCCGGCGACACGGCCAGCATCGGCGGTCAAAAAGAACATCATGGCTTCGGCGACGTCGGTGACATGGACAAATGGACGCCACTGCTTGCCGCCACCGTCGACCGTGATTTGGCCGCGGGTGTAGGCGTTCTTGGTCATGACATTGATGGCGAGGTCGAAGCGCATACGTGGGGAAAGGCCGAAAACGGTAGCGAGCCGAAGGGCGACGGGACAGAACTGGTCGCTCCGTAGGGCGAGCAGCTCTCGCTCGGCCTCGGCCTTGCAGCGCGCATAGAGGGAGACGGGGTGCAGGCCGGAGGATTCAGTGAGACCGAGCCCTTCGCCGCGTCCGTACACGCTGCAGGAGCTGGAGAGCACATAGCGCTTCACGCCGGCGTCACGGGCAAGCTTCATGGTGCGAACCGAGCCGTGCAGGTTGACGTCGCGTGTGATGTTGGGATCGAGCTCGCAGGATGGGTCATTGGAAATGCCGGCGAGGTCCACCACTGCATCGACGTCGCGGAACAGGGCGGGGTCGAGGCGCCGGATGTCGGTCTTGACGAGGCGAAGGCGGTCGCCGTGCTTGGCGCGCGCGGCACTGAGGCTGTCGGGCCCGAAGTAGAACCTGTCCGCGACGATGACGCTGTGGCCGGCAACGAGAAGTTTGGGCACTAGCGTCGAGCCGATGTAGCCGGCACCACCTGTCACGAGAATCGTTTGCATCACGGCGTATGTCGAACCTCCGTGGGCGCCACGCATAGTACGAACCGGTCCGTTTGAGCAACCGTGGTGACTGCGGGGACGCGGCATCCGAATCCGGCGGTGCTCGCGCAGTGCTTGGGAGCTGGTGGACGGCCATGGCAGGCGAGGCCGGCACGTTCCTGCTTTACGCCCGCGGTCAATCGCGATAGCTGGGCTGTCGGCCATGATTCAGCCCGACCGCTTGCCGATCACGTCGACGTTGGTCCAGATCGCTGTGCTCGTGTGGTCGATGGGGGGGGTCGTGGCGTGCGGTAGCTCAGAGCGTGATGTGGCGTACCTGGGGCCAGTCGAGGGAGACGCCAGCCCATCGGATGCGAACCAGGAGCAGGAGGTGCCGCCGGGTCCGGAAGCGTTGTCATGGGCGGCGTGCGCAGCGGGGGCACTGGTCGGACAGAATGAGGCGAACGTGGTTCGAAGCGTGAGCGTCATCGGCGACCGGGCGGTGGTGGCGTCCGCCCAATCGGTGAGCGCGTGGTCGCTGGATGCAGCGGGCTGTCCGGCGGAGCGGGTGACTTCGTTTGGAACGAACGGCGAGGTGGAGGTCGAGGCGACGTCAGCGGCGTCTGTGCCTGGGGGGCGCGCGATCGTGACGAGCGCCGTTGGCACGATGCTGTTGAATGCGGCAGGCGAAGTAGTGGGCCGATGTCGACTGGGCGGCGGCGAGGTGATCGCGAGGCTGGTGACAATGGGGGCGGACGGCAACGGGGTGGCGCTGTTCACGCGGTCTCCGTTGTACGCAGTCAGGACCGATCTGGCATGGCCGACCGGGTGCGAGGTGAGTCTTCGAACGTTGACGCCCGAGCCGTATGCGATAGCGGCCGCAGCGCGACTGGAGAGCGGCTGGGTGACGGTCGAGCAGAAGCTGGCAACGTCGCCGCTGTTCGTGGCGTGGTACGACGAGGGAGGCAACCAGGTTCGGACTTCGGAAGCGTGGAGCGGGACGAATCAGCCCGGACATCTTTGCACGGCGACAGCGGTTGCCGTGACAGCCTCCCGGGTGGTCGTGAACGACGCAGGGTGCGGCAGGCTGGTGGTGTTCGACTCGACGAGTGGCAAGCCGGTGGGCATGAGCGCGCCGGACGGTACCCCGCGCGGGGTTGCGGTCACGGCCTCGGGCAATGCGCTGGTGGCGGTGGCGAGGCGGCTTGCTGACGGCGCGGTAGCCACATTTGCCGTGGTGGATCTACCGTGAGCGGAGGTAGCTCGGGTCAGCGCGTCGAGATGATGCCCTGGGTGCGCAGGGTATTCAGAAGGAAGTCCCGAAACGCGACGACTTTGCGGGGGACATAGCGGCGACTGGGCGTGAGGATCCAGACCTCGCCGCCGTCGATGGTCCACTGGGGGAGCAAGGGAACGAGCCTGCCGGCGAGCAGGTCGGGGGCAACGAGGAACGCAGGCAAGGCACCGATGCCACCTCCTGCGCAGACGGCCTCTCGAACAAACGTCATGTCGTCGCACCGGACGCTGCCGTGGGGTGACACCTCCACGAACCCGGTAGGCCCGTCCAGACGCAGGGGCGTGTCGTCACGGAACACGACCCACTGGTGGACGTCGAGGTCACGGGGGGATCTGGGGAGGGAGCGCGCGGCAAGATAGGCGGGGGACGCGTAGATTGCCATGGGGACCCGTCCAGCACTTCGAGCGGTGACAGACGAATCCTTGAGGCGTCGTGCGGAGATGCGTACGGCGAGGTCGAATCCTTCGGCGACGAGGTCGACGAAGCGCGCGGTGAGGTGCAAGTCGACCTGCACGGCAGGGTAGGTTTCGGCGAAGCTGGCAACGACGTGGGGGAGGACTGCGGCGCCGAAGTCGACCGGGACGGTGACGCGCAGAAGACCGGACGGCTGGTCGTGCAATTCGGGGAGGGAGTCGACGACGTCGCGCAGGGAGGAAAGTAGGGGCGCCAAGCGGCCGAGCAAGGCGGATCCGGCGGTGCTGAGGGCGACGTGACGGGTCGAGCGGTGGATGAGCTGGACACCAATGGTCTTCTCGAGGGCAGAGATGGAACGGCTGACAGAGGACTTGGGGATGTTGAGGCGGCGGGCGGCAGCGGAGAAGCCGCCAGTCTGGGCAACGGTGGCGAAGATGACGAGGAGGTTGAGGTCGATTGTTCCCATGGGGGAACGGTATTGTGCCGGGGAGCGAGCTTGCGCGCCAGGGTGTGGACCCCATAGAGGGCGCGGCTGATCAAGCACAGGAGGTCATGATGGAAAGTCGAACCTGGTTCACGGTGGTGGGGCTGATGGCCTTTTCGTTGGCGGGAGGGTGCGACAACAACCCTGGAAAGGACAAGGCGCGAGCGACAGTCGGCGAGGCAGCCAGCGTGGCACAACCGGCATCGGATGCGGCACGGTACACGTTCTCGCAGGACGGCTCGAAGCTTGGTTTCGTCGGCGCGAAAGTGACGGGCAAACATGACGGATCGTTCACAGCGTTCAGCGGCAGGGTAAACCTGGTTCAGGGAGACCCGCAGCGGAGTTCGGTGGAGGTCGAGATCGACATGAACTCGATCACAACGGACGCGGAGAAGCTAACGGCTCACCTCAAGAGCGCAGACTTTTTCGATGTGGCCAGGTACCCCAAGGCCTACTTCACTTCGACGTCAGTAAGGGCTGGCGGGGAGAAGGGGGCGACGCATATCGTGACAGGAAACCTGGAAATGCACGGCATAAAGAAGTCAATCAGCTTTCCTTGCCAGATCCGCGTAACTGGGGACGGCGTGGAAGTGGACGCAGAATTCGCGATCAACCGCAAGGATTTCGGGTTGGCCTACCCCGGGATGCCGGACGACTTGATTCGGGACGACGTGGTTGTGAAGCTTGCTATCCGGGCAAGACCCCGTTGATGCAAAAGCAACGATAGCGGCATCGTGAGCACATCGGCCGAACCAGGTTCGCATGGTTGGTTGCGCTGGTCCGCAATCGTGACGTCCTCGTAGGCCTGCACGTGTCGGACGAGCAGTTCGCCGATTTCGGCCAGCACTCCCAGTTCTTCGCGCAGTT
>Ga0209018_1001365_pt1 | contig 19841 bp, 16 predicted proteins | sample YNPBryBLVA2012_FD_185814 | JGI IMG/M metagenome (GOLD analysis project Ga0209018, IMG submission 185814) | Anoxygenic and chlorotrophic microbial mat microbial communities from Yellowstone National Park, USA - YNP Bryant BLVA 2012 (SPAdes)... ...
TGTGTACCTGTCTACCTCTTTACCTGTGTTGCCTGCCTGCGTACCTCTCCCCTTTCCGCGAAATGGTCTCAGCGCCGGGCGTGGAAAGTCCTTGCTATACCCCCAGCCGGTGAAGGCAGGCAGCCTCATCCACTCGGAGAAGGGGGAAACGAGACGCGCTCCCAGCCCGGCCAAACGCTGCGAAACGGCAAACAGGCGCGGGTGAAGCGCGAGGCGGGCATACATCCGCAGGCCAAACTTCAGGAGGGGCGGTAACCCGTCTCCTTGCGACTGCTCACCGCTCACGGATAACTGTTCCCTGGCCGCGCCTGCCCGCACGCGCGTCAACAGCATGGGCAGGTCAATGTCCATGGGGCAGGCTTCTTTGCACGCTCCGCACAGCGACGAGGCTTGCGCCAGTTGGACGAAGTTCTCCCCCAGCAGGCCCGGCGAGACGACCGAACCGATGGGGCCAGGATACGGGGCGATACTCCCATCTTCGCCCAGATAGCCATGTCCGCCGATTTCGCGGAAGACCGGGCAGGCGTTCAAACAGGCTCCACAGCGGATACAGTAGAGCGCTTCGCGCAGGGGAGAGTTGCGCAGGGCCAGGCGGCCATTGTCCACCAGGACAAGGTGCCGCTGTTGATGGGGAAGCGGACGTTGGATGAGTTGCGTATAGACGCTGATCTTTTGTGTCGTTGCCGAGCGCGGGAGAAGGGAAAGCATCAACGCCAGGTCATCCAGCGAGGGGACGAGACGTTCCAAGCCCATCAGCGCAATGTGAAGCGGCGGCAGGGTAGTGACCATGCGCCCGTTGCCCTCGTTGGTGACGATGGTCAGGCTGCCGGTTTCGGCTACGCCAAAGTTGACGCCGCTCACGCCTACGTCAGCCGTCAGGAAGACCTCGCGCAGCACTTTGCGGGCGGCGTTGGTCAGCGCGGCGATGTCTTCGGTATAGGGGATGCCCAGTTTTTCATGGAAGAGTTCGCCTATTTCGTGGCGGCGCAGATGGACTGCCGGGGTGATGATGTGGCTGGGGCGTTCGTTGCGCAGTTGGATGATGTATTCGCCCAAATCGGTTTCGACTACGCGGTGACCGGCGGCTTCCAGGGCATGGTTGAGTTCGATTTCTTCCGAGACCATGCTCTTGGATTTGGCGATCAATCGGGAGGCCGACTCGCGCTGATTTTTGCCCATTTTGGGGGGTGAATTTTCGATGATTTGCAGAGCGATTTGCTGGGCTTCGGCGGCATCTCTGGCGCGGTGGACGAGGATGCCGTTGGCGGTCGCTTGGGCAATGAACTGGTCGAGGTATTCATCCAGGCGCGCAACGACCTCGGCGCGGACGGCGTGGGCGCGCTGACGGCGTTCACGCCAATCGGGCAGGGACGCGAAGGCCGTAATGCGACCCTGCACCCGGCGTTGGGCGTTGGCGTCCAAGGCGACTTGCAGGGCGCTGTCGGCAATTTGCTGGCGGATTTTTTGGCGGAAGGAAGTGTGGGTCATCTCGATGCTCTATTTCAACGTCAGTTCGGGATAATCGTCTCGAAGGCTTTTTTAGAGCCATTGTATGGGCAAAATCGAGCCTTCACCCTGCGGGTACTTCGCGGGACGGTTCGAAGGCTTATCCCGAATTCAGGTTATTTTACCTTTTTTTACTGCTATAATTTCTGTATGACCGATGCGCTTGCCATTCTCGACTTTGGCTCGCAATATGCCCAACTCATCGCCCGCCGCGTGCGCGAGGCGCAGGTGTATTGCGAGTTGTTCCCCTGGGACGCGCCCGCTGAACAAGTGATGGCAATTCGCCCCAAAGGTTTCATCCTCTCTGGCGGGCCGCGCTCCGCGTATGAGGTGGGGGCGCCGTTCATCCCTGACTTCGTGCTTGCTTCTGCCAAACCGATTTTGGGCATCTGCTACGGGATGCAAGCCCTGACCGTTGCCCTGGGCGGACAGGTGGACCCGTCAACCGAACGCGAATACGGCCATGCTACCCTGGAACCACTGCTCCCTACTCCTCTGCTCTCTACTCTTTCCACGGTTTGGATGTCGCACGGTGACCGCGTCACGAGGCTGCCAGAAGGTTTCGTGACGTTGGCCCGGTCGGGTAACAGTCCTTGCGCGGCGATGGGGGATTTCGAGCGCAACTATTTTGGCGTGCAGTTCCATCCCGAAGTGCATCATACGCCCAACGGCCTTGAATTGCTGCGCTATTTCGCGGTCGAAATTTGCGGCGCAAAACCGGACTGGACGCCAGCCTCCATCATCGAGGAGAGCGTGACGCGCATCCGCGCTCAGGTGGGGAGCGAACGGGTGCTGGCGGCGGTCAGCGGCGGCGTGGATTCGTCTGTGGCGGCGGCGCTGGTGCATAGGGCGGTCGGCGACCAGTTGGTGGCCGTGTTCGTGGATACCGGCTTGCTGCGGAAAGGAGAGGCCGAGCAGGTGACGGGCGCTTTCCGCGAGCAGATGGGCGCAGAACTGGTGGCAGTGGAGGCGGCGGATGAATTCTTTTCCGCGCTGGAGGGCGTGACCGAGCCGGAGCAAAAACGCAAGATCGTGGGGGAAAAGTTCATCCGCATCTTCGAGGCACAGGCCAGGCAGTTGGGTCAGCCCAGGTTCCTGGTGCAAGGCACCATCTACCCGGATGTAGTGGAATCGTCTGCGCCCGACCGGAAGAAAGCCGAAAAGATCAAGTCGCATCATAACGTAGGCGGCTTGCCTGAAGACATGCAATTCGAACTGGTCGAACCGCTGCGTTATCTGTTCAAGGACGAGGTGCGGGCGGTGGGTGAGGCGCTGGGGCTGCCCGAAAGCCTGGTTTGGCGGCAGCCGTTCCCGGGTCCGGGCTTGACCGTGCGCTGTTTGGGCGAGGTGACGCGCGAGCGCGTTTCCCGCTTGCGTGCGGCGGATGCCATCTTGCTGGAGGAATTGTCGGCAGCGGGCTTCTTGGGCAAACCCGGTTCGTCAAGTCCAAGTTTTTCCAGCAGTTCAACTGCTGGAAAACCACCTCATCATGCAGCCCAGGCTTTTGCGGTGCTGCTGCCTGTCCGCTCGGTGGGCGTGATGGGCGACCAGCGCACGTACCAGGAGGCGGTGGCGATCCGCGTCGTCTCGACCGAGGATTTCATGACCGCCGATTGGACGCGCCTGCCGCACGATTTGCTGGCGCGCGTGTCCAGCCGCATCGTGAACGAGGTGGACGGAATCAACCGCGTCGTGTATGATATTACCAGCAAACCACCCGCAACCATCGAGTGGGAATGACGCACCTGTGCGGCCTGAATTGCGTATACGAAAGGGTACGTAATTCTTATGCAGGAGGCATATCATGAACTTCAACTTTGGTGAGATTCTCACCCGCGCCTGGTATATCACCTGGAAGTACAAGGTGCTGTGGATTTTTGGTATCCTGGCAGGCTGTTCGCAAGGGGTGGGAAATGGAGGCAGCAGCGGAGGAGGCAACAGCGGCCCAGACTATTCGAACGGCCCGTCGGGTTTCGACCCGCCGCCCGAATTACAGCGTCTGACGAACGTGTTGGAAAGAGCAGGAGACTGGCTTGTCGAGAACTGGTGGATTTTCATTGTCTTGGGCGTCGTGGTTTTGTTGCTCATTCTCCTGAGCATCTTTTTGGGCACCATAGGGCGCATCGGTTTGATCAAAGGCTCCTATCAGGCCGAGCAGGGCGCCGAGAGGTTGTCTTTTGGCGAGTTGTTCAGCGACAGCCTGCCGTATTTCTGGCGCGTGTTCGGTTTGTCGTTCCTGATTGGGCTGGCGTTTCTGGTCATCTTGCTGCCCCTGGTTTTGCTGGGCGCCGTGACGGCGGGGGTTGGCTTTTTGTGCCTGTTGCCGCTCTTCTGTTTGCTCCTGCCGGTGGGGTGGGCGGTCGGCCTCATCGTTGAACAGGCCAACCGCGCCATTGTGTTGGAAGACCGCTCTATGTTGGACGGTTTCAAGCGCGGCTGGGAAATCTTGAAAGGCAATCCGGGAGCGCTGATTGTGATGTCGCTCATCCTGTTCGGGATTTCATTGGTCGTTGGTTTCGTCATTGCCTTGCCCATTTTGATTACGGTCATCCCGGCCGCCTTTGCTTTTGCGATGAACGAGGGACGCTCGTTGACGCCGCTGTATATTGCGGTGGCCGCCCTTTGCCTGTTTGCGCCTGTCTCCTGGCTGTTGAACGGCATCTTGAACACTTTCGTTCAGTCTGCCTGGACGTTGACCTGGATGCGCCTGACGAACAGCCCCGACTCCCTGGAGAAGCCCGTTTTTGCGGAACCTCAGCCTTAAATTCCTTTTCTCTTTCTTTGGCCTGCTCTTATTGGTTGGGCAGCGCGCCCTTTTTGGGCAGAGCGGCCTTGTCCATGCGCAGGGCGGCGCTTTTGCCACCTTGCACGCGGTCAATACGCAAGGTTTTCCCTCTGTGGCGGCGCTGTTGGATGTGTACGACGCACAGGGACAGTTCGTCAGTGGTTTGCAGCCCTCGAATTTGACCGTATTGGAGGACGGCAACCCGCTGCCGCTCACCGGATTGAGCGAGTCCACACCTCCGGCGCAGATTGTGGTGGCTATCAACCCTGGGCCCGCTCTGGCAGTCCGCGACGGGCAGGGCGTCGAACGCTATCAGCGCATCCTGGAGAGGCTCAACTCGTGGGCGGCCGGGCGCATGCTTGATCCCTTCGATGACTTGAGCCTGGTGACCGTCGCCGGAGTCATCATCACCCATGCCCGGCCGGCCGATTGGGCGGTTTCGTTGACCGCGTTTCAGCCCGATTTTCGTGCCACCACGCCCAATCTGCAATCGTTGGCGTTGGCGTTCAACGTGGCTTTGGAACAGCCGCCCTTGCCGGGCATGAAACGTGCCATCCTGTTCATTACCCCGCACATGGACGATCCCGCCCTCGAGCAGACGGTCAACGCTTTCATCCAAAAGGCGCGCGAGAGCGGGGTGCGGGTCTTCGTCTGGTTCGTGGATACCGACCTGTATTTCGATACGCCTGGCGCAACGGCCTTCAAGGCGCTGGCTCTGCAAAGCGGCGGCAGTTATTTTGCCTTCTCGGGCCTGGAAACCTTGCCCGACCCTGAGACGTATTTTTCGCCCCTGCGTCATCTGTACGCCTTGAGTTACAACTCTAGGCTGTCGGCAGGAGGTGAGCATAGCCTGGCGGTGCAGGTCAATACCGCTGCCGGGCCGATCACCTCGCAGAGCCAGGTTTTCAGCGTAGACATTCAGCCGCCTAACCCCATCCTGGTGATGCCGCCGGCGCAAATCGTCCGCCAGGCGCCGCCAGACGATCCCTTCGATGCCGAAAATTTGCTTCCCGAGCGGCAAATCATAGACATCATCGTCGAGTTCCCCGACGGCCACCCCCGCCCGCTGACGCGCACCACGTTCTACGTGGATGGTCAGCCTGTGATGCAGAACGAGGCCGAGCCGTTCGACCGTTTCACATGGGATTTGTCGGCCTATAGGCAGAGCGGCCAGCACATGCTCAGGGTGGAAGCGGTCGATTCGCTGGGTTTGAGCAAAGCCAGCGTGGAGATACCGGTCATGGTCACGGTCATCCGCCCGCCGACCGGGCTCCGCGCCTTTCTGGCGAAGTATCGAGCGTGGATTGCCGGCAGCGCGGTGGCATTGACCGGCCTGGCGCTTATCCTGGTGCTGCTTTCGGGCCGCCTGCGGATTGCATCCTGGCGTGAACGGCGGGAAGCGCGCCAGCGTTACACCGACCCCGTCACGCAGCCGGTGCTGGTGGCGGCGGAAACGCCCGGGAAACGGAGGCCGGCCACAGGTCCAGAGGAGAAGCGCGCGCAAACAAACTCCGAAGCGCCGGCCTATCTCATCCGTCTGCGTCCCGATGGCGAGCCGGCCGGCGGTCATCCTATCCCCTTGCTAGAGAAAGAAATCACCTTCGGCGCTGATCCTGTTCAAGCGGCGTATATTCTGGATCATCCGTCCATTGCCCCGCTGCACGCCCGCTTGAAGCAAGTAGAGGGAGAAGGATTCTTGTTGAGAGATCATGGCTCCATCGCCGGCACGTGGGTGGGCTATGAACCGGTGCCTGCAGAAGGGCGCGTCCTGAGACACGGAGACGTGGTACACTTCGGCCAATTGATGTATCGTTTTGTCTTGCAAAATCCCCCGCCCGAAGCGGAGCCAAGCATCATCCCTGATAAGCCTGTCCTATGATTCGCACCGACGTTGCCCACCTGAACGTAGCCGTGTGTACCCATCCCGGCATGACTGGCAAGAACAACGAAGACCGATATGCTGTCTCTTCCTTCCAGTTGAGCGAGGAGCAGGCGCTGCCGGTCTTGTTTGCAGTGGTATCCGATGGAATTGGCGGTCATCGCGCCGGCGAAGTGGCTGCGGAACTGGCTGTGGACCATATCAGCCAGGTGATTGCTGCCAGCGATGCGCGTCAGCCGCGCAAGATTATGGAAAGAGCCATCCATGAGGCCAACAAGGCCATTGCCGACCATGCGGCGGCGGCTGCCGAGCGGCAGGGGATGGGCGCCACGTGCGCCTGCGCCTGGGTGATTGGCGACCAATTGTATACGGCTTCAGTGGGCGATTCGCGCATTTATTTGTTGCGCGAGGGGCGCATCCAGCAATTGACTACCGACCATACCTGGGTGCAGGAGGCTATCGAACGCGGCATCTTGACGCCCGAATTGGCGCGCGACCATCCCAACGTACATGTCATTCGCCGCTACCTGGGCGCGCCCGAGCCGCCCGAGGTAGACTTCCGCTTGAGGCTGTACGATAGCGAAGGCGATGCACTGGCAGAGGCCAATCAGGGGATGAAGATTCATCCCGGCGACATCTTGCTGCTCTGTACCGACGGTCTGACCGACTTGGTGTGGAACGATGAAATTGCCGAAACCATCCGCGTCAAGGGCAATCTCAAAGCGGCAGCGCAGGCGCTGGTAGACCTGGCTAACGAACGCGGCGGTCACGACAACACTACCGTCATCCTGCTGGCTGTGCCTGACCATTTTCAACTGACCGTTCCTAAGAAGATGAACTGGAAGTCCTGGATTTTGGGCGGGATGTTTACCTTTTTGTTCCTGGTGGCTTTTGCCTCTGTCTTGACCGTGAACCTGCTGCGCGTGACCTTGTTCGCTTCTCCCACTCCAACGTTGACCCTCACCCCGCTGCCGACGGCTACTGTTACTTCGACCGCTACCCCCCTCCCCACCGCGACCGATACGCCCTCGCCCACCCTCTCTCCGACCTATACTCCCTGGCCAACCAATACCCTGCCCCAGCCTATCGGCAGCGGCACGCCCTCGCCTTGAAGCGGCCTGCTAGGGGCTATCCCGCTCGGCAATTGCGTTTCAACCTTTTTCTGTTTTCTCCCTGTCTAACCACAATTCGCGGTAGCGGCGATTCCAGTCCATCAGGAAGCGGTAGGCAATGACCGCACCGACTAGCAGCGCAATCCAAAAAGTCAGACCGCGCCAGCCCAACAGCCAAAAGAGGGGGGCCATCAACAAACCTGTGAAGACGCTGGCGCGCGCGCTGTGACGGACGAGCAGTACCAAAGTTACCAGGAGGCCAAGACCCACCAGAAAGGCCAATGGCTGCACCGCCAATAAGCAGCCGCCCGAACTGGCCAATCCCATGCCGCCGCGAAAGTGTGCAAAGACCGGCCAGCAATGGCCTATGACCACCGCCATTGCGGTCAGCGGCACGATCCAATCGGCAGGAGCGAAGCGGTGTGCCAGCAGAGTTGGAAAATATCCCTTGCCAATATCGGCAGCCAGCACCAGGCTCCCCCAGCCGAAGCCTGCCTGCCGGATCGTGTTGGTGGCCGTGGCATGACCCGACCCGCCGTCGCGCACGTCTACCCCCTTGACCAGGCGCACAATCCACACCGAAGGCGTCAACGAACCGCTCAAGTACCCCAGCAGCAGGAAACCTGCGGCGCCAAGAAATACCGTCCAGGTCATTTTTTCTTTCTGTCCATCTCTTCGAAATGTCGCAAACGCGCCAGGAAGCGGTATAGCCGCCATAGAACCGGTCCGAGCAACAGGGCAATGACCACCGCCAGCGCCACCAACTCTCCCCATCCAATGGCAATGACCGGGCGACAAGCCAGCAAGAGCGCCAGCAGCGCCGTCAGAGACCAGGACAGGGACAGCCGCTCGCGCGTCATGGCTGACCGCCGCAAGAAGACAGGTCGGGGAATAGTTGGGTGGCGTAGGTATCTAGCGTGGCGCGGCTTTCGTCTGGAAAGACCAACATCAAGACCAAGAGGCGGGTATCGGATTGCTGTTTCACCCAATAACGGGCCAGGTAAGGCGCCCCTTCGAAGACCAGGTCGTACTCGTACAACGCCAGGCTGCCTTGTTCGCAAAAGTTCGTCTGTGTGTAACGATCGTAATTGGCAAAAATGATGGCGAAACCGGCGTCGCTGAAGTATTCATCCAATTCGGCCTGTCCATAGCCACAGTTGTACATCAGATATTCACCGTAAGCGATGGCCGCTTCTGTATCGTTGCGGCGCGTGAAACTGACCTTATACGGCTCGACGGTGTAACTCTTGACCCACTCTGGCTTGGAGAACAAATCTTGTCCAATGGTCAAGAGAAAGCGGATATCCTCTTCGCTCGGTTCGATGGGACCACATTCGTCGGTCGGGCCGCTGTACGTCTGCTTGATCAGCGACGTACAAGCGGGCAAGGCAAGCGCAGTCAGCATCAGCCCCATGACAAGAAGAGAAACGGGTATTGCCTCGATGAAGCGGGGTGTGTGACGTTTTAGGCGCGCTACGAACGCCCCTGGCATCCTACTTTCCCTTGCGTTTCGAGAAGATGCAAAAACAGATTTTTGGGGAGAATGAGGCAGCATGGCGGTTTCCTCCAAAAAAACAGCATTTATATTTCGATTGCCAGAGCCTTTTAACAGCGCAATTCAATCGAATTCCAGGGTCATGAAGTCGGTTGCCAGGTCCACTTCCCCTTGATAACGCCGGCGCGCTTCGACCAGCAGGTTTCCATCGGCATATTCGCCGGTGGGATAATGAATCAAGTACAATTTGCCCACCTCCGCCTGACTGGCAATCCGCCCGGCTTGTTCTGCGGAGGAATGTCCCTGCGACTCGCCTGTGGCTTCGTGGATGAGGACATCGGCGCCTTCGGCCAGATGGATGACTGCCTCGCAAGGTTCCGTATCGCACGAATAGACCAGACTCTTGCGGCTACGCTTGAATTGAAAGCGCAAGCCAATGGTTGGGATGAGGTGGCGCACTGGTGAAGATTGAATGGCAAACTCTTCACATTCAAGCAGCGGCGTCGCCTCGCTGGCAGGCAGACGATGGAAGGCCACCGGGAAAAAATCGGGCCAGGCGTCCCACGAATACATCCCCATCAGGCGTTCCATGCGGTCGAGCGTATGATGCAGACCGTAGATATGGAGCGGCTTACGCCGGCCTTGCAGCCACATATCCATGAGCAACAACGGCACACCCGAAACATGATCTGGGTGGAAGTGAGTCAAAATCAAATCTGTGATGTCGTGAAAACTGACGCCAGCCTGTTCCAAACGGCGGATGGGATTGTTTACACAGTCTACCAGCACCGTGCGTTCCTGCCCTACCAGCACCATGTGAGTATTTTCACTTTCCTGAGAAGCCACTGCATTGGACGCGCCAAGAATGATCAACTTTGCCATGCTTGCCCTCTCATTTCAATACCGATAAAAGGAGATTGGGCGTCACATAGGTTTCGATCACGGCTGCTATCACCAACAAGGGCAAAGTCACGCCGACGGCAATTTTGGCCCAATCAGCCAGCGTTTCGAGCCACACCTCGCCAAGCGAGCGTCCGGTTTGCGGAGTCACCAGCACGACGCCGATGCGCAGCATGGCCGCGCTGGCTAAAATCAAGGCCGGCAACTCGAAGATTCCATGCGGCCCTAACCCGGCTATACCCACCAACGGCGCAGAATAGCCCATCAGTTGTAGAAAACCCAGCACCACCCCAACCAAACTAAGATTGACCAGATACAACAACACCCCCAACACGCTAAAGGAGAACAAACCAGCCAGCAAAATGACCCCAATGGCTTGCAGATTGTGGGCAAAGATACCCGGTGCTGAGAGATTGGGCGACATACCCAACGTCAGCGGGGAGCCTTTTACTTCCTCGGCAATTTTCTGAAAATTCTCCGGCGTAGCGGCTTCGACCTGTTCTGGTACGATCGTCACCGTCCATTGGAAACTGAGCCAAAAGGCCAGCATAGCGGCAAACAACAGAATGCCCACCGGCAGCCACAGTTGGCGCAGCATTTTTGGAATTTCGAGCCTGTACCACTCGACTGGTGAGTGCGCCTGACCCTTGAAATAGCGCCAAAACGTTTGCCCAATCCAACGGATGCTCAACACGTCCAGTTCCCGTCCCAGCATATACTCGCGTTGGAAGTGCGCCAAACCCAGGCGGATGATCAAGCCGGCCATCAACATGACGGCCACAACCGCCAGCCAGAGAATCTGATTGTTGCCCCAAAACAAAAGCGCGCTTTCTCCCTGCATCAGAATGGCAACCGGTATCACGATGAACGACGCCAGCAGGTTGGCTGCTTTCACCGTCGTAGACTGAACCGAAATGACGATAGCCGCGCTCACCATCAACACCGCATGGGCGGCCGTCAATGCCAGCAACTGCACCAGCACCCAATTATCTGGCATTTCGATTTTTTGATGCGACACCATCATCAGATAGAAAGCGATAGAGAGAAAACTGGCCAGCAGCGGCGTAAGAATACCAACCAGCAACTTGCCCAGGTACATGTGCCAGTCTTTCAACGGCGTAGTCAGCAGCGGCTCGATGGTGCCGCGCTCTTTCTCTCCCACGAAAGATTCCAGCGCTATCACCAACGAGACCGTGATGGGGAAGAAGCCAATGATCAACACCGAAAAAGGCACCAGCCGGTCCACCAGCAGCGTTTCCCCATATTTGGCAACGAACTCGACCGCCTGGTAGGCGACCTCATTCATCAAAAAAGGAAAGAGAATCGTCAAAACCAATAGCGGAAAGAGAATGCGCCAATCGCGGAATTGATCGCGCAATTCACGTTTTGTAATCAACCAAACAGGCGTCAGCCAATCCATCTCTCAACCTATTGAAGAACCGGCGCAGGCGCTTTTTGCGCTTCCGCCATGACTTTGAGATACACTTGTTCCAGCGTGCGCGGCGCTTCTTGCAGCGTGACGAGCGGCGCTTGGACGGCTGCCAACCGACGCAGTAGTTCGGGATTGGTCTCCTGCGGACGCTTCACACGGAACCTCAACCTGCTTCCGTTATGTTGAGTCATCTCTACCCCTTGGGGCAGTTCCAGGCCATCCGGTTGCCAGGGGCGCGAAAGTTGCGCTTCGTATTCGACCGGCCCTAAGATTTGTTCTTTCAGCGCCTCCAGCGTCCCGCTGAGCAGGATGCGCCCGCGGTAGATGATAGCAATGATGTCGGCCAGGGCTTCGGCCTCGGCCAAATTGTGGGTGCAGATGACGATCGTCCGTTGTGAGGATTTCAGGTGCGCAATCTCGTCTCGCACCAACCGCGCCGATTCGGGGTCCATAGCCGAGGTGGGTTCGTCCAACAGCAAGACCGGCGGCTCGTGCATCAGGGCGCGCGCCAGTGCCAGTTTCTGCTTCATCCCCTTCGAGTACTCGCCCACCCGTTTTTTGGCTGCCTCTGCAATGCCAAAATATTCCAACAGATAGCGACTACGTTGTGTGCGCGCTGCAGGAGGCAGCCGATATACCTGCCCAAAGAAATCCAGATATTCTTCCCCGCTCATGCGCGGATACAGACCATGCTGCTCGGTCAACACACCCACCGAACTGCGCACTTTTTCGGCCTGCTCGACTACATCGAAACCGTTCACGCGCGCCCACCCGCGCGTAGGGGTCAAGATGGCTGTCAACATGCGCACGGTGGTGGTCTTGCCGGCCCCGTTTTGCCCCAACAAGGCCAGGATTTGCCCCGGCTCGACCCTCAGCGTGACACCTTCGACAGCCTGGAAATCATCGAAATGTTTCGTAAGGTCATACGTCTCGATCATTGTCTACACAGCATAGCGGTTCGGCTGCTGCCTGTCAATGCGACAAGAGTCCCTTTGGGGAACAGCCTGACCATGCTCGTCAATATCAACTTCGATTTCCGCTGTCAGCCCTGCTAGCATATCATCATTGGGCGTCCCAAATTACGTATCTCATACGGCTTTATCCTTCGCAACGATAATTTTATCACGGTATCCTCTCAGTAAATCGGCTGGGGGATGTTTTGAGCAGTTTGCGCGCAAAGGTTGGGAGACTTCTGAATCCGCAATACTTCCAGGCATTGGATAGCCCAGGCAATTACCAAAGAGAGATATAATGCAGGCAAAGGAGCATTTTCATTGGATACATCAAAGGTATTCTATTCGAACGACAAAATAGTCGTTATCCATGATGACATACTGACGACCAATGCTGTTGACCCTAACAGCATAGACTTGATTGTCACTTCTCCGCCCTACAATGTTGACATTCAATATCATGCTCATCAGGACGATATTTCGTATCCTGAATATTTAGAGTTTACTCACGCCTGGATGAGGCAATGCTTTCACTTTTTGAAAGAAGATGGCAGATTTTGCTTGAATATCCCGTTGGATAAAAATAAAGGGGGACAACAAAGTGTTGGCGCGGATGTCACTACGATTGCCAAACAAGTAGGCTTTCAATATCATTCCACAATCATATGGAACGAAGGAAATATCTCTCGCCGGACGGCATGGGGTTCTTGGATGAGCGCAAGTGCTCCGTTCGTAATTGCTCCTGTCGAACTTATCGTTGTATTGTACAAAAAACACTGGCGCAAAACGAGCGGAAGCGGTCAGTCGGATATAACGAAATCTGAGTTCATGAACTGGACAAATGGCGTTTGGGTTTTCAACGGTGAAAGCAAGAAAAAGATCGGCCATCCGGCGCCGTTTCCTCTTGAATTGCCTCGTCGCTGCATCAAACTCTTCAGTTTTGTCGGCGATACCGTATTAGACCCTTTTGCTGGCAGCGGGACTACCTTGATTGCCTCAGCCATGCTAAACAGAAGGGGAATAGGCGTAGAAATTGATTCCCAGTATTGTGAATTGGCTCGAAAGCGCATCCTATCTGCGTGGAAGGCAGAAAAGCACCACATTAACGACCATATCGAGTGGAGACATAAGTCGAAGTCAGGCGATGGACTTACGTGACAGGCTCTTGCGGTGACGCCAGAGCAGCGCCAGGCCAGCCAGGACGGCGGTGGCTGCCATGAACATCTGATTGGCGTTGACTCCGCCCAGCATGGCGACATCCAGGCGCAGGAAGTCCAGGAGAAAACGTCCTAGCGGGTACACAACCAAATAAACCAGCACAAGGTCGCCTGTTTCGAGACGGTCGGCATAGCGCCGTCCCAGCCAGAGCAGCAGGCCCATGTTGCCCAAATTCCAGAGTGATTCGTACAAAAACAAGGGATGGTAATATTCGAAGTTCTCGAAGCCGCTCAAGCGGTGCAGCGGGTCAATGTACAACTTCCATGGCAGGTCGGTCGGCGCGCCATAGAGTTCCTGGTTGAAGAAATTTCCCCAACGGCCAATGGCCTGTCCCAGGGCCAGACTAGGCGCAGCCAGGTCAGCCCATTCAGCAAAATTCAAACCGTGTTTGCGGGCATAGAAAAAGAGCGCCACCGCCCCGCCAATGATCGCGCCGGGGATGCCCAGCCCGCCGTTGCGCAAATTGACGAGATCGAAGGGATGCGTCAGGTAGAACAGCGTCGTCCGGCCCTCGGCAATGGCAGCCGGCGTGGGGGTAAAGACGTGCCACAAACGCGCTCCTATGATGCCGCCAAGAATGAGCCAAACGAGCAAATCCCATACGACATCAGCGTCTTGTCCGCGGTTTTTGCGTTGACGTGCAGCCAGCCAGCCGCCTGCCAGCGTGCCGAGCATCAAGATGATGCCATAATAGCGGATGAAGAGCGGGCCAATTCGAAATCCTTCGGGTGGAGTCATACTACTTTTGCTTCTCCTTTCATGCGAGCATGGGCCTGGCGGCGCACGAACCAAATGCGTTGCAAGGCCGTGAAGTTGCCCAAAATGGCCAGAATCCACAAGGCAGTGAGCGGCTTGCCAAGCACCAACAGCGGCGCCAGCACCAGGTAGCGTTCCACGCGCGTCAGGAGCCCCACCTTGGCCTCGAAGTCCAGACTTTCGGCGCGCGCCTTCACATAGGAGACCAGCACCGAGCCGGCTGCCGCCGCAAACGCCAAGACACTGCCCAGGGGATGATTGTTCGTGGCAAAATAATACGAAAGACCGCCCAAGATCGCCAGTTCTGCATAGCGGTCGCTGACGGAGTCGACAAAGGCGCCAAAGTCGCTGGCATCGCCGCGCAAGCGCGCCATCGTGCCGTCTAGCGCATCGATGGGCGTCATAATGACCACCAGCCAGCCTCCCAGTGAAAGATTTCCCTGAGAGAGGAAATAAGCCCCTAGAAAATTCCCCGCCAGGCCAAGGCCGGTCATCATGTTGGGCGTCAATCCTAATCTCAGCAAGAAACGCCCCAGCGGATCCAAGAACCATTTGAACCAGCCGCGCAGGCGGTCGGTCAGTGTAATCGGGATGCGAACAGCCTCGTTCTCTGCAGATATTTTTTCCATGTCGAAAGCCTTCTTGACCTCAATTTTCATCTTCGTCCAATTCATCGGGTTCTATCAGCACGTCCCGCTCTTTGCCGCCACCTTGCGAGGGGCCGACAATGCCCATTTCTTCCAGTTGATCCAACAAGCGCGCCGCGCGCGGATAGCCGATGCGCAGGCGGCGTTGCAGCAAAGAGGCAGACGCCCGCCTCGCTCCGCGCACGATGGAAATGGCCTCCTCGACCAGGGCATCCTCTCCGGCCTCGGCCGGCTCCTGCAACAATTTCTCCCAGGGAGGGGCGTCTTCCACCGGTAAATCGCTGGCATCTTGCCAGTAGGTGATGATTTTCTCGATTTCCTGGTCGGTGACCATGACGCCCTGAGCGCGGATGGGGTTGCCTACTTCGGGGTTGAGGAACAGTAAGTCGCCGCGCCCCAGCAGGGTCTCTGCGCCGGTCGTATCCAGAATGACGCGCGAATCGACCCCCGAAGCGACCGAAAATGCCAGCCGCGCCGGGAAGTTGGCTTTGATCAGGCCGGTGACCACGTCGGTGCTGGGACGTTGGGTAGCCACGACCAGATGGATGCCGGTAGCGCGCGCCATCTGCGCCAGCCGGACGAGATGATGCTCGGTCTGGTCGGGCGCCGACATCATCAAGTCAGCCAGTTCATCAATGATGACTACAATGCGCGGCAAAGCGCCTGCTTCACCGCGCCTCGCCAGTTTGCGGTTATAAGCGGTCAGGTCGCGCGCTTTGGCGCTTTCTAGCAGGCGGTAGCGATGTTCCATTTCCAGCACGGCCCAGCGCAAAACGCCCATGATGCGCTCGATGTCGGTCTCCACTTTGCCGTATAGGTGTGGCAGACCGTTGAAACGCAACAATTCGACCATCTTGGAGTCGATCATCACCAGGCGCAAATCCTGTGGCGTGTTGTTCATTGCCAGGCAGGCCGCAATGGCCGTGATGCAGACCGACTTGCCCGAGCCGGTGGCGCCGGCAATCAACAAATGCGGCATACGCGCCAGGTCGGCTACCAGTGGTTGACCAGATACATCTCGCCCCAAGGCGATGGCCAGCGGGGCGCCTACTTTGGCAAAGGCTTCTGTCTCCAGGATCGGACGTAATCGCACGACCGCGGAGCGCGGGTTGGGAACTTCGATGCCTACATAAGGTTTGCCCGGCACCGGCGCCTGGATGCGCAGCCGTTCCGCCGAAAGCGCCAGCGCCAGGTCTTTTTGCAGCGCGGCAATTTGCGCGACGCGCACTTTCATTTGCTGGGCGTCTTCTTCCGTTGAATTGCCTTTTTTGATGAAGCCCGGCTGCACGGCAAACTGCGTCACGGTCGGGCCGATGCGGAAGCCGATGACCGTGGCCGGGATGGCGAATTCGGACAGGGTCTTTTCGATCATGCCGGCTGTTTGGTTGATGGTGCGTTCGTCTGGACGGCTGGCTTGCTCTCCCAACAACAGGTTGAGCGGCGGCAGGGATTCGCTGCGCGGTTGCGGCTCGGCCGGGCGTTCGTCTTGATTGGCAGGCGCGTGCAGCGATTTGCGAAATTCGGGCGGTAAAGAGATAATTTTCCTTTTTGGTTTGACTGTTTGAGACGGCTCTTCAGCGGCGGGTTGGGCCGACTGAGCAGTCGTTTCTGGCGGAGGGCTTTCCCCTGCCAGACGCAGCAGGTAGTTCTCCACTTTGCGCCACAGGTCGAAGACGCTCATCAAGGCCAGTAACCATAGGAAGACCAGAATGATCGTGCCAGCGGTCTTACCGGCCAGCCTCCAGGCCAGGAAGGTGAGTCCCCAGCCCACCCGTCCGCCGTCCAGGCCGGCATCGGCGCGGTCGAGAGAATTGCCTCCTAGTACGGCCAGCAGGCAGAGGGTGAGGAGCAGAGCGAATTCGACGGTGAGGAAGCGGCCGAGGGTATTCGTCCCCTCCGTTCGTCGCAGCAGCGAATATCCCAACAGTCCAATCGAGAGGCCAACCAGGTAACTTCCCCATCCAAACCATAGCGAGAGCAAAGCCGCCCAGGGTGTGAGCAAGGCTGCATTTTGACTGACGCCTGCCAGGGCCAGCAGCGTCATGAGAGAAAATGCCAACAAGAGAACGCCCGCTGTGTCGCGCGCAAAGCGTCCAAAGTACAGGTCCAGACGCACCAAACGGTCCAGCCAGTCGTTTTTCAGTTCCTCTTGCTGAAACGGCTGTTGGCGTTTACGAGGCATCCTGGACAGGCGGCGTTCAGGCATGAACGCCATCCAGGTTGAGGCTCAGCCCCAGCCGCTGGCGCGCCGCATCTACATGGAGAACGCGCACCCGTACTTCCTGTCCTTCTTTGAGTACCTCGCGGACGGTTTTGCCTTCATCCAGTTGTATCTCGGAGACGTGAATCAAGCCTTCGACGCCTGCTTCGAGGCGGGCAAAGGCGCCATACGAAACCACGCTGGTAATCCAAGCCGGAAGCACTTGCCCAACAGCAAACTCGCTTTCTGCTTTTTCCCAAGGATTGGGCAGCAGACGTTTGAGGCTGAGCGCCACGCGGCAGCGTTCGGGGGAGACTTCTAGCACTTGCGTCTCGATGGATTGGCCGAGCTGGACGATTTGGCTCGGATGGGTAACGCGCCCCCAGGAAAGTTCCGAGATGTGGATGAGGCCTTCTACCCCTCCCAGGTCTATGAACACACCAAAGTCGGTGATGTTGGTCACATAGCCGCTGACTTTCTGACCGGGTTTGAGTTGGTTGAACAAACGCATACGTTTGCCTGGCTCGGCCAGGGCGGCGCGCTCCGAAAAGACCACTCGTCCGTCTTCGGGCGCGCATTCGATGACTTTCAGCCGCAGCGTGCGTCCAATGTAGGTCTCCAGGCTGGCGTCGCGATTTGGCTTGTTTGTGCCGTTTGCCATCTCGACCAAATGCGAAAAGGGAACGAACCCATATAATCCTTCTCCTTCCACCAACACCCCGCCGCGGTTGTAACCGGTAACGGTCAGTTGAACGATGCGGTCTTGATAATACAGTTCGCGCACCTGGTTCCAGTCTGGGTCTATTTTTGGCGGCTCGGTTTTCGCCGGCTGTTGCGCTAGAGCGATTTTAGAGGGCGGGGGAGGGGCATAGCGCTCTTCCTCCGCCAGGACAGAACTCCACCAACCTTCATCTAAGACTGGCATGTCCTTTTCATAATGACGGTCGGCAATCATTAAGGCCTCCTTCCCTACCTCAGGTTTCGTGATTCGGCTTCCATTTCCAAGATTGCACGTGCAACGGCTTCCACCGCTACACGTTGTTTTCGATACAAGTCGGCTTCCGACATGGCCAGCCGTGCGGCCACTTCGCGCACTTTGCGTCCCTCGATGAATTTCATCTCCAGAATGTTATACAAAATCCATTCGGTCGTAAAGCGGCGTTCCCCTGCGGGCTTGACCTGATCCACTGCTTTGCGCAGCAGGGCGCGCAAGGCGTTAGAGGCATTGCCCTCATGCTCTTCCATCAGGTCGCGCACCACGCTGAGTTTCATGAGGGGACTATTGGTCAGTTTGGGGCCGCCCCAGTAATGGGTGAGGGCATCTTTGACCCAATTGGCCAGGTCAGACTCCGGAAAAGTCTCTTCGGACAGCAAGCCAGAGCGGCTGTCGTAACGGCTCATGGCGCGCATACGCTGGAGTAAATCTATTTGCGGTTGCAAATCTTCCAGCGAACGAAAGACGCGCTGCTGCAACTGCCGGTCTTCCAGAGCAAAGGCAGCCCGTTCAGCCAGCAGCCACAAGGCGTTGCGCTGGTCGGGGTCTATTTGTAGAGGCTGGCCGGGGTGACGGGCCACACCCAAGAGTCCCAACAAGGCAGGCAATTCGTCGCGGTCCTGTTCGGCGCGGCGGCGCTGGCGCAGGGGGAGAATCCAAAAGTCACCCCACACAAATTCACGGCGTTGGTCGCCATTTTCGTGATGCTCTACGATTTGCAAGGCTTCAGACAGGTCTTGCTGTTCAACCCATTTTCGATTGCCGGCCAATACGATGAGGGATAATTCGTCTCCCTCCAGGGCCGCTACAAAGGCGCTGGGCGACTGCATGTGATCACGCACGGCTGCCAGCACGGTCTCCAGAAATTGCTGCATATCGCTATGCGTCAACAGGCGCTCTTCGATGTTTTGCAGCAATTCCAGTTCCATGCGGTCGCCGCCAAAGAAGAGCCAGCGTTCCCACAAAGGCGCTGCCAGGGTAATCAGATGTTCCAGGGAGAGTACCGATACCACCACCGCCAGCGGCACGAAGGCCGAGTATTCCTGCCCATACAAGAGGCCGCCTGCACGCCGCACGACAGTCATCAACCCCAGCGCAGCCGAAGCCGTCACCGGCCCGCGCATGATCCATTTGAACAAACGGTTTTTCACCAACCGGTCGGGCCACGAGACGCCGAAGAAGGCCACCGCATAGGCCATGACCACCACCAATCCGCCCACCAGCAAGTTGATGATGGTCGAAGTGCTCCAAAACAACAGGGGATGCCTGGCTGCCAGCGCAGAACCATACAGCATATACGGGTAGGAACCCAGCGCTGGAGCGGTTGCGCCCGCCATGAGATACAACATCCGTCTCTGCCCAGAACGTGTCAACATCCGCCGGTAAGCGCGGATGAAATTGGCGCCTGCCAGCGCCATGATGGCAATGTAATACAGGGTAAAAACTTCGGTCCAGAACGTGCGTTCGAGATGAGCAGCCGGTTTCCCGTCTGGCACGAGCGGTCCCACCAGGTAGCCCATGCTCAACAGCAGCAGGAATCCTACCGAGATGACATACATCAGCCGTACCCCTAAGCGGCGGCGTCCACGCGAGGGACGCCCGGCAGTGACCAGCAAAGCATCGGATAAATGCAAATAGGAAGGCGGCAAGAAGACGAGGCCAATCCACTGCAAACGCAGCAGCAAATCAATGCCCCACTCTGACACGTCTTTGTTTTGCAGGGCCTCTGTGGTAAAGACGACCATCACGCACAGAAGAATCATGGCAAACGAGCGCGCCACACGGTCACGCAGATTGAACGACAAGGCATACAGGAACAGCGAAAAGGCGGTAATTGCTATGCCCGCCGTCAGAATCTGATTGATCGTTTGTATCCCCGCCAGTAAACTTTCTTCCCAACCGTTAAACATAGACCTTCCCAGACTACATTAATCTGAATTCGGGATAAGCCTTGAACCGTCCCG
>Ga0209018_1001367_pt1 | contig 19807 bp, 16 predicted proteins | sample YNPBryBLVA2012_FD_185814 | JGI IMG/M metagenome (GOLD analysis project Ga0209018, IMG submission 185814) | Anoxygenic and chlorotrophic microbial mat microbial communities from Yellowstone National Park, USA - YNP Bryant BLVA 2012 (SPAdes)... ...
CTGACATTACCTGCTGCTGCATCGCGCCCAGACATCAGCGATCCCAGGCCCATGCCCAGCCCACTCTTGGATTGGCGCTCCTCAACATCCATATCCGCTGCTTCTTCAAAGGCTTCCGGTTTGAGATTGCGTAACATCTTGAGTTCGGCGGCTTCCAGATCGTAGTCTTTTAAGATTTCTTCCGGTGACTCCAGCAGGCGCCTCCGGTAGCCTTCGTCCGTCAGAGCTTTCGTGATAATTTCCGTCAATCCTTGCGAAGCCATTGCATCCTCCCCTGGGCTAGAATGTGGTAATTCTGTTATATCATAGATTTTGCCAGCCGACAGCCGCACGGTCTACGGTCGTTTTGTGATAAAATAAGTCGCAGTGTGGACGGTCTATAAGAATCGGCGCAGGGACTGTCGCCACAAGCGAGAGAACCTTTTTCTGGTCCAGACGAAGCCTTCGGAGTGTAAAGTAGACCCTTGGGGCTAGTGTGCTTCGAGACCTGGCACCGGCGTACTGGGCCAGTGAGCTGTCGCCTTTAGGCGACGGCGTCGTTACAAACGCTGTTGATAGGCGAGGGACTCATGCGACCAACCTCTCCCCCCTCCAAAGCGCCTGTGCTCCCGTCTGGCCATGCCCGGCGTGGCAGCGCGCGCAAGCGCCAGGTAGAGCGCCGTTCCCGCCGCCAATCCGCGCCGGTGGGTCAGTCTGCCGCTGCCAGGTTCTCCATACATTCCGGGCATCCATCACGCCCTCCTGTTCAGGGTGATGTCATTGACGCGGCGATGGCGAGCCTGCGTGCTGCCCTGCGTAACATTTCCTGGACAGTGGTTGGAGGCCAGGCGGCGCTGGTCTTGATCGTGTTGTTGGGGCTGATCTTCGTCTTTTCCCTCGTCGTCACGTATTCGGCGGGTACGATTCTGCCTGGCGTATCTTCGATAGGGGTGAATCTGAGCGGGATGGACGAGGCGCAGGCAGTCGCTGCCCTTCAAGCTGCTTGGGAACGCCGGGGGTTGACTCTGCATGACGGTGACCGGACCTGGCAGGTGGCACCTGCTGACCTGGGGTTCCGGATCGATACGGTTTCAACGGCGCGGCGGGCTTTGCGCTATGGGCGCGAGGATGGCGGGCTGGGGGCCATGATCGGCGCGGTGCTGGGGGGGGCCGCGGTGCCGCCTGTCATCGAACTCGATCTTGAGGCGGCGCGCGACGGCTTGTATCGCGTGGCGGAAATGGTCGATGTCCGTCCGCGCAACGCCACCTTGCAAATGCAGGGCGTGATTGTCACCCATATTCCGGCTGCACCGGGACGCCGGTTGAATACTGCGCTGCTGTTGTCCGCGCTTGATGTCAATCCAGGCGAGGTGATCGCCGACGGCGTGATTAACCTGCCGATGATCCCCATTGCTCCAGACGTGACCGATGCGACGCCTTTGGTCGAGTTTGCGCAGACCCTCATCGGGCGACCCCTGGTCGTCGAGGCTTACGACCCGGTCTCGAACCAATCTTATACGTTAGTATCTCCATCTGAGCAGTGGGGGCAGTGGCTGGGTACACGGCTGGTTTATGAGCAGACCGGGCCGCGTCTTTATCTGTCGCTGTCGGCGGCGCAAGTGCGTTCCTATCTGGAGGCGCAGGCGGCTACCCTGCCGCCGCCACTGACGTTGGACATTGGAGACGGGATTCAAGCCATCCAGGATTCGGTCGCCAACGGCTCGCTGTCTACCTGGGTGACGGTGCGCTACCTGCCGACGGTCTACACGGTGCAGCGTGGCGAGACTGCCTACAGCATTTCTCGCACTGAGGGAATTCCATTCTATATGATCCAGCAGGCCAACCCAGGCCGCGATCTGTCTGTGTTGTACGTCGGCGATCAGATCAACCTGCCGTCACGCGACCTGATGATCCCGTTGCGCCCGGTGCGTAACAAGCGCGTTGTGGTGGACCTCAGCGACCAGTATATGTGGGCTTACGAAAATGGTCAGGTGGTTTTCGAGTGGGCCGTTTCGACCGGTATTCCCGAAGCACCCACGTCGTCCGGGGTATTCCAGATTTTGAGCCACGAGGAACGCGCTTACGGCAGCGGTTTTGCCCTATGCGATGAAAACGGTAACTTCTCCTGCGGCCAGTGGGTGATGCACTGGTTCATGGGCGTCTACGAAGCCGTGCCGGGCCTGATGAATGGGTTTCACGGCGCGGTGGAGTTGCCCGATGGCCGCTATCTTGGTGGCGGGAATGTCGGGCGGCCTTACACCTACGGCTGCATTATGATGCTCGACGGCAACGCTGAGCGATTTTACCACTGGGCAGAAGAAGGCGTTGTTGTGGAAATCCGGCAGTGAGTTGTCGGCTTCTGGGCGGCTGAGAGCTATTCCGGCGGGGGGGCGTCCTCTTCTGCCAGAGTCATCAGCAGCCATTGATCTGCTTCGGTGAGCGGCGCGGTGAGCAGCAGGTCTGGGCGGCGCTGCCAGGTGCGACGGAGGGCCTGTTCGCGCCGCCAGCGGGCCACGCGCCCGTGATCCCCGCTGCTGAGTACCTCTGGTACGGTCAGACCCCGGAACTCGGCAGGGCGGGTGTAGTGTGGTCCTTCGAGCAGGCCCGTAGCGTGGCTGTCGTCTGCGGCAGCCCAGGCTGCTCCCAACACACCGGGAATCAGCCGCGCCACCGCGTCGATCAGCACCATGGCCGGAAGCTCACCGCCGGTCAGCACGTAATCACCAATGCTGATCTCGTCGGTGACGATCAGCTCCCGCACGCGTTCGTCTACACCCTCATAGTGCCCACAGATTAGTGCCAGCCGCTCATGCCGTGCCAGGTCTTCTACGCCTTGCTGGGTGAGCACCCTGCCTTGCGGCGAGAACAGGATCACGGGTATCTGTCCCAATGCATCTCCTAATACATCTTCGACGGCAGCCACAATTGGCTCGACTTTCATGATCATGCCGCCGCCACCGCCATAAGGGGTGTCATCGGTGATATGATGTCGGTCGGTGGTGTAGGCGCGGATGTCGTGCAGAGCGACGGTCAGCAGGCCATTTTCCTGGGCCCGCTTGAGGATGCTTGCCGTGAGTGGGTCTGCGAACATGCCCGGAAAGAGGGTGAATACGTCGATTCGCATGGGGAGTAGCTTTCGAGGTAAAGTGGCCCGGTTAGGTCTGGATTCGTATAATGAAGATGATACCTTATACGTAGGCCGGACAAAAATGTTTGGAATATTTTATCAGGGAGAATAGGCCGTGTCTGTATCGCTGGTCGGGCGCACGCTGGGAAAATACGAAATTGTCGGGTTGATAGGCCAGGGCGGCATGGCGACCGTCTATAAGGCTTATCAGCGAGAAATTGACCGCCATGTCGCGCTCAAGGTACTGCCGCCACATCCCGGCCAGGACCCGCAGTACGTGGAACGTTTTCGTCTGGAAGCACGCACGGTTGCCCGTCTGCAACATCCGCATATTCTGCCACTGTACGACTACGGCCATCAGGATGACATTCTTTACCTGGTGACGGCCTATGTTGAGGGTGGCTCACTGGGCGACCGTATCCGATACGGTCCGATGCCGCTGACCGATGTGGATCACGTTCTGCGCCAGGTTTCTTCGGCGCTGGACTATGCTCACAAGAACGGCATGATCCACCGTGACATTAAGCCGGATAACATTCTACTGGACAAAGAAGGCAATGTCTTGCTGGCGGATTTCGGCATTGTCAAGCTGGCAGAGAGCGACGCCAATCTGACGGCGACAGGAGGAATGATCGGCACGCCAGCCTACATGTCGCCGGAGCAGGGACAGGGATTGCCTGTCAGCCCGGCCACCGATGTGTACTCGTTGGGAGTGGTCGTTTTCGAGATGATCACCGGTCAACAGCCGTACACGGCGGATACGGGCTTGCAAATTGTGCTTAAGCATATCACCGAGCCGATTCCCAGCATTATCGAGATCAGACCAGATGTGCCGTCTGCCGTCGATCTCGTGCTTCAACGCGCGCTGGCGAAAGACTCCCGCGACCGCTACCCAACTGGTGGCGAGTTCGCCGTTGATTTTGCGAAGGCCGTCCAGGGACACGCGACTACCGCTGAACGGCAGGCGACATCACCGCTGCGTCAGCAAACAGATGTCAACATCGAAGTCCTGGCCCAGCGCATCAGGACTATTCCGTTGCAACAGGCAACTGCACAGAACGCCGAACGTCCGTTCTTCCGACGGGTGTGGCTGCCTGGTGGGCTGGCCGTAATTGCCTTGCTGACGGTGTTGGTTGTGTTGCTGGCGAGTGCGCTGAGTCGGCAGGGCGCAACGGTGGGCGAAGTCGGCTTCACAGAGACAAGCACAACTCAGGATGTGACGGTCAGAACGCCGACAGCAGCCATCGTTGCCAGGGAACCTTCGGTGACGCCTGTTCCCATGTTCGGCAGACTGAGCTTCAGCACGGCCAATAGCCTGGGTGATACGGCGAACCTCCAGGTCGAAAATCTTGCCCCGCCCGGTAGTGGGCGGTTCTACGCCGCCTGGTTACAAAACACGGTCGAGAACACCTTGCTGGCGCTTGGGCGTCTGACGATAGACGGATTCGGCGGTGGCGTGCTGTCATACACCGATCCTGCGGGACGCACACTGCCTGCGCTTTATCATGTGCTCCTGATCACGCGCGAGGAGGCCCTGGGGAATGCCCCGGCGGGTGAAATCGCCTACAGCGGCTCGGTGCCGCCGGAGGTCATGACCGGGCTGGCTGCTATCCTGAGCGGCTTCCAGCCGCAGAGTGCCGGGTCTCATGCGCAGACGTGGAGCGAAGGGCAAAGCCTGCTACAAGGGGCCATCGCCGAGGCGCAGATCGGGGCGACCCATGCCGGGCTGGCCTCCGGTGCGTCGAATAGCGGCGGGATGCGCACGCACGCTGAGCATACGGTCAATATTTTGCTGGGAACCGCAGACGATTTGAACGGCGACTCGTTCGGACAGAATCCGGGCCTGGGGTATGGTATTCCGTATTTCCTGGATCGCATCGACGCCAGCTTGCTGGCAGTGGCCAATGCGTCCGGTGCGTCCGCTTCCCTTCAGGCCCAGGTGGAATTGATTCGAGTGTGCACCGGTAACGTGCGTGCCTGGGTGGATCAGGTGGTTGGTCTGGAGCGCGAACTGCTTGATGCACAGGACGTGGAAGCTGTTGCTTCTCAGCGCGCCCGATCTACGCAACTGGCGTCCACATTGACGAATGGGTTTGATCTCAACGGCAACGGCCAGGTAGAGCCGTTTGAGGGCGAATGCGGGCTGCTTCAGGTCGCGGATTTTGGTGTGCTGGTCGGCAGCATGTTCGTTGTACAGGGTCCACCTGTCAGCTAAAGACAGCGCAAACGGCACTTACCAGGGCGCGGTGCTGTCGTCCGATGGGCCAGGGTCGGTCGTGTCGTCGGTCAAGATGGTATATTCCTCTCCGCTAAGGGGGGCCACCGTGACGCGCGGCTGGTAGCCTAGCAGTTGTAGCAGGTCGTATAGTTCTTCCCAGGTCAGCCCCTTGCCGGGAAGGGGTAGCCAACGCAACTGTGCCAGCACATGGCGCACAAGCAGCTCGTCGGCGCGGAAAATTTGCCCCTCGTTGAGGATCATCTGCGCCCATTGCGCCAGGTAGGCCGCGTCGATCTCGCGGTTCAGATAGGCCAGCAGCCAATCCCGCACGACGCTTCGTGTGATCATCGTCTCCGTTTCCTCAACGCATTCGTGCTATAATCCACACGGTCGTCACTGCATTGTAGCACACGCGCTTTTTGGATGCTTGCGCCCGGAATTGGGAAATGGTCAAAGGGGGCAGTCGATGACAGCACGCAGACCACGTTCGCGCCGTCGGCAACGTGAACGACTGGAGGTCACGTTTGGTGTTGTCCTGATTGTCGGCTCACTGGCGTTTGGCCTGATCTTTGTGCTGGCGCGGACAACAACCATTTTTGGAACCCCAACCCCCACGCTGACGCCCGGCCCGACTCCTACCCTTACGCCTGCGCCGGACCTGAGGCCGCTGCCGCTTACCGGCCTTGTCTTCACCGACCGCGTCGCCGCCGGTGACACCTTTTGGGTGGAAATTGCCACCGAGCCGGGAACGCGCTGTGTGATCCGGAGCTGGCTGTTTTTGTACAGCGCCGGAAATTACCGGGAAATGATATTGGCCGATTACGTCACCGATGCTTCGGGCATCTGCCGTGCATTTACGCCCGTCACGACCGACTGGGCGACCGGCGAGCAGGCTATTCAGATTCAACTGCAAAACGGCACACGCGAGCAGTCGGCGCGCTGGACATTTCAGGTTGTTGCTCCCGGATAGCCCGCCTGGTTGTGTGCCGTCGGGGATGTTTTCTCACGTTCCGTTCACGGTTTTTAAGGTGGCGGACGGTATAATGGTCGGCGCATGACGAGCCGGAAGGTTGAGGGAGCGCAATGCTCGAAGCAATCCAGGCGGTTGTTCTGGACATGGACGGCGTACTGTGGCGGGGCGATGAGCCGTTGCCCGGCCTGGCTCCGTTTTTCGATTTTCTGCGGGCCGAGTCGATTCCCTTTGTCCTGGCGACCAACAACAGCACTAAAACGGTCGATACTTATGTGCAAAAACTGGCCCACCTGGGGGTGCAGGCGACGCCGGAAAACATCGTCACCTCGGCGGTGGCAGCGGCGGATTACCTGCGCCGCACTCACATAGATGGCCTGCGTGTGCACGTGTTGGGCGGGCCGGGCTTGCACGAGACGATGCGTGCGGCGGGATTTTCACTCGTGGCGGCTGACGCTGACGTGGTGGTGGTCGGCCTCGACCCTGACCTGACGTATCAGAAGCTGGCCCAGGCGATGCAGTTGATCCGAGGTGGGGCGCGCTTCATCGGCACGAACGGCGACCGGACTTTCCCGCTGCCGGATCGTCTTGTGCCCGGCGCGGGCAGCATCCTGGCGGCGCTGCAAGCCTGCACGGATCAGAAACCGCTGATCATCGGTAAGCCGGAGAAGCCGATGTTCGAGATCGCACTGGATCGCCTGGGCACGCCTGCCGGACGGACGCTGATGGTCGGCGACCGCCTGGATACAGACATCCTGGGCGGGCAGCAGGCAGGGCTGCGCACGGCGCTACTGCTGACCGGCGTTACCACGCCGGAGGCGTTGGCTACGGGCAGCGTTCGCCCGGACTGCGTTTTCGATGATCTAAAGGCCCTCCATGCGGCCTGGGCGGCTGCGCGGAGAGCAAGGGTATAGGATCGGTAGTGTTAGGAAGTTGGAGAGTCACGAATGCCTGCAATGTGGAAACGAAGGGTTTGGATTGAGGGCGCTGTTCTGGTGTGTCTGGGACTTGCCGTTCTCGCGGCGCTGTTGGCGGGAGGGGCGGTCCTGGCGCAGGCCGATCCGACGCCGACGCCCGGCCTGGATGACGGCGTCCACGGTGAGTTAGACGGCCCGCGCCCGCCTATCAGTGAGGGCAGCGCTGCCTGGACGGTGACGGACCCGGTTTTCGAGAGCCATTACCCGGACGGCTTTACGTTTGAAATCACTGCCGTCAGCAGCGCCGCGCCGATCCGTAACGCGCGTGTGGTGTGGCAGCACGCACCGGGCACGAATTATCAAAACAGTGTCGGCGCGGAATATGACGAGGACCGGGGCCGCTGGGTGGCTCGCTGGACCCCGACGGGCAGCGGCGGCATTCCGCCCTGGGTGCTAGTCCGCTATCGCTGGGAACTGACCGACGAGCAGGACAACCGCTACGTGACCGGGGAGCGCGACGAAGTTTACGCCGATACGGCGAATGCCGCCCGCTGGAATCACATCGAAGACCAGGATGTGGTCGTTTACTGGATCGGTTTGCCGGACGAGATCGGTCAGATGACCCTGGACGCGATGGCAGCGCAGCGTGAGACGTACCGCCGGGCGTGGGGTAGCCTGTTGCCTTACCGCCCGCGCGTGATTCTTTACAGTTGGGCAGACATGGCGCTCTATCGGGAGGTGATCGGCGGCCCGATCCAGGCGGCGGGTGGAATTGTGGCCGGGACGACCGCCGCAGATTGGGGAGGAACGATTCAACTGGCCCTGCCGGGCCGCGAGCTTGAGGAGACCGCCTACGGCACCGTGTTGCACGAGGTCGCCCACCTGTATCAGGAGCAGTTCAGCTATACAATTGTGGACTGGTTTGTTGAAGGAAACGCCGAGTTCTTCTCGCGGCATCGTGACCCTGCTGCCTACAGAGCTTATGCTCTGACCCGTTTGCAAAGTAACGATCCGCTGTCGTTTGCGGGCGGGTTTAGCGCGCGGGGGCGCAACTTCCAGGATGCCTATATTCTGGCAACGACGGTGTGGGATTACCTGGTAGAACGGTATGGCCTGGACGCCCACCGCCAGGTCTGGCAGCTCATCGCCCGCAACGTGCCGCGCTTTGAAGCTATCGAACGGGTGACCGGCATCTCTATTCAGCAATTTGAGATGGACTGGCGCGCCTGGGTGGGCGTGACCACGCCGCCGCCAACGTTGATCCCGGAACCAACGCCGATGCTTGACATTTTCAACCGTCCCACGCCGACTTTCCCGTCGCCTGGCGGGTAGTGTGGCACAGGTCGTGGGCTTGTAAGTGAGGATGCGGCGGTCGGTTCTGCGTGTGCATGCGGCAGCTTCAGCGGGATTTGGACTGGCGGTGAACGACATGCGACGGACTTTTCGCGTCGGGCTGATCCTGATGGTTCTGTTGGCGGGTCTGGCGGTCGGGCCTCCATTGCGCGCGCAGGAGCCGGAAGGCGACGACGACTTCTTCGACAGCCACAGCGTTGAGGTCGTCTTGCCGGCAGTGGTGAGCTTTTACCTGAAGATGAACGTTCCCCGGCAAGGCCTGGCAAGCGTGGCGCTGGAATTCACTCAGGGAAGCCGTGTGCTTTTTCGGGGTGAGGTCAACCTGGCAGAAACGGTCCTGGTCGAGACGCCGTTTACCATCCTGCGCTATGACCACGCGATCAACCCCGCCGATCCGCCGACTCTGTTTGAGCCGGCAGCTTACCGATGGGTAGCCATCGATTCGGGGAGAGAGAGTCACGAGGCTGAGGCGGAGTTTGTCTTCGAGGAAATGCCGCATACCTGGACTCATGCAGGTGAGCCGCCGCTGCGTTTCAGTCTGGCAGATTCCGGCCTGAACGCGGGCGTGGCCCGGCGCGCCGTCCTGCCGGCTTACGATCTCCTGCGGCAGCATACCGGCCTGGAGCCGGACTTCAACTGGGCCGTCTTTCCGAGCGGGCACACGTTTTGCACCGCTCTGGTCGATGAGCAGGGGAATACGCAGATCGTGGTCCGGGCGATCAGCAGCAGCGCGCTTTACCCCTGCCGCGAGGCCGACGGGCGGCGTATCTACGCCGAAAACGGCTACCGTGTCCTCGTGCGCGGCGGAACGGCGGGTTTGATCCCGTTTGAAAACGAACTGATCGCAGATATGACCGCCGTTTTCTACGACGAGTACTGGCAGGGCAGGACGGTTCCCGCCTGGTTCCGATCCGGTCTGGCTCAGCTTTACGGCCTGACCTCGAATCCGCTGGCTCTGCGTCAGACGCAAAGCGCCGCCCGCGCCGATCAACTTTTTAGCGCTGCGCGTCTGGATGCCATTCCCGAACAGCCGGATCGTCGCACCGCCTGGGAGCAGCAGGCGTACACGATGGCGCTTTATCTGGCAGATGCTTACGGAGCCGATGCGCCGTTTGCCCTGGCCCGCGCCGTCCCTGCCGATGGCTTTCAGGCGGCGTTTGCCAGCCTGACCGGGGGCAATCTGGAAGATTTCCTTATGGCCTGGGAACGTTGGCTGTTCACCGCCGAGGCCGAGCGCGCCGTTAGCTGGACGGTCTACACACCCACCACGCCGACGCCGTCTCCGACCGCTACGGCGACGCCTCTTCCGCCGACACCGACGCCGACGCCGACCGTCACCGACACGCCGTCGCCCACGTCCACGCCGACGGCGACCGGCCTGATCATGCAGTTCCCGTCGCCGCTGCCGACATACACCGCCACCAGAGCCATAACCGCCGCGCCAACGAACACGCCGCGTCCGCCCGGCAGCCTGGACCAGCCTCAGGGCGGCGGTGGGAGTGGGGGATGCTTCGCGGTGCCTGGGGCGCTGCTGTTGCCCGTTGCAGCTCTGACGGTCGCACAGTACCGGAAACAGCGTCGATGATCGATCTTTATGACCTCACGTTTGATGCCCTGATTGCACTGCTGACCGGATGGGGGCAGCCCGCTTATCGCGCCCGTCAGCTTTGGGACTGGCTGTATGTGCAGAAAGTCACCGACGTTGCCGCCATGACTAACCTGCCGAAGGGACTGCGGGAACGTCTGGCAGCTGAGACGCGCATCACGCGCCTGGAGGTTGTGCGCGAACTGGTCTCTGCGGACGGCGAAACGGTCAAGTGGCTTTTTCGCCTGCCGGACGGTCAACTGATCGAAAGCGTGCTGATGGAATATGACGATGGGCGACGCACGGCCTGTATCAGCACGCAGGCAGGCTGTGCGATGGGCTGCGTGTTCTGCGCCACCGGGCAGATGGGCTTTGCCCGCCACCTGTCCGTCGGGGAGATTGTCGAGCAGGCAGTGCACCTGGCGCGCTGGCTGGGGGCGCGCGGCGAACGGTTGAGCAATGTGGTGTTGATGGGCATGGGCGAGCCGTTTCACAACTACGACGCGACCCTGGCCGCGATTCACCGCCTGAACGATACCGCAGGGCTGAACATCGGCCAGCGGCATATCACCGTGAGCACGGTCGGGCTGGTTCCCATGATCCGCCGCTTCGCCGACGAAGGATTGCAGGTCAAGCTGGCGATCAGTCTGCACGCAGCCACCGACGAGGAGCGGTCGGCGCTGCTGCCGGTGAACAAACGCTGGCCGATTGCCGATCTGATGGACGCCTGCCGCTATTACGTGGAAAAGGCCGGGCGGCGCATCACGTTTGAGTGGGCGTTGATCCGGGGAGAAAACGACACGGCGGAACAGGCGCACGCGCTGGGATCGCTGTTGCGCGGGCTACAAGGCCACGTCAACCTGATTCCGCTCAACCCGACCGGCGGCTATCTGGGAAAAGCCTCGAACAGGCGGCGCATCGAGGCGTTCCAGGCGGCGCTGGAAAGTTACGGCGTGACGAGCACCGTCCGTGTGCGGCGGGGCATCGACATCAACGCCGGGTGCGGCCAGTTGAAGTCTGACGCGCTCCGGCTGGATCAGACGACCGGACGACAGGCGGACATCGCGCCGGAGCAGAATGATTAGTAACTGTATTCGTCCTCCTCGCTGCCATCCCTGCCGCCGGTGTGTCGGGCGATAGCCGACAGCAGTTCTTCAGACAGGCGGCTCAACGTTTCGGCGACGGATTCGGCCATGCGCGTCGAAGCCAAGTTTTGCTGGGTGATCTCGTGAATGTTGCGCATGGATTGGGCGATTTGCTCCAGCCCGGTCGCCTGCTGATCGATAGCCGTCATGATCTGCCGCATGGCCTGCGTGGACGCTGCCACACTCCCGCCAAGCTGGGTGATCACCTCGCCGGCCTGCCGGGAAAGGTCCATGCCCTCGTCCACCTGCTGATCGCCGGTTTGGGTTGCCCGGACGGTCTGTTTCATGGCTTCCTGAATTTCGGCCAGCAATCCCTGCACCTGGCTGGCGGCCATCTTGGACTGCTGGGCCAGCGTGCGTACTTCCTCCGCAACGACGGCGAAGCCGCGCCCGTGCGCCCCGGCACGCGCCGCTTCGATGCTGGCGTTCAGGGCCAGCAGGTTGCTCTGGGTAGCGATTTCGCTCACCGAGGCAATGATCTGGTCGATGCGCTCCATCTGTTCCGCCAGGGCCGCGATGTTGTGGGCAATGGCGGTGACTTGCGAACGGACCTGCGCCATGCCTTCGATCACCTGCTGAATGGTTTGCTGTCCGCTTTCTGAAACCAGGGCCGTTTGCTCAGAGAGATCGGTTAGGTCGCGCGCCTGGGTGCGCACCCGGTCCGCGAATTCCAGAAATTCTTTGAGCATGGCGACGGCCTGGGTGATCACGGCGGCCTGCTGTTCTGCGCCGCTGCTTTGCTGGCTGGTGACCAGGTGAATGGCCGAGGAAGCTCGCCCCACGCCGTCGGCGGTGGCGCTGATTTGCATAGCCAACGTGTCCAGTTCCCGGCTCTGACGGGCGATAGCCGTGTTGCGCGCCTGGGACTCGATTTGCTCCGGCATAAACAGAATCAGCGCAATGTGCGCGACGGCAATAACGGCTTCTCCGGCCAGTAGCGCCTGTATTAACTGTCGGATGTTGATTTCGGGGTCGGCGGTGGCAAGCAGTATCGAGAGGAACGCCATAAGCACCTGGAATCCTCCCCAGACCGCTCCCAGGGTTGCTCCCCAGTAGTAGATCACCATTGCCGAGAGCGCCACGCCCAGGAAAAGGACGGTCATCCACCAGACCGGACGGGGAGCGAGCGATAACATAGCCGCAGCCAGACTCAATGTCGCGCCGCCGATAGTCACGCGGGGCGCGTACACGGCGTGCCGTCCCCTGGCAATCACCAGCCCGGTGATACCGGCCGTCAGAGCCATTGTGCCAACGATCAGCGCGCCCCAACCTGCGCTGGTCACGACAGCCAGCAGGAGGCATAAGCTGCCCAGGGTACACAGCCCCAGACTCAACGGGTCGGTCGGATAGTTGAGCGAAAGACGCGCCGCGCGCCGCCGCAGGCGGGAAATGGGGTCCTGGCGAAGAGTCGGTTCGTACATGGGAAAAGCGCAGCCCTTTGCAGGTCTAATCCTTTCGTTTTACGGGATTGGGCCGACAGTGGTGCCTGCCATCGGCGCTAACGCGACATTGGCAGACCAGTTCCCGGCGCGGTCCACCGCCCACACAGCGAATTCATACGTCCGCCCGGTTTCCCCTGTGTACTGCGAGAAGGTCCGGTCGGTTTCCAGCCAGGTCTGCCACGTGCCGCCATCGACGCGCACCCACACCACATAGCGGGCAATGCCGGAGTCGTCTTCTGCTCCCCAGCGCACTTCAAACACGGGCGGACTCTGCGCCGGGAGCGGCTGCATGGCCGGGATGGGTGGCGTCAAGTCGGAAGCGATGTCTGCCGCCGATCCTGGCTGCGGCAATGACGGTGGCGTCGTCGCTGACGGTTCTATACCCGGATCGGCGACGTTCGGCGCGTGGCCGGGATCGTACTCGATCAGGATGGACGGCGGTCCGCCGATAGGATAGCGGTCGCCGGGACGCAGGTAGGGGTAATTCTGGTTGGTCGCCGGAGGCAGCGTTAGACGGTATGCCCCGTTTTCGGCCCATAAGACGCTTTCTGTGCCTGCCATGTCGAGCAACGTAGCCCAGCCGCCCGCCGCCGCGATTTCCACTTCGACGGGCTGGCCGGTGCGATTCCACAGCACGTCGATCCGCTCGCGCGTGCCGGGACGATAAAACGTGAGCCGCGCCGCCGTATTGCCCGGCCCGGCCTGATCGGTTTCCACAGCCTGAAAGGGGGTGTGCCCAAACACGCGGGCCAGCAACCGGTAAGCCGGCGCCGAGGGGCGGGGCGTTCCTGCCTGTGGGTGCTGCCGGAAACACGCCGCTTGAGCCGGGTTACGGTACAGGCCGTAGGCATCTCCCCAGCATTGAAAGTCACCCACACAGAGTTCGCCCCGGTGTGGCGCGAAATCGGTGCCAATGGCCTGGTTGCCGCAGTCATCGTAAAGCTGATGGTGGAAGACCACCTCCGCGCCTGCCGACCAGGCCAGCGTCGCGTTTTGGATGACGAACGCTGCCTGTTCTTCCATGTTGGCGCGCAGCACGCGCTCTTCAGGTGTGTCTACCCACACCGGACCCGGATAGTCGTCCCATACCGGTACGCCGCTTTCGTTCAGCCAGATCCGATGCTCGCCTGCCCCGACTTCACGTAGCCGATCCTGCACCCAATCGACGATGAAAGCGGCGCGTTCGGCGTAAGAGTAGTTGTGCACGCCCACCAGGTCGAAATAGAAATTGTAGTGGCGGTGGCTGGCGTCCTGGGCGATCAACCGCAGAAATTGCGCAAAGCGATCATCGGTCTCTGGGTGAGTGTAGGCCAGCCCGCCGAACATCACCTGCGCTCCCGGATCGATCTGGTGTATCACCAGGTAGGCTACCTTGAGCAGCCGCACGTAGTCTTCCGGGGGGGCATTCCAGAAAAACGAGAAGTCCGGCTCGTTCCAGATTTCCCACACCCGGATTCCCCGATCCGACGGCCAGCCAAGTGAGCGGGCCAGATCGCCGCCGGGACGGTAGCGCGTCACGATGCGCGCCACGAAGTCGGCCCAGGGATTGCGCGGGTTGATCGCTTTGTCCGAACCGGGAGTGTCTGTGCCGTCGGCGAAGATCGGCGCGTACAGCCCGGCGATACTCTGTCCGTCTATGCGGAAGTTCGGGCGGCCCAACAGGATCGCGTCGATCTGGAAGCCGTGCTCCAGATCGGCCCGGATCACCGCGTCGTAAGCGTCCCAGACGAAACTTCCCGGCGCACGCTCGACCTCGTGCCAGTACAGCGGCCAGCGGTTCCAGCCCGCACCCGTGCGTAGCGCAAGCTGGTAGCGGGCTTCGTCGGCGGGCTGCTGCGCCGAACTGATAAACGTCAATCCCAGTCGGTTGGAAAGAAGCACGCCGCCGAGATCGGCCTGCGCGTGGACCTTTTCCGAATCCAAAGATGCGCTGCCCGATCCGATCAGGGCCGCGAGCAGGATCAGCGGAATCAACCGTCGGAGGATAAACATCTGCATGACGCTTGCTCCCGGCTGCATTATAGCACTGACGACGTTTGCCTGCGTCTGGGCTGTGCATCGCGCCGGGCGGTCCGCTTTGATCCGCGCCTGTGCGGGTGTTACAATCCGGGGCTGCGTATCGGTCAGGCTTCGTCATGATGGCGTATGTATATCGAGCACCTGTCGTTGGTCAATTTCCGCATGTTTGCCCGGTTGGAACTGCCTCTGCCGGAAGGCACGGTGCTGTTGCACGGCGCGAACGCCCAGGGCAAGACCAGCCTGCTCGAAGCGATCTACTACCTGGCGACTTCTACCTCGCCGTACACGACTGCCGACTGGCAACTGATCAACTGGCGGGCCGAGAGCGACGTGATTCCCTTCACGCGCCTCAGCGCCGACGTGGTGACTCGCCGCAGCCCGCTGAACCGGATCGAAGTTACTCTCATACGGGAGCGCAACGGCGCCGATCAGCGCACCCGTAAGGACCTGCGGCTGAACGGCGTGACGCGGCGGGTGATGGACCTGATCGGACAGGTAGCGGTGGTGCTCTTTTTGCCGCAGGACTTGAGCCTGATCGAGGGTTCGCCCACCGAGCGACGGCGTTATCTCAACGCTGCCCTCTGCCAGACAGATGCACAGTACGGCGAGGCGCTGGCGACTTACGAAAAACTGTTGCCGCAGCGGAACGCCCTGCTCCGCCGTATCGCCGAAGGGCAGGGCAGTCCGGACGAACTGGCTTTCTGGGATATGCAGTTGGCCGAGCACGGTGCGAAACTGATCGCCGCGCGGCAGCGCCTCTTGCGCGACCTAGAAGGGCTGGCCCAGCAGGCTCACCTGGACCTGACCGGCAAGACCGAGGTGCTGGAAGTGGCCTATCTGCCCAGTTTCACGCCGACAGCGGCGGGCGATGGGCAGCTATCCTTCAACACGCCCGGCCTGGACCTGCACTGCGACCTCGATCCGGCAGAGATTGCGCCACAGTTTTTGGCGGCGCTGGAAGCTGGCCGCGCGGAGCACGTCGAGCGTGGAACGACCCTGATCGGCCCGCACCGGGATGAGGTGCGCCTGCAAATTAACCGCCGCGATGTGGGGCTATACGGCTCACGCGGGCAGGCGCGCACGGCGGTGCTTTCGCTCAAGCTCGCGGAACTGGCCTGGATGAAGCAGGCCATCGGTGAGTGGCCAATCCTGCTGATGGACGAGGTGATCGCCGAACTGGACTCCACACGCCGCGCCTACCTGCTGGAGCGAATCGACGGCGCAACGCAAACGCTGCTCACTACCACCGACCCGAACGTGTTCACGGCGTCCTTTTTGCAGCGCGCCGCCGTGTGGCGCGTGGTGAACGGGCAGGTGATGGCCGATTAGGACCGCCCGTTGGTGTGTCGCCGGTACGCGGTGAAGCTCGCCTCCGCGTTCAGTTGCAGGCCGCGTTCCTCGCAGTAGCGGACGTAGTGGTAAAAGTGGAACTGGGTCGTTTCCAGCTCGTAGGCGAAGACTCGCGCCGCGACACCGCTATCCCAGAAGCCCGTTTCGTGCCAGAGACGTAGTGTTTGTCCTCGGTCATAGGGGACGCGGCGGAGGTTTACATCCCATGTCTGCCCGTTCCAGTCGAGCAGGGCGTATTGTGCCCCCGGATTGTCGAACGGCGCGCCAACCGACCCGGCATTGATCACGTGGTAACTGCCGACATGACGATTCATGGCGCGGTGGGTGTGTCCGCTGATTACAACCGGATAGGATGTCCCGGTCAGGATGTCGAGGATTTTCTCGTCGCTATCGTGGGGATTCAGCCCCTCGTAAGTCTTGCGTGGGCTGCCGTGTACGACCAGGATCGGGAGCGCGCCCGGCGCTTCGAGGATGTGTTGAAATGGCAGCGCAGCCATCCAGTCGATCCATTGAGCGCCGAGGCTTTCCCCGACCATCCGCACGGGGTTCCACCAGCCATCGTGCCAGTCGTCGGGCACATCTCCCCGCGCGCACTGCACCTGGAATTCCTCGTGGTTGCCCATTACCACCGGCCAGCCCGTCACGGCGATGGCTTCGAGCACCTCGCGGCTTTGCGGCCCGCGCCCGACCAGATCGCCTGCCACAATCACCTGGTCCGGTGCCGCGCGTCGAATGTCGGCCAGGACGGCTTCCAGCGCGGGGATATTGCCATGAATATCGGAGAGAATAGCTGCTCTGAACATGCCCCGGCTTTCACAGACTGATGACTTTGTCGGCCATCCACATGGCCGAGAGGATGTCGCTCATGCCGCCGATGACACCGACGCGGACCTGCTCCGCCAGCCCGAAGGTATCCAGGCAGGTCTTGCAAATCACGAGTGCGACGCCTCGCGCTTCTAGTGCCCGGAGTTCAGCCAGCACGGGCGACCCTTCGCATACAAGCTTGACCCCGTCAGTGTAAAAGCAGATCGCCCTGGGCAGATCGTCGAACTCGTTGAGCAGGCGCAGGAATGTCCCCGCCAGTTTTTCTCTGAGCGGCTGGTTAGTCGTTTCGCCCATGCCGTAGCTCTTGAAAACAATGACCGTAGCCTTTTGATTGCTCATCAGTATCCTTTCTGTGGGGGATCGACCGTCTCGCCGCGCGCTTCACGCACAATGCGCACGCCCGCGCTGGCTCCGATGCGTGTTGCCCCGGCAGCGATCATCGCCTGTGCATCGGCATACGTGCGGATGCCGCCCGACGCCTTGACGCCCATCTCTGGGCCGACCACGCGGCGCATCAGCGCCACGTCTTGCGTCGTTGCGCCGCCGGAGCTAAAGCCCGTGCTGGTTTTGACGAAATCCGCCCCGGCCTGTTTGCTGATCAGGCAGGCGGCGATTTTTTCTTCATCGGTGAGCAGACACGTTTCCAGGATGACTTTGCACAGCGCACTGCCTGCGTGCGCGGCGTCCACAACGCCGGCGATGTCATCGTAAACGGACCTCCAGGCTTTAGCCTTGAGTGCGCCAACGTTGATCACCATGTCTACCTCCGTCGCGCCGAGGGCAATGCAGCGCGACGACTCGTAGGCTTTGACTTCCGACAGTGTCGCGCCGAGCGGAAAGCCGATGGTCGCGCAGGCAGCCACCTCCGGCGTGTCCTGAAGCAGTTGTGCGACCAAAGCGATGTAGGCCGCATTGACGCACACCGACGCGAAGCGATACTCTTGCGCCTCGGCGCAAAGCCGGGTTATGTGATCGACGGTTGCTTCCGGCTTGAGCAATGTGTGGTCGATCAGGCGGGCAATGGGAACCTCTGGTTGTACAAAGGGGGCGCCTGGCGTTGCCAGCGCCGCCGACAGGTCCAGGGTCGCGCCGATGTCTTCGGCCACGCGGGTAATCAAGAGATCAACGGGAACGCTACTTGCTGACATCATTGCCCTCGTCTTTGGGTAATTACCAGACCCGGCACACAGGCGAGCGGGATTATAGGCCCTGCTGCTGTCCCCGGCAAGGCCGTTCTGGTGTTGTGAAGGCAAGGAATTGGCAGGATAGGCACATCCGTGTTAGTCTTGCTGCGCCAACGCGCCGGGATTACATGCTGGGCGTGGGGCATGAGGGCTGAGGCCCTAAGTCGTGGTTTAACGAGGATTAACCGGGATATGAAGATGCAGAGATTGTTGCGGCAAGGCGCTCTGTTGGTGAACCTGCTGATCGTTGCCATCTGGCTTTTTCCCTGGCTGATGACGCCGGCGGCAGCCGGGGCGCAGGGCGGCAATCTGTTGAACAACGGCGGTTTTGAACAACCGCATGGCCGGGATTACCCGTCGCTGACTGCGCCGCCCGGCTGGAGCATCTGGGCGACAAGCGCCGAGTCGGGCTGGCAGGACCGACGGCCTGAGACGCGGCAGGTCCAGCGCGGCGACGCCGAGATCGCCGCTGCGCTCGGCGTTTATGAGGGCAACGGCGCGTTTGACGCTTACAAAGGCTGGTCAACGTTCAGTGTGTCGCTTTATCAGACCGTCGGCAACATCCAGCCGGGTAGCACGTTGCGCCTCACAGCCTTCGGGCGTATCTGGAGTTGCAACAACAATCAGGTCAACGAGGATGACTGCCTGGGTGGGCGAGTCGAGTCCAATACCAGCGCCAGTTTTCGTGTCGGCATCGATCCCACTGGCGGGAATGATCCGAATTCAGGAAATATCGTCTGGTCGTCGCCGATTGCGCCTTACAGCGGATTCCAGCAGGCGTCGGTTGAGGCAGTGGCGACGGGCAGTTCGGTGACGGTGGTGCTCAACGCGCGTATGGAACTGCCGGCCCGCCATCAGCATACATTCTGGGACGGGGCCTCGCTGACCGTTGTCACTGGCGGAGCCGGCGCGCCTGGCGCTCCTGCGCAGCCGACTGCGACGCCCGTTCCTCAGCTTGCACCGGTTGTCTATCCGCAAGGGCCGCGTGAAGATGGTTCGGTCGTGCATGTCGTGGGCAGCGGCGACACGTTGGCGGCGATTGCCGTCGCATATGGCATCGAACTGTCTGAACTGCTGGAACTGAATAACCTGACCTATGAACAGGCGCGCCTGATCTATCCCGGCCAGGAATTGATCGTCCGGCCTGCGCCGCTGGTGCCCGGAGGGGAGAGTAGCGGGGCAGGTCAGGCCGGAGATGCGGTGTCGGAGGCGGGCGGCAGCGAGGGACAGGCGGCCTCTGGCGGGGAGGCCGTGTCGATGGGGCCGACCGTTCAGCCGGTCCAGGAATTTGCCCCCGCACCGGTTGCCCAGGCTGTTGTCCCGGTCATGAACCTGGATGCCCGATCGGACGGGCGTGTTTGCACACTGCTGTTTGACGACATCAGCCCTAACCGGGTGCGTGAGAGCGGCGAACCGTTGCTGGCGGGTGGGCAGATCGATCTTTCTCAGGCGGGCGCGACTTTGCAAAGCTATACGACCGATGGTCAAAGCGAGCCGCATTGCTTTGAAGGATTGGCGGCGGGCCAGTACATGATCCGCCTCGTCCTCCCGGCAAGCTACGGTGTGACGACGCCGGACAGCTATGTACTGAATGTCAGCGCCGGGCAGACGGTGGAAGCTATCTTTGGCGCGGCAGCGGGATATATGCCTCCTCCGGCCTCTGCGTCGGGCGCGGGCGGCCTGTTTAGCGATG
>Ga0209018_1001368_pt1 | contig 19800 bp, 16 predicted proteins | sample YNPBryBLVA2012_FD_185814 | JGI IMG/M metagenome (GOLD analysis project Ga0209018, IMG submission 185814) | Anoxygenic and chlorotrophic microbial mat microbial communities from Yellowstone National Park, USA - YNP Bryant BLVA 2012 (SPAdes)... ...
CCGACCTCGTCGCGGCGCTCGACGAACTGAGCGGCCACCCCGTGCTGGAAGCAGCGGCGCTGCCGGAGCCGGTCTGGACTACGGAGGAACTGGCCCGCCGGCTTCGCGTCTCGGCCAAGACGATCTGCCGATGGCGCCGGCGCGGCTTGGGCGGACGGAGGTTCCGGTTCGCGGACGGCACTGTCCGGATCGGGTTCGTCGAGCGATGCATCCGGCGGTTCGTCCGGCGAAACCTGACCCTCGTGCGGCGGGGAGCGGCTTTCACGCAGCTCTCGCCGGCCGAGAAGAAGCGGATCGTCGAGCGAGCCCGGGAGATCCTGACGCAGCGGCGGGCGCGGCTGCACGAGGTCTCGCAGCGGATCGCGGCCGAAGTCGGACGGGCCGTGGAAACCGTACGGTACACGCTCCGTCAATATGACAGGGACAATCCCGAACAGGCGCTGTTCGGACGCAGCGAACAACCGATCGTCCGTCCGGAGCACCAGGCACTCTACGAGGCATTCTGCCGCGGCCAGAGCGTGGAGCATCTGGCCCGGCGGTTCGGTCGGCCGGTGGCCGCCGTGGAACAGATCGTGAGGGAGATCCGGGCGCGCAAGCTCCTGGCGCTGCCGCTCCAGTACGTATACAGCCACGAGTTCGACGCCCCGAATGCCGACGAACTGATCCTGACAGACCCGCCGCCGGACGTGCCGCCGGCTTCCCCTCCCGCGCCGCCGCCGGCCGTGCCGAGGGACCTGCCCCCGTACCTTCAGGAGCTGTATCGCGAGACGGTCCTGACGCCGCAACAGGAAAAGGCGCTGTTCCGACGCTACAACTACCTCAAGTTCAAGGCCGCGCGGCGGCGGACCACCATCGATCCGCTCCGGGTTACCGAGGAGGACCTGCGCGCGGTCGAGTCGCTCATCGCCGCCGCCGAACAGGTCAAGGACAGGATCACCCGGGCCAACCTGCGGCTCGTGGTCAGCATCGCCCGGCGGCACGTGGGCCATTCGCCCGACTTCCTCGAAGTCGTCAGCGACGGCAACCTCTCGCTGATGCGCGCGATCGAGAAGTTCGACTACAGCCGCGGGTACAAGTTCAGCACGTACGCCTCGTGGGCCATCATGCGAAACTATGCCCGCACCATCCCCGAGGCGCGTTGTTGCGGGTCCCGACTGCTCAGCGGCGCCGACGAACTCCTCGAGGCCGTCCCCGATCGGCGCGAGCCGCAGCCGGCCGCCACGGATGCGGAGGGCGTCCGGCGCGCCATCGAGGCGGGGCTCTCGCAGCTCGACGAGCGCGAGCGGATCGTCGTCATGCGGCATTTCGGCCTGGGCCGAGAAGGACGCAGCGAGACGCTCGACCAGATCGGCCGGGGTTTCGGCGTAACGAAGGAGCGGGTGCGACAGATCGAGCGCCGCGCCCTCCAGCGACTGCGGCAGATCTTTGCCGAGCAGAACCTGGCGTCCGTGCTGGATTCCGGATGAGCAGCCTGCCCCGGCAGCAGTCGAGGATGCGCCCGGGCCGCCCCCGCAGAGCGGGCCGTTTCTGTCTAATCGCGTCCGGCCGGCGGCCGCTCCCGGCAACCCCTTCGAAGTGCGATTGACCCGCCCGCCCATGCCGGTTACGTTGCACCGCCCGATCGGGCAGATGAAGGACGGCATGGCCATGAGCCTGTACTCGGGGCTGTTTCCAGAGGCGACCCACAAAGGCGTGCGGGTCGTCGTCACCGGGCAGGTGGGCGTGGAGAAAAAGCCCTTCCTGGAACGTGTGGCGGCCATCGCCCGGGCCCGCGGCCGAAGCGTGACGGTCGTCCACGTGGGCGACATGATGTACGCCGAGGCGCCGGACGTGGTCCCCGGACGCATCCTGGACCTGCCGCGGCCTCGCCTGGACGCCCTGCGGCGGAGCGTCTTCAAGGACATCCTAAGGATCGCCGAGCAGAGCGAAAACCTGCTCGTCAACACCCACGCCACCTTCCGGTGGAAACACGGCCTGTTTCCCGCGTTCGACCATGACCAGATGGTCCAGTTGAATGCTGACTTCTACGCCACGCTGGTGGACAACGTGGACGCCGTCCACGAGCGACTCGAACGCGACCACGACGTGGCCCACACGCTCAAGGACATCCTCGTCTGGCGCGAGGAGGAGATGGTCGTCACGGAGGTCCTGGCCAACATCCTCCGCCGGTATGGGAGGTTCTTCGTGCTGAGCCGCGGATCCCGCGGCGAGACGGCCGAATCGCTCTACCGGCTCATGTTCGAACCGTGGCGGCGCAAGGTGTACCCGTCTTTCCCCATGACTCACGTCATGGACATGCCCGAAGTCCTGGCCGAAATCGACGCGTTTCGCGATGCCCTCGCCGAGCATTTCATCACGTTCGACCCCGGAGACGTCGATGAGAAACGACTGCTCGCCGAGGCCGCGGCTGCCGCCGCCAGAGGGCATGACCACTTCCGCAGGATCATCCACGGCCGCGAGGTCCTGTTCCGGGTGGCCGACGTCATGGCCGTCGCCGGCGACATCGACGGGCAGATCTACGCGCGGGACTTCAAGCTCATCGACCAGTCGGACATGATCGTCAGCTACATCCCCGAGCTCCCGGACGGCAAGCCGGGACTCTCCAGCGGCGTCGAGCGCGAGCTCCAGCATTCCTTCGAGGCCACCAAGGAAGTCTACGTCATCTGGAAGCCGCGGCTCGAACCGTCCCCCTTCGTCACCGAGACCGCGACCGCCGTATTCCACTCGACCGAGGAGGCGCTGAAGTACTTCCAGCGGAAGGGATACATCGGCGACTTCCAGCTCCCGCTCACCCCGCTCCGGCCGGCTCGGGCCCGGGAGCATTCGGACTGAACCCGGCGTGTCGGCCGGCGCGAGGTGCCTGTGACTCCATCCCAACTGGCCAGATGCATCGATCACACGCTGCTCAAGCCCGAAGCCACCGCCATCCAGATCGATCGCCTGTGCGACGAAGCCGCCGCGTACGGCTTCGCAGCCGTTTGCATAAACCCGATCTTTGTCGCGCGGGCCGCCCGCCGTCTGCGGAACTGCCCGACCCGCATCGCCACTGTGGCCGGATTCCCGCTGGGAGCCAACCTCACGCGGGTAAAGACCGAGGAGGCGCGCCGGGCCATCGAGGACGGCGCGATGGAGATCGACATGGTCCTGCGGATCGGCGATCTGGTGGCCGGCGAGCTCGCGGCCGTCACGGACGATATCGCGACCGTGGCCGAAGCGGTCCACTCGGCCTCGCCCGGACACCTCCTGAAAGTCATCATTGAAACGGCCGTGCTGAGCGACGACCACATCATCGCCGCCTGCGGATGCTGCACCGCGGCACGCGCCGACTTCGTCAAGACCAGCACCGGCTTTCACCCCGCCGGCGGGGCCACGGTGCACGCCGTGGAACTGCTCCGTCGCCACGCCGGCACCATGCAGATCAAGGCGGCCGGGGGCATCCGGGATCTGGCCACGGCGCAGGCCATGCTGGCCGCGGGGGCTTCCCGTCTGGGCATGTCGGCCAGCGTGGCGGTCCTGCGGGAGCTGCAAGGCCGCGCCGAGGAGACTCCCCATCCCAGCTGACGCGCCTCTCGATGCGCAGGGACACCGGCCCCGGCGGTCGGGCCGCACTTTCCGGGTCCCGGCCCGCAATCCTCTCAGTCGCTTCAGGAACGCCCCAGCACCGCCCTCGGCAGCCCGTCACGGGGCTTTCCCCGAAAGTGGCTGCTCCTCGGGGCGCGGGACTTCGTGGTCGCGGAACTGGTGCGCGATCTCGACGGCAAGCCTCTGAGCCATCGTCCGGAGAAGCTCCTCGGATGACTTGGCCGCCCGCACCTCGTGCGGATTCACCTCGATGCCCACCAGCTCCCCTTCCGACGAAACGGGCCACAAACGAACCTCATCCCGCCTCTCGGCCTCCGCGTTGATCACCTTCAGCACGACCGTAAACCGGGCCGGTCGGAGCGTCTGATCCAGCGTGTCGGCCATCGAGAATTCCTTCGGGAAGATCCACAGGACCTGCTGGGCCCCGGCCGCCCTCCCCAGCTCGCGTATGCCCTTCTTCTCGAAATCCGGATTCTGCTGCCGAAGTTCGTTGACCCGCGCCGGCGGAATGACCTTCTCGTTGATGCCCGCGGCCTTGAACTCATCCATCAGCGACCGCACGACCAGCTCGCGGGTCTGGGGAGGAAGGTCCAATGCCGGCGAATCGTCCATGAGGATCAGCAACGGCCCCTTCGTCAGCTTGAACTTGGCCGCGATCACCTCGTGCTTCTGCGGCCCGAAGAAGTACCAGAACGCGCCGACCTGCGGTCCGCACCCGGCGGCCGCAACGAGCAACGTCGCGCACAGACACCGGCCACAGTGTCCTGCGAGGCGCCCCCGCCGGCCCTTCTTCCGCCGCTCCGCCGCGGCGCCGCGCCGCCTCCCGGAGCGGGCCGGCACCGTCCCCGGATTCAGGAAAACCTCTCGCATGAGGACCCGATCAGACTTCCTTCTTATAACTGTAGAACTTCCGGCCGACCCCATCGGCGAGGGCCTCATATGTCTTCTGCCGCACCACCTGCGCGGCACCGGGCTCGAAGCCGACCGGTCGGTCCTCGGGGTAGGTCACGTACACGTCCGTCAGGGCATAACGCTGCTCGGTCCCGCTCTTGTCCTTCAGGTCGTACACGGCCACCGCGGCTCGCACGCGCCCGCGGTAGAACTGGGCCATCTCCCGATCCCGCATGGAAAACTCGAGCAGCGTGATGTGGATCACCACGTCCACATCAAAATGCCGCCCTGCCGCCACGGGATCCTGGGTAAAACCCGCCTGACGCTCAAGGTAATCCTCCACCTGCCGGGGCGAAATGAATTCCACCCTCTGCAGGTGCGTCTTGAGATGGTCGGCCACGTACGCGGCGACCTCGAGCCGCACGTGCGGGTAGTCGAAGAGGACCTCCGGCTCGGCCCAGACCAGGATCGCCGCCTTCCGGCCCTCCAGCTTGTCGAACTCCGCCGGAACGGTCTGCACCGGCGGCTGCGCGACCAGAGCCAGGGGCGTCATCAGGTTGCATCCGCTCCCACAGAGGGTCGCCAGCAACCCGAGACACAACACCGCACGACCCGGACCCGGCACGATTCGCTTGAAGGCTCGCATCATCGGGCTCCGGAAACTCAGCGAACCGGCAGGGACCCGCCGATCATCCCCACGATAACCTTCCATATCCAGCCGACCACCCACAGTACCACAAACCCCCACACCACGCGAGTCGGCGATACGCGGTACCAGTTGACCCGCACCGAGTACCCGGAAATCAGCGTACCCGACGCCAGGATGCCGGCTACGGCCGTCCCCAGCGCCAGCACGAAGCCCGCCGGGTGGTCAACCAGCGAGGCAAGCCACCGCCCGCGCGCAAACTCGGCCACGCTGGTCGTCACACCGCACGTCGGGCACGGGTATCCCGTCTGGATCAGAAAGCTGCACGGAGGCATACCGAGCTGCGTGTGGGTCCCGTATCCCGTCGCGCTGGGCTGCAATCGGGCGGCCAGACCCAGAATGGCCCCGCAGCCTACCGCCACGCCCGCCGCCCACAGCCGCCCGACCACCGGCCGTTGCAGGCGACGGACGGCCAGCAACGGGCCGAGCGGGTGGCGGGCTTCCCGAGCCGCCTCTTCCACGGGGCCATCGGCCTGGGCCCGGCTCCGAGTAGCACCCGCGCCGCCGAACTCCGCCCAGCCTGCCGAGCCACTCGTCTTAGGGTCCAATCTCGCCCCCGAAGCGTTCCACTCAGCTATGCTCATCCAGCCCCAGATCCACGGCGGGGGCCGAATGCGTTATCGCGCCCACCGACAGACGATCAATGCCCGTGCGGGCCATCGCACCCGCGCTTGCCAGGCTTATGCCGCCCGAAGCCTCCAACTCCACGCGGCCGCGGAGCCTTGCCGCATCCCGGATCGCCGCCGCCTCACGCAGGTCTTCCAGCCCGAAGTTGTCCAGCAGAAACAGGTCGATGCCCTCCACTTCGATGAGCTGCCGAAGCTGGTCAAGGCTGTCCACCTCGACCTCAACGAACGCCGGCGGCGGGTCCGCCTCCCGGGCGCGACGCACCATCTGGGCCACCGCCCGCGCCAGCTTCCCCGCCGGGATGCCGGCGAGGTGGTTGTCCTTGAACAGCACCGCATCGTGCAGCCCGAAGCGATGATTGAAGCCCCCGCCGCACCGGACGGCGTACTTGTCCAGCTCGCGCCACCCTGGGATCGTCTTGCGGGTGTCATAGATGCGGACATCCGTCCCCTCGACCGCCCGAACGAAAGCAGCGGTCAGTGTAGCCACCCCGCACAGCCGCTGAAGGAAGTTCAGGAGCGTTCGCTCCAGCGCGAGGATCGTCCCCACCCGGCCCTCCACAATAGCCAGGCATTCGCCCCGGGCGAATCGCCGTCCGTCGCCCGTGACCAGCTCGATTGCGAGCTGCCCCGAAAACCGCTCCACGACCGCCCCCAGGACGGCCGCTCCCGCAAACAACCCCTCCTGCCGCGCCACCAACGCAAACCGCCTGACCCCATCTCCGCTCCCGGCACCGGCAGCCGCCCGGCTGCTCAGGTCACGGTCGAATCCGTCCTCGGCCAGCGCAATATCGAGGCGAGATCGGACGATGGCGGGGTCGGGTGGCCGTATCGAGGCTTCCATAACTTTCCACGTGCCCGAGCGGTCGTTCCTCTTGGAGGACCCATCCCCGGCGGGTCTCCAGCGCACTTGCTCAGGTCCAGGCACACCGCACACCTGCGGCCCTTGCATGCCCCCGACGGCATTATATAATGGATCAGGGTCTGGGTGCACGTCGGGGTGGACCCGTCGCCTGTCAGGGCCGAAGGAAAGGTGCAAGATGTTCGCTGCCCACCGTCGCGCGAGACACCGAGGCGGCTTTACGCTGATCGAACTCCTGGTTGTGGTCGCGATCATCGCGTTGCTGGTTTCGATCCTCCTCCCGTCGCTTTCGAGGGCGCGGGAGCAGGCCAGGAGCGTGCTTTGCCAGACCCGCGTACGGCAGCTCATGACCGGCACGCTTCAGTACGTCGGCGAGTACAAGGTCCTGCCCGGAACCGTCTCGGTCTTCTATGAAACCCCGAACCGGAACGTCGGATGGTGGCGCGACTTCACGGACCCCCTGTGGACGTGGCTCGGCGTGACCAGCAACTACCGTGCGGAAGTCCAGAATGCCAAGAACCGCACCGTTCCCTACAAGGGGGCGCTCTTCAAGTACGTCTGCGACCCGCAGATCTACCTCTGCCCGTCGGACTACAAGGGCGAGCCGAACAATACCCCCATCGGGGGCGGAAACAAGTGGTACAAGTTCAGCTACTCGATGAATGCCTACGCCGGGTGGCTCGTACCGGAAAAGATCCGCCTCGCCAAGCGCAACCCGGACGGCAATACGGATTGGGACCAGTTCCGCCCGCCTGTAAGTCCGCCGCGCTACCCGATCTTCGTCGAAGAGCACCCCATGACGAACATGAAGGACTATCCCGACGGCAACATGAACTTCAGCGACAAGCTGTGCACCCGGCATAGCGTCGCCAAAAAGCAGCAGAAGGGGCGCTCGAATGTCGGCATGCTCGACGGCCACGTCGAATCGCTTCTCGTCTCCTGGGACGACGACAGCATGAGCTGGTACAAGAGGTGGAAGATAAACACCTGGAACTATCCCGACAGCAACAAGTCCCCGATGGACGTAATCCTCCCGCCAAGGCCCTGAGTGGCGATTCCCCCAACAACAGGATTCCCCGGACGCCGGTACCGCTGGGGGCCATGATCCCGTCGCCGAAATGACGATGCCCTCCGGCGTCTCTTGGCAAGGGATGGCTCGGCGTGTAAAAGGGGCGCGCCGGTGATCCGGCACAGCTCAAGGCTGGCCTGGCCGACGGCGGCCGGGCCCACAACGCAGGCCTCAGCCATCAAAGAAGGAGTCGCAAATGCTCCGTCGCACGATCGCCACCGCCGTTCTTGCTCTGATCCTCGTCCCGGCAACCGGCTGCGGCCCGGGCTGGAAACCGCTGTTCAATGGCAGGGATCTGACCGGCTGGCAGGAAACTGGGCAGGCGCGATGGAGCGTCGAGGACGGCGCCATCGTGGGCATGCAGGGGCCGCAGGGCCAGAACGGAGATCTTGTTACCGTGGACGAGTACTCCGACTTCGACCTGGCGGTAACGTACAAGGTCGCGTGGCCGGCCAACTCAGGCATCTGGTTCCGGTTCAACAACGACAAGGGTTACCAGTTCGATATTCTCAAGTGGCCCGATCCGGTCGCCTTCAGCGGCACGCTCTACTGTCCCGGGAAGATGTTCATCACCAAGAACCTGGATGAGTCGCTCGAAAACCGCGACGGCTGGAACAAAGCGCGGATCCGCGCCGAGGGCGATCACATCCGGATGTGGCTCAACGGTCGGCTGGTCAGCGACGTGCGCGACGATACCTTCTCGAAGGGCCGGATCGGGTTCCAGGTCCACGCAGGCGACGCGTTCAAGGGAATGAAGATCATCATTCGCGAGGCGAAGATCCGTATCCTGACGGACTGATGCAACGCTTCCGCCGGCCCCGGCCCCAGGTGCGGTACGACGCTGCCCCGCCGCCGGATGCACACAATCCCCGCCCCGGCCCGTGCGCCACCGCGGCTCGGCAGCCGTTCCTCACATCGGGTCCAGGATGTCGTACTCCCCCGGCCGCCGCAGCCGGAAGGAGCGCCGGACCCGCCAGGCCGAACCGATCAGCGTCAGCCCCGCCAGGATGATCAGCGTGGAAATCAGCGCCACGAGGATCTCCGGAAAGGCCGCGATCAGAATACCCGAGACCACCAGCAGTACGCCGCACAGGAGTTCGAACCGCCAGAGGAACTCGCCCGGCCCGAAGAAGATCTGACGAAAGAACACGCGCCCACCCGCCTTTCGCGCCGACAAACGCCTGGATATGCTTGACGGACGCGCCAGAACCGTCAAGTTCAGCGGCCGGCCTGACGACGCGCATCGGACCCACCCACCCTCCGGTCCGTAGTCTCTGCGTCAAACGCCGAACGCGACGCCTGGAGCGTCCCCTGATCGGGCAACTTTTCCCCGGCAGCGATCGCCGGCTGCCTCCGCCGCATTGCAGCACCGCCCGCGCAGACCTAAGATCTCCGTGCCGACCCGATCACATAGGAGACCGTCCGCACCCTCGACGGCGCGAGCCTCGGGGGGCAGCGAGGGTTGCGAACACACGAGGCCTTCGACTCTTTCCAGCGGAGCTCTTCCCATCATGAGCCACGCACCGGTTACGGTCCCGAGGGAAGGCGAACGGATCACGCTCGGCGCCGGGGGGCGGCTCGTTGTCCCGGATCGCCCGATCATCCCGTACATCGAAGGCGACGGCACCGGCCCCGATATCTGGCGGGCCGCCCAACGCGTCTTCGATGCCGCCGTCGCGAAGGCCTACGGTGGCCGGCGCAAGATCGTCTGGCTCGAGCTCCTGGCCGGGGAGAAGGCACACGCGCAACTGGGCACCTGGCTTCCGGACGAAACGATTGAGGCCTTCCGCCACTACATCGTGGGGATCAAAGGCCCGCTGACCACGCCGGTAGGCGGCGGTATCCGGTCGCTGAACGTGGCCCTCCGACAATTGCTCGATCTATACGTCTGCCTCCGACCCGTGCGCTACTTCAAAGGCGTGCCCTCGCCCGTCAAGCGGCCCGAGCGCGTCGACATGGTCATCTTCCGGGAGAACACGGAAGACATCTACGCCGGCATCGAGTACCCCCCCGGCTCCCCGGAGGCCGCCAGAGTCCTCGACTTTCTCGCACGCGAGTTCCCCGGGGACTTCGAAAAAATCCGGTTCGGAACCCCCGAGCGGGTCGCTGAGTTCCGCCGGATGCTCCGCGGGCACGACATGCCGCCGCCCCGGGTCGAGGTCGGCATCGGCCTCAAGCCGATCAGCAAGACCGGCTCCCGGCGACTCGTCGCGGCCGCCATCGAATACGCCATTCGCCACAGCCGCCGCAGCGTGACCCTCGTCCACAAAGGCAACATCATGAAGTACACGGAGGGTGCCTTCCGCGACTGGGGCTTCGGCATCGCCAGGGAGTGCTTCGGCGGCGTCGAGATCGACGGCGGGCCGTGGGTGAGGATTCCGGCCGCCGGCTCGTCATCCGGCGATGCCGCGCAGGGCCGGCCCGCGCCGAAAACGGACATCGTCGTCAAGGACGCCATCGCCGACATCGCCCTTCAGCAGGTTCTCACCCGGCCGGAGGACTTCGATGTCATCGCCACCCCGAACCTCAACGGAGACTACCTTTCGGACGCCCTGGCGGCCCAGGTCGGAGGCATCGGCATCGCCCCCGGCGGGAACATCAACTACATCACCGGTCACGCGATCTTCGAAGCCACTCACGGAACCGCGCCCAAGTACGCCGGCCAGGACCGTGTGAATCCCGGCAGCGTCATCCTTTCGGGCGAGATGATGCTGCGCCACCTGGGCTGGGACGAGGCCGCCGACCTGATCATCCGCGGCATGGAAGGCGCGATCGCCGCACGGACGGTAACATACGATTTCCACCGGCTCATGGAAGCCGACGGACAGAAGGCCACGCTGCTGAGGTGCAGCGAGTTCGGCGAGGCCGTCATCAGTCACATGGAATGAACGCGCCCCGCCATGCGCCGGACATGTACCCAGCTGCCGAGCGGGCCGCGCCCCGCAGCACGCCGATGCACCCGGTCAGGAAACGCATGCCGGCCTGCGGCCGCGCTGCCGGCCGGGGCCCCGGCCCGCCGGACTTCGTCACCCGCTCTTGGAAGGATGCCATGCGACGAGCCGCACATATCGCCTTGGCCGCCATGTGGTGGATGAACGCCCGCCTCGCCTTCGGTGCCGGCACGCCTGCCAGCCGTCCCGCCGGCCGCCAGAGCCCTCCGCAGGTCATCCTGGCCTGGGATGGAACCGGCCGCTTCGGACCGCAGACCCCCGGAACCCGTACGTCCGGCTGGCAGGAAGCCATCGACTACTGCGTGGAACACGCGCTCGACCTCTACGTGAAGGGCGGATGGGGCGGCCGCAAGGCCGTCTACCACGTGCAGGACACCATCCGCATCCCGCCCACTCAGGACTTTCGCATCGACGGCGGCATCTACGTCCTCAACTGGACCGGGCCACCCGACCGCCCCGACAAGGACCTGATGGTGATCGACTCGACGATGAACGGCGAGTACCACTTCGGAATCCTCGTCTATGGCGGGGCCGGAGCGGCCCTTCGCATCCGGCCGGAACGACCGGTGCCGATCGACGGTTTCCCCGTATTCATCGAAACGCTCATCGAGTCGCAGGGCCTTGCCGACCCGAACCCCTTCACCCCCGGAGAGCGCAAGGCTGGCACCGGCCTCGTGCTCGAGGCGACGGCCGCCCCGATCACGTGCAGCCGCTTCGCGTTCATCGGCGGCATCCTGAACTTCCGAACGTGTGTCGAGGCATCCGGCCGCTTCACGCAGAACCGCTTCGAGTGTCTGAATCTGCACACCAACGCCCACAACAGCGCCATGCTGCGGCTCGGACCGGAGTGCTCTCAGAACACGCTGCGCCTGGCGATCGGGGTGGATATGGGCGCCACGGGCGTCACGGGGCTTTCCATCGCCGGTCGCAACAACGCCATTGAAGTCATGACGCGCGGCGGCTTTTCCGCGGGCCGTGATCTGGTCCTCGAACGGCCCGCGCGTGGAAACCGCATCGACCTCCTGCACTTCGCCGACCGTTTCGAACCGCTCGAGTTCGTCACGGATGAGGCCGACGTCCCCACCAACCAGCTCACGTGGGTCGGCGGCCAGATCGCCCCGCGCACGGTGCATGTGCCGGCCGGGCGCCACGTGCATACCCAGCGCCTGTATCCTGCCGCGGCCCGCGTCGCGCAGGGGCTCGTAACGCGCCTCGCGCTTGTCCGCGACGGTCAGGAGATCGAGTACCCGCCGACGTCGCCAATGGACATCCTTCTCGGAGTGGCCGACCAGCTCGTCGTCGAGTCTCCCTCCGGCGCGGACATCCGGTTCGTGCCGTTCAAGGCCCGCTGAGCCGGCCCGGCCCTCCGGGAGGCTCACACTTCCGGCAACTCGTATCCTTTCCGGTACTCGCGGCTCAGCAAGCGGTTGGCCGCCTCGTCGGGCGTCCTGAGTTCGCGATCGCAGAAGCACATGGCCTTCTGAGCGTCCCAGAAGATCTTGTGTCCGCAACGCAAAGACACGTTGGCCAGGTGGCACGCCGTGACCGTGTTGTAGTGCCGCTCGATGGAGGCGATCGGTGTGCCGCGCGTCCGGACGGACGCCAGGAAATCCCGAACGTGCGCCAGATGGGCTTCGCCGTCAGCCCCGGGGAACTCCTTGCGGAACCCCTCGATCCGGAAGGGCGAGTTGGGCTGCTTCCAGTCCTCGCGATCCGCCTCGATCTTCCACTCGCTGCGGGTCAGCCGGAGCATGCCGTTCGTGCCGTGGAACTCCATCCCGTATCCGCCCGCGTCCCACGGCTTACCGCTGGCCTTGCGCATCGTGTACGTGTGAACGTAGCCCTCCGGCGCCAGTTTGCACGGCCCGAACTCGTACACCGTCTGCATCGTGTCGGGCGTATCCCGGTCGTCCCGGAGCGCCCACTTGCCCCCGATCGTCGATACCGAAATCGGCGCGGGCGTATCCATCGTCCACATGATGATGTCCTGGAGATGCACGTTCCAGTCTCCCACCATCCCGGACGCATAGTCGAAGAACCACCGCCACGTCCCATGGAACCGGTGCGGGCTGAACTCCCGCTTGGGCGCCGGACCCAGCCACATGTCATAGTCCACTCCCTCCGGAAGGCTCGCACCGGCCGGCACCGAGCCCATCCCGTTCGGGAACTCGTTGCCGTAGGTGAAGGTGTTCGTCATCGTGATCAGGCCGAGCTTGCCTTCCTGAATGAACCGCCGCGCCTCCTGAATGTGCGGAATGCTCCGCTGGTGAGTCCCCACCTGGACCACCCGCTTGTACTTCTTCGCGGCCTCCACCATGAGCCGCCCCTCGCGGATGTTGTGGCAGCACGGCTTCTCGCAGTACACATCCTTTCCGGCAGCGCAGGCGGCCATCATCGGGGCTGCGTGCCAGTGGTCCGGAGTGGCGATGATCACAATGTCCACGTCTTTCCGATCGAGAACTCGGCGGTAGTCCTTTTCTTTGTGCGGAGCCTTGCCCCGCTTCTTCTCCACGTCCTGCGCAGCGCCGTCCGCGTGGCTCGGATCCACGTCGCACACGGCCACCACCTCGCACTGACCCGTATCCATGAAGTTCCCGAGCTTGTACCGCCCCATCCCGCCGCACCCGATCAACGCGACGCCGAACGTCTCGTTCGCCTCCGCCGCCCGGGCACTCCGCAGCAGCGGCCCGGCACTCAGACCCGCCGCGATGCCGGCCGCCGCCCGTCCCGACGTACCCAGAAACGATCGACGCGTTACCCGTTGGCTCATGATGATCTCCTTCACTGGCCTGCTCTGGCTGCCGGACACCCCGGCGAGGCCGCCATTATCGTCGTCGCACCAAGCCCTCTCAAGCCTTCGGGCCCCAGGCTGCCCAGCCAGGCACACCTTGCACACCCGGCTCCCCGTAGGCAAACTGATATGAGTGCTCTTCGCAGGTACCGCCGCGGAGCCGTACCGACTCCGCGGGCGGACCCACCCGCGGGAAACCGGGTATGAAGATCGGACTGGGTTATCTCCTGCTGCTCGTCTGGTGCTACACCCGCGCCGAAATCCAGCATCGTCGCGCCGCCCACGCCGCCACCGGCCAGGCCACCGCGGTCGACCCGGCCGGTCGGCTCCGCATTGCCTCGGCGGCCCTCCTCGTGCTGGCCGCCGCCCTGGTCATCTGGGGCTCGGGATACTGGTTCCTTTTCTGGCTCCCGGCGGGTCTTCTGCTGACCCAGTTCATCCAGACCGTCTGTCCGATTCGCCGCGAGTGGCGATAGCGCTTCCGGCCCTCGGCGACGGGTCTTCCCATCGCGGCCATCGATCGCCCCGCTGCGTCTCCGCAGGGTCAGCTCCGGCCCTAATCCGCACCTGCACGCAGCCCCCGGCATCAACGCAACCCCGCCGCAGAGCCTCGCGGGGCAGCAGCGATCATGCCACCACGGCCGGCGACCCTCATCGCCGCAACCGCCGTTCACGCTGAAAAAAAGCCGCGCGGCCCCGCTCCGGAACCGCGCGGCTGATCGCCTCTGCTCGCTGTGACCCGCCTCATTTACTCGCAGGCCGCCGGCTGGCTCGGCCCGTTGAAACACGCCTGGAACCTGGCGAAGTCGTTCACGTCGACGTCGTTATCCGCGTCGTCGTCCAGACAGGCGCACCGGGCCGGATCCGCTCCCGCCGGATATGGGTTGCCCGCGCCGTTGAAGCAGGTCTGGAACGTGGCGAAGTCGTTCACGTCCACATCGCCGTCCTTGTCGGCGTCCTGCCGCGGCGTTCCACAGGCGGACGGCGAAATCGTAATGAACAGGGTATCCGTCGCCTCGACCTCGAGGTCGTCTTTGGCGAGGAACGTCAGCGAGTACGTCCCGGCCGACCCCGGGGCCGGTGTGCCGCTGATCGTGATGACCGCCGGCAGGCCCCGTACCTGCGTCGCCGAAAGCGTCAGCCCGGTCGGCGCCAGGCTCTCCGGATCGATCACGGTCAGAATGACGCTCTCCGGCACGTCGTCGTCCACGCCCATCTGGTCCACCGGGGTCATCGGAACACCCTCGGTGGCGTTGACCGGCGTGAGAATCAGATACGGCGGCGTGTTCGGAACCTCGGCGATGGAAACATCGTCGTAGAAGGCGCTCCGGCCGTCGCCGGCTCCTGTATTGCCCTTCAGGTATCGCGAGTTGAGCATGTTGCCCAGATACACCGAGTCGAACTTGATGTCCGGCGCGTCGCTCGTTCCGAAGTACACCGGCTGATCCGCGTCGTTGCCGTAGTTGTCGTCCACGTACCAGTAAATCCGGCCGTTTCCGGTCACGTCCGGAAAACGCCACATCTTGATGCTCATCTTGTGCCAGCCGGTGGACCGCCTCGTCCCCGTGCCCCCCTCGTTCAGGTTGAAGATGAACGGCATGCCGCTCTTGCGGGCTCCTGCCGACGTGTACTCGTCCCATACGCCCTGATAAACCGTCGGGTCGAAGGTGTACGGCGAACTGGCGCTGGCGAACGCCCCGATCGAGAAGAACCACAACGGGCTGGCGCCGTAGTAGCTGTCCGGGAACGACGCGGCGTTATGCTGGAGAATGCCGCCGTAGTGCAGCTCCGCCGGATCCCCCGCCGTGTGGTACATCCAGAACGAAAAGACCATCGACGAGTTCTGCGGCGGCATCGTCGGCCGGATGTCGGCCCAGACCTGCCCGTTCCCGTCCGTCTCCTTGAGGGCTTGGCTTCCGTCATGCACCTGTTCAGCGGAGAGCGCCGGGTTCCCTCCCGCAACATGCCAGCACGGATCCAGCGCTGTTCCCTCAAAGCTCGGGTCGTACGTACAGGCTCAGGTCCGCTGCGGGCCCCAGCACACAGGCCCGAACCGCCGGCTCCGGGCTCGGCCCGCCCGGCCCGGTCTGCACCGCCGTGTAGTAGTCGCCCGCCACGTGCCCCGAGACCGCGAACGTAACCGACTTGGGAACCGGGAACGACAGACTCTGGCTCGAAACAAGCTCCCCGTTCCGGTACAGATCCACCGACGTGCTGTCCCACCGCAGGCCGGTCACGACCACCTCGGTCGCCTCCTCGTAAACCGGCCGCTGCACCGTCGGAGCCGGCGGGGCCGGGATCGGCGGGGCCGGAAATCCCGTGACGATCCACCCTTCCGGCTGGCCGTTATGCACCCCGTCGCCAACGATTACGCTCCCATCCTGCGAAATGCCCGTCACTCGGGCAAACGTCCAGCCGGTCGTGTCGATGCCCAGCTCGGTCAGCTTGTCCTTCAGCAGCCAAGACGTGATCGTCCCGGTGGCCGCATCCCGGACCGCAATGAACGCCTGGCTCGGTACCACCACTTCGCCCGGGGCCAGCTTATCGCCCGGAGCGGCCACCGGTGTGTCAAGAATCCGGTTGGGCCCCCACCTCACACACACCGTGCTGCCGCTCAGATTCGTGTCCTTGAACCCGACCGGCAGTACCTGCACGTCATCCCCGACCGCCGCGGAGTCCACGTCCTTGTCGCTGGCGATCACGATCGTCTTCTCGTACGCCTCGCAGTACCCGCCAATCACCGTCCCGTAGGCGTTGGTGGCCAATGCCTCGCTGAACCAGCCCCCATCCGGAACGTCTGGCGGCAGCGGCGGGAACGTCACCGCCTTCGGGGTGGCGGTCGGCGAGAGCCATAGGCACGCCTGACCCCAGCCGTCCCAGTGCAGGCTTCCGTTGTCATACCAGCTATGCCCTACGAACAGGTCGCCTCCCACCGAGATGCCCATGGCCGTTGCCGCGTAGGCCGTGCTCGGCCCGCCTACCAGGGCCCGGGGGGCATAGCAATCGTCGATCGCCGCCTCATACAGGAACGGGTGGAACGCCCCTCGCGTGCAGAAACTGGCCATCGCCCCGCCGTAATACTGTCGCCGCCCGACGATGTTTCCGTTGCGCGAAACCGCATACGAGTACGTCTCGTCGTGCGAGTTCGACGGAAGCAGCGACATCGGAATGTCGTCCGTGATGTCGGTGCTCTGATACCACCGACACTGGTGGTCGCACGTGAACGACACGTCGCCCACCGTGTAGTCCTGCGTGCTGTTGCCCACCACAAAAACTTCCATCCCGTCCCAGCTCGCCGCAATCCCGCGGGCCGTCCACTCCCGCTCCCCGTTGTACAGCGGAAGCTTCGTGAGTACCCCCGCCCCGGCCGGCACGCCGTTCCACCGGTAAGCGCTTCGCGCCCCGGCCGTCACGGCATTCACGCTGACCACCACCCCGTTCACGTCGATCGCAACCCCCGTGGCCTCGCTGGCATCCGCCCCGGCCGGTATGCCAAGCCCGTGCATGGCCGCCCCGGAAAGGTCATAGATAAACGCCTCATCCGCGGTGCCATTGTTCGACGTACCGCACGCAACCGTCCCATCCGGCGAAATGCCTGAGACTGAGCTACTCGCCCCTCCGAGGGTGCCCACGCCCGTAAGCGCCGCCGCCCAAGCCGCGGCCGGCACCCCCGCCACCAGGACCAGGAAACACACCGGGCCCGTTCGCGAGAAAAGCCGCTCCATACCAACCTCCTGCCCTTGCGACGAGATGAGCCGCCCCGCAAGTCAGGCTTCCGTTGACCACAATCACGAAAACAGGTTGACAAAACCCACCGGCCTTTTAGAATGATGGGTGCCGGCGCCACACTGCGTGCTCTGTGACGGGCGTCCACAGAAACGTGCATCTCCCAGCTGCGCCGCCGCAGGAGGCCTTGTATGGCTATCCGACGAGTCCGATTGGGCTTCTCATTGATCGAGTTGCTCGTCGTCGTAGCGATCATCGCGCTCATGGTCTCTATACTCCTCCCCTCGCTGACCCGAGCGCGCCAGCAGGCCCAGCGGGTCGCCTGCGGCAGCAACCAGAAGCAGGTGATCGCCGGCATCTACATGTACGCCCAGGATCAGGGCGGCTACGTGCCCTACGGGATGCCGCGGTTCAACCTCTCCCTGACCTGGTGCGTGTATCAGGAGTGGGGCGGCAATCTCCCCAAGAGCGACGGGTACCCCGCCAAGGGGTTCGTTCACCACGGGTTGCTCTTCGGCACCAAACAGATCCGTGACCCCCAGACCTTCTTCTGCCCGGCCTACTTCGAGTTCCCACACGTCTATCCCAAAGGCTGGAACGAGTTTACCGGCTTCAACGGCAAGGAGCGGCGGGCCACCTCGTTCATCTACGCGCTCAGCGGTCAGATCGACAAGTACCCCAAAGGCCAGCGAACCTTCGTCCGCCTCGACAGGTTCAAACCCCGCGAAGCCCTCTTCGCCGACGTCTTCATGGGAAACCCCAGCCGTCGTCAGAAGGTCCGCGTCTGGCCGCACCGGGGCGGAATCAATGCCGCCAAGGCCGACGGCAGCATGATCCTCGCACGTGTGGATCCCAGGCTGGCCAACACGGGCCGAGCTGTACTTTGCCAATGATATCGATGATGCCGACTATTTCGCGTACTGCTTCTTCCGCCTGCTCAGCGGGGAACGGGAGTGGATGGATGCTTACCCGAACCTGCCGCCGAATCGGTAGCGGGTTTGCACACCCAGAGGAGAATGACGTCATGATCCGGGGGTTGGTTCGTCGGGCGTTCACGCTCATCGAACTGCTGGTCGTTGTGGCGATCATCGCGCTGCTGGTCGCGCTCCTGCTGCCCTCGCTCGCCAAGGCCAGGGAGCAGTCGCGGCGGACCGTCTGCCTGTCCAACCTTCATCAGATGGGCACCGGCATGTCCGCGTACTCGATGGATCACAAGGGGGTGCTGCCGGCCCGCGGCGAGTCGTACAGCTACAGCATCCGTGAAGGGAAGTTTACCCGGCTCAGCGAGCTCCCCAGCCGGCTCACCAACTACGGCCTGCTGTTCGGCCGCTACACCGGTAAGGACCTCCACCTGTTCTACTGCCCGGCCAACGCCGCCAGGGGCTACAACGACAAGCAGTACGGCGCCCCTCGCTTCTATGACGGAAGCCAATGGGTGATCTGCGGCGGCTACATCTACGCCGTCCTCATGAAGCCCAAGCTCAGCCCCGTGGACCGCGGCAGAGGCCCCTACCAGGAAGGGCTGTGGGCCGGATACGGCCGCTGGGCCGACCAGCGCGTCGCGGCGGGTTTGCCCGACCCCCGCAAGAGACGGCTCCACGCCCTCGCCTCCGATGACCTGATCGCATACAACTTCGGCATCGGCGCGGGCCACTTCATCCACCGGACCGGCTACAACGTCCTCTTCACGGACTTCCACGCCAAATGGGTGCCCGACCCGGAAGAGAGGATCGCCAACATCGCCGGGCCCGGCAAGGGCGCCACCAGCGGAGTCCCGCAGAACTGCGACGACCCGAACTACATGCTCGACCCGCTGTGGTCCGCCTGGGACCTGCTCTCCGCCGCTCCGTGATCAAGGCTTGACAGCGGAGACTACGCGGCCGGCAGGGGAGGGTCCCTCCGCGACGCACAGGGTTCGTCCCCCCGCGTGCGGCCGGACACCGTGGTCGGATCGCGGCCAACGGGTCCCTCAACTGCGCGGGAGCCGCCTGCCTTGTCACGCCGGCATGAAAGTAAGCGTCCTGTGAGCGCCTTTTTGTTTTCGCCGCCTCGGATTTGCGAGGATGCGTTCGGAGGTGTGCGATGGTGCGGGATGTCGAGGGCCGGGCGGCCGGGGGGAGCCGTCCTCTTCTGGATTCCCGCTTGCGCGGGAATGACGGGAGAGTGCGCCCTGTCCTGGATTCCCGCTTGCGCGGGAATGACGGGGGGGCGGGGCTGTGTCGGGCCTTGCCGCTTTCGCGGGAATGACGGGGCGGCCGCGTTGGCGCCCTTCACGACCCATGATGCCCCGTATCGTCACCCCCGCGAAAGCGGGGGTCCAGAGTCACGCCCGCGGACGGCTGCGTTGTCCTGGATTCCCGCTTGCGCGGGAATGACGGAGGGGGCGGGGGCGGGGCTGTGTTGGGCCTTGGCGCCTCCGCGGGGATGACGGGAGAGTCTGCCTTGTCGTGGATTCCCGCTTGCGCGGGAATGACGGGGAGGGCCGCGTTGGCGCCCTTGACGGCCCATGATGCGCCGTATCGTCACCCCCGCGAAAGCGGGGGTCCAGACTCCCGCCGCGGGCGGCCGCGTTGTCCTGGATTCCCGCTTGCGCGGG
>Ga0209018_1001370_pt1 | contig 19777 bp, 13 predicted proteins | sample YNPBryBLVA2012_FD_185814 | JGI IMG/M metagenome (GOLD analysis project Ga0209018, IMG submission 185814) | Anoxygenic and chlorotrophic microbial mat microbial communities from Yellowstone National Park, USA - YNP Bryant BLVA 2012 (SPAdes)... ...
TGATCGGCGCGCTGGAGAACCCGCTGTGGCTGCTGAGCGTGCTGTAGGTCGGCGGCACGCGCCAGTCTCCGGCTCAGCCGCCACAACAGCGCGACCGGCAGCCCCAGGCAACACGGCAGCAAAGGGCAGCGGGAACTGGCGCAATCATCGGCTTGCAGCGGGAGGTGTCTGGTGGTCGTCGGCGACTTGCCGGTCGAAACGCAACTGCTGGTCATCGGCGGCGGCCCGGGCGGCTACGTGGCCGCCTTCCGGGCGGCTGACCTGGGGGTCGAAACCACGCTCGTGGATGCGGCGCCGACGCTGGGCGGCGTCTGCCTGCGCGAGGGCTGCATCCCCTCCAAGGCCCTGCTCCACGTCGCCCACCTGATCACCCAGGCCGCTGAAGCCGACCGCTTCGGCGTCACTTTCGAACGCCCCCGGATCGACCTCGACCGGCTCCGCGCCTGGAAACGCTCGGTGGTCGACCGGCTGTGCGGCGGCGTCAACACGCTCGCCAGGACGCGCCAGGTGCGCGTGATCCGGGGCCGGGCGGTGTTCGAAGATTCGCGCACGGTGCGGATACGCAGCAGCGACCCGCAGGCGGGCCAGACTCCCGCCGGGCAGCCGGGAGGCGGCGACGAACGGACGGCGGAACAGCGGATCGCCTTCCGGCACGCGATCATCGCCACGGGATCGGCGCCGGCACGCCTGCCGGAGTCCGTCATGCCCCCCGACTGCTGCATGGATTCCAGCCAGGCGCTGGAGCTGCCCGACCTGCCGCAGACGCTGCTCGTTGTCGGCGGCGGGTACATCGGACTGGAGCTGGGACAGGTCTACGCGGCTCTGGGCAGCAAGGTCACCGTGGTGGAGATGCTCGACAGCATCCTGCCGGGAGTCGATCCCGACCTGGTCCGTCCGCTGGCCGGCCGTCTGAGGAAGCAATTCGCGGCGCTGCACACGCGAACCAGGGTCCAGAGCGCCCGCCGCGTCGACAACGGCGTCGAGGTCACCCTTTCCGGCGCGGGCGGCCAGCAGCAGCAGGTGTTCAGCCGGGTGCTGGTGTGCGTGGGACGCGTGCCCGCCGCGCGCCACCTGGGGCTGGAAAACACCAGGGTCAGAGTGAACGAGCGCGGCTTCATCGAGGTAGACGACCAGCGCCGCACCGCCGACCGACGCATCTTTGCCATCGGCGACGTGGCGGGAAACCCGATGCTGGCGCACAAGGCGTCGCACGAAGGGCTGGTGGCGGCGGAGGCCGTCGCCGGCAAACCGCGCGTGTTCGACGCGCGGGCCATTCCGGCGGTGGTCTACACGAGTCCCGAGGTCGCCTGGTGCGGACTGACCGAGGCCGAGGCCCGGGCTCAGGGACTGGAGATCAAGGTCGGCCAGTTCCCGTGGGGCGCATCCGGCCGGGCCATCGCCATGGGCCGCCCGGAGGGCCTCACCAAGATCGTCGCCGACGCCGGCTCGCGCCGCATCCTCGGCGTCGGCATCGTCGGTGAGCACGCCGGCGACCTGATCGCCGAGGCCGCCCTGGCGATCGAAATGGGTGCGGAGGCCGAAGATCTGGCGCTGACGATCCATCCGCATCCCTCCACCAGCGAGACGCTGATGGAGGCGGCGGAAAGCATCTTCGGCAAGGCGCTCCACAGCCTGCGCGACGAAACGAGCAGGCGCGAAAAGACGCGCGGGGCGTGAAGACTTCAAAAGGTGAAAGCGTGAGAAGACCCGTTCGCAACCGAGCTTCTTGTCACGCTGCCGGCCGGTCACGCTCTCCCCTTCTCCCGTTGGCGCGTCTTCACGTCCTGGCAGTGCTCCTGCCCGCGGCCGCCGGCTGCCAGCAGGCACTGCCCAGCGCCGACCTCAAGCCGGCAGGCGAGCGCGCCGCGCCCCTCCCCCCGCCGCTGGCCCGCATGCAGCAGGTGTATCCCGATCTGCACACCGGCCGCTTCGTGGTGCTGGCGGACTTCAACACCAGCGAGCAGGCGGAGCTGTTCCGCGTTGTCGGCCCGGACGGCGCCCCGACGCCCCAGCAGCCCGCCGTCACCGTGCGCCACGCCGTAGAGGAGACCGGCGCCGGGGGTCTCGAGGTTCACCTGGACTCTTCCCAGGAATGCCTCCTCTTCGACGGCGCCCGCTCCCGGACGCTGGCCCTGGTGCGCGACTGGCGCAGATACAGCCTGCTGCTGCTGAACATCTGCGGCCCGCCGGAGGGCGTCCGGCTCGAGTTCTCCATTCAGAGCGGCAGCGACCTGCCGCTGCGCTGGACGCGGACCATCTTCGCCGAGCCGGGCTGGCATCCGCACCGCTTCGACCTCGATGAAGTGGGTGACGCGGTGGACCTGTCGGACGTGCGCTGCCTGGCGTGGCGCGCCCCCGCCCACGCCGCACCGCTCACGCTCTACCTCGATGACCTGATCATCGCCGACAACACGCGCTATGTGCTGGGCGCGGAGGCGGCGGAGGGCGAGCTGTATGTCTTCACGCAGGGGCGGCGCATCCACGTCGGCGTCCGCGGACGGTTCGATCTGGACTTCGCCGACGGCCTGATCGTGAAATGGCAGGCGGGCGCGGAGCGCAATCTCACGGTGCGCAGCGGGCTCGGCCCCTGGCCGCTGCCGCTGCCCGCCGACTGGTACACGCGTCGCGCCGACCCCGTCGTCTACGACGATCCCGCCCTGTTCGCAGGCTGGGGCGGCAGCGTCCGGGCTGCTCAGCAGATCGTTGAGGCCTCCCCGTTCCGCGTGGTCATCGAAGGCGTCTGGCGCTTCCTGCCCGCCGGCCGTCAGCAGGAGACCGGCACAGCAGCGGCTGCGGCCCCGGGACACACCTGGCGCTATGTCGTGTACCCCTCGGGCCAGCTCTGCCTCCGAACCACGTCCGCCGCGCCGGACGGCACCTGGCCGGACGCCCTGGTCGGTTTCGCTCTGGCCCTCGACGGCCGCTGCGGATTCACGCGCGCCGCGCCCCGGCCTTCCACCGCCGGGCCGGCGCCGCCCACCTTCGTGCTCTGTTCCCAGCCCGGACCCGAGCGCCCCGATCTGCTCTGGTGCCCCCGGCAGCCGGACGCGGCGCGCCAGCAACTGGAGCTCGTCTCCGGGGACGAGCGCCGCGTCGTGGTCATCGCCGGTCATGTCGAGCCCGCCGAAACCGTTGACATGGCGCATCTGCTGCGCCTCTGGCCGCGCGATCTCGATGCCGCCCCGGAGGCCGAGAGCTTCGCCGCCGACTATCAGAACCCCGCCACCCTCAGCGTGACGCGCGGCCGGCTGGTCACCGACGCCCCCGGCGACCTGGATCAGGACGGGTTCAACGAGGCGGAAGGCACGTACGAGCTGGCGGCCGACAGCGGCGTGTTGCGCTTCAAGTTCATTCCCGGGGCGACGTTGCGCCATGAACCCCTGTTCCGCGTCCGCGGCGCCCCGGGCGCAGCCTGCTGGGTGTACGCCGAAGGCCGCATCATCACCGCCCAGGGCCGCGACCGGGAAGGAAATGTGCTGTTCGCGCTGCCGCGGCCGGTCAGCCGGCCGCTGACCATTGAGGTCAACCTGCGCTGAAGCCCGCCCGCCGGCCTGCGCCCCACCGCCGGTAACCGCTCGCGCCGCCGCGCGTCGCGCGCTGCGCGGCGTGCCCGGCAGCAGCTTGCTTGACGCCAATTAACGCTGGTTCTAGCATCAGGTGCAGCGGGAGGCGCAGCACGGCGGAGCGTCAGTCATGGGATTGTGTGAGCGCTGCAAGAAAGCGCACGCGACCTTCCACCTGACCAACATCAAACCCGACGGCACCCGGGACGAGCACCACCTGTGCGAACGCTGCGCGATCGAGGAGGGCTTGCTTCAGGTCCACAAGGCCAGTTTCAGCACGGAGATACTGGAGAGCTTTCTGGCCGCCGCCAAGGGCGCCACCTCGGCAGCCAGCGACCTGGTATGCGATGAGTGCGGCATCAGCTACGTGGAGTTCCGCAACCAGGGTCTGCTGGGCTGTCCCAAAGACTATGACGCTTTCAAGGACGTGCTCACCCCGCTGATCGAGCACGCCCACGGCGGCGCAACGCAGCACGTGGGCAAGGCACCGCGTACCGGGACCCTGAACCGCCCCGCGCAGCAGGTGCGCCGCCTGAAGCGCCGGCTCGCGGAGGCCGTGGCCGCCGAGGATTACGAGCGTGCCGCCGAGTTGCGCGACCGCATCCGCGAGCTGGAGGCCTCATGAACGCGCCGCTGGACGAACTGGCGCGGCGGGCGGGTGCGTGGCTGCGCGGGGACGGTCCGCTGCACGAAATCGTCATCTCGACGCGGATCCGGCTGGCGCGGAACGTCGCCGGCTTCCGCTTTCTTTCGCGTGCCGACGCCCAGACCCGGGCGGAGATCTGCGACACGATCCAGGCGGCGATCCGCCAGAGCGCGGTGGCGAAGGATTTCATCCACGTCGACGTGGACAGTCTGGACGAGCTGGCGCGTAACGTTCTGGTCGAGCGCCAGCTCATCAGCCGCCAGCACGCCGAGGGCAGCGGTGCCCGCAAAGTCGCCTTCGACGCCTCCGAGACCTGTTCGCTGATGATCAACGAGGAGGACCATCTGCGCATCCAGGTGATGCGCAGCGGGTTGCGGCTGGACGAGGCCTGGGAGCAGATCAACGCCGTCGACGATGCCCTCGACGCGCTGCTGGAATACGCGTTCCACCCGCAGTTCGGCTACCTGACGGCCTGTCCGACCAACGTCGGCACCGGCATCCGCGTCTCGGTCATGCTGCACCTGCCGGCGCTGCGCCTGACCAACGAGCTGGAGCGCGTCGGCCAGGCGGCCCGGGAGATGAAGCTGGCGGTGCGCGGTCTGTTCGGCGAGGGGACCGAAGCGCTGGGCGATTTCTTCCAGATCTCCAACCAGATCACGCTCGGACGCGAGGAAACGGAGATCATCGACGATTTCGGCCGCTCGATGATCCCGCGCATCGTCGAGTACGAGCAGGCCGCGCGCCGGGCGCTGCTGGAGAAGCGCCCGCACGCCCTGGACGACAAGCTCTTCCGGGCGATGGGCGTGCTGCAAAGCGCCCGCCTGATCAGCTCCAACGAGGCCATGCAGCACCTCTCGCACGTGCGCATGGGGTTGCACGTCGGCCGGATCACGACCGTCGATCTCCAGACCGTCAACGAACTCTTCATGCAGACGCAGCCGGCGCACCTGCAACTGCTCCAGGGTGAACGACTCAGCGGCGAGCAGCGCGGCATCGTCCGGGCCGCCCTGATCCGCGCCCGGCTCAGCCGCAACTGAGCGCCCGCCCTGCCCGCCGCCAGGAGGCCCCATGCCCCGCGCGACACTCATCGTCGGCTGCCTGCTCGTACTGCTCGGACTGCTCGGCTACTTCGGCCTGGGACGCCAGAGCCTCACCGCACTCATCCCCGCCGGCTTCGGTCTGCCGCTCACCGTCCTCGGCCTCATCGCCCGCCGCCCAGGCCGCCTGCGCCGCCCCGCCATGCACGGCGCCAGCCTGCTGGCACTGCTGGGCCTGGCGGGCGCGGCGCGCGGCGTGCCGGCGACGATCCGGCTGCTTGCCGGCCAAGACACGCCGCGCCCGGCCGCCGCTGTGGCTCAGGCTCTCATGGCAGCCCTGTGTCTGGCCCTGCTGCTGCTTGCGCTGAAGGCGTTCATCGACGCGCGGCGGGCGCAACGCCGCGCGTCGCCCGGGGGGCCGTAGCGGGCCGGCGCCCGGCCAACGGCGGGCGCTCCCGAGCGGCGACGGTGCCCGTCGACGCTAGCCGAGATTCTCGAACGCGATCCCGGTGCGCTTCAGGGCGTACCCGACCTCTTTCAGATAATCGCCGTAGCCCAGCATCCAGTGAAAGCCGCGCATCTTCTCCGCGATCAGGCGGCAGTCGGCCTTGAACTGCACGTCGAGCTGCGAGCGGCAGACGGGCAGGAACGGCGTGTCCACGATCGTGCCCGACATGCCCACCCATTTTCGCGCCGCAAAGTCGGTGTCGATCAGGGTCACGGTCTGGCCCTTACGGAACTCGACCTTCGGCGCCGCGCCGTAGTCGGATTCGAAGTGCGTCACCAGCCGCGCGGGGTCGGCCGTCTTGCCGTCCAGCTTGCGCGGCGCCGTGCAGTGGGCCAGCGTCATGATCCCATGGTGCGGGAACGTCGGGTCGTTCAGGAACGCCGGCCGGCCGGAAATGTTCGACAGCAGCACGCCCGCCGGAATCACGACGAAGTCCGACTCGCAGTACGCCAGGTAGCCGTCGTCGTTGAGCGTGCAGAGCGTCAGACAGGCGGTGGTCTCGGCGATGGGCATGATCGTGCCCATGCAGGCATTGACCGTGATCGCCCGCGCCCCCGCCCGGCTCATCAGGCTCCGAAAGACCTGGTCGAGCAGAAAACAGTTCTCGACGAACGCCCGCTGCGTCTCCAGCTTCACCGCCGGGTCGGACAGATACGCCGCGGCGCGCCGCCGGGCCAGGGCCACCGCCTGCTCATCAGCCCGGGCCGCGGAGATCAGCCGGCCGAGTTCCTCGTAAGTCACCGTCTGAATGTCGAACCCGAAGCGCTCGACGGCCAGTTGCGGCGCCTGCTCGCTGGCCCAGCCCCCGGCGCCCCCGACGGCCACGATCCGCGTGCCGATCGTGTTCTTCAAGCCGCACAGAGCACGCAGACGCCACAGCAGATCGGTCTGGTCGTCGACGACCACATCCTCGTGATCGATGCCGGCAATGGCCGGCTCGTCGCTGTGCTGCCGCAGGTAGCGCGGACTGATGATCTCGTACCACACGTACAGCGGCCCGGACCTGTGACGCACGAAAAAGAGCATCGGCTTGCGCGCCAGCGTCGGCCACGGGGCACCGGCGCTGCCGGATATCGCGTCGAAGATGTCCATCCAGCCGCCCGCGGCGTAGACCACGACCGCGTCGGCCGCAGCCAGGTCAGGGATCGCGCCGACCTCCGCGGCCTGTCGCACCGCGCTTACCGGCAGCGTTTGCAGCGGAAAGTCGGCGGTTGCCCGCAGCCCGGCCAGCTCATCCTCAATGCGTCTGACCTCGGCCTCGGCATCGGCCTGCGTCTGAATCCCACCCCAGCCGCGCCAGCTCGTCTGGTGCGCGCGCTGCGGCGTTTCGTAGGTCAAAATGGGCTTGACGACCAGCGGCCGGCGCGCCGGAGGCATCGGCACCTCCGGCGGCTGTCTGCCCAGCAAAGGCCAGGTGAGGCCGGAGAGGATCGACCCGCCCACGGCCGTCCCGGCCACTGCGCCGAGGAACCCGCGGCGGGTGATCTCGTGTGCATGTGCTGCGCCATTCCGGCTGTGCATGCAGCAGCCGTGACCGCCGGCGCCCCGGCTCAGCGATCGCGAGTCGCGCTCGTTCGGGCTCATGGTCACTTGCTCGCCTCGCGTGAGGTTGCGCACCGCCGACCGGCGTGCCACGCGGCCGGGTGCGACAGCCGTGGCGCGCAGTCTACGCGCAACGGCGCCGGCCGTCAAGGGCGACATGGCCGCCCGGTCCCGCGCGCCGCGACTGATCCCGCCGCCTCTGCCAATCGGCGCCGGCGCGCGGTACTCTTCTCAGCACGCAGCGTCGGCGCAGGCACCGTCCCACGGCCACTGCGGGGCCTGTTGCGGCCGACGTCAGACGGAGCAGACAGGACATGAACCCGGACGACTGCGTTGCTAGGCGGCACACCGGTTGGGAGCCACCACAATCTCCTGCGGCTCAGCCCGACCGCGCTCGCCGTTCGCAGAGCAGCTCCAGGCAGCGGGCGGTCCACGCCGGTTTCACACGCCGCCAGTTTCTGAAGACCGCTGCCGCCACGTCGGCCGCGGTCGCGGTGCCGTACTTCGTCCCGGCGCGTGTGCTGGGGCGGGCGAGCGGCAGCGGCCGGCGCTGGGCGCCCAGCGAGCGAATAGCGGTCGGTCTTATCGGCGTGGGCAACATGGGCAGCACGCATCTGCCCGGACTCCTGGGGAACGCCGAGGTCCAGGTCGTCGCCGTCTGCGACGTGGACGCCAAGAAGCGTGCCGAAGCCAGGCGGAAGGTGGAGGAGCACTACGCCGCCCAGAGCGCCGCCGGCACATTCCGGGGGTGCGATGACTACAACGAATTCGAGAAGCTGCTGGCCCGCCCTGATATCGACGCCGTCCTGATCGCCGTCCCGGATCACTGGCATGCGATCATCGCGATCGCAGCCTGCCGGGCCGGCAAAGACGTCTACTGTGAAAAGCCGCTGTCGCTGACGATCCGCGAGGCGGAGGAGATGGTGCGGGCGGCACGCCGGCATGGGACGGTGTTTCAGACCGGCAGCCAGCAGCGTTCGGAAAGCAATTTCCGGCTGGCCTGCGAGATCGTCCGCAGCGGGCGGATCGGGAAGCTCACGCAGGTCAATGTCGGCGTCGGCCCGCCGTCCAGCGAGGTGTACCTGCCGGAGGAGCCCGTGCCGGAGGGCCTCGACTGGGACCGCTGGCTGGGTCCGGCCCCTTGGGCGCCGTACAACTCCGAGCGCCGCAGCGGGCGCTACAGCGGCGGGGGGTGGCGCTGGATTCGGGACTATTCCGGCGGCATGACCACCGACTGGGGCGCGCACCACTACGACATCGCCCAGTGGGGCATGGGCATGGACGGCAGCGGCCCGGTCGAGATCATCCCCCCCAAGGAGCGGTACGCCGAGGGCATCGAGTTCATCTATCCCAACGGCGTGCGGATGTACCGCGGGGGCGCGAATGGCATTCTGTTCACGGGCACCGACGGCAAGGTCGAGGTGAACCGGGGCTATCTCAAGACGTGGCCGGATGAGATCGGCAAGGAGCCGCTGGGCCCCAACGAGGTGCACCTGTACGAGAGTCCCGGACACGTGCAGGACTGGCTCAACTGCATCCGCACGCGCCGGCGGCCACTGTGCGATGTAGCGGTCGGCGCCAGCTCCGTTACGGTCTGCCACCTGTCGAACATCGCCTACTGGCTCGAGCGGCCCATCAAATGGGATCCGGTGAAGCACGAAATCATCGGCGACGAGGCCGCCAGCCGCTGGCTGGATCGCCCCAGGCGTGCCCCGTGGCGCCTGCATCTGTAGCGGCCAGCCGGCGCAAGAGGCGATCCAGCGGCGCCGAGCCTCCCCGTCCGGCACCGCCCGACAGCGCGTCGCCAGCGAGGGCAGCCGGACTGACGAGTCGCCGACTGACCGGGAGAGCATGACCATGAGCAGCAGAACCATTGCATTGCTGATGCTGACGCTTGCCGCCGGACTGACCTGCTGCACACGGCCCGCTGCGCAGGTCTCGCCCGCACCGCCTCCGGCGCAGCCCCAGGCGCCGCAGACACCAGCGCAGCCGGCGCCCGAGGTGAAACCGGAAACCGCAACTCAGGAACCGACCACACCCCAGGAATGGGTCGACCACCTGATCCCCGGCATGAGCGCACCCGACCCCGCGGCACGCGAAAAGCCGCAGCGCAAGCTCGAGGAACTGTGCCTGAATGCCGCCCGCCCCGGTGCCGAGACAGAACGCCGCGCAATGTGCGCGGCGCTCGTCGCGCGGCTGGGACCGGAGACGCCGCCGCCCGCCCGCGTATGGATGCTGCGCCAGCTTGCCCTGATCGGCGGTGAGGAATCGGTGCCGGAACTGGCCGCGCTGCTCAAGGATCGCGATCCGGAAGTCCGCGAAACCAGCCGCCGGGCGCTTCAGCACAACCCCGCCCCCTCCGCGGCCGAAGCGCTGCGCTACGCCCTGGACCATACGGTGCAGCCGGCATGGCGCGTGGCCCTGATCAACGCCCTGGCAGCCCGCGGCGACCAGGCCAGCACCATGCGCTTCGCCATGTTCGCGCAGGACCGCGACCCTAACGTCTCCGCAGCCGCCATCGCGGCCCTGGCCGAGGTCGGCGGCGATCGGGCGGTGCGGGCGCTGACGGCGCTCTGGCGACAGCCGACCGGCGCCCAGCGCGAGCTGCTGGCTGCCGCGCTGGTGCGCTGTGCGGAGCGCATGCTCGGCGACGGCGCGAGACCGGCGGGCACGTCTCCCGACCAGGCCCAGGCCATCGCCATCTTTCAGGACGTCCTGGCGGCGGATGTGTCTATGCCGGTCCGCATCGCTGCTCTGGCCGGCCTGACCCGCGCCCAGCAGGAGGCGGTACTGCCCCGACTGCTCAAGCTGATGCAGCAGGGCGGACCTGCCGGCCCGGCGGCCGGCGCGCCACCCGCGGCCGAACCCTCGACCGCGCCGGCCCCCGACACAGCGCTGGCCTTGCAGGCCACGCAGCTCGCGCTCGGAATCCCGGGGGAGAACGTGACGCGCCAGCTCGCCGAAGCACTGCCGGACATGCCGGCCATCGTGCAGGCGGCGCTGCTCGATGGCCTGGGCGAGCGGGGCGATCCGCTGGCACTGCCGGCGGTCCTCGCTGCCCTGCGCCCGTGCGCCAGCAGCGAATTTCCGACTCCGGCACCGGCCGAGGAGACCGTCTGCGCGGCGGCAATCCGGGCGCTCGGCAAGCTGGGAGATGCGGACAGTGTCATGGTGCTGGCGAAAATCGCTGCCGCAGGCTCGGACTTGCTGCGCGACGCCGCCCGCCGCAGCCTGGACCGATTGCGCGGCCCCGGCATCGACGAAAGGATTCTGGCAGAGCTCGGCACCCAGACTGCCGTCGCCCTGCGCTGCGAGCTTATCCGCAGCCTGGCCGGTCGCTGGTGCCGCCCGGCCATCCCGACGCTGCTGGAAGCAGCCCAGGACGCGGAAGAAGCCGTGCGCGTGGCGGCGTTCGAAGCCCTCGGCCGGCTGGCGCTGCCCCAGCACCTGCCGCAGCTCGTCCAGCAACTCGTGGTGGTGCAGGGCGCGCAGGCCCGCGAGGCGGCGGAGAACGCGGTGGTAGATACGGCATCGCGCGTGGATGACGTCGAGCAGCGCGCGCTGCCCGTGCTGGCGGTCCTCGACACAACGAGCGGCGCAGTCAAAGCGTCGCTGATACGCGTCCTGGGACGGCTCGCAACGGGCAACGCGCTGCCCGCGATCCGTGCCGCTCGCGCGTCGCCGGAAGCCGAAGTCGCCGATGCCGCCGTGCGCGCCCTGGCCGACTGGCCTGCGCTGGAGGTGCTGGACGACCTGCTGAGTATCGCGCAGAGCGACGCGGACGAGGCGCATCGCGTGCTGGCGCTGCGCGGCTACGTCCGCCTGGTGCGCCTGCCGAGCCAGCGCCCGCAGCTCGATACCTGCGAGCTGCTTGAACGGGCGCTGGAGCTGGCCCGGCGGGCCGAGGAGAAGAAACTGGTACTGGCCGGGCTGGGCGAGGTGCGCCACGCCAGGGCGCTCGAGCTGGCCGAGGCCCAGCTCGGCGACGAAACCCTCCGCGACGAGGCGGGCGCTGCCGTGCTTTCCATCGCCCGTGCGCTGGCGGCCGAGCAGCCCGAGCTGGCGCTGGCCGCCATCGAGAAGGTCCGCAGCCTGCCGGTCGGCGACAAAGTGCAGCAGCAGGCGCAGCAGGCCGCCGAGTTCATCGAGCGCTTCCGCGGCTATTGCGCGGCGTGGCTGGTGGCCGGACCCTATGCCGAAGAGGGCAAGAACTCCGCCGATCTGTACAACATGACTTTTCCGCCCGAGCTGCCCGACGCCGCCGGCATTCAGTGGCGGCCGCTGGCGGTGAACAACAACGAGAATCCCTGGGTCTTCGACCTGCTCAAGGCGCTGGGCGGCGTCAGCCGCTGCGCCTACGCCAGGACACGCGTCTGGTGCGATCGCAGGTGCGAGGCGCGACTGGAGATCGGCAGCGACGACTGCGTGAAGGTCTGGCTCAACGGGCGGCTCGTGCACGCCAACCAGGTGTATCGCGTCGTCAGCCCCGCCGAGGACAAAGTCAACGTCACGCTGGAGCAGGGCTGGAACACGCTGCTGCTCAAGATCGTGCAGGGCGGCGGCGGGTGGGGCTTCTGCGTCGGCTTCAAAGCGCCCGACGGCGGCCCGCTCGAGGGCCTGCGGTTCGCCGCCGAGTGAAGTGCGACCGCTCGGCACGCTGCGGTCAAAATACGCCGGTCATGGCGCGCAGCGCAAGCGGGCGCCGCTGACCGCAGCGCCCGCCGACATCGCGCACTCGACCACCCGCCCCCGAAACCTGTCCGGCCGCCGCGCGCCTGTCAGGCCCCGCGCCAGCGCCGCAGCGCAAGCGCACCGCCCGCCAGCAGCAGCGCCAGGCCGAGCGGCGGCTCGGGGACCGTTGCGGTCGTGACCTCGACGACCATGTCGTTGTAGTCCCTGTCGCCGCCAGCGGGCAGGTCCTCCCAGAACAGCATCCAATGCATGCGGTCGTCGCCCAGGCCCGCCACGTAGTAGGCCACCATGTGATCGAACTGGTCGCTGTTGTCGGCGCTGCGCGACGACCAGCGTCCGCCGCGATTGCCGTCGCGAACCCAGGTGAACGTCGCGCCGGGATCGAGCGTCAGTATGGCGTCGCCGTGCACGTTCATGCCGTAGCCGTGCAGGTCGAACAGCTCGATGTACCCCATCTCGTCGCCGTCAAGGTCGTAGCCCAGCTCCTGCGTATACCCCGCGTAGCGGGCGACCGCGCTGACTGCCAGCTCAACGCCGGTCCAGGTCTGGTCGTCCACTCCGCCGGCCAGCGGCACCCGTGCGTCCAACACGCCGCCGAAGCCCTGGTCGTCGACGCGCGTCGCGGTGAGCCGGCCGTTGGTCAGGTCTACAGGCTGACCGTAGCCGTCGGTGCGCGTACCCGTGCGCGACCAGGGGCTTCCCGGCGAGAAGTAGGCTTCGAGGATCGCCAGGTGGTCGGCCTCGCTGCCTGGTGGAGCGAAAACCGGCGTGAAGTCGGCCGGGGCGACCGACACCACGCAGAGAACGACAGCCAGCGCTGCTGTGCCTGCTGTCCGCTGTGTGCCAGGTGTTGTCATCGCGCAATCTCCTCTGGCCGCTGAAGCGACGGGACCGCCGGCCCGCCCGCCTTCGCGCGCGTGGCGCTGCGGACCGGGCACATGGGGTCTGGCGTCGCGTCAGGCATGCCTCGTTCCGGTCGCACCACGACACGTCGGCCTGCATGTATAGTGAGAAATGTTGCTGGCCGACGACAAACCGGGTCAGCCGCCGGCTGCGGCTCCCTCTGTCGCAGGGGCGCGTGCGACCGCATCGGGCTGGGGGACCGCCGGTTGTGCCGGCCGGGCTCTGTCCTTATCGGGCCGGCCGACGGAATGGGTCGGGTCGGGGCAACTTGGGCTCAGACGGAAGGAAAAGCTGAATGCCGATCTTGAAGCCGCCGACGGTCTGCGTGCAGTGCGCCACCCGACCTGTCAGCCGGTGCTTTTCGTTGCCCAGCACCACCTCCAGTTGCAGGCGCGTGTCGACCGCCAGCGGCCGCTGGCTCTTGAGCATCAGTCCGCCCGGGGACAGGTTCAGCACCGGCAGCGTCTGCGTCACCGGTCCCCAGTCGCCGTCATAGCTGATGACCGCGACGCCGAACTCGACCAGGCCGCGCTGCGCCTGGCGGCGCAGGAGCAGCTCCGGGTTCGACTGGGCGTGACGGGCCAGGACCTCGGCCCAGCGCCGGCGACTCATCTGGCTTGAGGGAGGAGGCGATGTCGGTTCCATGGTCGATCGCGCCCGGCATACCGGGAATCCAGTACATTCTTCGGCCGGACGCCGGGGAAGATTTAGCGCCAAGCGTTCTACCGCTGCCGCGTGCGGCGCCGCGACCGGCGCTTATCGGCCCGGCAGGCTGTGCCGGCAGCCTGCTCCAGGTACCACGTCCCACCGGCGCCGCATGCTCCGCAAGATGCGACGCTACCACGACTTCATCAGCGCCAGGCCGGTGGCGCCGGTCTGCGGGTCGGCAAACGGAACGACCTGCATCCCGAACAGTTCCGGAAACTGCGCCTTCTGATCCCGGGCGATGGACGTGCCCACCACGTACCCGAGCACCGCGCCGAAGACCACGTCGGAGAAGTCATGCGTGCGCGAGTCGATCCGCTGGTAGCCGACCAGCCCTGCCAGCGCGAACGACGGTATGCCCACCCACGGGCCGTAGTACTCGTTGAGCACCGCCGCTGCCGCCACCGCACTCGACGTGTGCCCGCTGGGCCAGGCCAGATTCTCGCCGTCCGGGGCGCGCGTGTTGGTGGCCACCTTCAGGGCCAGTGTCGTGACGCCGTTGACCGCCAGCGCCTGCGTCAGCGCCTTGGCCACCTCGTGCTCGCGGGCATCTCTGGTCAGCGCGCTGGCCAGCCACAGCACGCCCGTCCCGGCAAAGTGCGTCGCCGGATTGCCCAGAATCTGAATCGTCTCGTCCATGTCGCCGAGCTGGCGGTGCCCCTCGACGCGACTGCGAATCGTGTCGTCGACGCCCGTGCCGCGGATGGCGATGCTGGCGCCCATCGCCGCCGTCAGCGCCAGGGCGTTCTCCAGGTCCCAGAACGACGACTTGAAGCCGCGCCAGAAATCACGCCTCAGCAACTGCCCGAACTCGTTGCCGGCCTGATGCCACACGTCCTTGCGCCAGTAGCCCTCGGGCACCCCGCCCGCAGACGACGCCGGCGCGCCCGGCTGCGACGCCGCCGACTCCTGCGGCATCATGCCTGGCGCGAAGTATGCCAGTCGGAACTCGCCCGCCGGCGCGTCCCCGCCCCCTGCAACCTCAACCGGCGCCAGCGCCGCCTGCGCGCCCGCTGCGCTCGCGCGGACCGGAAGTGGCGGCGGATCGCAGGCTCGAAGCTGCTCGGCGTTGAGCGCCGCGTAGCGCCCCAGGGCGTCGCCGACGGCCAGCTCCCCCGCCGGCGTACGCCACGCGGCGCAACCTGCCGCCAGCATGCCTGCACTCAGCAGCAACCCGGCCAACAGACTGCCTGTTCCCCCTGGCGTTCGTCGCGTCACAGACTGGCTCCTGTCGGTGTGCCCGTCGACCGCGCACCAGTCAACATTCTACCCGGACCGCGTCCGGACGGCAGGCGGAAGAGAGCCCCATTCCGCGCCGCTTTGCGTGCGGGTACCATACCAGCCGCAAGAAGGAGCGGGCCGGCTCATGCCGATCAAGCATCCGCGACGCCTGTGCCTGGCGCACCTGCCCACGCCCCTGGTGCGCCTGGAGCGCCTCCAGCGCGAGCTGGGCGGCGGCGAAATCTGGCTCAAGCGCGACGACCTGACCGGCCTGGAGCTCTCCGGCAACAAGGTCCGCAAGCTCGAATACATCATCGCCGACGCCCTAGACGCCGGCTTCGACACGCTGGTCACCGAAGGCACGCCGCAGTCCAATCACTGCCGGGCGGCGGCCGCCGCCTGCGCGAAAGTCGGACTGCGCTGCCGCCTGCTGCTCCGTCCTGAGCCGCCCGCCGGCCCGCCGCTGGGCAATCACCTCCTGGACACGCTCTTCGGCGCGGAAGTTAGTGCCTATCCGCGGGACCGGTACGACGCACAGCGCGACCGCATCATCGCCGACGAGCTGCGGGCGCTGCACGCCGCCGGACGCAAACCGCGCTTCACACCTGCCGGTTCATCCGAGCCGCTGGGCTGCTGGGGCTATATCCGGGCGGCGGCGGAGCTGGCCGAGCAACTGTTCCGCGCCGGCCTGACCGAGTGCGACATCGTGCTGGCCCTCTCGTCGGGCGGGACGTACGCCGGGCTGCTGCTGGGCAAGTGGCTGCATCGCCTGGACCACTGGACCATCCACGCGGTGCCGGTCAGCGACGACGTCGCCTACCACAAGCGCGCAATCGCCGAGCTGTGTCGCGCGGCGATCACGCAGTTCGCGCTGCCGGTCGAGTTCCGCGCAGCCGATCTGAACCTGGTCGACGGGTATGTAGGAGCGGGGTACGCGATCCCCTATCCCGCGGAGATCGATGCCATCCGCCTGCTGGCGCGCGTCGAGGGCATCGTGCTCGACCCGGTGTATACCGGCAAGACATTCTGCGGCCTGATCGACGGGGTTCGCGCCGGCAGGTTCGGGCGGCAGCGCCCCGTCGTCTTCATTCACACCGGGGGGATCTTTTCTGACCTCGCCTGGCCGGAATTGCTCGTCTGACACGCGCCCGGCCGGTGGGCATCGGTTGAGGCGGCGCATAAAAAAAGCGACGCCGAGGTGCTGACGGTCCCGTGTGGTCCTCCAGAGTCTTCGAGTTCGCTGCTCGAGACGCTGGCGTCGCCGCCGTGCGGGTCGTCCTCTTGTGGGCTTAGCGTCTCGTCCAGAGTCTTGCACCCGCCGAAGTACCGCCCGCATTGGTTAGGCGGTCCCGTTCCGTCGTTGGCCGTCGCCCCGACCCTACGGTCTTCCCTCGGCGGGCCTCGGCGTTCGATAGTCAAACCGAACTGCCGAATCCTCTCGTCGAGTTCGCCGCCCTCTAGAGGCTTGCCCAGCGAACTCTAGCCAGCCGCCGCAGCGAGCCGGCTCCTCTCTTGGACTTTCTTTCCCTACAGCACTTGAGGGTTCGGAAGTCCACCTGCTGCGGGGTTTCCAAGTCCCGCTACGTTCCGCCTTCAGGGTTTGGTTACCCTCTTGACGGTTTGCTCCTTCCGAGCCCGTGTCGGGTCTGTTTCGCCCCGACAGCGCTCCTGGGATTCACCCTTCGGAGCTTTCTCCGCCAGCGAAGTACCCGCCGCGTTTCCGCGACAGATGGCCCACCTGCCGTTTCCCCGGCCGCTACCACCGCCGCCGAAGCGGCGATCCGTCACGGCCGGCCGCGGCTCCTGGGCTTTAACCCTCGCTGGCATCCCTTGCCAGAGACCGTGGTGTTAGCACGGCCGCTGCCGGATGCTCCCTTGGGTTTTCACCCCTTCCAGGGCACACACGCAGAAACCTTGGCCGAGCCTTCGCCCGACCTCCTCTCACGCGCTTCGCGAAACGCCCCGCAGAGCGTCCGCCGGCGCCTCAGAGTCTCGATCGGCTCCTGCCTGGCCACGCCGCCCACGGAGCGAACCCCGCAGACCGACGTGACGGCCCTCGTAGGGTTCCCGCACCGGTCCGTCCCCGAACATTCAGGCGCCAAGCCTCTCGGGCTATGTGTTCACCTCATGCCGCGCGGAACATTGCTGCCCGCAGCCAAGCAATCTTTGAGAGACCCAACGCCCTGCCGGAGCTGTTCGGGATCGGCTGAGGTGCCGAGCCGTCGCGACCTCAACGTCGCGCATTAACAATAACTCGAAAGAAGCCAGTTGGCAAGTCAATCTGCTTGTCGCACGATCGTTGACAGTTTCTCCACCACAAGTTGCGCGCTACGCCGACTCGCTAAGCCACGATGGGAGTCTCGTTAGAAGCCAGCCGCGCCGCTGTAAGTACGAGCTGCACCCCGGAAAAGATTTTTTTCGGTCACAGCGAGCTGACAGGCCGCGACGGCGCCGCCAGGTCGTGCCCGACTACAGCAGATTCGCCGCCAGTTCTGCCAGCGGGCTGCGCTCGCCTTTCCGCAGCTCGATATGCGCCGCCAGCGACTCCGCCCGGAACCGGTTTACCAGATACGTGAAACCGTTGCTGTCCGCGTCCACGTACGGATTGTCGATCTGGTACGGATCACCCGTCAGCACCACCTTGGCCGCCCGCCCCATCCGGGTGATCACCGTCTTGACCTCCAGAGGCGTCAGGTTCTGCGCCTCGTCAATCACCACGAAACGGTTCGAAATGCTCCGCCCGCGAATGTACGTCAGCGGCTGAATCTCAATCAGCCCCGCGCGGCACGCCGCCGCGCAGTCCCGATGCCCCTTGATCGCCCCGCCGGCATCGATCAGAAACTCGACCGTGTCCGCGATGGGCTTCATCCACGGCTCCAGCTTCTGCTCCACGTCGCCGGGCAGGTAGCCCAGATCGCGGCCGAGCGGGAAGATCGGCCGCGCAACCAGCACGCCCCGGTAGCGCTTCCCGCGTACGACCTGGTCGATGGCGGCGGCCAGCGCGAGCAGCGTCTTGCCCGTACCCGCCTTGCCCATGAGCGTGACCAGCTTGATGCGGTCGTCGAGCAGCGCGTCGACCGCGAAGTACTGCTCCTTGTTGCGCGGCCTGATCCCCCACAGCGTGTCCTTCGCCTGGTGCAGCGCCACGACATGCCGCAGGTCCACGTCGGCGCGCCCGAGCGCCGAGGCCGGCACACCGCTTTCCGTTCGCAGCAGCACGTACTCGTTGGGCGACAGCCGCAGCTCGGGCACGCTCAGGCGCCCCCTATCCCGGAACTCCGCCAGCCGCTCGGGACTGACGACGTGCTCTACCTGTCCGCTGTACAGCTCAGACAGTTGCACACGGTCCGACGCGTAATCCTCCGCGCGCAAGCCCGCCGCATCCGCCCGGATACGCAGGTTGATGTCCTTGGTGACGATCACCACCGGCGTATCGGGCTCGGCTTTCCGGATCGCCTGGGCGACGCGCAGGATCTCCAGGTCGGCGTGCCCGTCGCGCTGGTCCAGAATGCGGTCCGGCTCGCAGTACACGACCAGCCGGCCGCCGTTGCCCAGTTCCACGCCCTGCGACAGGCTCTTGTCCCCGCGCAGCGAATCAAGCAACCGCACTACGCTGCGCGCATTGAAGCCGCGGTCGGTGCGTTCCTTCTTGAAGCGGTCGATCTCGCTGATGACCCCGACCGGGATGACGACCGTGTTGTCGGCGAAATGGAAGATCGAGTGCGGATCGTGGATCAGAATGTTGGCGTCCAGAATGTAGTTCTTCCGCATGACAGGGCGAATATAACACGCTCCCCGCACCAGGCAAGCCGCACGCCGCCCCACCGACGCCGCCTGCGCCGAACGCATCCCCGCGCAGCGCGCCGCGCGGGACGGGCGCGGTCACCGACATCCGCCCGCTGCCGGCTTTCGGCAGGACCTCCTCCAGCGCGTGCGCCGGCAGCCGTTGATTTGTTCACCCCCCTGCTATATCACCGTGCGCCATCAGGCGCAACGCTTAAGCGTGCGTCCGCAACGCGCCGCGACCCGAGCGGAGCCGCCCGCGGCGCGCGGCACGCCGGCGGCGCCGGATTGCGCACCGTGATTCGGCCCGGCGGACCAGCGTAGTCCGACAGGCCGGCAGCAGATGCGGGAGAGCGCAGCGCATGGCCATCACGCATATGGAAGTCCAGAAGGTCGGGGAGCTGGTCCGCCAGCACCATGAGCACTTTGATCGCCTGCTGACGGAGATTCGGCGGGTGATCGTCGGCCAGGACAATCTCCTGCGGAAGATGCTCGTGGGTTTGCTCGCCAACGGACACATCCTGCTGGAGGGGGTGCCCGGGCTGGCCAAGACGCTGGCCGTCTCCAGCCTGTCGCGCGCCATCCGCACCCGCTTCCAGCGCATTCAGTTCACGCCCGACCTGCTCCCGGCCGACATCGTCGGCACGCTCGTCTTCCAGCCCCGCGACGGCACCTTCGCGGTCAAGAAGGGACCGATCTTCGCCAACCTGATCCTGGCCGACGAAATCAACCGCGCGCCGGCCAAGGTCCAGAGCGCACTGCTGGAGGCGATGCAGGAACGGCAGGTGACCATTGGCGAGCAGACTTTCCCCCTGGAAGAGCCGTTCCTCGTGCTGGCGACACAGAACCCCATCGAGCAGGAGGGAACCTACCCCCTGCCCGAGGCCCAGGTCGACCGCTTCATGCTCAAGCTCCTGGTGGACTATCCGTCGCGCGACGAGGAACGCCAGATTCTCGATCGCATGGCCACGCAGCGCGCCGTGCCGCGTGTCAATCCCGTCACCGACCCGGCCCGCGTGCTGGAGGCGCGGGCCGTGCTCGACGAGATCTACGTCGACGACAAGATCCGCGACTACATCGTCGCCCTGGTGCATGCGACGCGCAAACCGCGCGACTTCGGCCTCGACGAGATCGCCGCCTGGATCGAGTACGGCGCCTCCCCCCGCGCCACGATCTA
>Ga0209018_1001371_pt1 | contig 19775 bp, 16 predicted proteins | sample YNPBryBLVA2012_FD_185814 | JGI IMG/M metagenome (GOLD analysis project Ga0209018, IMG submission 185814) | Anoxygenic and chlorotrophic microbial mat microbial communities from Yellowstone National Park, USA - YNP Bryant BLVA 2012 (SPAdes)... ...
CGCGGAGACGCGGAGACGCGGAGACGCGGAGACGCGGAGACGCGGAGACACGGAGACACGGAGATACGGAGATACGGAGATACGGAGATAGGGGATCATCTTGTCCCCGCGTCACCGCGTCACCGCGTCCCCGCGTCCCCGCATCCCCGCGTCACCGCGTCACCGCGTCACCGCGTCCCCGCATCCCCGCGTCACCGCGTCACCGCGTCCCCGCGTCCCCGCATCCCCGCATCCCCGCGTCACCGCGTCACCGCATCCCCGCGTCACCGCGTCACCGCGTCACCGCGTCACCGCGTCACCGCATCCCCGCGTCACCGCGTCACCGCGTCACCGCGTCTCAAGTTGACAGTGCGCCTGAGGCTGGTATAATGGCCCTCACCGCGCTCCCGGCGCGGTAGCTTGTGTTTAGGGAGTGAAATATGATCGAGGTCAGCGAGCTGCGTCGCGGCACAACTTTCATCTTTGACGGCGAGATGTACAAAGTGCTGGAGTACCAGCACTACAAGCCCGGCCGGGGCAACGCCATCATCCGCACCAAGCTACGCAACCTGCGCAGCGGGGCGACCGTCCAACGGAACTTCATGTCCGGCGAAAAGGTGCAGGACATCCGCATCGAGCGACGACCGGTCACTTACCTCTATACCGACGGTGATCTGTACTATTTCATGGACGCCGAGACGTTCGACCAAATGGCCCTCTCAGCGGCTATGCTCGGCGACCAGGCGCTCTATCTGAAAGAAGGACTGGAGTTGATCATCGCCGTGCACGAGGGCGAGCCGCTGGATATCGAACTGCCGGCCTCCGTGGACATGGAAGTCGTCGAGAGCGAGATGGCCATCGCCGGCGACACGGCCACCGGCGCGACGAAGAAGGCGACCCTGGAATCCGGGCTGCAGGTCGTCGTGCCCCTCTTCGTCCAGACCGGCGATACCGTCCGCGTGGACACCCGGTCGGGTACCTACATCACCCGTGTCTGAACCCTCTCCGGATCGAACCGACCAGCGACAATCGGCTGACCGAGAGAAGAACCGCGCCGCGCTCACCTCGGTCCTGGCCGCTGTCTTTCTGACCGGTTTCAAGCTGCTGATCGGCCTGCTGACCAACAGCCTCGGCATCCTGGCCGAGGCGGCCCACTCGGCGCTTGACCTGGTCGCCGCGTTGATCACCCTCTTCGCCGTGCGCATCTCGGGCCGCCCGGCCGACCCCGAGCACCACTTCGGCCACGGGAAGGTGGAGAACTTCTCCGCCCTGATCGAGGCGCTGCTACTGTTGATCACCTGCGCCTGGATCATCACCGAGGCGCTCAAACGCCTCTTCGTCCACGAGGTCCAGGTCGAGGCGAACCTGTGGTCGTTCGTCGTCATGGGCGCGTCCATCTTCGTGGACGTGAACCGCTCGCGGATGCTCTACCGCGTCGCTCGCCAGCACGATAGCCAGGCGCTGGAGGCCGATGCGCTGCACTTCTCCACCGACATCTGGAGCAGCAGCGTGGTCATCGGCGGGCTGATCCTGGTGCGCCTGGCCGACCGGTTGCCGTCGTACCGCTCATGGCTGCTGCGCGCCGACGCCGTCGCCGCCCTGGTCGTGGCCGCAATCGTCGTCTGGGTCAGTATCCGCCTGGGGAAACGAACGGTGGATGCGCTGCTCGACCGCGCTCCGAGGGGGCTGGAGGAACAGGTGCGCACGGCCATCCTGGGAGTCGAACACGTCCAGACGTGCGGCCGGCTGCGACTGCGCACCTCGGGGCCGGCGGTCTTCGTCGAGGCGACGGTCAACGTGGCCGCCGATCTCCCCGCCGCGCTGGCCCACGAAGTCGCCAGCCGCGTCGAGGAAGCGGTGACGGCGCTCTGCCCCCGCTGCGATGTGATGGTGCACGTCGAACCGTCCGAACGGGCGGATGACGATCTGCTCCATCGCGTGCGTACCCTGGCCGCCCGCAGCGGCCTGGCCATCCACGAGGTGCTCGTCCATCCCCTGGACGACGGCTACCACCTGAGCCTGCACGTCGAGGTGCCCGGCGACCTCTCCCTGGAGCAAGCGCATCAACGGGCAAGTGACCTGGAAGAAACGCTGCGCCGGCAGATCGCCACCGTGGTCGAAGTGGACACGCACATCGAGACCATGCCAACGGTGCCCGTAGAATCCGGAGAGGACGTCACCGACCGTCAGCGGGAGCTGGTCGAACAGGTGCGCATCGCCGCCCGTGGGCAGGACGGCCTGAACGAGTGTCACGATATCCGCGTCTGGCAGGTGCAGCAGAGCACGTATGTCTCGCTCCACTGCACCTGTCCGGCTGACCTTTCGATGGAACAGGCGCATCGCTGTTCCACCGCGTTGGAACGGCGTCTGCAGCAGGCGCTGCCGCAGGTGGCGCACTTTCTGGTCCACGTCGAACCGCGAGAGACGAGGCAGGCCGGAAACGCGCTGCAGGCGTAGAGCTGTGCTACCGCCGGGACAGGGGGCCATGCTGAGGAAAACCGGCAGAGGAGGAGTGTGATGAGCAGGCGGAGTGCGAGAATCTTCCCGATGGTCGTGGGCGTGGTGTTGTTGCTCGTGTTCATCGTTCCCTCCCTGTTCGGCCTGTACGCGAACGTGTACACCGACTGGCTCTGGTTCGAGAGCCTGGGGTACCTGTCGGTATATCGGACCCGCCTGTTCACCCAGGTGGGGATCTTCATCATCGCCAGCCTGGTGGCGGCGGCGTTTCTCGGCCTCAACTGGTTCCTGTTGCCGCGCGGGCTGCTGCGCCACCTGCAAATGGTCATCCGTCCGCGGCGCAGCCCGGCGGTCCAGCTCGGCGCGACGGCCCTGACCATCATCCTGGCAGTCGTCGGGGCAGTCATCGCCCTGGCGATGGGGGCATCTGCCTCGTCCAGTTGGCTCGACTACCTGGTCTTCCGCCACGCCACTCCGTTCGGTCTGACCGATCCCATCTTCGGCCTGGATGCCGGCTTCTACGTCTTCCAACTGCCGTTTTACCGCGCGCTGCTCGGTTGGCTGACGACCCTGACCGTGGTGACGGGCATCGGCGCGCTGCTGGTCTACGCGCTGGGGCAGGGGCTGCGCGAGAGGGGGCCGGCGGCGCACCTGTCGCTGTTGGGCGTGTTCCTCCTGGCCATGATCGCCCTGGAGTACCAGGTTCGCCGCCTGACGCTGCTCTCGTCGGCGCAGGGTGCCGTCTTCGGCATCGGCTACACCGACGTCCACGCCCGGCTGCCGCTCTACACCGCCCTCACCGTGGTCACGCTCCTGGGCGCGGCTTTCCTGCTCGTCAACCTCTTCGTCCGCCGCTGGCGGCTGTTCGCCCTGGTCTTCGCCCTCTGGGTGGGGATCCAGTTGGTCGGTTCCGTCTACCCGGCAATCGTCCAGCGCTTCGTCGTCGCGCCCAATGAACTGTCCATTGAGCGGCCGTACATCGAGCACAACATCGCTTTCACCCGTTACGGCTTCGACCTGGACGATATCCAGGAAGCGGACTTCCCCGCCGTCGGCCAGTTGACGCCTCAAGTGTTGGCGGAGAACGCGACGACGATTGACAACGTGCGCCTGTTGGACTGGCAGCCGCTGGCGGCGACCTACTCGCAGCTCCAGGTGATCCGTCTCTACTACACCTTCCCCGATGTGGACGTGGACCGCTACGAGATCAACGGCTCGCTGCGCGAAGTGATGCTGTCGGTGCGGGAACTGGATGTGGACCTGCTGCCGGCCCAGGCGCAGACGTGGGTCAACCAGCACCTGGTCTACACGCACGGCTATGGCGCCTGCGTCAGTCCGGTCAACGAGGTCACCTCCGAGGGCCTGCCCACCCTGCTCGTCCGCGACATCCCGCCGCAGACCAACGTGCCGATCCTCCAGATCACCCGCCCGGAAGTCTACTTCGGCGAGGCGACCGACAATTACGTCATCGTGAACACCACCGAAGCGGAGTTCGACCGTCCCAGCGGCAACGAGAATGTCTACACCCACTACGAGGGGCCGGACGGGGTGTTGTTGAGCAACGCGTGGCGGCGGCTGGCCTTCGCCGTCCGCCTCGAAAGCTCGCCGATCTTCTTCTCCGGCGCCATCCGCCCCGATAGCCGCATCCTGATCCATCGCTCGCTGGGCGACCGGGTCTGGACCCTCGCCCCGATCCTGTGGTACGACGACGACCCCTACCCGGTCATCGCCGACGGTCGCCTGGTCTGGCTGTACGATGCCTACACGTGGAGCGACCGTTTCCCCTACTCCGAGCCGTTCTGGGGGCTGAATTACGTCCGCAACAGCGTCAAGGTGGCGATTGATGCCTACACGGGGGAAACGACCTTCTACGTGGTGGACCCCGATGATCCGATCATCCGCACCTACCAGGCGATTTTCCCCGCCCTGTTCACCACGGAGCCGATGGAGCCATCGTTGCGCGACCACTGGCGCTATCCCGAACAGCTCTTCACCGTCCAGGCCGAGGCGTACGCGGCATATCACATGCAAGATGCCCAGGTCTTCTACAATCGGGAGGACCTGTGGGCCGCGCCGACGGAGGTGCGGGGCACCGGCGAGGTCGCTATGACCCCCTACTACGTGGTCATGCGCCTGCCCGGCTCCGACGAGGTCGAGTTCCTGCTGATGCGTCCCTATGTCCCCAACAGCCGCCGCAACATGATCGCCTGGCTGTACGCCGATTCCGATGGCGCGGACTACGGGCAGATGGGGGTGTTCAAGTTCTCCAAGGAGGCGACCATCTACGGGCCGACGCAGATCGAGGCCCGTTTCAACCAGGACCCGCTGATCTCGTCGCAGATCACGCTGTGGGGCCAGCGCGGTTCCCAGGTCATCTGGGGCAACCTGATGGTCATTCCGATTGACGACGCGCTGCTCTACGTCGAGCCGCTCTACCTGCAGGCCGAATCGGGACAACTGCCGGAACTGCGGCGCGTCCTGGTCGCCTATGGCGATCAGGTGGTGATGGCCGAGGACCTGCAAACGGCGCTGCTGCAGGTGGTCGGGGCGGCGCCGCTGCCGCCGCCGGAAGAGCCTCCCTCCACCGACGTGGCCGCCCTGGCCCGTTCGGCCCAGGCGCACTACGAGGCGGCCCAGGGGTGCCTCCAGCAATCGGACTGGACCTGCTACGGGCGGGAGATGGAGGCGCTCTCGGCAGACCTGGAGGCGCTGGTAGAGGCGACGGGAGAGTAGCGTGAAGCGTGAAGCGTGAAGCGTGAAACGTGAGCGTCACGCATCCCGTTTCACGCATCATGGATCAAGAGGCCATGCGCACACCTGCCGGTAAAGACTGCCCATATTACTACGAGGACTACTACCGCGGTCGCTCGACCCAGGAGTGTCACCTGTTGGCTCGTCGGGGCGACTCGTTGCCGTGGGGACCACGCACCTGTGCCATCTGCCCGCTGCCGGCCATTGTGCAGGCTAATCACTGCCCCCACATGGCCCTGAAGGCGCGCCTGGTGCGCCGCTGGCTGCGCAGACAGGTGGTGGTGACCGCTACCTGTACCCGTTACCAGGTGGAGGTCAAGAACCCTTACGTCGGTTGTGGGCACTGTCACCCCGACGCGGCCGCCGTCCTCGCGGACAAAGGGAGCGGGCATGTTCAAGGCGATCCTGCTGGACCTGGATAATACCCTGCTGCAGAACGACATGGAGACGTTCGTCCCGGCCTATCTCTCCGCCCTGGCCGGGTTCGTCGCCGGACACTTCCCGCCAGAGACGTTCGTCCGTCATCTGCTCCGCGCCACCGATGCGGTCGTGGCCCACACCGACACGGCCCTCACGAACATGCAGGTGTTCGACGCCGTCTTCTTTCCGGCCCTCGGGCGCAGCCGGGAAGAGATGGAGCCGCTGTTCGACGAGTTCTACGCCACCCGCTTCCCGCAATTGCGCGGCCTGACCCGCCCCATCCCCACGGCCCGCCCCCTGGTCGAGTGGGCCTTCGCCCAGGGGTGGCAGGTGGCCATTGCGACCAACCCGCTCTTCCCGCGCACGGCCGTCGAGCAGCGCCTGGAGTGGGCGGGGGTGGCGGTGGCAGAGTTCCCTTACCCCCTGGTGACCACCTACGAGGAGATGCACGCGACCAAGCCCCACCGCGCCTACTACGCGGAGATCGCCTGCCGGTTGGGCCGCCAGCCGGAGGAGTGTCTGATGGTGGGCGACGAGTGGGAAATGGACATCGCCCCGGCCATGGCTGTGGGCATGGCGGCCTACTGGGTCGCCGCATCCGATGCGCGCCCACCAGGCCTGGAGGATCGGCTGGTCGGTCAGGGCGACCTGGCCGGCCTGCTGCGCTGGCTAACCACGGCACGGTAGGGCGGGCGACAGCCTGTCGTAGCGACGACGCCCGCCGTGCCAATCCGCCAGCTCGGGTGGATAGCGGAAAGATGCTGGACGGGTCTGTCAACAGCGTGGATACGGCCTGAGATGAGCGACCCGCACACCCAACGCGATCGTTTCGCTGCCTTGCAGAAGGTCGCCGCCGCTGTCAGCGGGGCGCCCGACCTGACCGTGCTGCTCCGGCAGACGCGGGAAGCGCTGCAACTGGCTATCGCCGGGGTGCGGGATGTGCTCTTTACCGCCGTCGCCGAGGACGGCGAGACCCTGATCCCGCTCATCCTGGCCCTCGATCGCCCCCAAACGGTGCTGGACGCCTGGATGGGGATCTCTCCGCGCGCCGAGATCCGCATTCCCCTGGCCAGTCTGCCCACGGACTGGTTGGAGCGTATCCCCCGCGGTGAGCCATGTCTCAGCCTCGACCTGGCCGGGTTGCTGGGTCGCACCGCGGGCCTGCAGGCGGCGCAGGCCGCCGTGGCCGTGAACGTGCGCGCCGTCCTGGCCCTCCCCCTCCGCAGCGGCGGCATCCTGCGCGGCCTGGTCATCATCGCCCTCGACCGGGAGCAGGTCCAGCCGGAGGAGCTGGACCTGGGGTTGGTGATTGCCAATCTGCTCGCCACCCGCCTGGAGAACGACGCGGCTCTGGAGCAGGCGTACCGGCAGATGTACAACCTGCAGTGCGTCTTCGAGATGGCGCAGGCGATGGCATCCTCGATGGAAGCGCGCGAGCTGACCACGATCGCAGCGCATCAACTGATCCGCGCCCTCGATATGCACCGCGTGGTCATCTCCCTGCTGGCCCAACCGGAACAAGCCCTGCACGTGGTGACCGATCTAGCCTACGACCCCGATACGAATACCTTCCTGACGCGGGGAGACGGGGAGGCCTGCACGTTGCTGGACCCTTGGATCGCCCAGCGGGTGACGGAGACCCATCAGCCCTATCAGTGCCTGTCCAGCGAGATGCGTGGTTCGGCAGAGGAGCGGGCCAACCAGCAACAGGCCGCCATCCGGACGCTGTTCGTCCTGCCGCTGGTTGGCAAGGAGGGCTGTATCGGCGTCATCGAGCTGGGGGACGTGCACAAGGAGCGGCGTCTGAGCAGGGCGCAAACCAGCCTGGCGATGACGCTGGCCGGGCAGATCGCCGCCGCCCTGGAGAACGCGCGGCTCTTCGCCGAGATCCAACACCGGGCGATGCAGCTCAAGACAGCCGCCGAGGTCGCCCGCCACGCTACCGGCATCCTCAGCGTAGAGACGCTGCTGACGCAAACGACGGAACTGATCCGCGAGCGCTTCGACCTCTACTACGCCGGTATCTTTCTAAAGGACGAGAGCGGGCGTTGGGCAGTCCTCCGCGCCGGCACCGGCGAGGCCGGGGCCAGGATGCTCGCCGCCGGCCACCGCCTGCCCATCGGCGGACCCTCCATGATCGGCTGGTGCATGCAGCATGGCCAGGCCCGTATCGCCCTCGACGTGGGCCAGGAAGCGGTGCGCTTCGACAATCCGCTGTTGCCCAAGACCCGCTCCGAGATGGCCCTGCCCCTCACCAGTCGGGGACAGGTGATCGGCGCGATGACCATCCAGTCGTCCCAGCCGGCGGCGTTCTCCCGCGAGGATATCACAGTGCTGCAGACCATGGCCGACCAGTTGGCCACCGCGATCGAGAACGCCGCCCTGCATGAGCAACAGTCCCGTCGGTTGACCGAGGTGGCCGCGCTGTACGAGGTCGGACAGGCGATCACGGCGATCCTCGAACCCCATGAGTTGATGGAGGCCGTCTATCAGCAGGTCAGCCGTTTCACCGAGGCCCCGATGTTCTACATCGCCATCTGGGACCGCGAGACGAACCGCATTCTGCTGCCGGTGTTGATCGAACCGAACCAGCGCCTGTACGACCAGGAGCTGGGCTGGGGCGGACTGGTCGGTTGGGTGTTGACTCACCGGCAACCGCTGCTGATCGAAGATTTCCATCGTGAGGGGGCGATCCCGCCGGGGGTGGAACCGGTGATCGTGGGCGACGCCGACCCCTGCTCGGCGGTCATCGCCCCCCTGGCCGTGGGCGAGCGGATCATCGGCGCCCTCTCCGTGCAACGGGAGACGGGCAATCCCTACTCGCAGGAGGACCTCGATTTCCTCACCGCTGTGGCCAGCCAGGTCGCCGTCGCCGTGGAGAACGCCCGGTTGTACCAGGCCGTCAAGGAGCACGCCGCCAACCTGGAAACAGCCTACGCCCGTCTGCAGGAGCTGGACCGGGTCAAGGACGAGCTGATCCAGAACGTCTCCCACGAGATGCGCACGCCGCTGACCTATCTCCAGAGCTACATCCGCTTGTTGCTGGACGGGGACCTGGGTCCGCTGACGGACCTGCAGCAGAACAAGCTGCAGATCGTCGAGCGGAAGACCGAGCAACTGGCCCACCTGATCGAGGACATCATCACATTGGAAGTGGTGGACCGGCAGACGCTCAACAGGCAACTGGTGGATTTGAGCGAACTGGCACGGATGGCGCTGGATGACTGCCGCGCCACAGCGGAGGACGCGGGCATCACGCTGCATGCCGAGATTCCGCCGACGCTGCCGCCGGTGTGGGCCGACCGCTTCCGCCTCGGCCAGGTCTTCGACAACCTGCTCTCCAACGCGATCAAGTTCAGCCCCGATGGTGGGACAATCACGGTGCGGATCATAGATGACGATGAGATCGCCCTGCGCGTCGAAGTCTCGGACCAAGGCATCGGCATTCCGGCGGACAAGATTCCCCGTCTGTTCGACCGGTTCTACCAGGTGGATGGCTCCGCCCATCGGCGCTTCGGGGGGATGGGGCTGGGTCTCTCGATTGTCCAGCGCATTGTCGAGGCCCACGGCGGCACGGTCGGCGTGCACAGCGAGGTGGGCAAGGGCAGTACCTTCTTCTTCACCCTGCCCACGGCCATGCGGTGAGAGCGGCCGATGTCGAGCCCTCGCTTGATCCTCAGGTCGGGTCGGGAGCGTTCCGTGCTGCAGCGCCATCCCTGGATTTTCTCCGGCGCGCTGGCGCGGCTGGAGGGTGAACCGACCGATGGGGATGTGGTGGAGGTGCTGGATGCCCAGGGGACGTGGCTGGCGCGCGGCACTCTCAACCGCCGCTCCCAGATCGTCGTCCGGCTGCTGACCTGGGACGCCGACGAACGGGTGGACGATGCGTTCTGGCGCACCCGCATCGCCCGCGCCGTCGCCGGGCGAGCCGCCCTGACCGGCAACCCCGCGACCACGGCCTATCGGCTGGTGCACGCCGAATCCGATGGCCTGCCGGGGCTGGTGGTGGATCGCTACGGCGATTTCCTGGTGCTTCAGTTCCTCACCCTCGGTGTGGAGCGCCGCCGGCAGGAGATCCTGGCCGCGCTGGACGAGTTGTTGGCTCCGCGCGGCATCTTCGAGCGTTCCGACGTGGATGTACGGCAAAAGGAGGGACTATCGCCGCAGGTGGGTCGGCTACGCGGGGAGGAGCCGCCCGACCGGCTGGCGATCGTCGAGAACGGGCGACGGTTCTGGGTAGACGTGCGCGGCGGCCAGAAGACAGGGTTCTACCTGGACCAGCGGGAGAACCGGGCGCGGCTGACGGGTTTCTGCGCGGGGGCGGAAGTGCTCGATAGCTTCGCCGGCAGCGGGGCCTTCGGCGTCTACGCCCTCTCCGGCGAGGCCGCGCGGGTGACTTTCGTGGAATCTTCCGCGCCGGCGCTGGAGCTGGCCCGCCAGAACGTGGCCCTCAACGGACACGACCCCCAGGCGCAGGAGTTCCTCGGCGAGAACGTCTTCGTGGCGTTGCGCCGCTTCCGGGCCGCCGGGCGGAGCTTCGATATCATCGTGAGCGACCCGCCCAAGTTCGCTCCGGCAGCGCGGGACGTGCCGCGGGCGGCGCGGGCCTATAAGGACGTCAATCTGCTCGCCTTCCAGCTCCTCCGCCCCGGCGGGGTCCTGTTCACGACCTCGTGCTCCGGCGCCGTCCCGGCCGACCTGTTCCAGAAGATTGTCTTCGGAGCGGCGGTGGACGCCGGACGGGAGGCGCAGATCATCGGCTACCTGCACCAGGGCGCCGACCACCCCGTCGCGCTCGCCTTCCCCGAAGGCGCCTACCTCAAGGGTCTCATCTGCCGTGCCCTCTAGCTATCACCCTCCTGCTGGCACTCTCGCGCCCATGTGCTATAATCCACCGTGCGCTCATTTGCCCTTCCCTGCGCCCTCTGGGTCTCTATGTGATCTTTGTGGAGGCGTGGCATGCGCAAACCGGGCCGTGCGGCCATCTGGGTCGTGATCATCGTCGGCGGCGTATTGCTGGCCCTGCTGTTCTCCCAGTTCATGGGCTACCGGGCCAGCCTGCGCACGCTGCCCGCCGGGATGACGGTGGCCGGGCTGAACGTCGAGGGGATGACGCCCGATCAGGCGCTGGCAGCTCTGGAGAGCGCCTTCGCCCAGCCAGTACAGCTTTCCTACCGTGATCAGACCGTGACGCTGGCGGTGGAGAACGTGGACTTCCGCTTCGACGCGGACGGCACGCGGGCGGCCATCGAGCAGGCAGTGGTCGGACGGCGCAGCTTCGACGGCTTCCTGGCCTACCTGTTCCGTCGTCGCCAGACGCCGATCGAGATCGCGCCAGCGGCCACCTTCTCCGCCAGCCGGCTCGACGGTTTCCTCGCCACCGTAGCCCGCCAGCGCGACCATCCGCCCCAGCCACCGGTCGCCCTGCCGGAGGCGCTCACCTTTCGCGCCGGCATCCCCGGCTACGCGCTGGACATCGAAGGGTCGCGGGAACCGGTACGCGCGGCGCTGCTCTCCGCCGCGAATCGGCAGGCCGAGCTCGTCGTGCGGGAGAGCGCCCCCCCCCCGCTGGAGATGGCCCAGCTCGAGGACATGCTCAACGGGCTGTTGATCCCCTTCAACGGCATCGCCAGCATCTTCGTCAAGGACCTGCGGACAGGCGAGGAGCTGAGCATCGGCCCGGACATCGCCTTCGCCGGAACGAGCGTGCTCAAGATCGCCGTGATGACCCAGGTCTACCGCGTGCTGGACGAACCGCCGACGGTCGAGCAGTATGACTGGCTCACCGACACGATGGGTTCCGGCAGCAGCAACTTCAAGGCCAACCTGCTCCTGGCGCTGGTCGGGGGCGGGGATGGTTTCCGCGGGGCGGAGGAACTGACCGCAGCGATGGGCACGCTGGGGCTGGTCAACACCTTCATGATTACTCCCTACGATGAGGAGACCCTGCCCTACACCGTCGTCACGCCGGCCAACTCGCGCACCGACATCACCACCAATCCCGACCCGTTCATGCAGACGACGGCACAGGACATCGGCCTGTTGTTGGAGATGATCTACCAGTGCAGTCACGGCGGCGGCGCGCTGCTGGCCGCCTACCCGGACGACTACACGCCGGAAGAGTGCCAGCAGATGTTGGACATCATGTCGCAGAACCGCATAGACAGCCTGATCGAGGCGGGGCTGCCGCCGGGAACGCCGCTGGCCCACAAGCACGGCTGGGGGCCGGATACGCACGCCAACGCCGGGATCGTCTTCAGCCCCCAGGCGGACTTCGTGCTGGTCGTCTATCTGTACAACCCGGTCTGGCTAGAGTGGGGCGTCTCCAACCCGTTGGTCAACACCATCGCCACGGCGACGTACAACTATTTCAACCCCACACCGTAGACTGTCTACCCTCCCGCAGGCTTGGACTTTCTTGGCGGGTAACTGCCTACCCTTTGCCAGGCCTGATGCTGGCGCGGCCATTGTTCCAGGCCCTTGTCCCACCCCCTGGCCCCCGCCCCTTTCCCGCCGGGCGGGAGAGGGGCGGGCGTAGGGGGTGGGTTGAGGGCGAAGGGCAGCCAGCGCCGCGGACGGTAGACAGTTACCTCGGCGGTCGTTCGTAGTTGGGGGCCTCTTTGGTGATGAATACATCGTGCGGATGGCTCTCACGCAGGCCGGCGGCGGTGACGCGCACGAAGCGGGCCTGGCGACGCAGTTCCTCGATGCTGACGCAGCCGCAGTAGCCCATGCCGGCGCGCAGCCCGCCGACGAGCTGGTAGACCAGATCGGCCAGCGGTCCCTTGTGCGGCACCATCCCCTCGATCCCCTCCGGCACCAGCTTGCTCAGCCCGGCCTGGAAATAGCGGTCGCTGGTCCCCTCCTGCATCGCTCCCAGCGAGCCCATGCCGCGGTAGGCTTTGAAGGAGCGGCCTTCGTAGAGGATCGTCTCACCGGGGCTTTCCTCCGTCCCGGCGAAGAGATTGCCGATCATGACACTGTGCGCGCCGGCGGCGATGGCCTTGCTGATGTCGCCAGAGTACTTGATCCCGCCGTCGGCGATGATCGGCACGCCGGTGGGTTCGGCAGCAGCAGCGCACTCGCAGATCGCCGTGATCTGCGGCATCCCCGCCCCACTGACCACGCGGGTCGTGCAGATGCTGCCCGGCCCCACGCCCACCTTCACCCCATCGGCGCCGCGCTCGATCAGCGCGCGGGCCCCCTCGGCGGTGGCGACGTTGCCGGCGATGACCTCGGCATCGGGGAACCAGTGCTTGAGCCGGGTCAGCGCGTCCATGACCCCCAGCGAATGGCCGTGCGCCGAGTCAATAACCAGCACGTCGGCGCCGGCCTCGATCAGCGCCTGGACGCGGTCGTACAGGTCGGGCCCCGTCCCCACCGCCGCCCCCACGCGCAGCCGCCCCAGCTCGTCCTGGCAAGCGTTGGGGTACTGGATCTGCTTCATGATGTCCTTGACCGTGATCAGCCCGCGCAGGATGTAATCATCGTCCACTACCAACAACTTCTCGACGCGGTGACGGTGGAGGATCTCCTTGGCCTGCTCCAACGTCGTCCCCACCGGCACCGTGATCAGGTTCTCCCTGGTCATCAACTCGTGGATCGGCCGCTCCAGGTTCTCCTCGAAGCGCAGGTCGCGGTTGGTCAGGATGCCCACCAGCCGCCCGTCGGCCTGGGTAATCGGGATGCCGGAGATGTGGTAGCGGGCCATCAGTTCGAGGGCGTCGCGGATCGGACGGTGCGGCGGCAGGGTGATCGGATCCACGATCATGCCGCTCTGCGAGCGTTTGACCATGCGCACCATCTCGGCCTGTCTCTCCAGCGGCATGTTGCGGTGGAGGATGCCGATACCACCCTCGCGGGCCAGGGCGATCGCCAGGCGGGCCTCGGTGACCGTGTCCATCGCCGCGCTGACGATGGGGATATTGAGAGGGATGCGCCGGCTCAGGTGGGTGCACACGTCCACGTCGCGGGGCAACACCGCTGACTCGGCGGGCACCAGCAACACATCGTCGAACGTCAGGGCCTCACGGCCGTATTTCTCATCTTCCATATCACCACCGCCTCCATGCCTGGCCCACCTACTCCCCTTTCTTCGCCATCTGCGTCGCGTCTATAATCGTCGAAACGATGAAGGCCGCTGTCAGCGCCACCGCGACGACAATGCCGACCAGGTCGTAGATGGTGAAGCGACCAAAGGGCAACGCGATCACCGGGTTGCCCACAAAGTAGAGCACCGCGTTGACGATGATCACCAGCACCCGCAGTTCGGTCGGGCCGATCTTGGCGTAGGAGATGCGGAACACGCCGTTCACCGTGGTGCGCACGTAGACGAGGATGCACATGAGCAGGTAGCCGATCAGGGCCAGACAGGCGATCTCGAAGCGGATGTACGGAGAAAGGCCGATGCCCAGGAAGACCAGCGTCTCGCTGATCGCGTCGGTCGTGTGGTCCACGAAGAAGCCGTACTTGGGCCGTTCGATGTGCCGGTAGCGGGCCAGCGTCCCATCGAGGCTGTCGCCGAACCAGTTGATGACCATCCCCAGGCTGGCCAGCCAGAGGAAACCGCTGCTCAGGTTGGTCAGACAGTAGCCAGCGAACACCACGGTCGAGCCGAGGATGCCGATGATGGTCAGGATGTCGGGATTGACCCACGCGGGCATGTGGGCGGCCAGCCATTGCAACGCCGGCCGTTCCAGCGGTCCCAGCAGGATATCATTCACGCGCTTGTGCTGCTTGATATCAGCCATCGAGCGCCTCCAGAATCAGGATACCTCGGTCACTGCCTGCGGTCCTCACCCCTTCCCACTACCCCCTCCCCCCCTCCCGCCGGGCGGGAGAGGGGAGGGGACCAGGGGATGAGGTGAAGAGCCAGAACACCAGCCACGCCAGCACCAGGCCTGGCAGATGGTAGGAAGTTACGACACCTCGGCCAGGGCTTCAGGCCAGACCGGGTAGAACATCGCCCATTGGCGCGGCGCCTGGCGGATGAAGTCGGCGGTGACCTCCAGGACCCGCTCGGCGTTGTTGACGACCTCCGCCTGCCGGTCGGTGTACGAGCGCATGGGGATGGGATCGGAAACGAGCATGCGGTAGACACCGTCTGGCCGCATGACGGCGGCGGCGACGACGACGGGTACGCGGGCCTTGAGGGCCAGGTAGACGTGCAGGATCGGCAACGCGGCCGGGCGTCCGAAGAAGTGCGGGCGGTACTTGGAAGTGGGGTCGGGGCGGTCCAGTCCGGTGAGCACCATGCCGCCCTCCTGGAGCCGCCGGGCCGCCTGGCGCACGCTGGCCATGCACGCCGGCGTGATCTCGATGCCGGCCTTGCGGCGCATCTCGTTCTGCCAACGGTAGCCGCTGCCGGGCTGGGGGTAGGAGAGCGCCTGAAAGCGCAGCCCCCACATCGCCGCCGCCTGGCCGACGAAGTCGAAGTTGCTCAGGTGCGGGCCGCCGATGACCAGGCCTTCCTTTCCCTCGCGGCAGCGCTCTAGCAGTCCCTCGACCCGCGGGCCGAACTCGAGCAGCCGCCGCATCGCCTCCAGGTTGCCCAGGTTGTGGTACAGGTCGTACAGACAGTGCCCCGTGTGACGGAACGTCTCCCGCACCGCCGCATCGAGCTCGTCCGCGGAGAGCCGACCCTCTCCAATCACCCACTGGTTCGCCCGCACCGCCCGCACGATCGCCGTCCGGCGCAGGGAGGCCAGGGCACGGGCCAGCCGGTCGGCCAGCCAATAGCCGGGCCCTGGCCCTACCGTGCGCCCCAGCCAGAGGGTGCACCCCACCCCGAAACGACTGTTGATGATCGTCTGCAAGTCCACGGACGGAAGTATAACCCAGTTCGCCAAAACCGCAATGGCCGGATGCCCGACGCCAGACCACGGGCCACGCAACACGCCCCCGCCGACGTGGCCTCCCGCTTGCGCCGACGGGCGATGCGGGGTAGAATCGGCCTCGGGAGGATAACCGATGACTCAACCGCCTCACCTGGACCCATCGCCCTTCTTCCTGCCCGCCGGACCGGTGGGAGTGTTGCTGATCCACGGCTTCACCGGTTCTCCGCCGGAGATGCGCCTGCTGGGCGACTACGTCCACCGGCGCGGGCTGACCGTCGCCGCGCCGCTGCTGCCCGGCCACGGCACGACCGTGGACGATATGAACCGCTGCCGGTGGACGGACTGGACGGGCGCGGTGGAAGCGGCGCTGGCCGACCTGCGGGCACGCTGCCCGACGGTCTTCGTCGGCGGGCTCTCGATGGGCTCCCTGCTCGCCCTCTACCTGGCCGCCTATCATCCCGACCTGGCGGGCGCGATCCTTTACTCCCCCGCCGTCAAGGTCGCCGACTGGCGCATTCACCTGACCCCGCTGGTCCGGCACATCATCCGCACGCAGGACAAGTCTGGCCAGAGCGACCTGAGCGATCCCCAGGCGCAACAACGGCTGTGGTGCTACGACGAGCAGCCGCTTGCCGCCGCCGCCGAGCTGCTCACGCTGAGCCGCCGCGTCCGTCGCCTGCTGCCCCACGTGACCTGTCCCGTTCTTATCGTCTACAGCGTGCGCGATCGGGAGATCCACCCCGACAGCGCGCGCATCACCTATGAGCGGGTCGGCTCGACGGACAAAGAGCTGGTCACCCTGCATCACTCCGGCCACGGCCTGACAGTGGACAGCGAGTGGGAGTTCGTTGCCGAGAAGACCCTCGGCTTCATCCAGGCCCATCTCCCCGCTGCCTGATGCCTGACCTCTTCGCCCTGCTGCCCCCGTTGCGACGGGTAGACCATCCGCTGTTGAGCGGGCGCACGATCACCGTAATCGGCGTCTCCGCCGTGCTACGTGACGAGGAGCGCTTCTACTTCGAGGTCAACCGCCCCCGCCACTGGGCGCAGCGCGCCGACGGGACCGTCTCCATCGGCGTCGGTGGTATCGGCGGGGGCATCGAGGCCGGCGAGAGCCTGCTGGCCTGCCTGCGCCGCGAGGTGCAGGAGGAGCTGGGGGCGCGCTTCCGCCTGGAGCTGCCCGCCCGCACCGCCCTCGTCGCCGATTGGGAGGTCGCGGGATGGCTGGAACTGCTGCCCGACGCCAGGCACCCGCTGCCCTACATCGTCACCCTGCTGCCGCCGCGCCTGGGCGGGCCGGGCACGCCCGACGCGCTCGCCCTCGTCACCTTCCTGGGCCGGCCCCAGGGACGTCCCCGTCGCCAGGACCTCTTCGGCCTGCTGACGGTCGCCCGCCCGGCGCTGGCCGATTTCCTGGCCCGCGACGAGTGGCCGCTGGCCGAGGCGCTGGCCCACCCGGCACTCACCTTCGACCTGGCCGGGGAACTGCCCGCCGGCTGTGTCCTCCGTCCCGTCCTCACTGCCCGCGCCCTCCGCCTGCTGACCCACGGACAGGCCCTGCCAGAGGAGTTATGAGCGAACTGTTCCACACCCCGGATTGGGTCAAAGACGCCGTCTTCTACCACATCTTTCCCGACCGCTTCGCCCGCAGCGAGCGGGTGAGCCAGCCGGCCAACCTGGAGCCGTGGGACAGCCTCCCCACCCGCCACGGCTTCAAGGGCGGCGACCTGCTGGGCGTGGTCGAGCACCTGGACTACCTGGCGGACCTGGGGGTGGACGCGATCTACCTCAACCCGATCTTCCAGTCCACCGCCAATCACCGCTACCACACCCACGACTACGGGCAGGTGGACCCGCTGCTGGGCGGCAACGCGGCGCTGCGCAGCCTGCTGGACGCGGCGCACAGGCGCGGGATGCGCGTCATCCTCGATGGGGTCTTCAACCACACCGGGCGCAGCTTCTTCGCCTTCAGCCACATCCTGGAGAACGGCCCTCAGTCACCCTACCTGGACTGGTTCCACATCAAGGGCTTCCCGCTGCGCGCCTACGAGTCGGCGGGGAAGCCCAACTACGAGGCCTGGTGGGGGCTGCGGGCGCTGCCCAAGCTGAACACGGACAACCCGCAGGTGCGCGAGTTCCTGATGGGCGTGGCCGAACGCTGGCTGGGCGAGGGTATTGACGGCTGGCGGCTGGACGTGCCGCTGGAGATCCGCACGCCCGGCTTCTGGGAGGAGTTCCGCCGTCGGGTCAAGGCGGTCAACCCCGAGGCCTACATCGTTGCCGAGGTATGGGACGAAGCTGCCGGGTGGCTGCAGGGGGAGCACTTCGATGGGCTGACCAACTACGTCCTCACCCGCGCCTGCCTGGGCTTCTTCGGCGGCCGGAAGCTGGTCACCCAGCCGCGCCCCGGCGGTTTCCCCCTGCGCGCCCTCGACGGTCCGACCTTTGCCCGGCAGCTCGAACACCTGCTGACGATCTACCCGTGGGAAGCCACCCTGGCTCAGCTCAACCCGCTGAGCAGCCACGACATGCCGCGCTTCCTGACCCTGGTCGGTGGGGACAAGCGTCGCCTGCGGCTGGCGGTGCTTTTCCAGATGACCTTCCCCGGCGCGCCCTGCGTGTACTACGGCGACGAGATCGGCCTGGAGGGCGGTGCCGACCCCGACTGCCGGCGCGCGTTCCCCTGGGAGCGCAACCGCTGGGACGAGGGCCTGCGCGACCACTTCCGTCGCTGCATCCGCCTGCGCCGCGAGCACCCGGTGCTGCGGCGGGGGACGGTCGAGCGGCTCGCCGCCCACGGGTCGGTCTACGCCTTCGCCCGCCGCCTGGACGGGGAGACGCTGCGGGTCGCCCTCAACGCCGGGGAAGCGGACGCGCAGGTGACGCTGCCGGCGAGCGGGGCGGCGCTGCGCGACCTGCTCTCCGGGCGCGAGTGGCCGGTCGTGGACGGCGCGGCGCGCCTCTCACTGCCGCCCCTCTCCGGCGCCGTCCTGGCCGTGTAGGGCGGGCCGCCGACCCGCCGCTCGGTATATCATTGCCCGCCATGCTGTCGTCGGAAACTACCTGCTCATCTCGCCTTGCCCGCCTGGCCGCGCTGGCTCTGACGCTGGCGCTGCTGGCCTGCCGCACGCCGGCTCTGCCGCCCACGGCCACCCCCACTGCCACCCCCAGCCCATCCCCCACGTCCCCGCCGCCGGACAGCGGCTGGCAGGCCGTCGAGCCGGGCCTCGAGCTACGCCAGATGCGCGTGTCCGTCGGCAGCGTGGAGGAGCGGGTCGTGCTGGTGCGCCTCGACCCGGCGCGCTTCCGCTTCCGCGTCCTCTACACCCCCGGCGCGGGGCAGCGGATCGCTCAGTGGGCAGCGGGGCAGCCGACAGCCGTGTTGGTGGTCAACGGCGGCTACTTCACCCCCGAATACCGCGCCACCGGCCTGCTGGTCAGCGACGGTCAGGCGACCGGGGTCTCCTACGGCGACTTCGCCGGCATGTTCGCCGTGCTGCCCGACGGACGGGCCGAGGTGCGCTGGCTGGGCGCGCAGCCCTACGACCCCGACGAGGCGCTGGTCGAGGCCGTGCAGTGCTTCCCGATGCTGGTCCGGCCAGGCGGGGAGTTGGGCTTTCCGGCGGGCGGCGACGACGCCACCCCGGCCCGTCGCACCGTCGTGGCCCAGGATCGTCAGGGGCGCATCCTGTTCATCGTCACCGACCAGGGCTTCTTCTCCCTACACGAGCTGGCCCGTTGGCTGCTGGAGTCCGATCTGGAGGTGGACATAGCCCTCAACCTGGACGGGGGAGTATCCAGCGGGTTGGTCCTGGCAGCGAGGCCGGCGCCGGTGCAGGTAGACTCGCTGGTCGCCGTGCCGGCGGTGATCGCCGTCGAGCGGCGTTGAGCGCTCACCGTTCGCAGAGGACGAGGCTGCTGCCGCTCTGGTTCGTGTGAATGCCGTAGCGGTGACCATCGGCCTCCAGCCAGATCTGATAACCGGGGGTGATGACCTGCAGGTAGGACATCCCCGGCTGCGGGCAGCCCAGGCTGGAGTCGGACCAGCGCGTTTCCAGCACGGAGACGACGGTCACCCGTTCCGGCGCGATGTTCAGGTGGGCGGCCAGGTAGCGCACGGCGGCGCTGACGGCCTCCGGCGGGGAAGTCGGCGCCGCCTGCGGGCTTCCGCCGGTCGCGGTCGGGCCGGCGCTTCCACAGGCCGCCAGCATCAGCGCCAGCGCGGGCAACAGGGCCAGGATACGGACGTGCATCAGTTACCTCCTCGATCATCGTTCACAACTTAAGGCCCGGCTTGCCCCGGAAATCGCCGCTTTGCGGCTTCCGCCCGCC
>Ga0209018_1001375_pt1 | contig 19748 bp, 16 predicted proteins | sample YNPBryBLVA2012_FD_185814 | JGI IMG/M metagenome (GOLD analysis project Ga0209018, IMG submission 185814) | Anoxygenic and chlorotrophic microbial mat microbial communities from Yellowstone National Park, USA - YNP Bryant BLVA 2012 (SPAdes)... ...
GTCGGCGGTCTTCGCGTAGTTCACGGCGTCCTGGTTGTTGCGCAGGGCCGCGTCCATCGACGTGAGCTGGGCCCGGAAGTTCTCCGAAGCGATGAGGCCGGACGGGTCGTCCGAGCCGTTGTTGATGCGCAGACCCGTCGAGAGGCGGGTGATCGACTTGTTCAGTTCCGCTCCGGTCAGACCGAGGTTGCGGAAAGCGTTCATCGCGGCGACGTTCGTGTTGATGCGGTACGACATGCTTTGTTCCTCCGTGACTTTCAGCCGGCCTGGCTATCCGTGTCCAGTGCCGCCCTAGTTGCTGAGTCGATGGGGTTATTCCCCGGCAACATTGCCGGGAACCTGGTAAAAATACGGGGTTTCTGGGTTTTTTGCGGGTTTCTTCAAAACCCGGCAAAACGACGCGGGGCCCGGCCGCTACAGAGATCGGAGGTAGTCGGCTCCCTCGGTCTCCCCGGCGGCCCGAAGAGCCTGTTCGGGGCTGTTCCCGTTCCGGTCCCGCCAAGTGCGGGGAGCCCCTGCCTGCACCAAGGCCTGCACGACGGCCAAGGTCCTGGCTTGGTGGAGCGGGGTCTGCAACCCCGCATCCCTCGACCGCACGCTCGCTCCGGCCTTCAGCAGCGCGAGAACGTTGGCCTCCATGCCCCACGCGGCGGCAAGGTGCAGAGGAGTCCGCCCGGCGGCGTCCAACGCCCGGAAGTCGGCCCCGGCCGCCAGCAGCGCCGCGAGCGCCTCGCCGTCCGGCCGGCGGGCGGCCTCGTGCAGCGGCGTCGCGCCCTCGGCATTCTTCCCGGAGACGTTCGCACCAAGGCTCACGAGGGCCCGGACGGCCTCTCTGCCCGAAGCGAGGTGGAGCGGAGTGTTGAGCGCCCAATCCTTGGCGTGGATTTCAGCGCCGAACCGTCCCAGCACGCCGATGCAGCGAAAGGCGTTGGCTCCGGCTGCCTCGTGCAGCAGGGTCCGCTCGCCCGGCAGGCGCGCCCTCGCCAGCGTGGGGTCGGCCTTGAGCAAGGCCTCCAAGGCGTGGGCGTCGTCGCGCGTTGCAGCCTGCCGTGCGGCCTCCAGGGAGGCTAGCCCAAGCCCGGAAAGCACCAACAGGAACAAAACGCAGAGCGCGAGTTTCAATCTCTCCCCTTTCGAGCAGCCAAAGCGTCCCGCAACAAGGCGATCAGCTGCTCGTTGGACTCCGCGAGCCGTCCGGATGTTCCGCAGCATTCCCGCCGCTGCTCGGCGACCGCGAGCGGCGTCCGGCCGTCGGCGTCCTCGGCGGCGGGGTTCGCGCCGTGCCGCAGAAGCACCGCGGCCACCCCGACGTTGCCCGCCAGCGCCGCGCGATGCAGCGGCGTGCGGCCCTGCCGGTCTCTCGCGTTGACCGGGACCTTCGCCCGCACGAGGATTTCGGCCACCTCCGAGCCGGCGGAGTCCGCCGCCAAGTGCAGCGCGCCGCTCCCGTTTTCCATGGTGGCCAGCGCGTTGGCCTTGCGGGAGAGCAGGAACCGAACCACCGCCGGGAGGTCGCGCCGGCAGGCCTCCAAGAGCGGGGTCGACCCGTAGCGGTTGCGGGCCTCCAGGCTCGCCCCGCTGGAGAGAAGGATTCTCGCCTCCTCCGGCCGCCGCACCCGGTGCAGGAGCGTGAAGCCGAACGCGTCCGCGCGGCGGGCCAGCGACGGATCGGCGGCAAGCATCCTTCGCAGACGCTCCGGCTGCATGCGCTCGACCGCATCCCGCGCCTCGCGCAGCGCGTCGCCGGGCTGGGCGGCGCCTAACGCGGCCAGCAGCGCGGCTGCGAGGCAAGCGATCCATCGGACCATGTCTTTGCATTGTGACGTCCAGACGGCGGCGGAGATCCAGTACACTGCCCTGCCATGCCATGGAATCGAACGGCGCTCTCAGCTCCAACGTGGTGGTCCAGGTGGGCATCGTCGTGCGCGACATCGACCGGGCGAGGGAGGTTTTCTCGAAGGTCCTCGGCGTCCCCGTCCCGGACGTGATCGAGACGGCGGGTCAGGAGACGGCCCACACCGTGTACCGGGGCCAGCCGACCGACGCCCGGGCCAAGCTCGCGTTCTTCCACACCGGTACGTGCGCGATCGAGCTGATCGAGCCGATCGGCGGGCCCAGCACGTGGCGCGAGCGGCTGGAGAACCACGGCAACAGCATCCACCACATCGCGTTCCAGATCCGCGGGATGGACGGCGCGATCCGGTCCCTCGAGGCCCTCGGGGCGGAGACCGTCCAGCGGGGCGACTACACCGGCGGCCGCTACGCCTATGTGGACATGACCGACGCGGTCGGCGCGGTGCTCGAGCTCCTGGAGAACGACTGACCCGCCCGGCCCAGCCCGTCCGGCTCCGCCATAATGGGGGCATGGTTCAGCGGCTGCCCGAGTGGCTGACGATCCGCATGCCCCGCCCCGACACCATCAAGGAGGTGGAGGGCATGATGCGCCAGAAGCGCCTGCACACCGTGTGCGAGAGCGCCCGTTGCCCGAACCTCCCGGAGTGCTGGACCAAGCGCACGGCCACCTTCATGATCCTCGGGGACACGTGCACCCGGGCTTGCGGGTTCTGCGCCATCAAGACCGGCCGCGGCGAGGACGTCGATCCCCTGGAGCCCGCGAACGTCGCCAAGGTGGCGGCCGACCTCGGCCTGAAGCACGTGGTGGTTACCAGCGTCGCTCGGGACGACCTGCCCGACGAGGGCGCGGGACACTTCGCGCGCACCATCCGCGCCCTGCACGCTCAGAACCCGCACACGATCGTGGAGGTGCTGGTGCCCGACTTCAAGGCCAAGCGCGAGCTGATCGCCACCGTGGTGGAGGCCGGCCCGGAGATCTACAACCACAACATCGAGACCGTTCGGCGGCTCCAGAGCGTGGTCCGGCCCCAAGCCCGGTACGAGCGCTCGCTCCAAGTGCTGCGCACCGTCAAGGAACTGGATCCCAGCGTCTACACGAAGTCCGGAATGATGCTCGGCCTCGGCGAGACGCACGAGGAGGTCCTGGAGACGCTGCGGGACCTCAAGGAGGCGGGCGTCGATGCCGTCACGATCGGCCAATACCTGCGGCCGACCATGCGGCACCTCCCGGTGGTGGAGTTCGTCCATCCGGATCGATTCAAGCAGTACGAGGAGATCGGGGCTGAAATGGGCTTCGCGTTCGTGGCCAGCGCGCCGTTCGTCCGAAGCTCCTACAACGCCATCGAGTTCAGCAAGAAAGTGATGGCGGAGCGCCTGGAGCGCGCCGCGGCCGGAGGGAGCTAGCCGGCGCGGAGGGGCCATGCCGCGAAGGCGCAGGCGTTCCGCGGCTTGGTTGTGGGCGGTGGCTCCGCCGGTCGCCGTCGCGTGCTGGGGGGGCGCCGTCCAGTACCGTTGCCTCGCCGCCTTGGCGGACTACCGAGGCCCAGTGGCGTTCCGCGTGCCTGCGGGTTCCGCCTTCGTGCGCGTCTCAGCGCAGGGCTTCGAGCTCGACGCCCGGCGCAGGACGCTGGAGGCGGCGTCGGTGGCTCTGCAGGGGCCGGACGGTGGTCCGATCGGTTCTGCGGACCGCGTCCGCGTCGAGGCAGGGCCGGACGGGCTGAGACCGCTCCGCGTGACCGTCGCGGGGTTGCGCGGCACCGTCGAGCGGCTTCCCGACGGCCGATGGCGGCATCAGGACCTGCTTCCCTCGGGGCCCCAAGAGCCCTCGAACCTCCCTGTGGAGGTGCGGGTCGAGTCCGCCGTCGTGCGCGTTGTGGACCGGGCGAGGGCTGAGCCGCTGGATCTCTCGGTGGTGGTGCGGCACGGTCGCCTCCTCACGTTCCGGGACGCGTTCTGGGCGAGCGGCACTCTGGATGCCCCCGGCCTCTCCATGCGCGTGGATGCGTCCGCCCCCCAAAGCGGCGTCTGGAGCGCGGAGATCGCCGTGGAGCGCCTCGACGCGGCGCGCTGGGTGTCTCGGCTGCGGGAGGGGCCCGAGCGGGACTGGCTCCAGCCGCTCGAGGGCTGGGACGCCACGCAGGCGGACGCCTCCGGAACCCTCTTCCTCCGCTTCGACGGCCGCTTGGATGCGGCGTTCGAGGGGCTGCTCGACGTCCGGGGCGCAACGTACCGCCGGGAACTCCTCGCGGAGGGGGCTTCCTTCAACGGTCGGATCGGCACCGCGGGGCTGAGCGGCGAGGTGGACCTGCGTGGGCGGGATTGGGAGGCCCGCGGCTCCTTGGCGGCCTCGTGGGATCCGCGCCCCGACGTGGATTGGCGGGGAGCGCTGCGGGCCGACACGCCGTCGGTGCTCCCTGCGGTCGCCAGACGGTTTCTGCCCCCGCAAGCGCGCTGGCGTCGGGCCTCCTACGAGGGCGCCGTGCGATGGGTGCAGGGTTCCGGCCTGTTCCTGAATGGAACAGTCCAGTCGGCGGCGGTTTCCTGGGATGGCTGGGAGGGGACCAACCTCAGGGCCTCGCTCGCGGTCGATCCGAACGTCGGACGCGTGGAGCGGCTGACCGTCCAGGCCTCCGGCGGCAGCATTCAGGGGAACGTCGCGTGGCGAACCAGCGACGGCGCTCTCGCCGGGAGGCTCGAGGGGGCTGGAATCCGTATCGAGCCGCTGGTGCGACGGTGGTGGCGCGACCCTCCGCTGCGGGCCGTGGCGCGGGTGGATGCGCTTCTCTCAGGCACCGTGGCGGCCCCGGTCGCGGACGTGCGGGCGCAGGCCTACGCCGGCGCGCGCCTCGGCTCGCGCTGGGTGGACCTCGGCTTGGTGGATGTTGCCTGCAGCCTGCGGAACGGCGTTCTGACCGTGTCGCGGGGCAGCTCGGCCGGCGCCCTCGGGCTAGCCTTGGCGTCTGGGCAATATAGGATCAACGGTGGAAAGCTGAACGGAACTATGTTCCTCAGCGGTCTGGAGGGAGCGTCCTGGCTGCCCGGGCTCTCCGGCTACGGCTTCGCGCGCCTCAACGTGAGCGGGGACGCGCGAGACCCGCGGGTCGAGGGCCGGTTCGAAGCGTTCGGGATCGAATACGGTGGCCAATCGTTGCCGTTTCTTTCGGCGGACCTACGCGCCGACTCGCGGCATCTGGTGGTGGAGCGGGCGGAGGCGTACCGCGGCACCGCACGGCTCGTGGCGACGGGACGGCTCGACTGGGGGACGCGCGACTTGGACGGCTCGGTCGAAGGAACCGGACTCCAGCTCACGGACCTGCTCGGTCCGAACGTGGCGGGCGAGGTGGAGCGGCTGAAGGCCGCCCTGAGCGGAACGTTGGACCGGCCGGCCTTGCGCCTGGAGGCGTCTGCCCCAGAGGTCGTCGCAGCGGGCGTGCGCCTGGCGGGCGTGCGGGCCACCCTCGCAGGAGACCCCGACCGCGTGGCGTTTCACTCCCTCGTGGGGCGGGTGGGCGAGGGCTCCTTCGCAGGGACGGGCGACTACGACCTTCGAACCGGGATCGGTCAGGCCAAGGTCTCGCTCGACGCCGTCCCCCTCGCGGAGCTTTCGGGACTCACCGGGCCGGACCTCGCCTTGGGGGGCGGGCTGGACGGCACCGTCCGTGTCGCCTTCGACGGTCGGGGCCTGGTCGCCTCGGAGGCGGAGGGCACGCTGAGCCGGGTCACCGTCAACGGAACGTTGGCCGGTTCGGGCGAGTGGAGCGTGCGCGGCGTCGGCCCGGTGCTCTCCGGCTCGCTGATGGTCGGCCAGTTGGAGCGGTTCTTGGAAGTCTCGGACCTCTCGGTGGATTTGGATCAGGCGACGGTCTCCGCGAGGGTGCAGGCCCTCGGGCTGCCGGTGGAGGACCTGTGGGCCGCCGGGCGCCGTGCCCTGGCGCCCAGGTTGCCGTCGGACGAGTGGGTGGCGCGTCTCGACCAACTCAAGGGAACGCTGACCGTCGCCGCAACCATCGACGGGCCTTGGTCCTCGCCGAGCGTGTCCGTCTCGCCGATCCAGCTGGACGGCTTGGCGCTCGGGTCCGAGCCGCTGGGTTCGCTGCGCGTGGCGGGGAAGCGTGCGGAGGGGTGCTGGGAGGCCACCGAGGTCCGATGGACCGACGGCCCAGGGGAGCTCTTGGCGAACGGAACGCTCTCCGAGGACGGGTTGCTGGAAGCACAGGGCGATCTGTCCAATCTGGACCTGTCGATCTTGAAGAGTTTCGGCCTGGACCTGCCCGCGGTGCAAGGAAAGGCCTCGCTGTCGTTTGTGGTGCGCGGGCCGGTGGACAACCCGGGCGTGGACGGGTCGGCGGCCCTGCAGGACTTCCGGAGCGAGGGCGAGCCGCTCCCGCTGAGCGTTCTGTTGAGCTCGATCCGGCTGGACGGCGGCGGCCTGAGCTTCGAGGGAGCCGTGAACTACGGCAACCTTTCGGGTCCGCTCTCCGGCGGGTTGCCGCTCACTTGGCGCGAGGGGTGGGATCCGTCCCGGCCGCTGGAGGTTGTCCTCCGGGTGCCGGAGCGAGACGTGTCGGAGGTGCTGTCGTTCCTGCCTTCGCTGGACGCCAAGCGCACCGCCGGCAAGGTCTCCGGCAGAGTCGCCGTGACCGGAACCTGGGACGAGCCGCAACTGAACGGCCTGCTCCGCGCGGACCTCTCGCGCGCCGCGGCTGCGGGCGTGGCCACGGCGCTCCGCGACGCGACGATCGAGGTCGCGGTCGATGGCGGCAGGGCCGAGCTCCGGCTCTCGGCCCAAGGCGGTGCGGGCGGGCGGCTGGAGGCGGCTCTCGGCGCGTCGTTCGGCTCGCTCCGGGAGATTCTCGGCTTGGGGGACGGGGCCTGGCGGGGATGGACCGTGGACGGGCGGGTTCGGACGGACGGCTTCCAGATCGCAGAGTCGTTCGGGAAGGGCGGCAGGCTCAAGGGCCGCGTGGACGCCGACCTGCGCGCGGACGGAACCCTGGGCGGACCGCGGCTGTCGGGCCGGGTTGCGGCCACCGGCCTGGAGGTTCAGACGCCCAGCGAGTTCGGGCAGGCGGCGCCCGCTGGCGAGCTCCCGGTCGACCCCCGGCTGTCGCTCTCGCTGGAGGTCGGCCCCGGGTCGCGGCTCAGGGCGCCGCTCGCGGAGGTCGTGGGCACGGGAACCGGGTCGGTGGAGGGGTCCCTCTCGAGGCTGAGGGCGGTCGGAACGTTCGCCGTGTCGTCCGGAACGCTCAGCCTGCCCAACGCGCGGGTCGCGCTGGATCCGGACGGGGTGGCGAGGCTGAGCTACACGGGCGGCCTGAACGCGGAGTCCGACGCGAGGATCGACATCGACCTCAACGGCCGAACGAGCGTCACCGCCCTCGGTCCCGCCGGCGTCTTCGAGAGGTACCAGCTGCTGCTCAGCTTCCGCGGCGACCTGCTCAGCCCGGAGGGACTGGCGATCACGGGCCAGAGCGAGCCGCCCGATCTCAGTCCGGAGCGAATCCGGGCGATCATCGGGCAGGAAGACCTCGTGCGGACCCTCGAGGCGGGCGATCGGCGGGCGTTGGCTGGCTACGCGCTTCCGGTGCTCTTCGACGCCGTCACGCAGGATTTCGCGAGGAGCGCCGGGCTGGACTTCCTCGGCTTGGACGTCGGCGTGGCGGGCGAGGCGTCGCTCACCGCCGTGCGGACGTTCGGCCGCGGGCTGAGCCTCACGCTCCGCCGGCAGGTCAACGAGACCTCCGGCCAGCCGGCCATCTTCGACCTGCGGCTGAACTATCGGCCGCCACGGCGCATCCTCCCCTGGCCGGGGTTCTCGGTGATGGTCGGAACCGACCAGGACAGGCCGTGGAAGCTCGGCGTGGAGTATCGCCGGCGGCTCTGAGGGCGGGGCACGACGCTTCCGGCGCGTAACGGGGCATACTGTCAACACGTCGGAACAAGCGCCGGGCCTCGTGCCCGGCACGTTCGCAACAGGGGTGGAGGGAACTTGAGGCACCGGTTTTTGGCGGTCGTAGCGGCGCTCGTGGGGTTGGCGGCCATCGTCGCCGCCCAGCAGGCCAGCGTCATCCGGGAGATCGTCGTCCAGGGCAACCAGAACGTCACCAAGGAGGCGATTCTGGCCTTGATGCGGACCAAGGTGGGGCAGCCCTACATCCAGGCGCAGCTCGACCAGGACAAGCAGGCGCTCGAGAACACCGGGTTCTTCCAGGCGGTCGACGTTCGGGCCAGGGCGCTGGAGCTGGATGCGTGGCAGGTGGTCGTCGAGGTGCAGGAGTACCCGCTGATCAAGGAGATTCGCGTCACTGGCAACAACAGCGTCAAGACGGAGGACATCCTGAAGGTTCTGGAGGTGCAGCCAGGCCAGGTGTTCAACCTGAAGAAGGTGCAGCCCAGCATCGCGGCGATCCGCAAGCTCTACACCGACAAGGGGTTCTTCGCCAACGTGGACGACTTCGCCCCGCTGGAGGAGTCGCCGAACACCCTGAACGTGAGCATCATCGAGCTGACGGTCGGCAACGTCACGGTGGAGGGTGCCGTGCGGACCAAGCCCTCGGTGATGCGCAAGCTGATCAAGACCCGGCCGGGCGAAACGTTCAGCGCGCGCCGGTGGGAGTCGGACCTGCGGCGCGTGTACGGCACCCAGTGGTTCGAGGAGGTCAAGAGCTCCGAGAGGATGTCCGAGGAGGGCATCGGCAAGGTGGACCTCACGGTCAACGTGAAGGAGACGCGGACGGCCACGTTCAACGTCGGCGCGCAGATCGACCCCCGCAGCGGCTTCGCCGGATTCATCCGGCTGGACGACGCGAACTTCCTGGGCACCGGGCAGACCATCGGCGTCGGCTATCTGCAGGCCACCGAGGGCGGCGGCCCGAGCGTGGACCTCACCTACCGCAACCCGTTCTTGGACGATCGCGACACGTCGCTGAGCGTCCAGCTGTACAGCCGCGTGATCTACCGCTTCGCCGGGACGACCTTCGGCGGAGACAACTCCCCGACCTCCAACGACCGCTACACCGAGCGCCGAACCGGCCTCACCACGCTGGTCGGCCGGCCCGTGGGCAAGGACCTGACGGCGAGCGTCGGCATCCGCGCGGAGGAGATCGTCACGGACAACCTCGACGACACCTCGTCCAACGGGTTCATCCAGCAGGACGGCAGGGTGGCGGTGCTCACGCTGGCCGGCGTGCGGAACCGGAGGGACGTGGACGTCGACCCCTCCCGCGGCGACTGGATCCGGCTGTCCCTCGAGCCGGGGTTCTCGGACATCACCAAGGTCGGCGGCCTCTTCCCGGACCCGGAGCTGCTGGGCAGCGGCACGTTCCTCCGCTCGACCGTGGAGTACCGCGCCTACTTCACCGACCAGCCGCCGCGCGGCACCAAGCTGGACGACCCTCGCCGCGTGCTGGCTTTCCGGGCCAAGTACGGCGTGGTCTCCGGCAACAAGCTGCCCTTCTTCGAACAGTTCTTCGCCGGAGGCTCGGACACCGTGCGCGGCTATCGCGAGGACAGGTTCTGGGGCAAGCAGACGCTCACCACCACGGTCGAGTACCGGTACCCGATTCAGAAGGCGTTCAACGCCGTCCTGTTCGTCGACTACGGCGGCGCCTGGGGCGGGTATGGGTCGGTCAACGACTACACCCAGAGCGACTCGCTCAACCTGCACCTGGGCTATGGGCTCGGCTTCAGCTTCCGCACGCCGCTCGGCCCGATCCGCCTCGACTTCGGCTTCAACGAGGAGGGCGGGTCGCGAACCCACTTCATGATCGGAACGTCATTCTGAGGCAACCAAGGAATCCCGTATGTTCAACAAAACCAGCTTCTCGCAGTTCGGATGGATCGTCGCGGCGGCGCTCGCGGGAGCGATGTTCGCCGGCGGCTTCCAAGGCTCCAGCGACAAGATCGGCGTGGTCGACATCGCCAAGGTGATCAGCCAGAGCAACATGGGCAAGCGCGACCAGGAGACCTTCAACCAGATGAAGGCCGCGCGGGAGGGCCTCCTGGAGTTCATCGACACCTACCGGGTGCTGACCAACGAGCAGGCCCAGAGGATCAAGGAGCTCAGCCTGCTGCCCAACCCCAAGCCGGAGGAGAAGAACGAGCTGGAGCGCCTGAAGGCCGAGGTGAAGGCCAGCAGCGCGCGCTCGACCGAGCTCGCCACCAAGACCAATCCGACGCCCGAGGACCGCGCGCTGATGGACGAGTTCGCGCGCCGCAGCCAGACCATGGAGCAGGTGGCCCAGCGCTGGTACCGAGAGTTCACCAACGAGCTGCAGCAGTGGGCCGACAAGCAGAAGGCCGCGAGCATCGAGAAAGCCAAGGCGGCGATCCAGGATGTTGCGAAGTCCCAGGGATTCACCGTCGTGTTCGAGGCCGGCGTCGCGCCATACGGCGCCAACGACCTCAACGACGCGGTGCTCAAGGCCCTCAACGCCCGCAACTGACGTCGCCTCGCTCGCGCGCTGGGCGGTCGCGACGGCTCTGCTGGCCGGGCTGGCCTGCGGCCGGAAGGAGCCGCCGACCGTCTTTGTGGACCTGACCCGCTCGGCCCCTCCGGCCGCGCCGTCGGCCCCTTCCGCTCCGAAACCCAAGGGGCTCGCCGCCTCCGAGGCGGTGCTTCCCCGGGCGGCGGGGCGGTCCTACCTTCTGCCTTCTTTGGAGGAGCGTCGGAAGGCTGCGGCCGCCAAGCTGGCGGAGCTGGAGGAGCAGACGAGGCGCGCCGTCGCGGCGAAGCTGCGGGACGTGTACCGGCGGGAGCTCGACCGCCTGTTCGCCGACCGCCAGAAGGCGCTCGAGGGGCTGTCGCGGGAGCTCGACCAGCGTCTGCAGGGGCGAATCTCGGAGGCGTTCCTGCGCTACGCCGATCGGAACGGCCGCGCGTTGAGCGAGATCGCGGTGGCGTTCGGCTACCCAGACTCCGGCGGAGATCCGCCTCCCCCGCAGGGCGCTTGGGCTCGCGCGATGGCCCGTCGCCTGGAGGCCGCGCGCAAGGAACGGGACGCCGCTCGGGATGCCTTTCGCCGGGAGGTGGCGGAGCTCGCCGCGAGCCTCGGGCAGGAGTACGCCGAGGAGGCCGGGAAGCTCGCGCTCGAGCTGGAAAGCCGCCGGGCCGAAGCCGACCGCCGCGCGGACGAGGAGGCCGCCCGCGTGGCGCGCGGGTACGGGTCCAGTCTGCGCAGCCTGCTGGCCGGAGCAGAGCAGGTGATTGCTCCGAGCGTGCCGGAGCGGAGGGTCCTTCTGCCGCCCGTGTCCGCCCCACCCCCGGCACCCAAGGCGCCCCCGAGACCCGGGAGCGACGCCGCGCTGGCGGTGCGGTTGGAGCTGTGGGCCGCCTGGAACGGGTACAAGTTGACGAGCGACCCCATCAAGGGGCGCGACGCGACCGAGGAGTTCGCCCGATGGCTCGAGTCAAACCCCGCACGACGTTAGGAGAGCTCGCCAAGCGGCTCGGAGGAGAGCTGCACGGCCCCGAGGAACAGCCGGTGGAGCGTCCGGTCCCTGCGGATTCCGACGACCCGGCGGGCCTTGCGTTCGTCTCCAGCAAAGGCTTCCTGGAGGTGTTCGAGCGGTCCGGAGCGGGTGCGGCGCTCGTTCCCGGGCACCTGCGTCCCTCGGCCAAGCCGCACATCGTGGTGGACGATCCCCGTGCGGCGTTCGGGATGGTTCTGGGGATGTTCGATCGGCCGCTGCCGCTGAACCCGGGCATCCATCCGACGGCGGTCGTTTCGCCGGAGGCGGAGGTCGCGCCGACGGCGCAGATCGGCGCCTACGCGGTGGTGGAGTCGGGAGCCCGCCTCGGCCCCGGCGTTCGCGTGTACCCGTTCGCCTATGTCGGCGAGGACTGCGAGCTGGGCGAGGGCACCGTGGTGTTCCCGCACGCGGTGCTCTACCGCGACGTGACCACGGGCAGGCGCTGCGCGATCCACGCGGGTGCGGTGCTCGGTGCGGACGGCTTCGGCTACGCCTGGGACGGCCATCAGCGGGTCAAGATCCCGCAGGTGGGCCGGGTCGTGCTCGGCGACGACGTCGAGATCGGCGCCAACGCCGCGGCCGATCGGGCCACCGCCGGCGAGACGCGCGTCGGGACCGGCACCAAGCTGGACAACCTGGTGCAGGTGGGACACAACGTGCGCATCGGCGAGCACACGGTGATCGCGGCCCAGACGGGGATCAGCGGCAGCACCACCGTCGGCAACCGGGTCACCGTGGCGGGCCAGGTGGCGTTCTCGGACCACGTGGAGGTCTGCGACGACGTCGTTCTGGGCGGCCGCACGGCGGTGATCCAGAACATCCGCGAGCCGGGCGAGTACCTGGGCTTCCCCGCCAAGCCCCTCGGCGAGGCGATGCGCGCGCTGTCGCTGGCGACCAAGCTGCCGGAGCTGGCCGCCCGGCTCAGGCGCCTCGAGGAGCGCGTCCGCGATCTGGAGAACGAATGACCCGCACCGTACCCCGCCGCACGGTCCGCCGAGCCGCAGCCTTCAGCGGGCTGGGGCTGCACTCGGGCGTCCCCGTCCGCGTGACGGTCCACCCCGGCGCGGACGGCATCGCCTTCCGGCTCGGAGACCAGAGGTGGGCGGCGTCGCCCGAGAACGTGGGCGACACGCTGCGCTGCACCACGCTCGGGGGCGTTTCCACCGTCGAGCACCTGATGGCGGCGCTGGCCGCCCTGGAGATCACGGACGCCGAGGTGGAGCTCGACGCCCCGGAGCTCCCAGCGCTCGACGGTTGCGCCGAGCAGTACTGGAGGGGCCTGTCCGAGGCCGGCACCGAGACGGTGGGCGAGCTCACCGTGCGCGGTCCGTTCGCGCGGGTCTTCGCGTCCGACGAGGCCGCCAAGGTGGCCATCGCGGAGGGCACGGGGCGGTGGAGGTACACCTTTCAGACCGAGGGCTCGTTTCCCGGCCTGCAGGAGGTCGAGTTCCTACACGTGCACGAGGCGTTCGGCAGGGAGATCGCGCCCGCCCGCACGTTCGGCTTCGAGCGCGAGCTGCCGAGGCTCAGGGAGCTGGGCCTCGCGCGGGGGCTGGACCTGGAGAAGGCGCTGCTGCTCGGCGAGGGCGGGTACGTCAACGAGCCGCGCTTCCCCGACGAGCCCGCGCGGCACAAGCTGCTCGATCTGATCGGCGACCTGTACCTCGCGGGCGTCCCGCCCTCGCTGCTGGACGTGGCGGCCGAGCGCTCGGGCCATCGGCTGCACGTGGAGGCCGCGCGCCGTCTGGCCCGAGCGGTCCGGATCGAACGGAGCTAGCTCCGGTCGAAGAGGGTGTTGAGCAGGCTCAGGATCTCCGCTTCGTCCCGGAAGCGACGCTCCGCCACAACCCTCATGCCGAGCTGTCTCCTGAGCTGACCGACGAGGATCCCGCTGCGAGGGTCGGCCGAGGCGACCACCAGGGTGTCGCCGCGGAACCCCACAGGGGCGGCCGTGATCCGAAGCCACTCCTCGTAGGGGACGCGCTGGGCGATCTCCTTCAGCCTCTCCGGATCGACGTCGTAGCCGGTCTCCTCGTACTCCAGTTCCCTGAGGCTGTACATCTCCTCCGAGCTGAACGCCATCGGGCTGGATTCGAGGAACATTGCCCGGGAATAGGCCCTCCGGCGCGAGAAGTGGGCCTCCTCTTCGCTATATTGGTAGGACAGTCGCTCGGTCTCCTCGATCAGCTGGTCCAGCATCCGCAGGGAGTCGCGCAGCAGCTCTCCGTCCGCCTGGGGATGGGCCGCGATCCGTTCGCGCAGGGCCTTGGCCTCCTCGTTCAGCGCCATAGCCGCCTCTTGGGAGTGCAGGTCCAGGCTGCGCCCCATCAGCTCGCTGGCTTGCTGGGCGAGCAGGTGCTCGGTGGCCCGAGGCTCCACGGTGGACTCGTCGGGCATGGACAGCGTCAGGCTGTGGCGGTCGCCCGTCTTGGCGTCCGTGTAGCGGATCTCGATCGACTGAGAGGAGTTGGGCGGAGAGACGACCACCCGGTGGCGCACTTCGGCGTCCACCATCCTCGGGATCTCGAACGAGCCGTCGCTCCACACGACCTCGAGGTCCGTGATCGCGGTGGACAGCATCAAGAAGCGCTCGTGGGTGAACGCTTGGCGGATCGAGGCGGCGGTTCGGGCGAAGTAGTGCGCTCCGCGGCCGGCCTGGGCCATCTGGGTCATCAGGCGCTCGTCGTAGTCGGTTCCGATGCCGATCGTGGAGGTGGTCACGCCGCGATCGCGCAGCGCCCGCTCGGCCTCCAGGGCCAAGCTGGCCGCGTCCGTGAAGCGGCCGACGTTGGCCAGACCGTCGGAAAGCAGGACGACGTGCCCGCCTCCGGGCAGCAGCTGCACGCCCTGCAGCCAGCCGCCGTGCAGGTTGGTGCTTCCGCCGGGGTGCACCCTGCGGAGGAGCCGCTCGGTCTCTTCGGACGCCTCTGCTAGGCCCTGAAGGACCTCGACTTCGTCGTCGTAGATCACGATGCCCACGCGGTCGTTCTCCGCGAGGGATTGGACCATGTCGATGGCGGACTGCTTGGCGATGTCCAGCTTTTCGCCGGACATGGATCCGCTGCGGTCGATCACCAGAGCGAGCTGCAGCGGCGTCGCGGGGTCCACGTCGGAGCGGTCGATGGCCTCGAAGCGAAGCAGGAGGAGGCGCTCCTCGTTCTCCTCGTGCAGCAGGGCCTCGACGATGAGGTGGTCGTTGGAAGTTCTTGTTGGGTTCATGGTGGCCTCCTCGGCAGGACCTCGCTCTCAGATCGGAGGTCCTCTAGGTGCCTCTTCTCGCCCCCGAGACGATTTCGGCTAAGGAGACCGGGGTCCTTGCGGGCCGGGAGTATAATCCGGGTCGGACTGGCGGATCGTCTAATGGTAGGACAGCGGTTTTTGGTGCCGCACGTCTAGGTTCGAATCCTAGTCCGCCAGCCAGTGCCCAGCCTTCCGCCGTCGGTCCGGTCTGTTCGCCGGGACCCTTCGGGCGACCGAGGCGCGCGGGGAAGCGTTACGGCAGCAGCCTCCCGAGGACGCGGTCCGCCTCGGTCGCGCTGCAAGCCCGCAGGATGCGCACGCACCTGGCCTCCACGAGAGCCGCCACGATGCCCGCGCGTCGGTGCGACCGCTCGCCTGGCGACCAGCCCCAATCCAGGAAGACGGCGCAGTCGGCTGCGCGCAGGCGGTCCGACGGGGGCGCCTCGCGGAAGACCGAAACGTCGACTCCGCGGTCGGCGAGCAGCCGCGCGTAGGGCGCGACCCGATCCTCTGCCGAGCCGATCAGAACCACGGCCCCCAGCGAGGCGCGATCGCCGTCCCGTTCCGTCTTCGATGCCGCTGAAGCCAAGCGAGCGGGTCCCCCCACGCCATTATGGGCGACCCGCTCGGCCTGCCGGGTGCCGTCCCCTCGCTCAGAGCGCCGGAACGAGCACGATCTTGCGGAGATTCATCAGGGCGTTCCCCTGGAAGCGGACCGGCTTCACCCGCAGGGTGCGGTCGCCCTTCTTCAGGGTGAGCGTCCCGGACAGGGTCAGCGTGTCGAACTTGCGCCACGAGCCGGTGTCGCCCGTGGTGCCGCCCAGCCTCTGGCCGTCGTCGGTCGACAGCTCGAAGGTCCCGCCGGCCTGGTCCGGAGGGCAGGCGTACTCCAGCTCCACGCGGTAGATCTCCGTCTTCGGCACGCGCACGGTCCATTCGACGGTGTCGCCCAGGTCCATCCACCCGCCGACGTTCGGCACGCCGTCGATGGACTCCACGAACGCGCGGGACCCGCGGATCACGGCGTCCGCGGCCAGAAGCGTGGCGCGGCCCTGGCCGTCGGTGTGGAGCGGCTGGACCGTCCTCTCGACCTGGATCGGCCCGGCGTACTGCACCTCGACCACGATGGGAAGGTCCTCCAGCTCCGCGGCGACCTTCGGCTTGGAGGCGACCTGCGCCAGCGTCGCCGGTCCGGCCTCGGTCGACACGTTCTGGGCGGAGACCTTCACGCGGGATCCGAGAACCCGCGCATTGATGGGAGCGGTCTGCACGCCCGGCAGCACGAAGCGGCCGTCTGCAGGCCAAGAGAAGGCGTGCAGGTAGAGCGTGGTGCCCTTCCGGGTGACGCGCCCGTCGAACGGCGGCTTGCCCAGCGGGCTCTTCGTGGTTCCGTAGATCGCCGGGCCGTTGACCTTCATCCAGCGCCCGACCTGCTCCAGGCGCTCGACGGACGGCTGGGGAATCTCGCCCAGCTCCGTCGGTCCCACGTTCAGCAGGAAGTTGCCGCCCTTGCTGGCGATGTCGCACAGCTTGCGCACCAGGTCCTGCGTGGACTTCCAGTTGTGGTCGTTGCGGCTGTACCCCCAGTTGTCGTTCATCGTCATGCAGGTCTCCCAGAGCCGGCCTCCGGGCATGGCGCCGGCGGGGATGGTCTGCTCGGGGGTGGCGTAATCCTCGGGGAGGTTGATGCGGTCGTTGATGAGCACCCACGGCTGGAGCTTGCGGATCATCGCGACGACCTCCTTGGCCCGGAGCTCGTCGGCGCTGTGCTCCCAGCCTCCGTCGAACCAGATCCCTCCGATCCGGCCGTAGCGGGTGAGCAGCTCCGTCAGCTGCCCCTTCATGAAGTCGATGTAGCGGTTGAGGTCGGCTCCCGCCGCCGGACGGGTCTCCGTCTCCCATGGCCTGCGGGGCAGATAGTCCGGGTGGTGCCAGTCCATGATCGAGTGGTAGAAGCACAGGGTGACGCCGTGCTTGCGGCACGCCTCCGCCAGCTCCTTGAGCGGATCGCGCCGGAAAGGCGTCCGGCCCGTGATGCTCCAGTCGGACAGCTTGGTATCCCACATCGCGAAGCCGTCGTGGTGCTTGCTGGTGATCACGATGTACTTCATCCCGGCGGCCTTGGCCAGCCGCACCCAGCGGTCGGCGTCGTACTTCACCGGGTTGAACTGGGGCGCGAACTTCTCGTAGTCCGCGACCTGCATCTTGTGCGTCGAGAGGTGCCACTCGCCGTCCGCCGGCACGGAGTAGACGCCCCAGTGGATGAACATCCCGAACTTGGCCTCGCGCCACCAAGCCGTCCGCGCGGCGAACTGCGCCTCGGTCTCACCCGTGTTCGGGTTCACCATCAGCGGCTCGTCGACGGGTCCGGCTGCCGACGCGAAGGCGCCGCAAAGCAAGGCAGAGAACAGTCCCATGTCTGGCACTCTTACCCTCTGGGAGCCCGCCGATGCGCCGTTGGCCGCGGCGGTGGTCTGGTATCCTTGGCCTCCATGGGGCTCTGGGCGGCGCTGGCGGCATCGCTGTTGGCCGCTTCCCTCCAGCCGGCCAGGGTGGTGCTGGCGCCCATCGACGACCGCCCGGCCACGGGGCAGTTCGCTCAAATGATCGGCGCCATCGCGGGCGTCGAGGTCCAAACCCCTCCGCCGTCCATGCTCGGCCGCTTCACCACACCGGGCGACCCCGACGCTGTTCTGTCGTGGTTGGAGCGGCAAGAGCTGGACGAATCCGCCGCCGTCGTCGTGAGCGCCGAGATGGTGTGCTTCGGGGGGCTGGTGGCCAGCCGGACCGATGCGACGCCCCTCGCGTCGGCCCTCGCCCGCCTCGATCGCCTGAGAACGATCCGCCGGGCGCATCCGCAGGCCCCGTTCTACGTGTTCGCGACGATCCCGCGCGTGCTGCCGACCGCCACCGTCGAGACGGCACCCTGGCGGGACGCGCTTGGAACCTACGTGACCCTCCGCGAGCAGATCCGCTCCGGGCGGGCCGTGGACGGGAAGGCTTGGGCCAAAGCGAGGAGGAAGGCTCCGATGGCGCGCGTCGAAGCCTACGACCGGATGCGCCGCCGGAACGAGGCGGTGCTGGTTCGGCTGATCGAGGACACCGCGGCAGGCGTGTACGACTACCTGACGATCGGTCAGGACGACGCCGCCTCCAGCGGCCCGCATGTGCCCGAGGGGAAGCGCCTGCGGGCTCTGGTGGAGCGCCTCGGCATCGGCGGAAAGGTGTACTTCTGCGAGGGCATCGATCAGCACTCGAGCGTGCTGGTGAGCCGGGCCGCGCTCCGGAGCGCCGGGTGGCAGCCGAGGGTGCGGATCGTGCTGTCCGATCCCGCCGCCGCGCGGAGGCCCGCGCCCTACGAGTCGAAGCCGCTCGCAAAGACCCTGGAAGACCAGCTTCTGGCGAGCGGCGCCAGGCCCGCCGAGGACGGCAGCGCGGCCGATTACACGCTGTTCGTGAACACGCCGAAGCCGCCGCGGGAGAGCTTCGAGAGCTTCTGCGCCCAGCTGGTCGCCGCGCTGGAGGCCGGGGATCCGTGCGCGGTGGCCGACGTGAACCTCGGCGAGGAGGGGATCGCCGACGAACGCCTGTTCCGCGCGATCTGGCAGAGCCCGAGCGTGGCCGACCTCCTCGCCTACGCCGGATGGAACACGGCCGGCAACACGATGGGAACGACGATTCCCGCCGCGAACCTGGCGATGCTGGCCCGACGCGCCGGCGTGGGGTCGCGCGCCGAGGCGGCCCGCAGGACGTTCCTGCTGCACCGCTTCGCCAACGACTTCGCGTACCACAAGCTGGTTCGGCCGATCGCGTACAACCTGGTGAGGGAGCTGCAGCCCAGGCAGCCGCCGTTCGAGGTTCGCGGCGAGGCCTTCGCTCTGGCGGACAGCTTCGTTCGGAGGGCGATGCGGTCCTACGTCGAGCGGTACTTCCGCGAGCGGTTCCAAGACGAGGACGCCCTCGCCCGGCGCCCGCTGTGGGACCTCACACCGGTGGACGCCGGACTGCCTTGGCCGAGGGTCTACGAGGTGAGGCTCGAGTTCGAGATCCGGCCCGCGCCGCTAGTCCCTTAGGCGGGAAGTCTGTGGGCGGGAGGGTATACCGCACCAAGAGGGAACGATTCCCTCCTTAGGCCCTGAGAAGAGGAAGACCATGTCCAACATCGAAACGATCTGCCTGGAGGAGCGCGCGGTCGCGAAGGTCGGCCAGCCCGCTCCGGATTTCACCATGCCCAGCACCCTGGACATCGAGAAGCTCGACAAGACCGTGAGCCTCTCGGACTACCGCGGCAAGTGGCTCGTGCTGTTCTTCTATCCGCTGGACTTCACGTTCGTCTGCCCGACGGAGATCACCGCGCTCTCCGACCGCTACGAGGAGTTCCAAGCCCTGAACTGCGAGATCCTCGGCGTCTCCACCGACTCCGTGTACTGCCACCGGGCCTGGCTGCGCACCCCCCGCTCGCAGAACGGCATCGAGGGAACGAAGTACCCGCTGGCCAGCGACATGACCCACGAGGTCTCGGCCTCCTACGGTGTGCTGGTGGAGGACAAGGGCATCGCGCTGCGGGGCCTGTTCATCATCGATCCGGACGGCGTGCTGCAGTACTCGGTGATCAACAACCTGAACGTCGGTCGCAGCGTCAACGAGACGTTGCGCGTGCTCGAGGCTCTGCAGTCGGGCGGCCTTTGCGGCGCCGACTGGAAGCCGGGGATGAAGACGCTCTGATGCCCCTGAGGGTCGGTTCCGAGGTTCCGAGCTTCGACGGCGCGACCGAGTGGCTGAACGGCGAGCCCAACTGGGAGGAACTCAAGGGCAAGCCGCTGCTGGTCCACTTCTGGGCCGTGAGCTGCCACATCTGCCACGAGAATCTGCCGGTGATCGCGGAATGGAGAGAGAAGTACGGGCCGAAGGGCCTCGGCTTCGTCGCAGTCCACATGCCGCGGCAGGAGGCGGATACCAACGTGGAGGAGGTGCGCCGCCAGGTGGCCGAATACGGCATCGTGGAGCCCTGCGCCGTCGACAACCAGCACCGCGTCGCGGAGAGCTTCGAGAACCAGTACGTGCCGGCCTACTTCCTCTTCGACGCGGAAGGGAAGATGCGCTCGCGAGCGGCGGGCGCGAACGGGCTGAAGATGCTTCAGTCCGCCCTCGAGCGTCTGCTTGAAGGCTGACGGGTGCGGCTC
>Ga0209018_1001380_pt1 | contig 19724 bp, 20 predicted proteins | sample YNPBryBLVA2012_FD_185814 | JGI IMG/M metagenome (GOLD analysis project Ga0209018, IMG submission 185814) | Anoxygenic and chlorotrophic microbial mat microbial communities from Yellowstone National Park, USA - YNP Bryant BLVA 2012 (SPAdes)... ...
AAAGGTGTCACCCCCTTTTCTCCGCCTACCCTAGCGTCGGTTGCCCGCGTCGTCCTTGGGCCCCGCAACGCCCGTGCCGCGCTACGGGACCCCCGGCCCCTTCTCCGCTTCCCCGTCCCGGCTCTTGCCGCAGGTCGGGCAGACCTCCAGGCCTTCCCGCATCTGCGCTCCGCAGTTGACGCAGGCGACGAAAACGATGGAGCAGGCTTGGCATATGGGGGAGGTCTCGTCCAATTCCGCGTCACAGTAGGGGCAGCGGCAGGCCTCATTGCGTTCAGCGTCAGGACCCATCGGCGCTCTCACTCCTTTCCTCCCTGCCGGGACAGGTAATCCTCTATCGCCTTGTGCAGCGCGTCGGCTCCCAGGTTGGAGCAGTGCATCTTCTGCTTGGGCAGGCCGCCCAGCTCCTGGGCCACGTCCTCCCGGCCGATCTTCATGGCTTCTTCCAAGGTCTTGCCCTTGGCCATCTCGCTGACCATGCTGGAGACGGCGATGGCCGCGCCGCACCCGAAGGTCTTGAACTTGACGTCTTCCAGCCTGCCGTCTTTGACCTTGATGTAAAAGGTCATCATGTCCCCGCAGGTGGGGTTGCCCACCTCGCCCACCCCGTCGGCGTCCTCTATCTCGCCGACGTTGCGCGGGTTGGTGAAGTGGTCCATCACCACGTCGCTGTACATGGCCATCTCAGGCTCCTCCTTCCCTCAGGAACTTCGCGTAAAGGGGCGACATCTGCCGCAACCTCTCTACGATGGGCGGCAGGGCCTCCATCACCGCATCCACGTCCTCAGGCCGGTTTTCGAGGCCGAAGCTGAACAGTATGGACCCCTGGGTGGATTCCACCGGCACCCCGCAGGCATCCAGCACGTGGGAGCGCTTGAGCGCCCGGGAGGTGCAGGCCGAACCGCTGGAGACGGCTATGCCTCTCTGGTCCAGGAAGAGAAGCATGGACTCTCCCTCGATGAAGTCCACCACGAAGCTGGCGTTCCAGGGCAGTCGCTCGGTGGGGTGGCCGGTCAGGCGGATGTGTGGCACCTCCTCGAGCATGCGCCGTATGAGCTGGTCCCGCATGGCGGACAGGCGCCCGCTGCGTTCTTCCCTGAGTGAGGCCGCCAGTTCCGCCGCCACCCCCATGCCCACTATGGAGGGGACGTTCTCGGTGCCGCTGCGCCGCCCTCCCTCCTGCACGCCTCCCTCTACCTGGGGTAGGATGCGGGTGCCCTTGCGCAGGAAAAGCGCCCCCGCGCCCTTGGGCCCGTAAAGGAGGTCGGAAGCGAGGGAGAGGGCGGTTATGCCCGTTTCCTTGACATCGATGTCCACGAAAGCGGCGGCCGCCACCGCGTCGGTATGGAAGGCGATGCCCCTCTCCGCGGCGAGTGAGGCCGCCTCCGCCAGCGGTTCGACGGTGCCGATCTCTCCGTTGGCCGCCATCACCGAGACCAGCACGGTGTCTTTTCGCAGGGCCTCCTCCAGGGCCTGGAGGTCCACCGTCCCGTAGGGGTCCACCGGCACCACGGTGACCTCGAAACCCGATTTCTCCAGGGTCTTGACCGGGTTGAGCACCGAGAAGTGCTCAACCGCGGAAACCACCACGTGCTCTCCTCTTTTTTTCAGGGCTCCCGCCAGCCCCTTGACGGCCAGGTTGTTGGCCTCGCTGCCGTTGGAGGTGAAGATGATCTCCTCCGGCTCCGCGTTTATAAGAGAGGCGACCCGGCTTCTCGCTTCCTCCACCGCCTCCCTGGCCCGGTCTCCCCACGAGTGCAGGGAGGAGGGGTTGCCGAACTCGCTTTCGAGAAAAGGCAGCATCGCCTCGCGCGCCTCCGGGATAATGGGGGTCGCCGCGTAATTGTCTAGATACACCTGAGCCATTACGCTTTCCCTCCGCCCCTTCGATCTATGCTGATTCGCAGCGCCTGCGCCAGGGCCGCCGCCTCCGCGATGCGGGACTCGCAGCTGCTTCCCCGGCAGATGAGGGCATGAACCTCATTTGCGTCTCCATCCTTCCCGGAGATGCCGTCAGCCTCATTTTCATTGATATTATTCCCATCGGGAATATATATCAAACGGGGCAGGGGAGAGGAAAGGATGATGCGTCTCATGGCGCCGGCCTCACCCCATCCACGCATCCTTATCACCGTGGGATGAGCGAGGTACAGGTCCACCGCGCGGGCGTAAGCGGCGGCGTGGAACCCGTAGGCGTAGTAGGAGTCGGCGTATTCCTCCAGGATGCTGCGGGAAGCGTCCCCGTAGGAAGTGTCGCCGTCCAACTCGGAAAGGATGATCAGCGAGCGGGCCAACCCTGACGCCGCCTCCAGCTCGGCCCGCTGCGGCTGTACGCGGGCGGGAGCGAAGCGCCCGTCCATGTCCAGCAGGGCGCCGCCTCCGTCGCGGTAGTATCGCAGCACCAGCCCGGCCAGCCCTCGCGCCCTCTCCAGCCACTCCGGGTCCTCCAGGTGCTGGTAGCCGCAGAGGAACGCTTCCAGCGCGGCGACCTGGTCCTCCAGCAGGCCCCAACCGCCGCCGCCCCATCCGTCGTGGTAGTGCGGCAGGCCGCGCTCCCGGTCATGGAGGGAGGCCAAGACCTGTAGGGCCGCGAGGCCCGTTCCCCGCAGGTCCTCCGCATCAAGCACCGCCCCTCCCTTGAGGAAGGCCGCCGCGGCGACGGCCTGTCCGTCCGCGTAGAGGGTGCGGTCGACCGGCGGGGGCTTCGCTTTGCCTCTTCCCTCGCGGTCGAGCGAATAGTACTCCTCGTCGGCGTCCTGGCTGCCGAAGAAGCGCCCCTTTCCGTCGCTCAGGGTGCCGCCCAGGTATGCCAACACCTCGGCCGCACCGCCGGAGTAGGAGCGGTCGCCCGTAAGGGCGTAAAGCCGCAGCAGCAGCAGGGCGAAGCGGGCATTGTCCATGAGCATCTTCTCGTAATGGGGAACCGACCAGTCCGGGGTGGTGGAGTAGCGGAAAAGCCCTCCCTCCACCTTGTCGTATACCCCCCCTTCCAGCATCCTGCGCGCGGTCAGCTCCGCCCAGGCCAGGGCGGGCAGGCTGTCCCGGTCGAGGTGCAGGTCGAGGGCCAGCTCCAATGCCTCGAACATGGGGAACTTGGGGGCGCTCCCCAGGCCGCCGTGCTCGCGGTCCTGGGCCCGGGAGACCGCCCTCCATACCTCGTCGCGGATGCCGGGATGCAGAGTGCCGCTCGGGCTCGGCGGGGCTAACTCTCCCTGCTTGCCGGCTTCCGCCAGCGCCTGCTCGACCTGGAGGTTTATCTCATCACCCTGCTCCATCCACAGTTGGCGGAAGCGCCTCAGCACTTCCCTCATCTGTTGGGGCGGTAGGTAGGTGGTCCCGGCCAGCAGGGCTCCCTGCGGGGAGAGGAAGGCGGTGGTGGGCCAGCCCCCCTGGTTGTAACGGCGGTTGATGTCCGGCCGGCGGTCGTTGTCCACCCGCACCGGTATGAAATCCCGGTTGACCAGCTCGATGACCTCCGGGTCGGAGTAGGTGGTCTCGTCCATGACGTGGCACCAGTGGCACCATACCGCCGAGATGGAGAGCAGCACCAGCTTGCCCTGCTCGGCTGCCTCCTCGAAGGGCTTGTCGCCCCATTCCCTCCAGCGTATCTCGCTTGCCCGGTTGGGGCGGGGCGAGAAGCGGAACGTTCCGTTCATAGAGTCCTCTTTTCCAGCCCCAATATTGAGACCGGGCTCGTGCACCCGGTCTCATCCGTCGGTATACTTTTCCCTTTTACGGGAAGCGGCTCAATCCTGCTTTTCCGTTCCCTCTTTCTCTTCCGCCTCCGCCTTCCCCGACGCCTTCCTCATCTTGTTCTCCATGAAGACGCAGGGGAACTTGCTGTCGGAGCAGTGATCGCAGCAATAACCTCCGCCCCCTGACTTCGCTTGCCTCTCTTTCTTCATGCCTGCTCCTCCTCTCCGGGTTTTCGTATTACAAGTCGAGATTAGATGCAAGCGGCTTCCGGCGCCATGACCGGCGTCATGCAGCGGGCCCTCACAGCTCCTCGAAGTAGCGGCGCAGGTTTGCCGGGTCCTTGACCAGCAGGAACTTGCCCTCGGAAGCGATGACCCCCTCTTTCTTCAAGCGGCTCATCACCCGGGAGACGGTCTCCTCGGTGGAGCCCACCAGGCCGGCTAAGTCCCGGTTGGTCAGCGGCACTTCCAGCCGCGCCTGGCATCCCTCGAAGATGCCGCGCTCGTTCACCACTTTCAGCAGCACGCAGGCGATGCGCCGCTCCACCTTCTCCCCGGCGATGCACCGCGCCTTGTACATGTACTGTTCCAGTTTCTCTCCCAGCAGCACCCTGAGATATTCTTCCATGCGCGGAACGCCCTTGATGAAAGGCCTGAAATCATTGCCCCGGGCCTTCCATACCGCGCCGTCCTCCCGCGCCGCCACCGTGTAGGGGTAGGTGTCGTGCTCGTAGAACCAGGCTTCGCCGAAGATGTCGCCGGGGTAGAGGAAGCCGTGGATGTACACCTTGCCGTCGCCGTAGAGGTTGACCATCTCGAAAGTGCCCTCCTCCACCAGCCAGATGAAGTCGGCGCGCTTTCCCTCGGTGCTGACGTGGGCGCCCTTCTCCACCTGTTCCGGCAGGAAGACCGCGGCGGCTGCTGCGCGCTTGTCTTCCGGCAGGAGTTCCAGCAGGAGTTGAAGCTCCTTGTCCTGCATTCCCACCTCCGATCTCGTACGGACGTCGCTTCAATTATACCCAATCCAGCCGCGCCTGCCCTGCTCCATGCATGCTGCGGAGGGATGGTCTGCCCGCCTCAGGCCCTGTATCTTCTGGGGCGTTGCCCCTGTCTCAGGCACGAGGGGCCGGAAATGGGCTCCATGCGCGTCGGACCCCCATGGGCCCGGCAAACATCCACAGATGAAAACGCTTGAATCGGAATCGGATTTGGATATAATAAGTGAACATTAAAGAGGATGGATACATGCATCCCTCTACGACAGGAGAATAGATGCTGGAGATAAGGTTTCACGGAAGAGGCGGCCAAGGAGCGGTCACCTCGGCCGAGCTCATCGCCACGGCGGCCATCAACAAGGGCAAGTACGCCCAGGCCTTCCCCAGCTTTGGCCCCGAGCGCCGCGGCGCGCCGGTGGTGGCCTTCTGCAGGGTGGACGATAAGAAGATCCTGGTGCGCGCCAAGGTGTACGAGCCCGACGTGGTGGTGGTGCTGGACCCGGGGCTGCTAACGCTGCTCGACCCCACCGAGGGCCTCAAGCCGGGCGGTATCCTCATAATAAACACGAGGAAGTCTTACGAGGAGATAATGGACTCCTGCGGCTTCACCTGCCGCGTCGGCATCGTCGACGCCGACCGCATCGCCAGGGAGGAGCTGGGGCGGGTCATCGTCAACACCACCATGCTGGGCGCGGTGAGCAAGGCCACCGGCCTTCTCGGGGTCGAGGATATGCGGGGACCCATGCTGGACCGCTTCGGGCCCAAGCTGGGGGAGAAGAACATGAAGGCCCTGGAGCGGGCCTACAACGAACTCACCGTAAAGGAGTAGCGTAAAGTGGCCAGGCCGATGGACGAGATCAAGTGGCAGGAGCTGGAGATAGGGGCGGCGGTCAGCGAGACCGGCAATTCCCGCGAATACAAGACCGGCACCTGGCGTTCGCTGCGGCCGGTGGTGGACAAGACCCAGTGCATCAGCTGCGGGGTGTGCTGGCTGTTCTGCCCGGACGCGGCCATAGCCCGCTCCGAGGAAGGGCATTTCCAGGCCGACTTGGATTACTGCAAGGGTTGCGGCATCTGCGCCAGGGAGTGCCCGGTGGGATGCATCTCCATGGTTAACGAGGAAGGCTGATATGGCCAGGGAGCGCAAGGGCATAGAGGTATCGCTGGCCGTAGCCGAGGCCGTGGGTCAGGCCGATTGCGACGTCATCAGCGCCTACCCCATCACCCCGCAGACGCATATCGTGGAGCACCTCTCCGAGCTGGTGGCCGACGGGCATCTCGACGCCGAGTTCGTCCCGGTGGAGAGCGAGCATTCGGCCATGAGCGTCTGCTGCGGGGCGGCGGCGGTGGGCGCACGCACCTTCACCTCCACCAGCTCGCAGGGTTTGGCCCTCATGGCCGAGATCTTCTTCATCGCCTCGTCGCTGCGGCTGCCCGTGGTCATGGCCCTGGCCAACCGCTCGCTATCCGGCCCGCTGTCCATCTGGAACGACCACACCGACACCATGATGGTGCGCGACGGCGGCTGGATCCACGTGTTCGTGGAGAACGGCCAGGATGCCTACGACCACGTGTTCTGGGCCTTCCGGGTGGGCGAGGACCCGGCGGTGCGGCTGCCCGTGGCCATCAACCTGGACGGCTTCATCTTGACGCACATGATCGAGCCCGTCGAGTTCGAGGACGACGAGACCATAAAGCGCTATGTCCCGGAATACAGGATGGAGAAACCCCTGCACCCGGACAAGCCGCTGTCCATGGGCTGCTTCGGCATGCCCGAGATATACTCGGAGGCCCAGATGGCCCGGGAGCAGGCCCTGGTTGGTTCCTTCCCCGTGTGCGTGAAGGCCTGGGAGGAATGGGCTGAACTCACCGGCCGGCATTACCGGCCCATCGAGACCTACCGGAACGACGATGCCGAATACGCCATCGTGACCATGGGGTCTCTCGGGGAGACGGCCATGGCCGCCGTGGACGAGCTGCGAGACCGGGGCGAGAAGGTGGGCGTCATCAAGATACGGCTGTGGCGTCCCTTCCCCTTTGAGGATCTCAGGAAGGCGGCGGAAGGGAAAAAAGCACTTATCGTCCTGGACCGCGCCATCAGCTTCGGCGGCCCCGGCGGCCCGGTGGCCCTGGAGGTGCGCTCGGCCCTTTACAAGAGGCCGCAGGCCCCCGCCGTGGTCAACTACGTGGCCGGCCTGGCGGGCCGGGACGTGTCGGTTGAGGACTTCAGGTCCATCATCCTCGAAGGCAAGGCCAAGGCGGCCGGGGGCGAGACCGAAGGCTACACGTTCTACGGTCTGCGCGCGTAAGGAGCAGGGCATGGAAAAGTTCTCCGTTTTCTCGTCGAGACTGGTAGAGAAGGAAGAGTATTTCGCCTCGGGACACCGCGCCTGCCAGGGCTGCGCCGAGGCGCTGGCCGTGCGCCTGGTGATGAAGGCCCTGGGCCGCGACACCATCGTGGCCATGGCCACGGGATGCATGGAGATAATCTCCTCCCCGCTGCCCACCACGGCTTGGGAGGTGCCTTGGATCCACGTGGCCTTCGAGAACGCCTCGGCCGTGGCCAGCGGCTGCGAGGTGGGCATGAAGGCCATGATGCGCAAGGGCAAGCTGCCCCCCAAGAAGATCAACTTCGTGGCCATGGGCGGGGACGGCGCCACCGCCGACATCGGCATGGGCCAGCTCTCGGGAGCCCTGGAGCGCGGGCACGACTTCATCTACGTCTGCTACGACAACGAGGCCTACATGAACACCGGCATACAGCGCTCCAGCGCCACGCCCTGGGGAGCCAGCACCACCACCAGCCCGGCCGGGAAGAAGTCCATAGGTCAGCACACCCAGAAGAAGGACATGGCCAAGATCGCCATCGCCCACAACATCCCCTACGTGGCCACGGCCTGCCCCAGCTTCCCCTTCGACCTCATGGAGAAGGTGAAAAAGGCCGCCGCCATCCAGGGCCCGGCTTACCTGCACGTCCTCTCGGTGTGCCCCACCGGCTGGCGCATACCCTCGGAAGAGGCCATCAAGTACGGGCGCCTGGCCGTTGACACCTGCGTGTTCCCCCTCTACGAGTACGAGGAGGAGAGGTACAGGCTCACCTACAGGCCGTCACCCATCCGTCCCGTGGAGGAGTACATCAAGGGGCAGGGCCGCTTCCGGCACCTCACCCCCGAAGACATCGAGAAGATACAGGCCCGCACCACGGCCGAATACGAGAAGCTGGTAAGACTTTGCGAAGAGGGCTGAACAGATGATAGAAGCGGAGAAGATCGACAGCATCATCGACCGTTACGAGAGGTCGGAGGAGTGCCTGCTGGCCATACTGCAGGATTTCCAGCGCGAGTTCCACTACGTCCCGGAAGAGGGCATGCGCCGCCTCAGCGAGGTGATGGGGGTCCCCGAGAGCAAGATCTACGCCATGGGCACCTTCTACAAAGCCCTTTCGCTGACCCCGCGGGGCAAGCACATCATCAAGGTCTGCACGGGGACGGCTTGCCACCTCAAGGGCGCTCCGCAGATCCTGGAAACGCTGGAGCGGGAGCTGGGCGTCAAGCGCAACGGCACCACGGCCGACGGCGAGTTCACCGTGGAATGCGTCAACTGCGTGGGGGCCTGCGCCATGGCGCCGGTGACCATGGTGGACGAGAAGTATCACGGCCAGACCCGCCCCTCCAAGGTCATGGATATCGTGAAGAAACAGGTAGAGGGTTAGGCGCATGGGAATCATTGCCTCGGCAGAAGAGTTGGAGAGGTACCGCGAGAAGCTGGCCGCGGAAGCCAAGCCCGACCTGCCCACCGTGCTGGTGTGCTTCGGCACCGGATGCCAGGCCAACGGCTCCAGGCCGGTGGCCGAGGCCTTCGCCGGGATCATCCGGGAGCAGGGGCTGGAGCTGGACGTCAACATAGGCATCAAGACCACCGGCTGCCACGGATACTGCGAGAACGGGCCGCTGGTGGCGCTGAAGCCGCAGGGCATCCTCTACCTCAAGGTAAAGCCGGAAGACGTGGCCGAGATCGTGGAGGAAACGGTCAAGGGCGGCCGCGTGGTGGAGAGGCTGGCCTACCAGGACAAGGCCACATCCGAGACCATCGCCCAGTACAGCGAGATACCCTTCTACAAGCACCAGCACCGCATCGCCTTGAGGAACATCGGCGCCATCGACCCCACCGACATCGACGACTACATCCTGGCGGGGGGGTATGCCGGGCTGGCCAAGGCGCTGGGCATGGAGCCGGACGACATCATCACCGAGATCGAGCGCTCGGGCCTGCGGGGCCGCGGGGGCGGCGGTTTCCCCGCTGGCACCAAGTGGCGCTCCTGCGTGGCGGTGAAGAGCGACACGCGCTACGTCATGTGCAACGGCGATGAGGGCGACCCCGGCGCCTTCATGGACCGCTCCATCATGGAAGGGGACCCCCATTCCGTCATCGAGGGCATGATCATAGGGGCTTTCGCCGTGGGGGCGCACCAGGGCTACATCTACGTGCGCGACGAATACCCGCTGGCCGTCAAGAATCTGGGCTCCGCCATCGAGGCGGCGCGCTCCAGGGGGCTGCTGGGGGATAACATCCTGGGAAGCGGCTTCTCTTTCGACATCAAGATAAGCCGTGGGGGCGGCGCCTTCGTCTGCGGGGAATCGTCCGCCCTGATGCGCTCGGTGGAAGGCAACGTGGGCGAGCCCCGCGCCAAGTACATCCGCTCGGTGGAGAGGGGGCTCTACGACCGCCCCACCGTTCTCAACAACGTCGAGACCTGGGCCAACGTGCCCGAGATCATGGTGAAGGGAGCGGACTGGTACGCCGCCCTGGGCACCGAGAAATCCAAGGGCACCAAGGTGTTCTCCCTGGTGGGCAAGGTGAACAACACCGGGCTGGTGGAGGTGCCCATGGGCATATCCATCCGCGAACTGGTGGAGAAGATCGGAGGCGGCATCCAGGGCGGCAAGAAGTTCAAGGCGGTGCAGACCGGAGGCCCCTCGGGCGGCTGCATCCCCGAGCGCCTCTCGGACCTGCCGGTGGACTTCGACAGCCTGACCGAGGCCGGCTCCATGATGGGCTCCGGCGGCATCATCGTCATGGACGAGGAGACCTGCATGGTCGACGTGGCCAGGTACTTCATCAACTTCCTGGTGGACGAGTCCTGCGGCAAGTGCACCCCCTGCCGGGACGGGCTGCCGCGCATGCTGGACGTGCTCACCGCCATCACCGAGGGCCGCGGCAGGGAGGAGGACGTCGCCCTGCTGGAAGAGCTCTGCGACCTGCTCACCTGGGGCGCCCTCTGCGGCCTGGGAACTTCGGCCGCCAACCCGGTGCTCTCGACCATCAGGTATTTCCGCGATGAGTACGACGCCCATATCAAGGAGAAGCGATGCCCGGCGGGAGTGTGCAAGGCCCTCATCACCTACTCCATCGACGCCGAGGCTTGCACCGGGTGCATGCTCTGCTCCAAGGAATGCCCGCAGGGCTGCATCACCGGCGAGCGCAAGAAGGCGCACGTCATCGACGCCGAGAGATGCATACGGTGCGGCGTGTGCAAGGATGTCTGCAGGTACGACGCGGTAAGGATCTCATGACATGGAAAAAATCAGCGTGATCATCGACGGGAAGACCCTGGAGGCGGCCAGGGACCGCTGCGTGCTGGACGTGGCGCGCGAGAACGGCATCTACATACCGTCCCTCTGCTACAACCCGGAGGTCAAGAGCAGCGGCGGCTCCTGCCGCGTATGCCTGGTGGAAGCCCATCAGCGGGGCAGGATGCGCATGGTCACCGCCTGCAACTACCCCATCCGCGAAGGCCTGGAGATAAAGACCGACACCCCCCTGGTGCACCGCATCCGCCGGGGGGTGCTGGAGCTGCTGATATCCCGCGTCCCCGACTCCGAAGCCGTCCGGGACATGGCCGCCAAGGAGGGACTGACCGAGACCCGTTTCCGCAAGGACGAGGGAGAGAACAACCGTTACAAGTGCATCGCCTGCGCCTTGTGCACCAACGTCTGCGCCGAGGTGGTGGGCGTGCATGCCATAGCCATGGAGAACCGCGGGGCCGACAAGCAGCCCGCGACGCCTTACCACAAGCCCTCGGACGTGTGCATCGGCTGCGGCGCCTGCGCCTACGCCTGCCCCACCGGCGCCATAACCATGAAGGAGAAGGACGGGGTGCGGCGCATCTGGCAGAAGGACTTCAAGATGGTGGCCTGCAGCGTCTGCGGGACCCCCTACATACCCGAGGCCCAGGTGGACTGGATCGTGAAGAAGACCGGCAAGGACAGGTCCTTCTTCGACAAGTGCCCCGACCACCGCTGACCCCGCGCTTGGGGTCAACCCTTCTCGTTTCATGTTTACGCTGACCCCGGGTGTTCAGCGCTGGCAGCGGGGGCACCAGTGGGCCGAGCGCCCCCCCATGACCGTCCGGCGGATGGGTTCCCCGCAGGCGGGGCAGGGCCGGCCTTCCCTCCGGTAGACCTTGTGCACTAGCTGGTAAGATCCCGGCTTGCCCCAGGAGTCCACGTAGTCGCTGACGGAGGAACCGCGCCTGCGCACGGCCTCCCGCAGCACCGTCTTCACCGCGGAATGCAGCCGCTCCAGCTCCTCCTTACCCAGCGAGTCGGCGGGGCGGGAGGGATCGATTCCGGCGCGGAATAGTATCTCGTCGGCGTAGATGTTGCCGATGCCGGCCACGCGCCGCTGGTCCATGAGGGCGGACTTGACCCGGGCGGACGTGCGCATGGCGCGCTCCAAGGCCTTGGCGGTGAAGGAACGTTCCAGCGGCTCCGGTCCCATTCCCGCCAGGCCCTTGAGCGCCGAGTGGTCGCCGGCGGGCACCACCGCGGTCTCGCCGAAGGTGCGGGGATCGGCGTAGCGGAGCAGGCGGGGGTGGGTGAGGTGGAGGACGATGTGGGTGTGGGGCGGCTCCGGGCTTCCCTCCTCCGCCAGCAGGAGGGAGCCGGTCATGCCCAGGTGGACCACCCATTCCCAGGGGCGGTCCAGCACGAACAGGAGGTACTTGCCGCGCCGGCGGACTTCCTCGATGCGGGCTCCCTTCAAGCGGGAGCAGAAGGTGCGGCAGTCGGGGCAGGTCACTAGGCGGGGAAGCCGCACCTCGCAGCGGCGGATCCTCTCCCCGACCAGCGCGGCGGCGAGGTCGCGCCGCAGGGTCTCCACCTCGGGCAGTTCCGGCATGGCGTCAACCCTCTCCCCGCGGGCGGCGCTTGCCCGGCCCGCCCCCCTTGCCGGGGCGGCCTTTCGCGGGGCCCAGCCTCTCCTGGAGCTCCAGCACCTTCAGCAGCATCTCGCCCTCGGTCGAAAGGGCCATACGCTTCAACGCGGCGGCCAGGTGGCGGTCGGAGGCGCCCCGGGGTAGCATCCCCAGGATTTCGTCCACGTCGGCATGCGGCAAGGCCGCGTAGAGCAAGGTCTCGTAATTGCGCTGCAGGTTGAGGTCGCGCAGCTTGCGCCAGGTGCCGGCGATGCGCAACATCAGGTAGATGCCGTAGGCCAGCATGGCCGAGGCGAGCAGGGCCAGCAACACGAACAACAGCAACAAGGCCATGAGACGATTCTATCACCGCCGTCGCCACCGCGCCCCCGCCCCCGCTCTAACCAACCCCCTCATCGGACCCCGCCCCCGCTCCCCGCGTGCCGGGATGCTCCCGGGAGTGTTATGCTATCGGGGAGATGATAATCGACGCGCACGCCCACATCTTCCCGGACAGGGTGCGGAAGGACCCCGCCGCCTACGGGGAGCGCGACCCCTCATTCCGGCTGGTCTACGTGAAGGGAAAGGCTCGCATGACCGGCGCGGAGGAGCACCTCAAGGCCATGGACGAGGCCGGAGTGGAGCGGGCGGTTATCTGTTCGTTCCCCTGGCGCGACATGGACCTGGCCCGCGAGAGCAACGACTATGTCATGGATTGCCTGCACCGCTGGCCCGCTCGTTTCATCGGGATGTGCTGCGTCAACCCCGCGGCGGGTGAAGCGGCGCTTAAGGAGGCGCGCCGCTGCCTGGAGGGGGGCATGCGCGGCCTGGGTGAGCTGCACGGGGAGCCGCAGGGATTCGACCCGGGCGACCTGGACCTCTTCCGTCCCCTGGTGGGCCTGGCGGCGGAGCACGGCGTTCCCATAATGGTCCACGTGAATGAGCCGGTGGGCCATAAATATATCGGCAAGGGCAGGGTGTCCCCCTACGCGGTCTATCCCCTGATCACGGAGTTCCCCCAGGTGGACTGGATACTTCCCCACTGGGGCGGGGGCCTTTTCATCTACGAGCTCATGCCCGAGGTCGCGGAGGCCTGCCGCCGTGTCTACTACGACTCCGCCGCCTCGCCCTTCCTCTACCGCCCGGACATATACCGCATCGCGCCGATGGTCGCCGACCCCTCGCGCATCCTCTACGGCACCGATTTCCCCCTGCTGGGCTACGAGCGCACCCTGGGCGACCTGGAGAGGGCGGGGCTGGAGGGCGAGCTGAAGGATGCCGTCCTCGGCGGCAACGCCGCCCGCCTCTTCCGGGTGTGAGAGGGGGCGCGCCGCCCGCTTGCGGCGGGGAAGGAAGTCGGGGTGAGCGCAAAGAAATATGGGATAAGGGTGCGGGTTCCCGCAGCGGCTGCCCGCGGACGGGAGGGGTCGCGAGGCGCCGTTTCAACGTCTAAATGGCATGGAGAGAGGAAGGATGCATATAGATAGGGGGATGAGCGCATGGCGGTCGGCTGTCACGCTCCTGCTGGCCGCATGCCTTTCGGTGGGTTTCCTCCTGGTCCCCGGATGCAGCTCCTCCACCCGCAACCACGACGCCGTGGAGCAGGTCGTCCCGGAAACCCAGCCCGAAGCGCAGGCGACAGCCGTCGCCGTCGATCCCCTGGACGGTGAGGCGGTGGAGGATGCCGGCCTGATCAACCGGCGAGTGCTGGCGGTGAAGATCGAGAACGATCCCGCCGCGCGTCCCCAGAGCGGCATATCCGATGCCGAGGTGGTCATAGAGGAACTGGTGGAAGGGGGGATCACCCGCTTCATCTGCCTGTTCCTCGCCCACGAGAGCCCGGCCCTCGGCCCCAACCGCAGCGTGCGCCCCACCGACATCGACATACTCTACTTCCTGCAGCCGCTGCTCATCTGCAGCGGAGGGGCTCCCCAGGTGATGGCCATGGTCAAGTCCTCCGGCCTGATGTACCTTGAGGAGGACGCCACCCACTTCTGGCGGGACCGCAAAAGGACGGCGCCCCATAACCTCTATACCAACACCCAGAAGCTCCGCCAGTACCTGGAGGAACGCGGCGACGGCGAAGTCCCGGCCGTGGTCTCGGGACTGGAGTTCGTCCGGGAAGGGGACGAGGCGGCGGAGGCGGACGGCGAGGGCGGCTTGACCCGCACCGTCATCCCCGCGACCACCATCGAGGTGCCCTACGAGTCGGGATGCGCGGTCCGCTACCGCTACGATCCCGCGCGGGGGACCTACCTGCGTTTCGTCCAGGGCAAGCCCCACACCGATCTCAACAACGGGGCTCAACTGGCCCCGCGCAACGTCATCCTGCAGTACGTGCAGCTCACCTCGTCGGGGGTGAAGGACGTGCTGGGAGCGGAGTCCCCCAACGCCATGGTGGTGGGCCGGGGGCGCTGTGCCGTCTTCACCGGCGGGGAGGTCATCGTGGGCACCTGGGTGAAGAACGACCGCAACCAGGCCACCCGCTACTATGACCTGTTGGGACGGGAGATCGGACTCAATCCCGGGCAGACCTGGATCCACCTGGTCCCCAACGAGCTCAAGACCACCTTCATGCCTTGACCGGGCCGCTTGCCCAGTGGAGGCCGCGGTAGGAGGAGCGTCTCTCGATGCCCCCTGAAGGAGCGATGGACCCCGGGCGCGGCGCTCCTCGTGGCTTTCAGGGAAGCGAGCAGGGGCGGAGAAGCGGCCTTAAAGGCCGCGGAGCAGCGCGGGCAGCTCGGCCAGGGAACGGATCACCAGGCAGTCGAAGTTGCCGGGCAAACCGCTGCGGTTGAGCCACACCGGTGTGAGGCCGGCGCCGCGCGACCCCAGGACGTCGGCGTAGTAATGGTCGCCCACGTGCAGGGCGCGGGAGGCGTCCACGCCGGCCCGCCGCAGGGCCATGCGGAAGATGGAGGGCTCCGGCTTGATGTGGCCCACGCAGGCGGACGATATGATGAAGTGCAGGTAGGGGGAGAGGTCCAGTTCCAGGCAGAGGGTGGAGAGGCGGGCGTCCCAGTTGGAGACGACACCCATGAGCACGCCCATCTCCTTCAGCGAGCGCATGGCCGGCAGCACGTCGTCAAAGAGGGCCCAGCGGCTGCCCCTGCCGAATTCCTCGTAAATGACCTCCCCCATGCCCCGGGCGTCTTCCACCCCCAGCTCCTCGGCCAGTATGGCGTAGAGCTCCACCCACATGCGCCTGGCCTCATCCTCGGAGGCCCAGAAGGTGTCGTCGGTCCAGTAGCGCTTCTCGTAGTGGAGTTCGGACTTTTCCAGGCCCCGTTCCAGCCGCTCCGGGTCAGCCTCTATGCCGTGGGCTCGCAGTATGTCCAGGCATATCTCCCTCATGGAGGGATGCGGCTTCAGCAGGGTGTTCCCCGCGTCGAAGAAGACCGCCTCTATCATGCAAGCTCCTTTCCATTGCCCGACCGCCATATTCTAACAGCCGGGGCGGACAGGATGCCTGCTGCGGCTGCGCGGCGGCCTCTTGCGCCGCCGGTTGCCGTTATAATGGGGTGGTGAGCAAGAGGGAAAGGCACCGTGATCTACCATGAGCTTCGAGAGGCGCGTTCTCTCCCTGTTGAACCTGCTGGCTGCGGTGGCCGTGCCGCTGCTCCTGGCCATATTCCACCTTCCCCACGGCGAGGTGGAGATAGACTACTCGGTGCTCTACTTCATGTGCGCCGCCCTTGCCGCCATGTTCATCGTGGGCAACCTCACCGTCAGGTACCCCAGCCGCCACGGGCGCCTGCTGGAGAACCTCCCCACCTTCTTCCTGGGCACCATCTTCTACAGCTTCATCGTCTCGCTGGGCATCAACTTCAGCGGCGGCATGGAGAGCCCCCTCTATTACGCCATGCTGATGGTGCCGCTGCTGGCCGGGGTCTGCTTCACCCTCCCCATGGCCATGGCCAGCACCTCGCTCACCGCCGCCTTCTACCTTGCCGCCGTTTTCAGCGCGGGGCCCCATCCCCGCATGGAGGACCTGCAGCAGATCGCCTTCAACCTCTCCTACCTCTTCCTGGCCTGCCTCTTCTCCAACCGCCTCGCGGTGGAGATGCGCCGGCACGAGCAGGCGCGGGACGAGGCCATGAACCTCTCCGATTTCATGCGCCGCCTGGAGAAGGCCAAGAGCGAGTTCGTCTCGGTGGTCTCGCACGAACTGAGGACCCCCCTCACCTCCATCCAGGGATTCAGCGAGATACTCGCCAACCGCGACATGCCGCGGGAGAAGAGGCGGGAGTTCTACGAGATCATCAACAGCGAATCGGAACGGTTGGGGCGGCTCATCACCAACCTGCTCAACCTGTCCCGCATTGAGGCGGGAGCCGAGCTGAACCAGGAGACGCTGGACCTGGTGGGGCTGCTGCAAGAGGACCTGGAGCTGCAGCAGTCACAAACCGACCTGCACCGGTTGAGCCTGGAGGTGGAGGGACGGATACCCCCTGTTTACGCGGACCGGGACCGCCTGCACCAGGTCTTCAAGAACCTGCTGTCCAACGCGGTCAAGTACTCGCCCCAGGGCGGGCCGGTGGTGGTGCGGGTCAGCCCGGAGGGGAAATACGTAAAGGTGTCCTTTGCCGACAAGGGCATCGGCATACCCGAGGAGGAGCTGCCTTTCATCTTCGACAGGTTCCGCCGGGTGGAGAAAGGGGAGGCGGCGGCCATATCCGGGACCGGCCTGGGGCTGGCCATAGTCAAGCACCTGGTGGAGATGCACGGGGGCCACGTGCAGGTGCGCAGCGAGGTGGGGCGGGGGAGCACCTTCACGGTGTACATCCCGGTAGGAGGAGGTTAGCTTGGTCTCCCGCGAAACGGTCATGCGGGCGGCGCGGGGCGCGCCGGAACGCCCGGCAAGACGGCGCCCGGCCGACAGGGAGGCGGGCATGGACATAGAGTTCAAGCGCAACCTGATCAAGCTCCTCAGCGGACTGATCTGGGCCAGCGTCCCCCTTTTCGCGTTGCTCCTGTTGTTGCCCCATCCCGCGGCGGAGGGGTACGAGCTGCGGCCGGCGCTGCTGCTGCTCATGGTGGTCCTGGTCCTGAACATGGCCGTCTCCCTGCTGCCCATGCGGCGCGCCCTGCTGCTGCGCTACAACCAGCTTTTCTTCTTCCTCATCGGGGTGGGTTTCGCCACCACCGCGTGCTTCTTGATGTCCTACACCGGGGGGGCGAGGAGCCCCCTCTTCCCCTTCATGCTGCTGGTGGTGTGCTTCGGCACCACCTTCTACGCGTCGATGGTGACGCCCCTGGCGCTGATGGCCATGCTCTCCGCCGGTTACGTGCTCTGCATGCACTGGTTCACCGACCTGGGGTCGGCTGATTTCCAACTCCTGGCTTCCCAGGTGCTCTTCCTCTTTCTCGCCACCCTCTTCGTCAACCGCCTGGGGCACGACACCCGCCAGCAGGTGCGGGCGCGCAACGAGGCCCTGCGGGAACTCAAGCTGCTGTCGGAGATGGACCGGGCCACCTCCAACTTCGTGTCCGCCGTCTCCTTCGAGATGCGCACCCCTCTCACTTCCATCCAGGGGTTCAGCGAGATGCTGCTGCAGCAGGACCTTGAGCAGGAGAAGGAAAGGGAGTTCGTGGACATCATCAGCAAGGAGGCGGAGCACCTGGCGGACCTGGTGGAGGAGCTGCTGGACATCTCGCGCCTGGAATCGGGCAGGGCCAAGCTGAAGCGCGAGGAGGTGGACGTTTACTGGTTATTGCGCCGCTGCTCCAATACCCTGGAGGGGGTGTGCGGTCCGACCGACCTGGTGCTGGATCTGCCCGAGGAACTGCCCTCGCTCTACCTTGACCGGGTGCGCATGGACAGGGTCTTCAAAGCCGTCTTCCACCAGGTCAAGCGGAATTGCTCGGACGGGGCGGAGGTGCGCGTGGGCGCCAAGTCCGAGGACGACAGCCTGGTGATCACCATCAATTACCGCTCCAAGCGGGACCGGGAGGCGGCCGAGGAGCCGGCGGAAGAGCTGTGGACGGAAGAGCTCGAGGGAAGGGAGGAAGACCTGGATATGGCCATCGCCCGCCGCATCGTGGTCGCCCACGGGGGCAGCGTGAACGCGGTGAAAGCGCCCGGCCGCTGGTCCACCTACGTGTTCCGCCTGCCGGTCATGGGGTTGGAGGAATTCGTGGCGGAGGAGAAGGAGCTTGGTATCTGACTCAGTCCGGCGGGTATAATTAGGGCATGAAAGAAGGGGCTTTCCAGGTCACGCTCAAGTCCGCAACGGCGGCCTTGCTGGCCTGCGCCGTGGTGATCGCCCTCCCGCGAGGGAGCGGGGCCGCGACCCGGGTGGTGGACCTGGCGGAACATCCCGAGGACGTCTGGCTCTACGGTGGCAACAGCAATGAGCTCAACGGTTCCATGCCGCGTCCCGCAACGGCACACGGGGACGTGAACGGGGACGGCATCACCGACCTGCTCATCTCGCATGATCAGGGCGGGATGCCGCCGGAAGACCTCTATCAAGGCAGGGCATACCTGTATTTCGGCAGGCCCGGCCTCTCCGGCGAGGTGGACCTGGCCAACGGCGCCGACCTGATCATCAAGGGGCGCGCCTGGAGCTTCGGGTTTCTCTCCCTGGCCTGCGGAGACATCAATGGGGACGGATATGACGATATCCTCCTGGGCACGCCCTACGACAGCTCCGCGGGCCCGCTGGCGGGCGGAGTGCAGGTGGTGTTGGGACGCCACGATTTCTCCTACCTGCCCGACCGGACCTGGGATCTCAACCTGACCCCCCCCGACCTGAGCTTGAGCGCGGGCATCTCGGCCGAGTCTTCCGGCTTTTCGCTGGCCTGCGGCGACCTCAACGGTGACGGGCTGGACGACGTGGCCTGGGGAGCGCCCACCGGCAACGGGGGCATCCATTACTTCGACGGATCCGGGTGGACCGCGCAGGTGGGGAGGTTCGGGGAGGTCCTCAACGGCATCTACATGTCTTCCGCCACCCAGGGCTGGGCGGTGGGGGATTATGTGAGCGTCTATTCCACCCTTTACCGCTATGACGGTTACTCCTGGTCATGCGAGGAGAAGGGTTTCGTAAACCGCTATGTCGACTTCAAGGGTGTGCACGGTTTCGACGCCAACAACGTGTGGGCGGTGGGCAGCGGCGGCACCGTCATCAAGTGGAACGGCTCCGCCTGGTCGGAGAAGCCCACGGGGACCACCTCTACCCTGTACGGGGTGGCCGCCCCCGATGCTTCCCACCTCTGGGCGGTGGGGGAAGGCGGCCTGGTCCTGTTCTCGCCCGACGGGGGGGCTAGCTGGCAGCAGCAGGCAACGGGCGTCACCTCCACGCTGCGGGGCATCACCGCGGTGAGCGGGAGCTGCGCCTGGGCGGTGGGGGACGGCGGCGTGATCCTTTTCTGGAACGGCTCATCCTGGGCCCGCCAGGGAGCCGGGCTGACCGCGGCGAACCTGCGCGCGGTGGACGCCTACGACGCCTCTTGCGCCTGGGCGGTGGGGGACGGCGGCACCATCCTCGGCTGGGACGGGTCCTCCTGGGCGCTGCGGTCCAGCGGCACCATCAACGGGCTGAGGGGAGTGGCGGCCTGCTCGGCTTCCGAGGCCTGGGCCTGCGGGGCTTACGGGACCCTGCTCTATTTCAACGGGACCTCCTGGAGCCTGCGGCCCCAGTCTTTCACCAACCACCTCAACGCCCTTTATGACCTCGGCGCGAGCAAGGTCTGGGAGGCGGGCGACCCCTATACCGGCCGGGCATACGTCGCCTTCGGACGGGCTGCGCCGCCCCCCGCCATGGAGCCAGACGTGGTCCTCAACGGCTTGGATACGTTCGATTATGCGGGAACCCCCCTGGCGGTGGGCAGGTT
>Ga0209018_1001381_pt1 | contig 19720 bp, 10 predicted proteins | sample YNPBryBLVA2012_FD_185814 | JGI IMG/M metagenome (GOLD analysis project Ga0209018, IMG submission 185814) | Anoxygenic and chlorotrophic microbial mat microbial communities from Yellowstone National Park, USA - YNP Bryant BLVA 2012 (SPAdes)... ...
CCCGCCGCACCAGCTCCTGCTGCGCCCGCTCCGGATCGATCGTCAGAGGCGCGGCCTCCGGGCCCGCGGCGAGCACGGTGGCACAGGCAGCCACGGCAACAAGGAGGCTCATTGGGGGACCTCCTCGAGCACGAGCCTTATGTGCACCAGCTTCTCCCGGCGCTTGACCACGAGGATCAGCTCTTCGCCGGCCGACAGTCTCCGGCAGATCTGCTCGAAGGCCCGTCCTGTCGCCACAGGCGCGCCATTGGCACTGATGATCAGATCGTCTTTGCGCACCCCGGCGCGATCTGCCGGGGAACCCGGCTCCACCCGCCCGACGAAGGGCAATCCCGCCCGGTAGGCCATTGAAAAGAGATGAATACCGTGGCGGCCCTTCTTGTGTTGGGTCGCGGGGGCCGGCGTTGCCGACTCCAACGACCACCGCCCCTGCGCGGCCTCCTCCAGAAACGCCGCCACTTCCTCGATCGGCAGCGCGTAGTTGAGTCGCGTGCGGGTCAGCATCGAGTGCACGGGCCTGCCCGTCAGTCCGACCCAGCGGCCGTCCAGATCCGTCAACGCCCCGCCTGCCGCCCCGGGATTGCACGTGATCGCGTCCACGAGGAGAACGGGTCCACGGTACGGGAAGTCCTGCGCCCGGTGCCGCGCATCCAGAGGGATCCGCCCGGAGAAAACTCCTTTCAGCACTGAGACCGGTTCTTCTCCTTCGGCCACCTTGAACGGGTTGCCGAAGGCCAGCACCCGGTCACCCGCGCGCAGCGACGCCGATTCCCCGGGCGAGAGGTGGGCAAGCCCCGTCGGAGACGCCGGCGCGGACGCGGCCCGATCCCCGCTCGCCTCCTCGGACGGGATCTGCAACCTCAACAGCGCAAGCTGCCGTTGGCGGTCACGCGCCGCCACCTTAGCCCAATACACGTGCCCGTCCGCGGTAACCGCCCGGATGTCCTGCCCCTCGAGGAGCATCGACGCCACGGTAACCACGAGGCCGTCCGGCGAGACCAGCACGCCGCTGCCATATCCGGGCTCCAGGGCGGTGCCCGCGCCGTACAGCTTCACCACCGCCGGAGAGACGACCTGAATTGCGCGGGCCAGCGCCCCCGGCGGCCGCTCCTGCCACCCGGGCCGGGTCGCCGGCCGTGATGATTCCGCCGTCGGGGTGGTTGTCCCCGGGTCAAACCACGGTGGCGGCTTCACGGGCACCGCATCCAGCCGCAGGCGCGCATCCCGCCGCCGACCCTCACGTTCGAGCGATATCTCCGCCGGCCAGCCGGCCGGAAACGTGCCCACCACGTTGAGGAACTGATTCGCGCTAAGGATCGGTCGGCCGCCGAACGCGTGGACCCGGTCGCCCGCCCGGATGCCCGCCTTCTGTGCGGCTGATCCCTTCTGCACCCGGTCGAAGACAACCCGATGATGGCCGACGTCGCGGACCGTCGCGCCGAGCGTTCCGTGTTCCACGAGCCGCCCGGCCCTCAGCCCCGGAAGGAACCGCTTGATCTGGTTGATCGAAATCGCGAAACCCAGTCCCACGTTGACGCGCCCGCGCTCCTCGAACGCCGCGCGTCCCGTGATGCCGATCAGCCTTCCCTCAGCGTCCAGCAGCGGTCCCCCGGAGTTTCCGGGGTTGATGGCGGCATCCACCTGAATACAGTCCGTATAGACGAGCTGATGGGCCCCCGTCCCCGGCTGATACCGGTGCACGCCGCTTACGATCCCCACGCTGACGCTCGGCGTGTAGTCCTCGGCCAGCAGGAACGGGTTGCCCAAGGCCATCACCCAGTCGCCCACGCGGACCGCGTCCGAGTCCCCCAGCTCCACGCATTCGAACCTCGGTCGGCCCTTCAGCCGGAACATCGCCACGTCGCCGGTCGGGTCGATCCCGACCACCTCGAGCGGATAGGTTCGCCCGTCGTTCAATCCGCCCAGCCCTTTCCGTCCGTCATCGAACAGCGCCGCCACGACGTGATAGTTCGTCAGCCCGTATCCCTCCGGGTCGATCAGGACCCCCGACCCGCCCCCGCCGCCCTCCTCGTCCAGCACGCACACGACCGCCGTCGATGCCCGCGAGATCCGGTCCACCCGCTCCGCCTCGGCGGTCAGGACCGCGCTGGCCGGATCCGCCTCGACCATCGGCACCTCGGCTGCTCGCCCGCCCGGGGCCCACAGGCACGTCGCCGCGAGGATCCCTCGCCACACCAAAGGGCGACCATTCCGTCGCCGGCCGCGCGAGTCTCGTCGCCTGCCGCTCACCGGATGAACCTGGCCTCGGCCCAGTCGGCGTGATCCCCGATATCGAACTGGCCTGCGTATTCCACGATGAGCCGCACACGCCTGGCCCCGCCGATCTCCACCCGAATCGGCCGGGGTGGATCACGACCGCTGACCGGTCCGCTGACGAAGACCTCCCGGTCGTCGGCCACGACCCGGAACACGACATCGCCACGCGGTCGGACGGCGTCGTCGATGCCGATCGTGGCGGCGAACAGCCGGTACTTCCCCTCCACGTCGAACGCCAGCTCGCTCCGCGAGTGTACCCCGATCCCCTTGGCGTACTCCCGGCCCCCCAGCCGGATCGGACGGTTCGAGACGGCCCGGTCCATCCGCGGCGGCCATGCCGCCGGGAGGTACGGCTCGAACTTCGCCTCCGCGGGCCGCAGGTCGCTCGCGAAGGTCACGCGCGGGCTGCGGAACTCGATGGCTTCCACATGGTCGATCGGCACTCGCATCGCGGTTCCGCCGCCCGTCACCACCGCGATCGTAAGATCGTCCCCTCCGGCCATCCGCCCGCACAATCGGGACCCGTCATCTATGTGCACCCGGATCTCCCTCTGAGCTTCCGGCCACGACCCGCCCCCGAACACCACCGCATACGCCACCGCCGGCCGAATCGGCAGATCTCGCCCTCCGTACGTGAACCGCCCTCCGTCTGGTGAAAGACCCCTCAGCGCCCCCCGGAGGCTCGTCACCCGGCCCTCGGCCAGCGCGATCAGAACGTCGTCGCCCGTCGGCGGATCCGCCAGCCATCTCTCCAACTCCGCGCGGGCCGCCGTGTCCTCAGCCACGCCCCCCAGCCGCACGGCCCGCAACTCCGCGAACCGCAGCACCGCCTCGCCCAGGACCCGGTTTCGGACTCGCACCTGTCCGTCCGGTGCCGGCAGCCATCGCCCGATCAACCGCCCGCCGTCAGCCAACAGGCACAGTACCTCGTCGGTCGCAGGCCCTTCGGCCGGCCGGCTCGATCCGGCCGACCCGGCGAACCCCGCGAGCATCAGGTCCTCCGGGCGAAACGTTTCCACTCTGTCGAATCGCACGTGGATGCCCAGCTCGTCGGCGCCGAGCCATGTCCCTTCGCGTTCGCGTCCGTCGATCTCGACGAGCACCACAGGCGGCCCGGCCGGCCGGCTCTGCGCCCTCGCGCCCGCCGCGGCCGCCAGAACGATCCATGCCCAACGGACCGGTCGCATCAGGGTTCCTTGCCCAGTTGACGGTAGTACTGTTCCACCAGCTCACGATATCGGCCGGGGAAGTTCTTCCGCAGGCTCTGGAGCACGCGCTCACGGTCCCGCGCCGGCATGCGGCCCCATACCTCGCCGGGCCGGGCCACCGGCGAGTGTCGCAGCGGCCCCGGTTGGGCCGCCCCCTGCGGCGCCGTGCTCTCGGCCGCGGGCTCCGCAGGCGAACCGATCGGCCCATCCCCAGGTCGCCCCCGGGAGCTCTCAGACCGGCCCGATTGCCCGCCCTGCGAAGCCTGCTGTTCCTGTTGTTCCCTGTCTTTGATGAGCCTGTCGAGCAGCTCGATCGCCCGTTGCTGCGCTTCCACCACGGGGACGTCCGGACGCCCCGCGCGCATCCGTCGCCCGGCATACTCCATCAGGTCTCCGACGTCCCCCAGACCGTCGGGCTGCCTCTGGCGCAACTCCTGGAGGATCTGTCGCGCGCTCAGCCGCAGTCGTTCCGGTGCCTCCGGGTGGTCTTGGAGAAACCGCTCGAAGGCCGATGCGGCCCGCTCGTACTTCAGCTCCCGGAGCAGGCCGTAGGCCCGCATGAAGTCCATATCAGGCCCCTGGAAGCTGTACTGCTCCACCTCCGTCCTGCGGTCGCGCCATCGCTCGAGCACCTCCATCGCCTCCTCGATCTGCTCCTGCTCGATCAGCGCCCGGGCCAGCAGTGAAGCCGCGTGCACCCGGAGGTACGGATCCGACGAGTCCGCCAGCGGCCGGAGTCTCGCCGCCGCCGCGGCCGGGTCGCCCGCGCTCATTGCCTCCAGGGCCCGGCGGTAATCCGCCGACACAACGGCCAAGGCCTCCTCCAGGAAGGCCGCGGCATCGGGCTCGCCTCGCCGCCGTTGCCAGCCGTCTGCGACAGCCTTCCGTGCTGCCTCCTCCACGGAGGGATCGCTCAGCACGCGTGCCACGAAGGCGTCGATCCTGGCCTTCTCGGACCGGGCGCCCGCCGCCGGCGTCTGCTCGCGGACGGCCGGCCGCGTCGTCGGTTCGGGCCGCGCGCCATCCACCGCCCCCGACGCCGCAGAGAGGGCCGCCGCCACGAACCGCATCAATCCGGGTGTCCACTGGTACATGCGATCACCACGCCCATCCGGTCGGCGTTTCACCGGTTGCCGCCGCCCTGTCGCCCGTTCCGGCTACGGGCCGGCGGCTCGCTCGTACATCTGCCGGGCCATCGTCTCCACCTGCTTCTGGCGGTCCGAGAGCCGCCTCAGTTCCTCCTGCTGTTCGGGCGTCAGGTCCGGGTCGGTGCCCGCCGCTTCGATGAACGCGTTCGTCTGCCGGTTCACCCGCATCTGGCACGCCCGCAGCAGCTTCAGTTCCGCCGAGCCCGGGAGCAGCGGTGGACGCTCCTGTCCCGGCTGTGCCCCGGGCGAAACCCCCGACGGATCCTGCAGGGTGCGCCGCTTCTGTGCGACGGCCTCCACCAGCCCCTGGAGCGTCTCAACGACGTCGGCCTGGAGTCGTTGCGTCGCGCTGCCGACGTTCTGCGCGGCCAGCCGTCCGCTCAGTTCGAGCAGGTCCGCGGCGAGTTGCTCGACCACCTCCGGGAACACCACGGTCGTCCCCTCTTCCCGAAGCACCCGCCCGGCGCCCTCCGCCTGGTCGGCCAGGTCCCGTTCGCCCCGCGCGGCCGCCCCCGCCAGCAACTCGTCGGGTCGCTCCCACTTGTCCGCGCCCTTTCGATCCAGGGCGACGGTGTCCTCGTTGATCTTGAGCTGCCGCGCGAGCATCTCCCGAAACCGCTCTTCCAGTCCGCCGAGGATCTCCTCCTGTTGCTCCCGCCGGACCTGTTGAAGTTCCTCCTCCAAGCGTCGCATCGCCTCGCGCAGTTCCTCGATCGCGCGGTCTTGGTGGCGCGTCGCCTCGCCTGCCCGTCCGGCCTCCAGTTCGCCGGCCCCCTGCTCCATGTGCCCGCCGGCACGTTCCACATTCTCGCGCCCGGGTGTCGAGCCTTCAGAACCCGGCTGCCCTTCCGGTCGGCCCTGCATGTCCTCCGCGAGACGGCGGGCTTCTCCGGCTATTCGACGCTGCTGGTCGGCCAGCCGGTTCGCATCGGGCCGGGCGGCTCGTCCCATCGCCCGCCGGACGGCCTCGAGCGCCTCCCGCAGCGACTCCAAAGCCCCTTCCTGAGCCGGACGCGCCCCGTCGAATCGGCCCCCCGCCAGCGCTGTCTCGGCGTGCCTCATCTGGCCGGCGGCCTGGTCGAGGGCCTCGCGGGCCGCCGTCGCATCCGCCCCTGCGACCGGACGCGTCGCTGAGGGCGTGGTCCGGTCGGCTGCGTTGATGTCGGCGGCCGTCTCCTGCACCTTTGCCCGGATATCGGCCTGCTCGGACGCCTGTGCTGCGCCTTGCGCCACATCGCCCGGCGCGGCCTGTCGGGTCCGCTCGATCGCCTTTTGCTCGCGCTCGATGGCCGCCTCGATGCGCTCGGCGCTGCGGCGCAGGCGATCGACCTCGTCGGCCGGCTCGGCGTGCTGGGCCTCCCGGCGCAGTTCGGCCTGGCGTTCGGTCAGCCTGGCGAGCCGTTCTTTCAGCTCCCGCAGGCGTCGGGCCTCCGCCTCCAGGGCCCCACTCTCGTCGGGGGTCTCGGTCATGATCTTCAGGAGACGGTTCAGGTCGGCCACAAGGGCCTCCTGACGCTCGCGCGCGCGGCCCACCTGGCCTGATTCGAGCAGCAGCGAGATTTCCTCCATGCTCCGGCGCACCAGAAGCTCTCGCGACTTCTCCAGGGCCGCCCGGAGCCGCTCGGCCTGTTCCGGCTCGGACTCGGCGAGCTTCTCCGCCAGCCGGAACATGCGGTCCTCGAGCTGGTTCATGCGGTCCCGCACCATCTCCTGCCGGGCGGCCAGCGGGTCCTTTTCCGGCCGGGTGGAAGGAGGCTGGGCCGCCCGCGCCGCCATCGCTGTGACCAGAACCAGCCCGCCGCGCCACCATCGAAGGCCCGATCCGCGCCCGCCGGTTCGTCTGCCTCGCGGTGTGCGTGTCCCACGGCCGCGCGGCCCCACCGCCGGCGCTCGGCTGCCTGCGGCCTGTGCGATATGAATCGATCCGCCGTTGAACAACCTCTGTTCCTCGCTACGCTCGGCGCTGCGGGAGACTCCCTGCGTCTTGTTCTGCGCGCTGCGGCGCGCGTCTCGCGCACGCACCTTGCGCGCGCCGCGCGTCACGGCTTCCCGAAGATCGCTTCCACCTCTTCGGCCAGACGCCTCCGCGTCTGCTCGTTCACGTCGCCCTGAAGTGTCAGGATTTCCCGCAGGAGGGACACCACTTCCTGGAATCCCTCATATCTTAGCATCTCCGCCAGTACCGCTCTCATCTCCGCGACGACTCGTGCCTGGACCGGTCCGATCCGCTCGAGCGCCTCTCCGCCGGCCTCGCGGGCCGGCCGACTCAGCAGGTCCGCCGCCTCCGCCATGCCCTCGCGGGTGAGCCGTGCCAGTGCGCCGGCAATCCGGACGCCCAGCCGCTCGGCCGCCGGGGGCGTCATGACCTGGTTGGCCTGCATCTCTGCAAGAATCCCCTCGATCCGCCGCCGGACTGCATCCACTCGTCCTGCGACCTGCCGCTGTCGTCGTTCCAGTCGCGCGAACTCGCGTCGCGGTCCCTCGTCGGCCGGCCGGGTCCTTGCCTGCCGGATCTGTTCCAGCGTATCCGCGTACAGCTCCTCCTGGGCCCGCAGGCACGACTCGAGTTCCTGCCGCTGCTGTTGTTCGCGCCGGGCCAGCTCGTTGAGCAGCTCCTCCCGCGTGACGATCCGCAGCGAGACGACCGCCGACTTGCCCACGTTGGGCCCCCGCACGTCGTCGTAATCCTTCGCCTCCGCGTACAGGCTCACCCGATCTCCCGCCGCCAGTCCCAGCGGCCCCAGCGCCCGCGAAAGCGATCGGGAAAACGCCTTCGTCGGGGCCTCGAAGCCCTCGATGCGCTCGATCCTCGGCTCGGCCGCACCTCCGCCTCCGCTCCGGATCGGCTCCATCACGAGCTCGGCCGTTGCGATCCCGTAGGTGTCCGTGATTTCCACCTGCATCGGCAGCACTGCCTCGGGCGTCGCCAGGTCGCTCGCTCCCCGCACGACCAGAGACACCTTCGGGGGCCGATCCGCCGCGTGCCGGACGGTCAGCATCAGCGGCGGGACTCGATCACTGCGGTTCGTCAGTCCCATCTCATCGGTGAGCTCGAACCAGTATGCGGCCGGACGCTCCGGCCGGTCCCGCCCCACCCACTCCGTCGGCGTGACCTTCGTGGCCTCCTCGATGGGCGTCTGTCCCCGGAGCAGCCGCGCCCGCGCGATCGGCTTGTTGGTTCGTGCCCGGAACCACACCTCGCTGCCGGGCAAGACCTCCGCGACGGTCAGTCCTTCGCGCAGGTCGTACGCCGGCACCCCCGCATACTTCGGCGGCACGACGTGGATCGCTACGCTCGAAACCGCCGGCCGGTCCGCCACCTGCACGTCGAACCATGCCGTGACCTCGTCGTTGCCGCGGACGCGGCACCGCATGGATTCGGTCACCTGTGCCAGGACGCACTCGAACCGTCGCCCCAGCCTCACCATCTGTCGCCGCTCGCTGCGGCCGGCCCGGTGGATTTCGACGAACGCCTGGCGCGGCGTCTCATAGCCCGCCAGAACGATCGCGCTGAGCGTCAGGTCGTCCCCCCGGGGACAGAGGATCCGGCCGTCCTTCAGCCCTTGCACCTCCATCCGCGTACGCTGCGGCCAGGGGTCGTCCCGCAGCAGAACGCTCCGCCGCAGCCACAGCCTTGCCGCCTCCGGCCGCGCGTACGCCGCGCCTATCGCCAGCAGCAGGCAGCCGGCCGTCGTGGCTGCCCGCCGCCCCGCTCGCCGATGGTTCAGCACGCATCCCCAATCGAGGTCCGCCGCGGCCGCCTGCACCCGATGCAGCAGCACGTGCACCATCGCGGGCGAGCGGTGCGCCCACGGGGCCGTCCCGCGCCTGACCTCCGCGAGAAACTCCACCGCGCTGACCAGACCGCTGTCCAGGGCCGGCCACCGCCGCTCCAGCAGCAGCGCAAGCCCTGCATCCGGCAGGGGAACCGCCAGCGGTGCGATCAGCCGCCGCCAGAGGACCGCGCCGACCGCGCAGAGACCGCCGGCCAGCAGGAACCCTCGGATATCCGCCGGCGGACGCAGCAGGAAATCGATCGAGACCTGCGCGCCGATCACGACCCACAACACGGCCGCCGCCGCCGCCAGGCCCTCCACCAGAAGGTACAGGCGCAGCCACCGCCGCAGCCGTCCGAGCGGCGCCAGCACGTGTCGTCGGAACTCGCCCACGTGCGCCCCGAGCACCTCTCGGGCCTGTTCGTCGGGCGATCGGCTCACATATGCTTCCGCCTTCAGAGCAGTTGCTCCTTCTTGCGCAGCGCCCACTCCGCTCCCAGCAGTCCCACCAGCACCGCCATGACGGCCCCGCGGTACCGGTCCCACAGCAGAATGGGCGTCCCCGGGGTCACCAGTTCGCCCCGCCGGCTCTCGATCAGCGAGGGAATCTGCTCCGCCTCGTCGATTCCGAAATACCGTCCCCCCGCCGAGCCTTCTGCCAGAGCCCGCAGCGCCGCCCGGTCCATCTGGGGCCGCCGCATCTCAAGGTTGGGCTGAACGACCTGGACGGCGTGCGTCACAGCCTCTGGGTCCGTGGAGCCCGGCAACGCCACCCGGAACTGCACCCGGCCGACACGCATCGCCGTATATCGCCCGCGGAACCAGCCCGGCCGTCCGGCTTCCGGCGTCAGCGTCACGGCGGTCTCCGAGCCGTCTTCGAGGTGGACCGCGACGGCCACCTCGGCGGCCTCCAGCGGCAGGTGGCCCGGGTTCAGCAGCCGTGCCGTCAGCAACACCGGCTCGCCGAGGGCGTACGAATCGCGGTCGGTCATGAGGGCTCCCCGCGGGCTTCCGCTCAGCAGTTTGCCTTCCATCAGGTGCCGCAGGAGCTGGATCCAGAACCGGTTGAAGCAGGCCTCGCCGTACCGCCGCCACCGCCATGTGGAGTCGAACCCCAAAAAGCCCGTCCGACCGGCCCCGAAGAACTGCGTTGCCAGCAGGACGTGGGCTCCGTGGCTGTTGGCCATGCGCGGGTTCCCGTGTCGCAGCAGCACCGTGGCCAGCGGCTTGGCCCGCCGCACCGGGTAATGCCAGAACACGTCGCCCAGCCGCGCCCAGACGGCGGCGTTCTCCGCGGCCTCGTCCGCCTGCGCGAGTACCGCGTGCGAGGCCGCCTCTGCCGGAACGAGCACCGGCCAGCCCTGGCTCTGGAAATACCCGAGCTGGTTGATGACGATCTCGGCCTCCGGATCCACCACGACCGGCAGCATTTCCACGACCGGCCCGCACTCGGGATGCGTCATGAACCGCGACGTGTGCTTGCGCCCGGCGACGTACAGCAGACCCGCCCCGTGCTCGCCGACCAGACTCTGCGCCAGCCGCGCCCACTGGGCGTCCACGTCTCTGGGGTCCGGGTCGAACAGCACCACCACGTCATACCCGAACAGATCCTCTGCCCGACGGGGGAACTCCCGGATGACGGTGGTGCCATCCCGCACGGCGTCCACGTCCGCCGATTGCAGCCAGCAGCTCACGTCCACCGAGCCGTCCCGCTCGAGGAGGCGCTCGACGTACTGGTAATCCCATCGCGGGCCGCTGGCCACGAGCAGGACCCGCATCTTCCGCTCCAGCACGCGGACCGTCGCCTGCCGCACGTTGTCCTCCAGAATGCCTTCGTTCGGCAGCGCCGCCACCCGGACCGCGTAGGTGTGCATTCCGGCCGATTCTCCCTGCGCCCGGAACACGACCGGCGCCACCCGCCCGTCGGTGCCGATCTCAGCCGTTCGCGATTCGATGATGCGCTCCTGCGGTCCGCTCTGCTCCACGAGATCGATCCGCAGCGGCCTGCTCTCCAGGCCCTGCGCGACCACGTGCGCGGTCAGGCTGAACGGATCTCCTGCGAAGGCACTGGCCGGCGCGATCAGTTCGCTGACGCGCACGTTCTGCATCGGGCTCGGGTCGCCGATGCCCACCGCATGGATGGGGATGCCGCGCGATTTCGCGTACTCGGCGATCGTCTCAACGGGTTCGCCCACGTTGAACCCTCCGTCGCCGGTCACGACGATCGCCGCGATCGGGGCGCTGCCCAGCGACTCGACGGCGGCCCGCACGGCCCGCCCGAGATCGGTCACGGGCGACCCGGCCTCGGGAATCGGATAAAGGCCCGGGCGGATGGGCGGCTGCGGCCTCGTCGCCGGTTCGCCGGCCGGCTCGCCGTTCGCCGGACCGGTGGGCGGGTGCGGCCTCGTTGGCTCGACGTCCCTGGTTTCTTCGGTCGCCACGCCGCCCAGACGCTCCGGCTCGTCGCCGTAGCGCCACAGCTCCACGCGGTTCCGCTCGGCCAGGGCCCGGAGCCATTGACCGCCGTTTCGCGTAAGCAGTCCTGCCTGGAGCTCGTCCCGCCGCGGACGCGGGTTGTCGCCGCCCGGCCCGTTCAGAAACCGCCGGACCGCCGAGGCCTCGTTCGGGTCCGCGTAGCGATCCGCGATCTGCATGCTGGCTGAGCCGTCGATCAGCACCAGGGTGTACGACTCGATCGTCCGGCGGATGTACGTTGCGAGGATCGGCTGAACCCAGATCGCCGCCAGCACCAGGATCACCAGGCACCGCAATCCGGCCATCGCCGCCCGTGTCCGGCCCGCCCGCGGGGAGTCGGTCGCTCCACCCCGCGACTCCCGCCGGTAGAACCACACCACCAGGTACAACAGCGCCGCCAGCACCCCCAGCGAGAGGACGCCCCACCAGTGCCCGGGCAACCCGGCCAGCTCGAACCGGTGCTCGATGAAGGTCTCCGAAACTCGTGCGCCCGTCGGCATCGGATCCTCGCAACCGGCCTTCGCCGCCCGCAGGCCCCGTCACGACCGTCGCCCGAACCAGAAGGCCAGAGCGCTCTCGGCCATCAGCACCGCCACCAGAGCCACGAGGGCCGCCGGCCATAGCTCGCGCCGAGCCTCCTGGTCGGACGGGCCGTTCGCCTCGCCGCTCCGCACGTACACGAACGGGACGTCTTCGATCGCCGCGCGGAGCCGGTCCTCGTCCAGCTTCGTCAAGTCCCCCTCGGCCGGATCGACGTTGACGGCGGCCAGCCGCACTTCCGTGGCCCCGCGCGTCTCCCGTAGCCCGAAACGATACACCCCTGCCCGGTCGCTGCTCGGCCACGTGGCCACCAGCTTACCGTCGATGTCAGGTCGGGCCTCGATCGTCCTCTGCGGCGTCTCCGGAAACGCCGGCGTGCGGACCAGGACCTCCGGCAGATACCGCCCCGCTGGCAGCGACACCCGCAGCGGTGATCCGACCAGAACATCGCCGCCGGGCGCAGTCGGCCGCGCCACCGCCTGCACAAGCTCCTGCATCATAGCCACGTACGCGAACGAGTCCGGCCAGTTGGTCCACTCCTTGTCCGCGGTGGTGGCGATCAGCACCACCCGCCCCCGGCCCACGATCCGCTCGAGGATCGCCGGATGCCGTTCCGGGTCGTCGAACCGGAGCAGCACGCGCGCGGTCGGGCGCGTAGACGTTCCCTCCTGGTCGCCTCCCTGGGCTGCTGTCTGATCCGTTCCGATTGCGACGAACTGCCGCGTGAAGATGCCTTCGAAGACCGGCACGTCCAGCCCCGCGAAGTTCCGCAGCAGGGCGTGGCCGTAGTCGGGTTCGACGAAGCGGAATCCGTCCCGGCTGGGGGGAGCCTCGACGATCCGGCCCAAGGGCCCGGGGAGAATGCCGGCGCCGCCATCCCACAGGAACCGGTTGTACATCGCCGCGTCCACCTGGTCCCCGAGAAAGAAGACGACGCTGCCTCCGTCTTCGGTGTATCGTCGCAACCGGGCCGTCGCCGCCTCGCCGGCCCGGTAGACGTTCGCCAGCATCACGACGGGATACGGCTGGAGGTCCATCTCCTCCAGGCCGCCTTCGTCGGTCGCCTCCACTTCGATGCCGGAAAAGACCGGGCCCTCCGGGCGCAACGCCGCCGTCAGCAGCCCCACCTCGTCGTCGAATGCGTCCGCCCCCGGCTCGCCGTTGATTACCAGTACCCGGACGGCCGGCAGGACCTCGACCGTGGCATAGCGGCGATTGTCCGTGGGCAACCGGTCGTCGGGCAGCTCGGCGGTCACGGCAACCGGCCCGGGGGATGCGAAGGTCAGCTCGATCGGGACCCCCACCGTCTGCCCCGACCGGATCGGCGGCACGGTCACGGGCGGCTGCGAAGCCTCGCCCACGTAGATCCGAAGGGGGTCGGGCCTTGCCTCGCCCGGCCCCCGGTAGATGAGTCGCGCCGTGAACCGGGCCGGCACACCGGCGACCGCCAGCGGCTGATCGGGCTCCAGCGACACCAGCGAGAGGTTCCGCGTTGGTTCGGGGGAGCCGACGTCGAACAGGACCACGCGCAGCGCCCGGTCCCGCGTGGTCCACCCGGCCAGGGGCGCAAGCGGCCCGCGGCCGGACGCCCCACCGGCCGCCTGCGCCCAGTCTCGCGCCTGGAAATCGCTCACGATGTACACGGCGGTCGCGACCGTCTCCGGCCGGGCGTCGAGCATCGTCCGGACGGCGACGATCGCCTTCCCGATGCCGTCCGCCTTGTCCGATGGCCGGAGCGACTCCAGCCGCGATTTCAGTTCGCTGAGGTTCATTTCCCGGGCTGCGGCCGCGCGCAGGATGAAACGATCCGGGTCGGAAGCCGTCACCACGGTGAACGTATCCTGCGGACCTTCCTGCTGGATCCAGCGGGCCAGTTGGACGATGGCAGTCGTGGCGCGATCGAAGCAGGTCCCCGTCTCGTCGCGATAGCCCATCGAGTACGTGTCGTCCAGAAGGATGATCCGGTCGGTGCGGGCGGAGGCGCCGACCCGGCCGAGCAGGCCTGCCAGGCCGGACGGCCGGACGTACACGCGGGCCAGCAGCAGTCCGATGAGCAGCATCGCCAGGCATCGCAGGGTCAGGAGAATGAGCTGTTCGATCCGGATGCGCCGGCGGTTCTGTCGTTCCGCGTCCAGGAGGAAGTCCATCGCCGCCCACCGGATCCGCCGAAACCGCCGTCGGGACAACAGATGGATCAGCACCGGGACGCCGGCCGCCGCGAGGCCCGCGTAGATCATCACTGGCGATACGACCGCGCCCAGGAGCATGGGGTCTGCCTGATTCGTTCTTGGCGGCCTCGGACGGGTTTCTTGCGGCGCCCGCCGCGGCCTGGTTTTCTCCCCGCCGGAGCCGCTATCTCTTCATGCGCGCCGCCAGGAACGTGGACAGGGCCACGTCGATCGGATCTCGCGTGGAGAGCAGCGTGTAGTCGATCCGTTGCTCTGTGCACGCCGCCCGCAGGCGGCCGATGAACCGCTGTACGGCGGCCCGGTAGCTGCGGCGCAACGACGGCGGGTCGACCAGCAGCTCCGTTCCGGGGGCCTCGAGTCCCTCGAAGCGCGTGTTCTCGCGGAACGGGAACTCGATCTCATCCCGGTCCATCACGTGCAGCACGAGGACCTCGTGCCCGCCGTACCGGAACCGCCGCAGCCCTGCGATCACGTCATCCACCGGGGCCAGCAGGTCGGAAACGATCACCACCATCCCGCGACCCGCCATGCGCTCGGCCAGGTGCGGAAAGAGCTTCTTGACGTGGGTCGGACCGCCCGGCCGCGTCTGCTCGATCCGCTCGATCAGGGTGCGGATCTTGCCCGTCCGGGCGGTGGGCGGGATCTGCTCGCGGATCTCGTGGTCGAAGAGAACCAGACCCGCCGCGTCCTGCTGGTGCATGAGCAGCCAGGCCAGGCACGCCGCCACACAGGAGGCATACTCGAACTTCGTCATCCGCCCCGGCCCGGCCCGCTCGGGATAGTCCATGGAGGCCGAGCAATCCAACAGGATGTGGGCGCGGAGGTTGGTCTCTTCCTCGTACTGCTTCACGTAGTAGCGGTCGACCCGGCCGTACACGCGCCAGTCGATGTGGCGCGTATCGTCCCCGGGGACGTACTCCCGATGCTCCGCGAACTCGACCGAGAACCCGCGGTAGGGGCTGCGGTGCAGGCCGGCGATGAACCCCTCGACGACCTTCCGCGCGCGGAGTTCCAGCGGTGCGATCCGCTGGATCACCTCAGGGGGCAAGTACCTTGTGGACACGCTCATCCCGGCTCAAAGGCGACTCGTTCGGGGGCGTCTGCTCAAGCAGCGCATCGATCAGGCGCTCGGACGTGAAGCCCTCGGCCTCGGCCGAGAAGCTCGTGATCACCCGGTGCCGCAGCACCGGATGCGCCAGCGCCCGCACATCCTCCGTCGAAACGTGATACCGACCCCGCAGGACGGCCCGCGCCTTGCCCCCCAGCACGAGGAACTGGACCGCGCGCGGCCCGGCCCCCCAGGCTACCATCTGCCGGACGATCGGCGGGGCCGTTTCCTCCGACGGGCGCGTCCGCCGCACCAGATCCAGCGCGTGCCGGATCACGTGGGGCGCCGCCGGAACCCGTCGTACGATCCCCTGCAACCGCAGGATCTCGTCTCCGCTCAGAACGGGTTCGACCTGGGTGTCGAGCAGCCCCGTCGTCCGCTCCGCGATGGCGAACTCCTCCTCGTAGCTCGGATAGCGGACGAACAGCTTGAACATGAAGCGGTCCTGCTGGGCCTCGGGCAGCGGATACGTGCCCTCCTGTTCGATCGGGTTCTGCGTGGCCAGCACGAAGAACGGCGCCTCCAGCGGATGCCGAACGCCTCCCACCGTCACCTGACGCTCCTGCATCGCCTCCAGGAGGGCGGCCTGCGTCTTGGGCGGCGTGCGGTTGATCTCGTCGGCCAGGACCACGTTGGCGAACACCGGCCCCTTCAGGAACCGGAACTCCCGCTGCCCCGTGGCCCGGTTTTCCTGGATCACTTCGGTCCCGGTGATGTCCGAGGGCATCAGGTCCGGCGTGAACTGGATCCGGTTGAACGTCAGGTTCAGGCAGCGCGAGAGCGTGGAGATCATCAGGGTCTTGGCCAGTCCCGGCACGCCTTCCAGGATGCAGTGCCCGCCGGCGAACAGCGCAATGAGCATCTGTTCCAGCACCGCCTCCTGGCCCACGATGATCCGGGCCATCTCCCGCCGGATCGTCGCATACGCCTCGCGCAGTCGATTCGCCGCCTCCACGTCGCCTTCCTGGGGCGCCGGGGCGCCGGCCTCGGGTTCACTCATGCGGTTCTCCTCGTCGAGGACTCCTGCCTTCCTGGCTGCCTCCCGCCCCTGCCTCGTCATCGCTGGAGGATCGGGAGATAGTTGTACGGAATCTGGAGGATGATCGCGGCCACCGCCGTCCCATAGGTCTTTCCGACTCCGTCGCCTTCCCAGGCCCCGTCCGCCTCCTGCATGGCCAGCAGCTGATCGCGCATCTTCGGGTAGTACGCGGTCCAGTTCGCCTCGCCCGAGAGCCACATGATCTGGGCCATGTACAGGTGAGCATAGAAGTAGTGGCCCCACAGGAAGCGCCCCCCCGACGTGCCCGAGACCGGAACGTGCTCCTGGCAGTACTTCAGCGCCTTGGCTGCCCGGGCGTCCTCGTACATCCCGGCGTTGTACCAGCATGCCACCGCCGCCGCCGTGATCGGCGGCCGGCTCGGTCCGTTCTGCCCCGCCCGGTAATCGATGCCTCCGTCGGGCCGCAGCGACCTGTCCAGATAGCTCATGGCTCGGTCGATGACCTCCTTCGGGACGGCTACGCCGGCATTGCGACACGAACGCAGCCCCTGAAGCTGTGTCACTGTCACGGAGCCCTCGTGCTCCCGTGAGTTCGGCGTGTAGTACCACCCGCCCAGCGGATGCTGGCTCCGGGCCGTCAGCGCCACCGCCCGACGCAGAACCTCCTGGAGCCGGGCAGCCCGTTCGGCGTCCTCCTCCATCCCCAGGAGCTGTCCCAGGAACAGCATCGCGAAGCCGTGGCCGTGCATCGATCGGCTCTCCTCCTCCGGACGGGCGATCAGTCCCGACTTCAGCGACGAGTTCATCAGGAATGTGGCGGCCCGGCTCACCTGCGGGGCGTACGGTCCCTGGGTCGTCGTGTTTCCGTTGGCCAGCAACGCCAGCCCGGCCAGCGCAGTCATCGCGGTCGGATACCGGCCCATCCCCTCCTCGTGTCGCCATCCGCCGTCGCGGCTCTGGGTCCGGACCAGATACTCCAGCCCCCGCCGGATGGCCCGGTCGGTCTCGGGCGTCACCAGCGGTGGCAGGGCCGGCGGCGCGTCGGCCCGCGCCACCACGCCCGTCAGCAGGACCCCGCCCCCGAGGGCGATCCACCCCCATCGCGCGGAGAACGGCCGCGGCCGGTTCGGGCGCGACCCGCCGGTCGTCCGGTGTTCCGATCGCTCCGACCCCTGCATCCTCACGGGGCCCGTCCCTCCACACCAAATGCCACATACGCCGAGTCCCCGACCACTACGATCCGATCCGGCCAGACGAGCACGCTCCGGATCCTTCGCATCGACTCCGCGCGGGTCAGAGCAGCCCGCTGCGGCTCGCCGATCGGCTGTCCGGTCCGTTTGTCGAGGATGGTGAGCTGGACGGTCCCGGCCTCCGACGGGTCGGGGCCGATGCCGGGCGATCGCACCCCCGCATCGTGCCCCTGCCGCCCGGGGATAATCCTCGCGATGGGGATCGCATTCGACGAGGCCGCGAGCAACTCGTTGCTGATCGGCAGCGCAAAGCCGGGGGGCGACCAGTACTCGCCCGGCTGGGGCGGCCTGTGCCACAGGACATCGCCCGATTTCGCGTCGATCGCCACGAGCCGGAAGCCCTCCCGCTTCGCCCCGCCGGTCGAATAGACGCACAACACGTCATCCGTCATCGCCCCCTCGAAGGGCTCGGCGCCGGGGTCCTTCAGATCTGCCTCCAGCAGGATGTGCCCGCTTCGGGGATCCACGAGCCTGACGGTCCCGCCCGCGCAGCCGATGCCCAGCACGTCCGGACGCGGCCGGAACAGCCCCGTGATGGACGCCGGCTTGCCCCCCTGCTCGCAGCGCAGCCGCCACCGCTCGACGCCGGGCGCGGCCAGCTCCCGGGCGACCACGTCCGCCGGGCCGGCCGGACCGCAGATCACCTCGCCGAAGATCGCCAGGCTGATCCGCCGGGCCTCCGCCACTCGGGGCTGACTGAACGACGCGTCGCCCAGATGCCGCCCGTCCTCGGCGCGGAAGACGGACGCCACAGAAAGCGACCGGTCGACGAGGACAGCGTACCTGTCCCGAAGGCGGATGGCCGCCCACTGCTCGCCGGGCACTTCGCGCTCCCAGCGGATCCGCCCCCCGTCGATCGTCGAGGCCATCGCCAGCACGCCATTGCCGTCCAGCGTCAGAAGCTGCCCTTCCTCGCTGGAGAGGATCGCGTCCGTCGCGGTCGTGACTTCCTCGGGCAGGATGAAGCGCCTCGACCAGAGCCGCAGGCCCGTGGCCAGCCCGATCCCGTGCAGCCCCCGTTCGCTGTTGACCACGAGCACCTGGCCGTCGTGAACGGCGTAGGGGCGCGGGGCGGGCGCGCCTGCCTCGTAGGGCGTGCCGATCACCACCGAGGGAGCGATCTCCGGAAACACCTCCGGCTCTTCGATGAGCCGCAACGCCGCGCGCCAGAGCACCTCGCCGTCGGCGACCCGGTGAGCCCGTACCTCTGAGGTGCCGGCCAGAAGGAGCATCGTATCCGCCAGCGGCTCGGGTCGTGCCGACCGGATCAGCAGCGGCATCGCGTCCGGGAGCTCCCCGGAATAGACCGCATTGGTGGGAGCCCCCAGCCGGATGTCACGCGTCGCTGCCCGGTGGCGCTCGAGCAGCGCCCGGTCCAGCCGTGCCTCCAGGGCGGCGGCCGCCTCGGCCCCCGTGATCCCGCCGGTCGCGCCACGGCGGACGGCTCCGGCGGGGATCGAGACACTCGCGAACTCGCTCCGCAGCCGCTCGATGCACGATTCGGCAGCCAGGGGCATGTGTAGCTCGTCCGGGGCCATGTACACCTGGGCCAGACGCGCGAGCGCCTCGGCCGCCGCAGGCGGAGGTGCGCCGGACCGAAGGACCCGCCGGTAGTGGTACTCGGCCTCCTCGATTCGTTCGTCTTCCTGCGCCAGAACGCCCAGCCGGATCATGGCCCGCAGTCCCCACCCGCCGGGCAACCGCACCTCTGCCAATCGCTCCATCAGGTCCGGGTCGCCTTGGCCCGGCCCGAACGCGCTCCCGAGGCGCTCTGCGAGCCAGGCCTCGAGCCCCTGCCGCCCGGACGCATCAAGCTGCCGCTCAAGCTCCTGGAGCCTCTCGCGGATCACCCCCCGGGCTGCCCGGCGAACCGGCCTGGCCCCGCCGGAGACCTCGATGAGCACGTCCCCCGGCGCGAGCGGGCGTCCCGCGATCCCGCCGGTCGCATCGCCGCCGGCCTCCGGACCCGCCAGCGCGATTCCGACGTATTCGCGATACGCCTCGAGGATCCTGCCGCCGGCGGCCAGGTGCTCAGCCAGGGCCAGTCCTGCGCGGACGGCGTCGTCGGGGCGACGCGCGGACCATCGGGCGGCGCGGAGGTACTCCTCTGCCCGACTGGCCGGGGTCTCCGGACGGCGGGCCATCGCGAGCAGCGCTTCCACGCGAAGGTGGGCCACGTGGTCCATCTGTGCCTGACTGTGGCGATCGCCGTGCCCGTCGGGACCGTCCGTCCTGACCCCTTCCAGGGCCACCAGCGCCCGCTCGGGGTCACGACGGATCAGCTCGAGGTGGGCCAGCCGGATCGCCGGCCCCGCTTTCGCCGGCTGGTTCCGGTGGGCTGCCAGCGCGGCCTCGTAGGCCTGCCTGAGGTCCGGATACCGGCGGATCTCCTGGACGTCGAGGCTGTACAGGTAGCCGTCCCAGCAAACGAGATTCCCCAGGGGCCGGCCGTCGTCGGGTAGCTCCAGGCGTCCCGCAGGCTCGCCCGTTTGCGCGTCGAGGACAGCCACGTGGTCCGTGGTGGGCAGGTACAACCGGCCGCCGCTGAGTGCCCCGCGACCGGTCGGGTGGCCGATCCGCCGTTCCCAGAGAACATGTCCGGTCTCCAGGTCCACCCGGCGCACGGTGTCCCCCACGACCCACACGGCTGCCGGGTCGGGGTCCGCGGCCAAGACGTACAGTCCATCGCCGCGCGGGAGTTTCCATGCGATGGTCCCGGTGGCGCGGTCGAAGGCCAGCAGGCTGTCCG
>Ga0209018_1001385_pt1 | contig 19670 bp, 30 predicted proteins | sample YNPBryBLVA2012_FD_185814 | JGI IMG/M metagenome (GOLD analysis project Ga0209018, IMG submission 185814) | Anoxygenic and chlorotrophic microbial mat microbial communities from Yellowstone National Park, USA - YNP Bryant BLVA 2012 (SPAdes)... ...
CCTCTTGAGGGCCAGCTGGGTCTTCCGCTCCATCTAGTCCTCCAGCGAGAACGGAATGGACTCCCCTCCGCACTCCAGGCGGCGACGGTTGAAGTCGACGCGGCACTTCCCTGCGGCGAGGAAGTCGCCGCCGAGGAGGATGGGCCGCGGGGACTCCTTGGAAACGATGACGTCGCCGTGGAAGCAGACGGACTTCACGCAGAGCGAAGCGCCGTGCAGCGCCCTGGCTTCGCTTCGGCCGGCGACCGTCGTGATCTCGGCGGGGGATTCCTCGAATGGACCGGCGGGGCGCAACGCCTCCGCAACGTCGCTCCGGATGATGCTCATCGAGCTGCCGGTGTCGATAAAGACCTTGACGCGCTTGAGGACCACGGACCGCCCGCGGCGGCGGTTCCTGACGGACACCTCGGTCGTGGAAACCGGCTTGGTCTTCAACGAAGCCTCCTCAAGAGAGCGCGATCGCCGCGACTCCGACGGCTAGGACGGCGGCGGCACCGGCGATCAAAGGAACGGGGATCCCCGAGTCGGAGTCCGCGTCCGCAGGACGGATCCCTTTGACGAACTCCTGGTAGCGTTCCCGTTCGGTCCTTCCCGAGGGAAGCGACTTCTTCTCGATGAGCCTGCGGATCTCCGCGACCCGGTCGGCGGCCCAGGGATGCGAACGGAAGAAGATCTCGATCCCCTCCTTCTTCGGGCCTTCAAGTTTCTGGAACCTCTGGAAGACGCGTATGGCGGCGGAGGGATCGTACCCGGCGCCGGACATGAGCGCAAGACCGGTCGCATCCGCCTCGAACTCGTGGGAGCGGCTGAAACCGTTGAGGATGAGCTGCGGCACGAGGGCGCTCGCCGCGTCGACGAGCTCCTGCTGGCGATCCGTCAGAGTGCCCCCCTTGCGCGACAGATACACGGCCTCGGCGGCCGCAAGAAGCAGACCCGTTCCAAGCGCTTGGTCGATGCTGGCGGCGATGTGCCTCCGGTCGACATGGCCGAGCTCATGGCCGAGGATCTCGGCCAGCTCCGCCTCGTCGTCGAGCAGATCGAGCAGGCCGCGGGTGATGTAGACGTTGCCGTTGCCGAGGGCGAAGGCGTTCACGATGTCCCGGCTCTCGAGGACGCGGAAGCCGACCGGGATGTCCTTGCGGGACATGCGCAGCGCGAGGGTGCGTCCGACGGACTCGACGTAGCCGGACAGCTGTGCGTCCTGGGTCGCTCCTCCATGCTGCTGCTCAAGCTGCGGGGCGAGCTGGTCTCCGGTCGCCTTCTCCATGAACACCGGCGTCAACGGCATTAGGGCCTCCGGAGAAGACCCAGCGCCTTCCGCACCTCCGGATCGCGAAGCAGCCGCCGCTTGACCTCGCGTGCAAGCGACTTCCCCGCCGGACAGTTCGCGGTCAGATAGAAAGTGACTCCTTTGCGCCGTTTCTCCAAACCGCAAGTCGGCCTCGTCCCCTTGTCCACGGCTTCCTCCTTGGCTGATTCTACACCGCTGTCCCACTCCGGTCAACGCCTCTTCGTCGCTGGTATCGGAGCATCTCTCTGTCCCCAAGGTGCTTCCTGGCGGTGCCGGGACAAATAGCACGAGACGTTCCAGGTACGGTCTCCTCCTGCGGCCGGCGGGGGAAGTACTCATCGAGGAAGCGGCCGAAGGACTGCGGAGTAAACCTGTCAAAGGTCATGTGCCTCGTCTCGGGATAGTCCTTCCCGAACGACCAGAGATCCGGCTCCTGCCTGGAGAAGTGAAGCCGGCGGATGCTTTCCGGGTAGCAGAGAAACTGCGGCTTACGCTCGAACCAGCCGAGAATGTTGAGGGCCGAGTGGCAGGACAGCATGGCCGAGCACCGCTTAAGGACGATGGCCGTGCCGGGAATCGTTAGACGGTCGATGAGGTTGACGACGCCGTCTCCACCGACGACGACCTCCTCATGATGCAGCTTGAGAAGCGGGTTGAACAGTGGATGATAGGTCCTTCCGGTGAGAATAACCGGGATGCCTCTGGAGCGGCATTCTCCGACGGCCGCTTCGGCGATCCAGGCGGGAATACTCTTCGGAGGAGAGCTTGCCGACAGGGCCGCCAGGAGGAAGGGACGGCGGGGAACAAGATCCTTCAGGATCCTGGAGTCCAAGGGAGAGGGATAGAACGGAAGAGGACCGGGGTCACGGGGGCGGAAGGGACCATGACGGAACTCGGGGGGGAATCCGTACTTGACCCGGACCTCGGGGTTCGTGTTTTCGGGAAAGAACTGTCGGCTGACGAAGATGTCCAGACGCTCGTGGACGGGATGCCAGTCGAAGATCTCGCGGACGAATGGGTTGTGGGAGTTGATGTAGATGGAAATCCGGTTTCTGGAGGTGAGCGCGAAGAGGTTCTCGTAGTAGGACTCTCGGTGAAGGGACAGGAAGATGTCTCCCAGGCCCGCGTGGAGCTCGATTCGAGTGCTCAAGGGATGCCGGCCTCCGGCATGACGAAGTCTCCATCATCCACGATGCGGATGCCGCGTTCGGAGAGGAAGTTGACGAACGTAAGGGCGAGCGAAGAGACGAGCGCCGCGTCCGGCAGGCTCGGCCTTCCGGGCCGGATTCCAAGATACTTTAGAATCGAGGTCCTGGCGTTCATCGGACCCTTGTAGACGACCGGGGTGCCCATGGCGATCGACGGCAACGCAACGTGTAGCCGGGTCGTGTGGATGACCGCCGCCCGCCGGTAGAGGTCGAGCCGTTCCAGGCACAGGTTCCATTCCTCGCGGAAGCTCAGCGTGTGGGGGATCTTGTGGGTCAGTCCGGGGTGCGGGTCGTCTACGTGCAGCACTCCTCTTCGCGGGCCGTGGTAGCGCGGGAGGGTCAGCGTGGCGCATCCGGTGAGGACGGCCGGAACGCCGAGGGTGAGAAGATCCTGCCGCATGTCCGGATCGCGGGCGCCGATCGTCTTCCTTGCACTGGCGATCCAGCTCCTGTAGGGCGGATGCCAGCATGGATATCGGATGCCGCAGAGCACGATGTCGTCGGGAGGCTCCCGAAGCGGGGCGAGCAGGAAGCCGGAGGCCACGAGCGTGCCTTTCCGTTCCGGGTCCATCCCGGGCTGGTCGCGGAAGACGGCCCGGGCTCGTCCGATCAGGCGGGACAGGGCCACCGTCTGCATCAGGTCGCCGAGGTTTCCCGTTCCGTGGAAGGCGAGGATGCGTGGAATCACAACGGATCCTTCCTGACCCACCAGGGATAGGTCCGCATGAGGCGTTCCAGGTCCGGTCTCCTCCTGCGGCCGGCGAAGTGGATGATGTTCCCGTGGATCGAAGAGGGATGTCCGGGGAAGCTGTTCCACGTCGGGTCGAGCCTGTAGAACGGAATCTTCAGGGCGGCGACTCTGAGGTTGAGATGCGACTGCTCCATGAAGGGAGAAATGATATGGGCGTTCCGGGGGGGAACGTAGTGGAACAGTTCCTTCGTCTCCTTCCAGGCGACGAAGACGCCGGCGTTGAAGTATCCGTATGGGCGGTCCTGGACTACCGGGATGCCGGTGCGCCGGGAGACCCTTTCGAGCTCGTCGGGCTTCGGACCCTCCTCTCTTGCCGAGAAGGTTCCCTTCGGCACCAGGGAGAACAGGGATGGGGCGTTGGGCGAGACGAGCGCGTCCGCGTCGATCCAGAGGACGGCGTCGTAGATCTCAAGAAGATTCCCGATCTGCATCTTCTCCCAGGAAGGATTCGCGTAGGGAAACATCCGGTTTCCGATGGAGATGAAGTCGGATCCGATCCTCGAGGCGTAGTCGATGAACGTCGGGAAGGAGATCCGCGACAGGTTGCGATAATGGTCCCCGAATGCGGCCGAGACGACGGCGGTCTTCAGGGATTCAGTTCGAGCAGTCTCCGGCATACCGCCTCCGCGGCTCGGTTCCACGTCCTCTCCGTGATCATGATCTCACGCCCACGCGAGGCCGTGCGGATCGAGTCCGGGGTGCGTCGGCGGACTTCCTGGAGGAGGCTCGAGAGCTGGCGGATGGACTTCCGGCCGAACACGGAGAACGGCACTCCGGCGTACCAGGGGGAGATGGACTCGGCTCCGGGGACCGGTGCGCAGCCTTCCGCGTCGAAGTAGAGCGCCCCGTCAAGGAAGACCTCCTCGTGGCAGCTGTTCCGCGGAAGGATGATCGGAAGGCCGCAGGCCGCCGCTTCACAGGCGGGAAGGTTCCATCCCTCGCCGCGGGAGGCGCAGACGTAGGCGTCGCAGGCGTTGTAGATCCGCGCCATGGAGTGCTCGTCGAACGTCCCCTCGAGGGCATAGATCCGGTTCTTCGTTCCGCGGAAGATCGAATCCATGTGGAAGAAGGTGGTGGCCAGGATGAGGACCACGTCGTCATCTCCGCGGAAGGCGGACCGGAATGCCTTCACGAGGACGTCGAAGCCCTTCCGGAACGAGGGAAGTCCGACCGAGAGAAACAGGAAGTCGGCTTTCGGGATCTCCATGATCCCCGCTCTGCGAGTGGAGATCAGACGGCACGGAGGAAGGCAGGGTTTCGGCTTCTCCGGCCGGTAGACGAGCGGGTCCACGCCGAGGGGCATTACCCGCACGGGACGCTCCAGGCCGGAGTTGGTGAACGTCCTCGCGTTCCACGCGGAGGGGGTCCATATCTCGTCGAAGAAGCGGTTCATCGCGTCGATCATGTCCCGGTGGACGGATCCGGACTCCATCATCGTCCAACAGATCGACGCACGCCAGCCGGGGCGTTCCTTGACATCCGGTCCGTAGAAGCGCAGGTAGGGCGTGTCGGGACCGACCCGGATTCTCCTGAGCCCGGACAGCTTGAGATGCTCGGTGCTCGACTCCCATCCAGCGCCGCCGGCGAGGTCGACGGCCTCGACGTAGATCGAGGAGGAGATCCGCATGGCGATCTGCCGGGCCGCCTTGGAGTACCCGCTGTAGCCGGAGAAGTGCGACTCGAAGAGGACGCCGGGGCGCAGGTTCGTCTCGCGGGCGGGGAAGGGGAATCGGCGCCGCTCCTTTGCCGAGAGCATCCGGTGGATGAATGGTTCGAGGCCGGCCTCGGCGCTATACATGGAACGCCTGCTCCAGCTTCTTCTCCAGCTCCTTCTTGGTCTCCGACGACATCACGTCCTCGTCGCGGAGGACGTCGATCATCGCCTGGACGGCCTGGCGCTGGCCTTTCCGCATGTCGTCCGTGACGATGTCGAGCTTGGAGAGCCGGGACAGGGTTTCCTCGAAGACGTGCGTCAGATCGGACTGTCCCAGGCCGAATGCCGCCAGGATCTTGCCGAACATGACCTCCTCCTTTCCGGGCGCCGGTGTCAGCGCCCCTGCATGACCACGGAGAACACGGCAGCCGCCAGGAGGGCCGCTCCGACGCCGCCGATGAACGTTCCAAGACTGTTCTTGATGATGACGCCGGCCGCCGTCAGAGCGATTCCCCCGATCCCGGCGGCGAGTTCATACTCGTTGATGAACCGGCCGATCCGGCGCACCGAGCGGAAGGAGATCTGCGCGGCGTTCGTTCCGAGGATGTCAACAGCCGCGGCGGCGGGACCCTCGGGAAGAGAGGCCACGGCGACGACGCGGCCGACGCCGTTCGGAATCTCCAGTTCGAAGACTCCATCGGAGTCGGTGCGGCCGGAGGAGAGGACGCGGAGCGTCTCGGGAACGAGGACGGAAACCTCGATTCCCTCGCCGGGATCGCCTCGGCGGTCCTGCACGATCACTCGGACGCGACGGGAGACGGCCCCGATCCCGCGGATGTACTGCGTCGGATAGAACTGCTCGGACGGGAAGTTGCCCGCCCAGGCCAGTCCATGATGAAAGACGACGGAGTTCAAGACGGCCTTCCTTTCCCCTCGTAAATCCTTTGGGCCTCGTCGAGGATGAGCTCCTTGGAGCGCGGATCGTTGTAGCAAAGCGGGCAGAGAACGGCAACGGTGACGACCGCCGTGTCCCCGATCCCCCGGTGGAAGATGCATAGGGAGAGCTTGTTCCCCTCGGGGGACATCGTGCCGCAGCGGCGGCATCCGTCGCGGTCGGGAAGCGCGATGGGGACCACCGTCGGGTAGCGGGACATGAGGATCGCCATCTGCCGGCCGGCCTCGTTTCGGAGAAGCGATTCGAGCTCGGGTCTCACCGGACGAGCTCCTTTTTCGCCATCACTCGAAGCATCTCCTCGTCCGAGGGGTAGGTATAGACCTGGGTCGTCGTGGGCTTGTGCCGCAGGAACGCCGAGACGATGTTCATGGCCTTCGGGGCGAGATCGCGAATCGAGGAGGCCGCCTCGAGAACGAGCTTGGCGGCCGTGTGGCGGAGCGCATGAAAGGAGACGTTCGGAGAGATCCCCGCCCGTGCGGCGTAGTAGGCGAAGAAATAGCGGATCGAGCGGGTCGTGAAGGGGAAGAGCAGCCTGGAGCGCGAGGAAGTCCGCTGGAGAATCTCGCGGATGAGAGAGGCGTGCCTGGGGTCGACGTAGATCCGATCCTCCTGGACGCCGCGCTTCTTGGCGGAGAGGACCCGGAAGTACCCCGAGTCGAGCGTGCGGAAGTCCTCCTGCCGGCGCAGGGAGATGAGCTCCTTCGACCGCAGGCCGAAGTTGACCGCCATGGCGAAGATACACCAGGAGATGGTTCCATGCGGAGGACCTTCCGAGAGAGCGGCCCGGAGAAGGTTCGCGGCCTCCCGGACGGAGAGAACCTTGTCCTGCGGAGACTTCCTGAAACCTGGGGCGGCTCTGAAGCCGCCGCGCACGACCGAGTACACGTTGCCCATGAGGAAGAGGATACAGCCGATCCTTCCGCTTTTCAAGTGGCGGCGCATTTTCGATTTTCAGGGGGGATCGGCCGCCCGGTGGTGTTCCGATACCACCCGCCCCCGGATCCCCCCCTGGAATCGGCGCCTGTAGGATCCTCGGCGGGCAGGCCGGAGCGGGCCTCCCGCCCCCGTAAAAGCCGTGCAGTTCAAGGGTTCTTCCGCTTCTGCCAAAAGCGGAAGAAGGGGTTCGTGGCGCGTGCGGCTTGCCCGTCTGGCATGCTGGTCCGCGAAACGAGCCCGGCCCGGCCTGATGGGGCCGGGCCGGGCGGAGAAGAAGGAGGTTGACAGCGGCTACTTCTTGAGCACGCAGACGCAGCGGCGGTTCTTGCCGCGCCCGCCGCAGACCTTGCGGCGGCCAGAGGGGCACTTCCGGCCCCGTGCGATCGGATACGGCCGGCGGCTTCTCTTCATGGCTCCTCCTGCTAGATGTTGTACTGTCCGAGCTTGGTCAGGACGACATGGACCACCCATGTCACGGCCGTTGCAGAGAGACCGAGAAGGATCCTCTCCACGATCTCCCGGCAGCTCCATGAACGGAATGGAACGATCCAGAACGAAAGCGCCAGAGCGATCCAGAAGGACAGGCAGGCGGGACAGTGGGCCAGCATCCGCAGGGGGCCTCCCTGGCCGCCTCCCTCCCATGAGCGTGGGAACAGGAAACGGTCCAGAAGAGACGCCGCAGCACGGAATGGATGCCCGACGGCCAGAACCCCGAGGGCCAGCGACGCTCCGAGGGTGCCCGCGAGGAAGAGGAACACGTCCATCCTACTTGCCCGCAAGCTTCATCCCGATCAGAACGACGGCCGCCGATCCCAGGGCCACTCCTCCGTAGGGGAGGATGTAGTCCATGAGAACGTCCGGCTTCGGAAGTGCCGAGGCGCGGAGGGCGACATCCTGAATGGCTTGCTGGTTGACGGCCTGTTGGGTCTGGGTCGGCGTCTGGGCGGCCACGGCCGCTCCCAGGGCCTTGTACTGGTCGATCAGCTTCTGGAGGGTCGGCAGGTACGCCTCCAGACGCTGGACGCGCTCCCAGCGGCCTTCCGTCTTGGCGGCGGCGCCTTCGGCGAGGAACGCGGCCATCCCGTCGTACCGGCCGGGGTCGCACTTGGCCGCGGTCATGTTGTTGATGATCGCCGTCTTCGACTGCGCGGGGAGGGCGTAGAGCTGCGGCTTGATCCGGTTCCAGCCCTCCACCACGACGCGGATCTTCGCCATGTACTCCTCGTCGCCGGGGAGCGGTTTGAGGAAGTCGAGCCAGCCCCCGAGCTGCGCCTGGAACCGGGGATGGAAATCCTCCGTGGCCAGAAGTCCGGAGATCCTTCCGATGCCGCGCAGGAGGATCTGCGCGTCGTCCTCGCGGAGCCCGGAGAGCCGGATCGAGGCGTCATCCTCACGAAGGCCCTTCAGGAGGATGGCGGCATCCTGTTCGCGGAGGCCCTTGAGGATGACCCCGGCGTCCTGCTCACGGAGGCCCTTGAGCAGAATGGAAGCGTCCCCTTCACGAAGGCCGCGCAGAAGGATCTTCGCATCGTCCTCACGGAGGCCCTTCAGGAGGATCCGAGCATCGTCCTCACGGAGACCGGAAAGGCGGTCCGCCTCCGCGGAGGAGTAGGCGAAACGGTCGTAGGCGGCCCCGATGCCGTCCATCGGTCCTTCCGGCGCCTCGGCGGAGACACCGAGACGAACCCGGGCGTCGCGCTCACGGAGCCCTTCCACCACCGCCCGGTCGCCTTCCGCGGACGGGTAGGCGGACTGGGCGTAGGCGACCCCGAGACGCACCCCGGCGTCCTCTTCGCGCAGTCCCGAGATGCGGTCGCTCTCCGCGTACGGATAGGGACCCTGCGCATAGGCGGTTCCGAGCACCGTGGGGACGCGGCAGTCGCTGCTACTCATGGGATCCTCCTGCTACTTGACGTTCTTTACAATGGACGGCCTGTCCTTGAGACAGCAGCCGGGCTTCACCGTGACGGTCTTGATGATTCCGCCCTTCGTCCCGATGAAGTTGATCGAGGGGATGAGAGGCTTGGGCGCGGCGTTACGAACCGGCGGCTTTCCCGTTTCCATCATCCACCTCTACGGGAATCGGCGGACCCGTCAAGCGCCTTCGGGGAACCTCGATGGGACGCTCCAGCGCATCCGCCACCCGTTTGACCTCGGTATGAATATTATCACCGATGCGACTGATGTCAAGGATGGCCTGGTCCACCTTTTCGGTGGCCTTCTCCATCCGTTCCTGCGCCTTCATGAAAGCTGGGACCATCTCCCGGTTCGCCAGGAGTCCCGTCTGGAAGGCGCCGGAGACACAGGGGAAGAGCGCCTTCGTTCCGAAGAAGATGGCGCACAGCTGGAAGAAGAACATCACCAGCAGCGTCAGGAGCAGCGGCTTGTCCTGCAAGAACAGGATGAGCAGGAGCGAACCGGTTCCGTACAGGCCCATGCCGAGGCCGAAGTAGAGATTGGCCTGGCGGTTGACATCGGCGAGGACCTTGGCGACCTTCTCGTCCCAGGACAGTTCCGGTGCCGGATCTACTTGCACTTTCCGAGGAGGCGTCGGGAGGGCGGGAACGTCCTTCGAGCACACACCACCGTCATGCAGTTCCTGAGCCGGCGACGCTCCGCGCTGCTGAGCCGTCCCTTCTGGGGAAGTCCAAGGCGACGTCGGCATAGGCTTTTCACCTCCTTCGACCTGATGCACCTGGAGAAGATTCTTTTCATGTCCACCTCCTGGCACTATTAGTCCTGCGGAGACTCGGAAGCGGTAGGAGAAGCGGGCGGCTTGTATCCATTCGGACCGCCGCGGGCGACGCAGAGCTTCCACTCGGCGAGCTTGTCGAGGGGAATCCGGCCCTCCGGCTGGATTCCGAGCGCCTGCCGGCACTTCTTTCCGACGTGCTCCTTCGGCGGCTTGGCGCGCTCCCTTGCCGGACGTCCCGGCTCCCTGTCCTCCTGGACGGCCTCGCAGATGTTCTCAAGAGCGTCGTTGATCTCGGAGGACACGCGGTCATATTCCGAAGCGGAGAAAAGCCGGTACGCATTCTGCTTGGCCTCGGCGACCTCTTCCTGAAGCCTGGAAGCCTTTTCCGCGATCTCGGACGCCTTGCCGACAAGCCTCTTGAGTTTCTTCTCGATGAACCAACGCTTCGTGAAAGGGATGGCGACGCCCAGCTTCTTGTTTCTCACCAGTTTACGGCGCGGAAGCCCCCGGCTTCAGCCGTGGGGAGGAAGCGCCGCCTCCTTCGATAGAATAGCGATATCCGTCTTGCCGGTGGATCGTCCGACAATACCTATGACTGATCCCGGTAACGCGCCCCATGCGAGTCTGAATGTCAAAATTTCCGGTAGAACGACAGAGCACCCGCCCGACATGCGTCCCGGCTCTCTTTCCCGATGGAACCGTCGCTCGAACCATGTCTCCCGTCTGGAAACCGAAATGACGTTTCAACCTGGTGCGATGACGGATCGGGAATCCACACCTGTCCGTTCCGCACATCTGCCGGTTTCCGTGACCCGTCGCAGTAATGTTGAGCACGGATGATGGTCCGATGATCCGATTAGGTACGCTTACCCCAACACACACGGCGTCACCCCAATGGGTTTTCGGAAGCCCCAATCGCTTCCGGTTGAACTTTGTCCTACTCCCCGTTCCGCATTCGACCGGGAGCCCGGTCTCCTTCAATCGCTCGAAGATGATCCAGCGGGTCGCGTTCATGGCCGCCGCGTCCTTAATCGGTTGCTTGGCCTTCTTCTGAATCTCGGGATATCCGAACTCTGCCGCCGTCCTTGCTCCTTTCTTCTCGTTGCACGGGTGGCAGGCCAGCGTCAAGTTGTCAACCCGGTTCGAACCGCCTCGGCTCTTGGGCACGATATGCTCAACCTCTAGCTGCGCATTCTCAGTACCGCAATAAGCGCACCTCCGGCCCCATTTCTCCAGAAGGTACTCGCGCACCTCGTAGCCCTTAAGCGTTCCCTGTTGGTACTCGATTCCAGAGATTTCGGGATTCTCCATAAGTTGAGTATCGAACTTCGCCAGTTCCACCGATATGGAAGAAATTGGACACACCTTTCTCAAACGGCGAACCCATGTCATGAGATTGGCAACCCGGTGCTCAAGCGAAGGTGCAAGCCATCCATCCGGACGTCTACGATTGTTGAATCTCGGCTTGCGATAACGAGTCGTACGGTTCCTCCGACAACGGCGGAACTGACGCCGTTCCATTAACCGTGTCGTGATCTCTTGCCCGCGATGTTTCAGTTCAGCAGCAAAGACCACGTTTTTACCACTCAGGACCGCAATTCCCGTTGTCTTCGATCCAGGATCAAGCTTCAGCCGATGATCCGAAACTTTGCTCAGGTCACGCGTCCGCTCCTTCAAGATGATCGTAAACGGGAAACGCCGGAAGACCGCAGCCTTCCCGTTTCTCAAAAGCCGCCTCGCATACGCTGAGGAGCACGGATTAAGGGGCTGCCGATCCGCGCCCAGAACGAAAACATGTCCCGAATGACGCCTCGGGACCACAGCGCCCGCCGAGCGACGGGTCCTCGCCTCGGAACCTTTCGGCTCCCTGGCGGTAACGTTTGCCTCGCTCATGTCCCGAGGGCTTGTCGCGCCCGCATCCTTCGCCCCGTCCCCAACCAGGGCAGCATGAACGCGGACGATAGAGCCACGGACTGGCACGCATCCGTGGGTGTCATGACCCTCGGAACGTAGCTTCAAGGATTCCTCCTTTCGCTTGAGCTGGTCATGAATCGGGGCTTTCTTTCAAGCCCCCGCCTTTAGGCGTGGGGTTCATGACTGCCAACTCCGAATGATGAAGTACCCGCCGAGAAGGATCAGGGCTCCACCGCCGATCATGATGGCAGTCCCTACGGGGAAGGCTACCTGACGGGCACCGGCGAGGAGCTCGGTGACGCTATCGGTAACTCCCTTGGGAATCGACACAATCCCCTTGGCGGTCTCGGTGAGCTTGGGAACGACCGCTTGGATGAGCGACGGAATCGAGAACATGACGATGACGCCGCCGATGGCTCTGGCCCCCTGCGCGGAGAAAAGAGCCTTGGCAAGTCCGTTTGCGACCACCGACTCGATGAACCCCCTGCCGAGGATGAATCGAAGCGCGGGAACTCCGAGCGTCTTGATGATCTGGAAGAGACGAGTAACGGACATGACCCAACCGAGAGACACGCCGGCCTTCGACGCCTCTTCCTTGATCGCCTTCTGGTTCTCGGCGATGTGCTGGAAGTCCTCGAGGAGCGAGGTGCGGGCTCCCGAGGAGATGAACCGGGAGAACTGTTCCTTCCGGGCGATGAAGGGAACCTCCTCGAACCGGAGGCCGGGACCGATCCACCGCTCGATGTAGAGGGAAGTTCCACGGTCGTTCAGGGACCGGATGATCGCATCGGAAACGAGAACCCAGCGCGTCGAACCGTAGTCGCTCGTGAAGGAACCATTCAGGAACGAGTTGGTGCCGTTGTAGATGTCCTCCAGGATGCCGAGCAGGTTGAAAAGGTCCTCGCGGTCCTTGGCGCTGAACAGGTCCGGGCGTTCACCCATCCCCTTCGCCACGGTGCGCAGGTCGGTGACGGCCGACAGAGACTTCATGCGAAGGTTTCGGATGAACTCCAGAGCAGATAGGAGGTGTACCGCCGCGTCGATGTTGGCGCTTACGATCGCTTCGGCGATCGCAGCGGCATTGGACATCGGATCTCCGTTCGGCCCTTCCAGGATCTGTCCGAGCAGGGATCGCCGCACCCGGTTGACCACCATCATGCCCGCAACCGCCATGACAAGTCCTCCGATACTGAAGTAAACACCATCATTCGCCGAATGTCAACGTCGAGACAGAATGGAAACGGACAAGGCCGTCACGAGGATCGCCCCGGCCCCGACGGCCAGCACTGGAACGATCGGAAACTCCGAAGCGGTTCCCTTCTCCAGCGCCTTTTCGACTACCTCGGAGTCCCCACTGGCAGCCGCCGCGTTCTTGAGATCCTGCTCCCCGGCCTCTCTTGGGGCTCCCGTGACTTTGGAAAGGATTTCGGATACGGCGGACGGCAGGGAGACCCCGGCACCCTTGAGCAGGGAGTCGATGGCCCCGGCCTGTCCGACTGCCTTGAGTACGGTGGCAAGGAAGTTGTCCTTGCCGACCGCCTCGATCTGCTTGAGGTAGTCGGCGGCCGCCTCCTGGGACATTTTCTTGACGCTCTCGGGAAGGCCGGAAGTGTCGATTCCCTCGCCGGGAAGCTTGTCTCCGTAGGCTTCCTTCATGGCGATGGACAGGCCCGCGGCGTCGGCCGCCTGGGCCGATGCCGCGGGATCCGACTCGACAACGGATGCGGCGCCTTCCGCGGAATACGGCACCAGGGTTCCCGAGGAGGCATCCGCGATGACTTTCTGCTTCTGCTCGAGGGATAGCCCGTTCCAGACCTGGCGGGTGTACCCCCATTTGGAGAACGCCTCTTCGTACTGGCTGTAGAGATCCTCAAGCTGGGCCGCCTCGGCGGCGGCGGCTTCCCGCTGCGCCTTCTTGACCTCCTTCTCGGCTTTCTTCTTCTTCTCGTGCTGCGCCGAAGCGGCGGAAGCCGTCAGGAGGGCGGCCGAGGCTGCCTGTCCCACTCCGGGAATGAGATTTGCCGCGGCGCCGACGACCGCCAGGAAGGCCGGGGATTTGACGACCTTGCCGACCTTCTTGGCGACGTCCTTCGCCTCTCTTATTGCCCTCTTGTACCACTTCTTCTTCTTTCCGAGGACGGTTTCGTCCAGGCTCCCCAGTGCGGCGGAAAGGGAAGCAGCCTCCGCGATGAGTCCGCTGATGGATTCCTTTCTTACGAGCGAACGACGCATCTGGAAAGAGACCTGCTTCAGACGCCTGGCGATCTCCGCCTGTCTTGGAGAAATCTCCTCGCCGGGCTCGACTACGCCGGCGAACGGATCCTCCATGTAGTCGACCATCCTGAAGAGATCCACGACGGCACGCCGTTCGGATGGGGCGGCGAAAGGGCGCGTGCTCGATCCCAGCTGGATCAACTCAAGAGCCATGGTCCGTTCACCTCAGAAGAACGACCGTTGTCACAACCGCAAGGGTGGCTGCGACTCCGACTGCCAGCCATGGAAACTCCGAGCTCGATCCACGCTCGAGGGCAAGGTCGATCGCCTCGCCGCCGCCCCCTAGGGCGGCGGCGTTCCGAAGGTCCTCCTCGCCGGCCTTGATGGCCGACTGCACCTTGCTGTCGCCGTGGGAGCGGATGAGATCGGCGATCTGGCCGAGCCCTTGGAGCCCGTCGGCCATGCCCGCCCCCTTCGCTACGGTCTGGATCGCCACGAAGTTCCCGATGGACTTGAGCAGAGCCGCCAGGAGATCATCTCCACCGGCCTTCGCCTGGGGAATGAGGCCGGGAACCACGCTGGAAGCCGTCCGCCTCAGAGAATCCGGGAGGAAGTCCAGGATGTTTCCCGGCAGGCCGAGCGCGGAGGATGCGGCCGCCGAGGAAGCCGCCGCGGTGGTCACCGCAGAAGGATTCGTCTTGGCAAACGAGGCGAGAGCCGCCCCCACCTGGGGACCGATCTTCGGAATGAAGCTCGCCGCCGAGGCAAGAGAAGTCATGAATCCCGGCGTGTTGAGCACGGAGGAGACCTTGTCGAAGACGCCCGAGAGGGCTCCGCCGATGTCGGAGAAGATGTCTCCGAGCCCGGAAATGGATACAGGACTGCTTCCGTGAACGAGCCTCTTGCGGATCTTGCCCGAGACGGACCGGATCGCTCTGCACTTCTCGACGACCTTGGGATTAACGCCGCAAGGGAGACGAACCTTGGCAAGAGGATCCTCGAAGGTCTGGACGAAGTCCTCAAGGTGACGATATGCAGGTGGAAGAGAGCGAACCTCGTCGTCCTCCCCTTCCAGGCTCCCGAGTTCGATCAGCTCAAGGGCCATGAATTGAGTCCGGGTTCCCTCCAGTTATCAAGAGGGAGGGTTCCTTGGAAGGGAAAAGGAGGGAACCCGGACACCTCCAAAGGTCCGAAAGACGGACCGGTCGCATGAGAGTGCCAGAATGGCTCTCTCGTCCACCGATTGTCGGCTATGTGCGGTAGCGTACATAGTCAGAAAGCCCCGCGCTTCAGTGCGGGGTGATTGACTTGAGAATGGACGGTCCCACGCGGCAAAGAATTTCGATCACCGTTCCGAGTACCTTGCGGAGCGCCAGAAGGGCGCGTTCACTGGAAGCGATCTTGAGCCGGGCGGTCTCGGCGTCGATCTGACTGCGGAGATGCCTGAGATTGTACGCCGCCAGCTCCCTTTCGGCGTCGTTGGAGGCGTTCATCTCCGCCCACTTCTCGCGTGCGATGGCGATGGACTTCTCCCGGATGAACTCGTCGAAACCCGGCTTCATCTCGTGGAGGAACCCGGAAAGCTCCTCGCGGATCGCGTCGAAGATCTGGATCTCTAGATCGCGCCAGGGATCCGCCTTGTTGTCGGACACGTCATCCTCCATTTCGTCGGGGTCGACGCAAAGAAGGCACAAGGGCTACTGCTCCTTTTTCGCCTCCCGGATGAGCGCACGGAAGGCGTCCACCGAGTCCTGACGGATCTTCCTCCAGCGGGTTTCCTCCTCTCCCGGACGGATCGCCGGCAGCGGCTCGCGGCGGACGACGTACTTTTCGTACTCCTCCAGGATCACGGAGGAACTCTTTTCCACACCCTCCACGAAAACCTTGCTCGGACTGTCGAAGAGGACACAACCGGCCAGGAGGAGGACCGACAGGAACCCAGATATCCTTTTCATGAAGGAAAGTATATTCCCATGGGCAGCGGGCGTCAAGGGGGGGAGAGGGGACCCGCGTGGGGGGTCTGAACAAGCCCGATGGATTCAAAAGTGGTGTCGAAGGAGGCAATCGGCGTCCCTGTCTTCCAGAGGACGTAGGGAAGCGACAGCTGGTCCCTCCGGCTCCAGCGGGAAACCTCGGCCCACCAGGATTCGTTCAGACGCCGTACGGCTTCGTTGTCGCGGCGGAACACGACCGCGGTCCAGTGCAATCCGAAGTTCCTCGGAAGGCCCGCGGAGCGATAGTGGTTCATTTGGGCGCGGATGAGTTCCGGTCGATCGAGGGCCATTTTCTCGCAAATCCTGGCCTCCTCGTAGGCGCAGTCGATCTGGTACCGCTTGAGGGTTGCGATGTCCGCCGTGGCAAGGAAGATCCTGGACACGGCCTCGGGGTTGAACCCGCGCCAGTAGAACGAGGCGTCCACCCATACGCTGATATCGTGCGGAGGAAGCCAGAGATGGGAGAGGATCTTCACGCACCGGGAACGGCGCACCGGGTCGCGGATCCAGAGGGGGCCTTCGTGGACGATGACCCCTGCGGGAGGGCGGACGGAATCCGTGAAGAGATGGATCTCGCAGGGAATCCCCGGAGGAATCTTGATCTTGAATGTGTCGCGGCCCGCGTAGATGGCCGTGTAGACGATCAAGGCGCTCTCCGCACGGATACGTGTTCGATGTCGGCCTCCCGGAAGGGATCCGGCTTGGAAGCCTTCAGGAAGACCCCAGGCAGGTCGGGATCCGCCTCGAGAAGGATGATGTTCATGTCGGAGAAGATCAGACCGAAGTCGAATCGGGTGAACCTCCAGTAGTCGTCAGGGTAGTCGTGCCGCGGGAAGTCAGGTCCGCGGGCCGTGAGGACGAGCTTTCCGCGGGGTTTGAGAACGGCCTTCATCGCCCGGACGGCGCCTTTCCAGTCGGCGGCATGTTCCAGCATCTCGGTCGAGACGACCAGGTCGAACCGGTCCTGGCCGAAGACTTCGACAAGGCGGGAGACGTCTACGACCCGGTCCACGCCGCGACCGTGCTGGATGTCGGTTCCGACGTAGGAGGCCGGTTTCAGGGGTATGATGACGTCCCTAGGGGAGCCGTTGACGTCGAGACTGCCGATTTCGAGGACGGAGGAGCCGCATGCGTCCTCGGGAAGCACCGCACGGCGCAGAAAGGCCATTACGGACTCGTGCATAAGGCATCTTCCTTCTTCAGCCGGTCCATGACGCCGGCGATGAAACGGTCTTTGATGACGTTTCCGTTGTACAGGAGCGTGGGGATGATCTCGCGGTCCACCAGGGCGGAGGATTCCTCGACCTTGAAGTGCCTGCCGGGGTAGCTTTCGACGCCGTACCGCTCCTGCTGGATGTCCTTCCAGGATCGGGAGAACAGGGCATCGTGGCGGATCCAGAAGAACGTTCCCGGATAGTGCCATGAGGATCCGGCGTGCTGAGCCCTCAGTCGAAGGGCGCCGACCGTGGGGGAAACGGAGAGCCTCCGGTCGATGATCCGCGGAAAGGAAAGGTTAGCAAGGTACATGAGGTCGCACCAGCGAAGAACGGCTTCGAGCATTCCGCCCCTTCGGGTGACTCCCTTGGCGTGGCAGTAGAAAAACGCCTCGTCGCTTCGGCGAGACTCGATCATCGACAGGGCGTCAAGGAAGTGCGCCGTTTCCTGAAGGTGCCGGTGGTTCCGGCGGTGCACGATCTCCGCCTCGAGGGGCTCAAGGGCGAGGGCGACCTCCTCGAAGGGATCCGTGTTCTCGTCCGTGGCCACGACGGCGATCCGGCGTCCGTTCCATACGTCCCGGAAGGAGATGAGTTTCTGAACGTGCCACTTCCAGGTCGTGGTTGCGCCGCGCAAAGGGCAGCAGTAGAAGATCAGGTTGCGGATCAAGGAATGAGGATCCTCGAGGATGCGCGGGAAGCCGCATCGTGCTCCCTTCTCCCGACGGTCGGGGGAACTCCAATGTGCAGCGCCTCCGGCAGGTTCCTGATGCAGACGAGTCTGCCGTGCGGCTTCAACTTGCGGGACAGCGAGATGTCCTCTCCGATCACGGAGGAACCATCCCTGGATGCGGAGAACTCGAACCGCGGGGGAGGAACCTTCTGGAGTGCCTCGACCCGAACAAGCGTGGCCGCGAAGTGGATCATGTCCACGTCGATGGGACCGCCGTCGAGATCCGAGAGCGGCTCGTAGCGGTCCCCGCGGGCCATCCCGACGCAAGGCTGGAAGGGAGGATGCCGCCGGAAGGCCAGCGGGGCGACTGCGGCCACGGAGGGATCCGAGTCCATGAACTCCGAAAGGGCCAGGAGAAGGCCGGCGTCGACGATCATGTCGTCGTCGAGATAGAAGATTCTTCCGAACCCGTTCTTGACGGCCTGGTCGAACAGGATGTTGCGGGCGATATCCGGCATGGAGCGGGGGACGGCCGCAAGGGCCGTCCCCCGCGGCTTGGCAAGGTTTCCGAGAGAGACGGCGAAGCGGATATCGGAAACGCCGACGGAAGGGATTGCGATGAGAACTCTCTCCACGCGGGAAATTGTACTTCCGCTTTTTGGGAAGTCAAGGGCTACTCGCGCCGTTCTTGCCAGGACAGGACCTCAGTCGACGCTTCGCCATCGCCACCATCTTGTCGATCTGGAGCACGAGGGCGTCGTCGATGGCATCCGGGTGCAGCATCCCGATCTCCGGGATGATCTTCGCCAGTTCCCTCCGGGCGGCCTCTTCCATGCGCTCCAGCACCTCCCGCTGCCGCGTGAACCGTGCCGTCGTCTTCTTGCTAAACATGGCTCGACTTCCCCCGGTCGTTTTTCCCCATTCTGTTGACGATCATGTCCCTCAAGACCGACAGTTCCCGGTAGCTCTCCTCCGCGGCGGCGATCCGCGCTTCGAGGCACGACTGGACCGCCGCACGGGCGGCGGACAGGTCCGCGTACAGCTTGGCGATCACTCCGCCAAGGGCGGCGATCACCCCACCGAGAGTGGCAACAATGGTCCACGGGTCCATGGAAATCACCGATCTATCCAGGGGTCCAGCCCTCGAGTCGCACCGTCTCGTTGAACGCACAGGACAGGCACTTCAAGGCAACGCCTCCGTCGTTCGCAATCTCCCAGACCGCATACACCTTGGTCACCCCGCAGCGGGGACAGGCGACCATCGCATCCAATCCCCACAGGCGCCACTCACCCTTGTGGAGCGGACCAGGCAGTACGGCTTTCGTGATGGTCTGCATGTCAGTGCTCGAAGTTTTCGCCGAAGAGGACATGCCCGATCTCGTGGGCCGTTGCAGGAAACCAGCGACCCTCGCGCAGGACGCCCCACCGCCAGCAGTCCGCTCCGGTGGGCGACTGCCGGATCGTCCAGGGCGGAGCATCCGGCGGGATCGTGACCTTCGGGCCTTCCTCGCGGCAGTACAGGCAGACCCGAATCGTATTTGCGTACGGGATCCACTGCCCCGTCGCCGGGATGGCCGTGTTGCCGTCTACGAAGAAGACGCAGTTGTCGATCAAGCTCCAGGCGACCTTGAGCGCGGTCTGATGAGTCCGCGCCGGATCAACGCCGTACTTCTGCTGAAGCTCCAGCGCCGCCCGGTCTACCGCCGCAGCGTGCCACTTGTAGATCTGCTCCTTCGTGGCTCGACCGGTCACGACCGTTCCCTGGTCGATGTAGCAGACGGAGTACCCGGCGGGCGAGATCTCCCAGGGCGGGGAGTCCGCATCGTGGCGCCTGGAGTGGCAGGCGACCGCGAGAAGCAGGAACGGAACAAGTCGCTTCACGACAGCCTCCGCCTCGGCGGAACGAAAGAAGCCTCGATGATATTGGACTCCCCTTGCGGAGCGGGCGGAATAGGCTGAGGGAGAATCTGGTTGGCCAGGAGATTGTCGCAGTACTCGCGCAGGCCAAGCACGTTGATCGGGTGCCCAATCCAGCGAGTGTAGACGTTGCCATGCTGGTCAAGGAGGTAGAACAGAGCAACCCCACCGGGGTGCTTCTCGCTGAACGTCTTTGCGAGCTCCTCCGAGGTCTGCACCAGATTCTGGAGCGGATCCTTACCGTTGTCTCCCAT
>Ga0209018_1001388_pt1 | contig 19661 bp, 14 predicted proteins | sample YNPBryBLVA2012_FD_185814 | JGI IMG/M metagenome (GOLD analysis project Ga0209018, IMG submission 185814) | Anoxygenic and chlorotrophic microbial mat microbial communities from Yellowstone National Park, USA - YNP Bryant BLVA 2012 (SPAdes)... ...
GTTCGAATCCTCAACGTACCGAAGTACGCCTCCGGTTCGCCCGCCTCGTCCTCCTCGCCCAAGGCCCAATCCTGCGGCCTGCCTTTCACCCTCCGCTTCACTCCGGGTGAAAAGCGGAAAACCGTGCCGGGTAGGATTTTGGACAGCAGTGATAAAAACTCTTGATCTCCCCGATCTCCTTGTTCAGTTTTTTTTCATCTTCCTCATCCCCGCATCACGTCTCCATCCCCACGGCCTCTGGGCTTTCGCGTTCCGCCCCTTCCTCCGCTCCGGAACCCACCGCCACCCGGGCCGGGCGGAGGATCTCTCCCTCCAGGGTGTAGCCCGGCTGGAGGAGGGAGGCCACGCGGCCCTGGGGACCCGGCTGGAGCGCCACCGCCTCCATGGTGCGGGGGTCGAAGTCTTCCCCCGCCGCAGGGGCGAAGCGGGACAGGCCCCGGGACTCCAGGAACCGGGCGATCCGGGCCCCCACGAGCCGCAGCCCTTCCGCCACGGCGGCTTCGCCGGCTGCCAGCGAGGAGGCCCGCTCGAGGTCGTCGAAGATGCCGAGGAGGTCCAGCAGGAGGGCCCTTTCCCGGTCGGCGAAGCGCTTCTCGAGGTCCTTCTCCACCCGAGCCCGGGATTTCCGGGCCTCCTCCTCGAGCTCCGCCAGCCGCTCCCGGAGCCGGGCCTCGGCCCTCTGGACCCGGGCCTCCAATTCTTCCACGTAGGTGGGCTTCAGGTTGGGCTCCGCCGCGGGGCCCTTTCCCTCTTCGGCGCGGCCCACCCGCCGGCGGTCCACCACCGAAACCGAGGCCTTCCGCCTCGCCGGGGTGTGGGTTTCCTCCGGTTTTTCCTCGCCAAGGACGGCTTTCGCCTTTTCCGGTGCCATGGGCGTACCCTCGTCGCGGATCATTCCAGTAGGTCCAGGGTCACGTAGTAGGTCCAGGGCCCGCGGCCCACGCTGATGGGCAGCCCCGTGGCGCCCAGGGCCGCCCGGGCCTCGCCGAGGAACTCTTCGACGGTCCGCACCTTTTTATCCTGCACGGCCAGCAGGGCATCGCCGGGCCTCAGGCCCGCCGCCTCCGCCGGGGAGCCCCTTCGGACCGAGGCGACCGCCAGGAAGCCGTCCCCCCGCTGGACCTTGAGCCCCAGGAGCTCCCAGGCCATGGCGGCGGTCAGCCTCTCGGGCATGGAACGGGCCGGGAGGGAGACTTCCAGGGACCGGCCCTGTCTCAGGAGGGAAAGCCGCACCCGGTCCCCTTCCTTGAGGAGGGCCAGCCGGGCGTTGAAGTCGGCGGCGCTCTCCAGCGGCTTGCCGTCGAGGGAGAGAAGAAAGTCGTCGGTCTCCACCTCCACGCCGGGGTAGGCGAAGGGGTAGGTCCGGGCCACCAGGGCCCCTCCCTTCCGTCCCAGCCGCTTCCGGTAGGAGTCGCTGGGGTCCAGGGCGAGGAAGCCCAGCCAGACGGGGCGCACCTTGCCGTAGGTCCGGAGCTGCTCCATGACCCTCCGGGCCCGGTCGATGGGGATGGCGAAGCCGATGCCCTGGGCCTGCCGGATGATGGCCGTGTTGATGCCGATGACCTCCCCCAGGATGTTGAGGAGGGGTCCGCCGGAGTTGCCGGGGTTGATGGGCGCGTCGGTCTGGAGGAAATCGGCGTACTGCCGGTTCCCCACGGCCACCGTCCGCCCCGTGGCGGAGAGGACCCCCACCGAGACGGTGTTGGAGAGGCCGAAGGGATTCCCCACGGCGATGACCGTCTCCCCGATCATGAGGTCGCCGGAGCGTCCCAGCCGCGCCGCGGGAAAGTTGCCCCCCCCTTCGATCTTGAGGAGGGCCAGGTCCATCTCCGGGGCCGAGCCCATCATCCGGGCAGGGAAGGAGCGTCCGTCGTTGAGGGTCACCTGGATATCGGTGCCACCCATCACCACGTGCTCGTTGGTGAGGATGTACCCCTCCCGGGCGATGAGGACGCCGGAGCCCAGGGAGGTCTCCTGGGTCCCCGGCGGCGGGGTCCCCCAGAAGTCGTCCCCGAAGAGATCCCAGAAGGGGCCGCCGAAGGGGTTCTGCACCCGTTGCTTGGAGGAGATGTAGACCACCGCCGGCGCCACCTCCCGCACCACCCGGACCACCTGGGTCTCCCGCTGGGCCCGTCCCTGGGCCGCCGCGGGAAGGCAGGCGCCGAGGATCAGGAGGGCCGCCGCCGTCGCCCCGAGGGGGCCGGACCGTCCCCTTTCCGCCCTTTCGCTCGCCATGGCCGTCACCGTCCCAGGAGCCGCGCGATCCGCTTCTCGATGGGGGGATGGGTGGAGAAGAGGGCGAAGAGCCCCCCGCCGGTGAAGGGCTTCACGATGAACATGTGGGCCGTGGCGGGGCTCGCCTCGAGAGGCACCCTCCGGGACCAGGCGTCCAGCTTCTTGAGGGCCCCGGCGAGGCCGTAGGGGCTTCCGGCGAAGGCCGCTCCCCCCTCGTCGGCGGCGTACTCCCGGGAACGGGAGATGGCCATCTGGATCAGCAGGGCGGCAATGGGCGCCACCACCGCCGCCACGAGCAGCCCGAGGGGATTGTACCCGCCCTCCCGGTCGTCGCTCCGGCCTCCGCCGAAGATCGCCGCCCACCTGGCCATGCTGGCGATGAACATGATGGCGGAGGCGATGGAGGCCGCCACGGTGCCGAGGAGGATGTCCCGGTGCTTGACGTGGGCCAGCTCATGGCCCAGCACCCCCTTGAGTTCCTCCTCCGAGAGAAGGTCCAGGATCCCCTGGGTCACCGCCACCGCCGCGTGGGCGGGGTTCCGGCCGGTGGCGAAGGCGTTGGGGGAGTCGGTGGGGATCAGGTAGACCCGCGGCTTGGGAAGGCCCGCCCGCTGGCAGAGTTCCTCCACCACGGCGTGGAGCCGCGGGGCCTCCGCCGCCGTCACCTCCCGGGCCCCGTAGGACACGAGGACGATCTTGTCGGAGAACCAGTAGGAGAAGAAGTTGATGCCGAGCGAGATCACCAGGGCGACCAGCGCCCCGGCCCTTCCGGCCACGGCGCCGCCCACCAGCATCAGCAGGGCCGCCAGGGCGGTGAAGAGAACCATCGTCTTGAACCAGTTGCCCATTGTTTCCTCCACGGCCTCCCCAGGGGGGGCCTTCTCTTACTGTACCACCGGCGGAACCTTTTCGAAGGCGAGGGCTTGGCCCGAAAGCACCACCCGCACCGTGTCGCCGGGCGCCAGGCGTCCCGAGAGCACCTCCCGGGCCAGCGGGTTCTCCACGTGCCGCTGAATGGCCCGGCGGAGGGGCCGAGCGCCGTAGTCCGGGTCCCAGCCGGCCTCGGCGAGGAAGGCCTTGGCCTCGGCCGTCACCTCCAGGGTGAGGCCCTTCTCGGCGAGCCGGCGGGCCAGCGCGGCGAGCTGGATCTCCACCACCGCCAGGAGGTCCTCCCGGCCGAGGGAACGGAAGAGGATCACCTCGTCCAGGCGGTTGAGGAACTCGGGCCGGAAGGTCCGCTTCAGCTCCTCGAACACCCGCTCCCGGACGGCTTCCGTGTCGGCCCCCCCCATCTCCTGGATCCACCGCGAACCTACGTTGCTCGTCATGACGAGCAGGGTCTGGGTGAAGTCCACCGTCCGTCCCTTGCCGTCGGTGAGGCGGCCGTCCTCGAGCACCTGCAGGAGGACGTTGAAGACGTCGGGGTGGGCCTTCTCCACCTCGTCCAGCAGGACGACGCTGTAGGGCCTCCGGTGGACCGCCTCGGTGAGCTGGCCTCCCTCCTCGTAGCCCACGTACCCAGGGGGCGCCCCGATGAGACGGGCCACGGCGTGCTTCTCCATGTATTCGCTCATGTCCAGGCGAACCATGGCCCGCTCGTCGTCAAAGAGGAACTCGGCCAGGGCCCGGCAGAGCTCGGTCTTTCCCACCCCCGTGGGCCCCATGAAGAGGAACGAGCCGATGGGCCTCCTCGGGTCGGAGAGGCCCGACCGGGAGCGGCGGACGGCGTCGGAGACCGCCCGGATCGCCTCGTCCTGGCCCACCACCCGGGTCCGGATGCGGGCCTCCATTTCCAGGAGCTTGCGGCGCTCCCCTTCCAGCATCCGGGCGACGGGAATCCCCGTCCAGGCGGAAACCACCTCCGCGATGTCCTCCTCCGAGACCTCCTCCTTGAGGAGCGGGGTTCCCTTCTGGAGCTCCTTCAGCCGGTCCTGGAGGTCCTTGAGGCGGGCCTCGGCGGCGGGCAGCCTGCCGTACTTGAGGCGTGCCGCCTCGTCGAAGTTCCCCAGGCGTTCGGCCCGCTCGGCCTCGCCCCGCAGGTCCTCCATCTCCCGCCGGACCTCCTGGATCCCGCGAATGGCCTCCCGCTCGGCCTGCCACCGGGCCCGCAGGGTCCGCGCCTTCTCCTCCAGGGCGGCGAGCTCCCCCTCCAGCTCCCGAAGCCGGCTCCGGGAAGCCTCGTCCTCCTCCTTGAGGAGGGCCTGCTTCTCGATCTGGAGCGAGGCGATCCTCCGCTCCACCCCGTCGAGCTCGTAGGGCCTCGAATCAATTTGGATCCTGAGCCGGGCCGCCGCCTCGTCCACGAGGTCAATGGCCTTGTCGGGGAGCCGCCGGTCGGGCAGGTACCGGTGGGAGAGGGTCACCGCCGCCACCAGCGCTCCGTCGCGGATCCGGACGCCATGGTGGACCTCCAGCCGCTCCTTGAGGCCCCGCAGGATCCCCACGGCGTCCTCCACCCGGGGCTCGCCGACGAAGACCGGCTGGAAGCGGCGTTCCAGCGCCGGGTCCTTTTCCACGTGCTTCCGGTACTCGGCGAGGGTGGTCGCGCCGATGGCGTGCAGTTCGCCCCGGGCCAGGGCCGGCTTGAGGATGTTGGCGGCGTCCATGGCCCCCTCGGCGGCGCCCGCCCCCACGAGGGTGTGGAGTTCGTCAATGAACAGGATGACCCGCCCCTCGGAGGCGGTGATCTCCTTCACCACCGCCTTCAGCCGGTCCTCGAACTCCCCCCGAAACCTGGTTCCGGCGATGAGGGAGGCCAGGTCCAGCTGGACGAGGCGCTTGTCCTTCAAGGATTCGGGGACGTCGCCGGAGACCACGCGGAGGGCCAATCCCTCGACGATGGCCGTCTTGCCGACGCCCGGATCCCCCACCAGGACCGGGTTGTTCTTGGTCCTCCGGGCGAGGATCTGGGTCAGCCGCCGGATCTCCTCGTCCCTCCCGATGACCGGATCCAGCTTCCTCAGGCGGGCCAGCTCGGTGAGGTCACGCCCGTACTGCGAGAGGGCCTGGTACTTGCCCTCGGGGTTGGGGTCGGTGATGCGGTGGGAGCCCCGGACCTCCTGGAGGGCGGCGAGGAGCCGGTCCCGGTTGAGGCCCGCCTCCCGGAGGATCTTGCCCGCCTCGGTCCCGGTGGCTTCCAGGAGGGCGGCGAGGATGTGTTCGGTGGAAAGGTAATCGTCCTTGAAAAAGCGGGCCTGGCCTTCGGCCGCCTGGAGGACCATCTGGGCCTGGCGGGAGAGGCCCGGTTCGCCCGAGCCGCCCTCCACCCGGGGAAGGCGGGAGAGCACCGCCTCCACGCGGTTCGTCAGGGGCAACAGGTCCACGCCCAGCTTCTCCAGCACGGCGGGCACGACGCCTCCTTCCTGCCTCACCAGGGCGAGGAGGAGGTGTTCGGGGGTCACTTCGGGGTTCCCCCGGCCCTGCGTCTCTTCCAGGGCGGCCTGGAGGGCCTCCCGGCACTTTTCGGTAAAACGGTCCCACTTCATGGCGAAATCTCCTTGGCGCGGGACGGGCGAGCCGTCCTTTAGCGCTTCATTAATATAATATCTTAGTATAGCCTTGTCAAGTCCACCCGCTTCCCTCGAAGAAGGGATTTGTGCGACAATGAGGCCACGGAAGGACTCCATGGACGAGCCGGTGCAGGTTGGCCGCTACCAGGTGCAGGAGGTTATCGGCAAGGGGGCCATGGGGGTGGTCTACCTCGCCTACGACCCCCAGATCGGCCGCCGGGTGGCCCTCAAGACCATCCGGCCCGCCGAGGGGGCCAGGGACGAGGAGGTGGCGGAGAGCCGGGAGCGCTTCCAGCGGGAGGCCCGGGCGGCGGGCAGCCTCCTCCATCCCCACATCGTCACCATCTTCGACGTCTTCGAGGACCGGGGCACCCTCTACATCGCCATGGAGTTCGTCCAGGGCCGTCTCCTCGAAACCTACTGCTCCAAGAAGAAGCTGTTGCCCCCGGAGCGGGCCGTGCGGCTGGTCGCCCAGGGCCTCTCCGCCCTCCACTACGCCCACCGGCGGGGCATCGTCCACCGGGACATCAAGCCGGCCAACCTCATGGTCCTGGAGGACGAGGAAACCCTCAAGGTGATGGATTTCGGCGTGGCCCGGGAGGAGGGGGCCCACCTCACCCAGAAGGGCTTCGTCGTGGGGACCCCCCACTACATGTCCCCCGAGCAGATCGAGGGCCGGCCCCTGGACGGCCGTTCCGACGTCTTCTCCATGGGCGTCGTCCTCTACGAGCTCCTGTGCGGCGAACGCCCCTTCCCGGGGGAGTCCATCTCCACCGTCATCTACCGGATCCTCCACGACTCCCCCACGCCCCTTCGGGAGCTGAACCCCCGGATTCCCCGGGACCTCCAGCGCATCGTGGAGCGGGCGCTGGCCAAGGATCCCGACCGGCGGTTCCCCTCGGCCCAGGCCTTCGAGGAGGCCCTCCTCCGCTTCCTGGAGACGGGGACCTGGGAGGAGGACCTCGCCCCGGCGGTGGAAGAAACCGTTCCCAGCGGCGAGTCGGTCCTTCCCCCTCCGCCCTCCACCGGAGCCCGCCGCCGCAAGACGGGGCGCCTCTCCCGCCGGGTCCTCTGGACTTCCCTCCTCCTCCTGGTCCTTCTGGCCGGCCTGCTGGCCGCGTCGGGCTTCTTCCGGGGCCGGCCGGAAGGGAAGCCCCCACGGGACCCCGCCCGGGAGCTACTGCCCCGGCCGGTGGCCGTCACCACCGAGCCTCCCGGAGCCGACCTCTTCCTCGACGGGGTTCCGGTGAGCGCCGTCACGCTGGAACGGGGCGACCGCGGCCGCCACCGGGTGGAGGCCCGCCTCGGCTGCCTCTCGGCCGGCGCGGAGGTGGACGGAGCTTCCCCCCCTGCCTCCCTCCTTCTCCGCCTCCAACCGGGGCCCTTCCGCCTGAAGGTCTCCTCCGTCCCGCCGGACGCGGAGGTCCTCCTGGATGGCCGGGAGACGGGCCTCAAGACCCCGTGCGAGGTGGCCCGGGAAGGCTGCGATCCCTTCGAGGTGGAGCTCCGCTTGGCCGGCTTCCTGCCCCGGAAGGTGGCGGTGGACCCCCGAACCCAGCGGGGTCCGCTGGATCTTTCCCTCGAGAAGGAACCGGAAAAGGGCGCGTTGCGGGTCCTGGGGGGCTCTGCTATGATGCAGGTCTTCGAAGAGTCCCGCCTCCTGGGAGGGCCCGGGGAGACCTTCACCCTTCCGGCCGGGGAGCACCGGATCCGCTTCGTGGACCCGGCCCTCAGGGGCTCGGCCGAGCGGCGGGTCACGGTGGAGCCCGGCAAGACCGTTTCCCTTCGGGCCCCCGACTTCGAGACGGGCCGCGTCTTCCTCTACGGAAGGCCGGTGGAAGAGGGAAAGGTGCTGGTGGATGGCCGGTATCTGGAAGACCTGCCGCTCAACGGCAACGTACCCCTGGCCGTGGGTCCCCACCGTTTTCAGGTGGTGGCTCCCGACGGGCGCTGCGTCTCCTTCTCCTGGAAGGTCCGGCCCGGAGACCAGACCCGCGTCGTGGACTTCGACAGGGGCCGGGCGGAGGAGCCGTAGGGCTGCACCGCTGCTGCTCCTGGCCTCCCTGGCCGCCTTCGGCGCCCTTCCCACCCTGCCCCCCCCTCCGGGGGAAGCCCTCCGCGACGACCTCCGCTCCGCCGAGGCCGCACTCGACGCCGGGAGACCCGACCGGGCCTACCGGATCCTCGAAAACCGGTGCGCCCTCTCCCCGCCGTCGGAGGAGGCCCTCTCCCTGCTGGTCCGGACCTTGCTGGCGCTGGACCGCCCCCTGGACGCCGCCCGGGTCCTGGGCCGAATGGAGCCATCCCCCACGGTGGCCAGCCAGATCCGGGCCCTCCTGGAGAGGAACCTCGCGCTCCGCGGAAAGGTGACCCTCGAGGAATCGCCCTTCCCCACGCCGGCCCTAGACCTCCGCATCCTCCGGAAGGCCCTGGCCATCGCCCCCGCTCCGGATGGAGGAGTCTATCTCCTGGGCCACGACGCGCTGTTCACCCTGGGAGCGGACGGGCGGCTCCTGGCCACCCAGCCCCTGCCCGGGGCCCTGGACCTCTCCCTGGACGGCGCCGGTCGTCCCCTGGCCTTGGCCCGGGGGCTTCTCCGGTGGGGAGACCGGACGCTGAATCTCCCCCCCACCTTCGGTTCCCCCGTCTCCGTCGCCTATCTCCCCGAGGGGGTGGCCGTCTTGCTGGACGACCGGAAGCGCCGCCTCATCAAGGTGGACTCCGAGGGGAGGGCGGTCGGCAGCGCCGGCATCCTCGTTCCCGACCCCCTTCTCGTCAGGACCGACGGCGCGGGGCGGCTGTACGTGGCCGACGGGAAGGGGGGGCGGATCTTCGTCCTGGGAGGAGACCTCAGCGTCCTGCGGATCCTGGATCCCAAGACCTCGGGAGCGCCCCTTAGGCGGCTGTCGGACCTTCGGGTGGACTTCGCCGGGAACCTTCTCCTCCTGGATGGCAGGGCCCGCCGGCTGATCCTCCTCTCCGCCTCCGGGAAGGTCCTCTACCTCTCCGGAGAGGAGAACCCCAAGGTTTCGGCCGTCGGCTGGGACGGGCTCGACCGGATCCTCTTCGTGGACCGCAAGGTCCCCCGGCTGGGAGGACTCCGGCCATGAGGCGCCTCCTGCCGCTCCTTCTCGCCCTTTCCCTTCCTCTCCTTCCGGCGGCCCAGGTGGAGGTGGAGGAGATCGGAACCCTGCAGGAGTCCTTCGGCAAGGCCGAGGCGGCCTTCCAGGCCTTCCAGTTCCCCGCCGCGGTGGAGGCCCTGGCGCCGGTGGTGGAGACCCTCTCCCGGTGGGAGGCGGCGGGACGGCTCACCGCTTCCGACGAGGCCCTGCTCCAGCGCTCCCTGGAACTCCGGGGGGTAGCCTTCTTCAACCTGGGGAAGTTGGAGGAAGCCCGGGCGGACTTCGCCCGCCTGGTCCAGCTCCGGGCCGACTACCCCTTCTCCCGGAGCCGGGCCCCCAAGGTGGTTCGCTTCTTCGAGGAGGTGCGGGCCCAGTGGACGGGCACGCTGGCCCTGGACATCTCCCCGCCGGAGAGCCAGGTCTTCCTCGACGGCCGGCCCTTGGGCTCGGGGGGCGTCCGGCAGGTGCCGGTCCTCAAGGGACTGCACACCGTCCGGGCGGTCCAGTCGGGCTACGATCCGCTGGAGCGGGAGGTCCGGGTGGAGGTGGGCACGGTGGTCCCCTTCACCGCCCGCCTCATTCCCAACGCCCGCACCATCTACTTCTTCGTCCAGCCCCAGGGCACCGCCCTCTCCCTGGACGGAAAGCCGGTGGGAACCGCCGACCGCCCGGCCGCCGTGAAGCCCGAATGGGCCGACTACGCCCGCTCCATCGGCGCCAACCCTTCGGCGGTCTACGTCATCTCCGCCCAGAACCTGCCCCCCGGCGAGCACCGGGTGACCCTCTCCAAGCCCTGCCACGCCCCCCGCACCTTCCTCCTCAACGTCGTCCTGGACCGGGAGAGAAACCTGCCGGGCTTCGTCAAGACCATCACCTTAGAGCGCCGGACCGTTCCCCTGGAGGTGGTCTCCCGCCCCTCCGGCGCCGAAGTCCTCCTGGACGGCCAGCCGGCGGGAACCACCCCCTACCGGGACGGGAGCTTCTGCATCGGGGACCACGACATCCTCGTACGCAAGGCCGGCGTCGGCGAATACCGGGCGCGCCTCCCCGTGCCCGAAGGGGGCCCCTTCCGGGTGGAGGCGGTGCTGAGGCCCACCCTGCTGTGGGTGGGCTTCACCCGCGGGCCGGACGTGGCCCCCGCCGACCTGGCGGAGGCCTCCTCCGCCGCCGACGGCCTCTGGGGTGGCCTGGCCCTCTTCAACGGCGCCTTCTCCGAGGAGACGGACCCCCTTCTTCCCGACACCTTCTTCGTGGAAGGGGTGGAGCCTTCGGTGCGGGCCTCCACCGCGGCGCTCCTTTGCCGGAAGTACCACTGCCAGGGCCTGGTGGCGGGCCTGATGGAGCGGTCGGGGGAGGAGGGCTTCCGCTTCTCGTTGAAGCTCCTGGCCCCCAACCTTCCGGGGGAGGACCTCTTCACCGTCACGGGAAGCCCGGCCGAGGGCGCCGCCGCCGCCTTCCGCCTCCTGGACGCGCCGGTCCTGGACTTCGACCTCTCGGAGATCCTGGCCTCGGGAGACGTGGCCGGCGGTGGCGGCCCGGTGCTCCTGCGCGACCTCTCTTCCCGAGGGGGACCCTCCCCCGGTGACCGGATCCTGGCGGTGGGCGATCTCCTCGCCACCTCCGCGCCGGACCTCCGGAGCCGCCTAAGGGGAGTCCGGGAGGCCGAGGTCCGCTATCTCCACGACGGGAAGGAGGCCTCGGTCCACCTTTCGGCCTCGGCCTTCCACCGGGTGGCGGCGGCGGGGCCCTTTCCGGTCAAGCGGGCCCTCCTGGCCCAGCAGGCGGTGCTTTCCGCAGAGACCCCGGTGGAACGCCGTGCGGCGGCCCTGAACCGGGCCTTCGCCGAGATCTCCCTGGGCCGACCCCGGCAGGCCCTGGAAGCCCTGGAAGGAGTCCCGGAAGAACCGGGAGAACCGGGGCCCGCCGCCGTGGCCTACGCCCGGGGTGTGGCCCTGTTGCACCTGGGCCGGACGGAGGAGGCCCGCCCCTTCCTGCTGGCCGCCGCCGGGGACCCCAGCGCCACCCTGGACGGCCTGGGGGACCTTTTGGCGGCGCCGCTGGCCGCCGATCTTCTCCGGCAGCTCCCCGCCCCGCCCCCCGCCGGGGCGAGCGGGATTTCGCCGTGACACCGAAAGGAGGAACCGTGGACGAAGGAAAGCCGCCCATCGGCCGGCTGACCGGTCTCAGCCACGGAGCCGGCTGAGCCTGCAAGCTGAGTCCGCTGGACCTGGCGGAGGTTCTCCGCCGGCTGCCCGTCGTGGACGACCCGCGCCTCCTCACCCCCCCGGGGCACGTGGAGGACGCTGCCGCGTTCCTCTGGGACGCGGACAGGGTTCTTCTGTTCACGGCCGATTACTTCACTCCCGTGGTGGACGACCCGTACACCTTCGGCCAGATCGCCGCCGCCAACGCCTTCTCCGACGTCTACGCCATGGGGGGGCGCCCCCTTCTGGCCCTCAATTTGATGAACTTCCCCAGCCGCCAATACCGGACGGACGAGATGGCCGAGATCCTGAAGGGCGGGGCCGAGAAGGCCCGGGAAGCGGGGTGCCTCGTCGTCGGGGGCCACACGGTGGACGACCCCGAGCCCAAGTACGGCATGGCCGTGGTGGGCGAGGGCCACCCCCTTCGCCTGCTCCGGAAGGACGGAGCCCGCCCCGGCGACCGCCTCTACCTCACCAAGAAACTGGGCACCGGCATCCTCGCCACCGCCTTCAAGGGCGGGGATCTCCAAGAGGAGGCCTACGGGGAGGCCGTGGCTTCCATGGCCCGGCTCAACCGCGCCGCTTCCGAGGCGGCCCTGGAGGCCGGCCTATCGGGGGCCACCGACGTCACCGGCTTCGGCCTGCTGGGCCACCTCTTGGAAATGTGCCGGGAAGCGGGGGTCTCGGCCCGCCTCTCCTTCGGGGCCCTCCCCTTCTTCCCCGGCGTGGAGGCCCAGGCCCGGGACCGGAACGTCCCCGGCGGCACCTACGCCAACCGCCAGCTTGTGGCGCCCTTTCTGGAGGTCCATCCGTCGCTGGAGGAGGTGCAGGTCCTCATGGCCGCCGACGCCCAGACCTCCGGAGGCCTTCTCCTGGCCGTCCCCGCCGCGAAGGAAGAGCGCCTCTTCGAGGCCGCCCGGGTCCGCGGCCAGGCCCTCTACCCCATCGGCCGGTTCGAGGAGGGCCCGCCGGCCCTCCGGCTGGAGCCCTGAGAGCCGCCCCGCCCCCCCTCCGCCCGTCGTCCTCCTCCGCCCCCCTCCCCACCCAGCAACCAGGTCCGGGTCCTGCGCGCGTCCCCCAGCCGGGAATCCTTTCCCGCCGCGCCCAGAAAGACGAAGGTGAAGGTCCGGTCGCCGAGGAACGGCCGCATGAGAAGGCAGTAGCCCGATTCGAGGATGTAGCCGGTCTTGGTGAATCGGATGTCCCACGCGGGGTCGTGGATGAGGCCGTTGCTGTTCCCGAAGATCCTCCCACGGCCCGACGTGAGTTCCCGGACCTCCAAGAGGGCCGTCCGGCCTATCTCCTCCAGGGTTTCGTGGCGGCGGACCTCCCGGGCGAGGAGGAGGAGGTCCCGGGCGGTGGAGACGTTGGCGGGGTCCAGTCCCGTGGGGTCCACGTAGCGGGTCTTGCCCATTCCCAGGGCCGCCGCCTTGGCGTTCATGGCCCGCACGAAAGCCTCCACCCCGCCGGGGTAGGCCCGGGCCAGGGCGTGGGCCGCCCGGTTGTCGGAGGCCGTGAGGGCAATGCGGAGCAACTCCCCTCGGGTGAGGGTCCATCCCACCGGCAGGTGGGAGGCCGAGTGCTTCAGCGTGTCCACGTCCTCCTCGGTCACGGTCACCGCTTCGGAGAGGGACTGCCCCGATTCCAGCACCACGAGACCGGTCATCACCTTGGTGAGGGAGGCGATGGGGCGGACCTCGTCGGCGTTCTTCTCGAAGAGGATCTCCTGGGTGGCGTCGTCGGCCACCAGGGCGCTTTCGGAGCGCAGGCGCAGGAGAGAGGGAGGCCTCCGCGGCCACGAGCGCCTGGGCGAGGTTCGCGACCCCGACGGGGAGGTCCCTTCATCGGGCCGCCGGGGGGGGTCCAGGGGAAGGACGGGCAGGAGGGCGAGGAGGACACAGAAGAGGATCCGGGAGACGGTCAACGGCGGTCCCTCGACGGTGGTTCAGGGGCTGGTCAGGCCGAGGCGGGCGGCCTGCTGGCGGTAGGCGGTGAGGTCCTCCTCGGAGAAGCAGACGAAAGTGACCTCCCGGGGGAGGGGGTTCTGGGAGAGGAAGTCCGCCACCGTCCCGAGGGCCACCGCGCAGGCCCTCTCCACGGGGTAGCCGTAGGCTCCGGTGCTGATGGAGGGAAAGGCCACCGTCTGAAGGCCCTGGTCCCGGGCGAGGCTCAGGGACCGGAGGTAGCAGGAAGCCAGGACTTCCGCCTCTCCGAATTTTCCGCCCCGCCAGACGGGCCCCACCGTGTGGATGACGAAGCGGGCGGGCAGCCCGTACCCCCCGGTGATCTTGGCGTCACCGGTCTCGCAGCCCCCCAGCCGGCGGCACTCTTCCAGAAGGGCGGGCCCCGCCGCCCGGTGGATCGCTCCGTCCACCCCTCCTCCGCCGAGAAGGCTCCGGTTGGCGGCGTTCACCACCGCGTCCACCGCAAGCCGGGTGATGTCCCCCTCAACGATCCGAATCCTCCGGGCCACCTCACGATCCACCGATCCTCTCCTTCAGGATTTCCAGAACCCGCTTCCACGCCATCTCCGTCCAAACCCGCGCCTCCACCCACTCGGGAGACCGGCACCACCCCGAATGGAGGAGGTGGACCTCCGTCTCCGTTCCCCCCTTCCCCTCCACCGGGTGGAAGGAGACCGAGACGTGGGTCAGCGGGTCACAGGCGTTCATGATCTTCCGGAACTGCTTGGGCCCCTTCCATTCGAAGGCCAGAAGCCGTCCCGGCACCGCCGCCGTCACCCGGCACCCGAAGGTGCAGTCGTTCTCCCGGTCGTAGGGGTCCCAGAAGAGGTGGAACCTGCCGCCGGTGTAAGGCTCCACCTCCGCGTGGCGGCAGAGCCACCGCTCCAGGAGGTCGTTCTGCGTGAACCAGGCGAAGGCCCGATCCGGCGGACACCCCAAGCCAACCGACAGGTGGATCACCCTCGTCACGCGGCACCTCCTGCCCCCAGGGGAGCGGGGTCTATCAGCATGGCCCCCGGGTGCGCCGCCGTCAAGGGCAGAGAAAAGCCGAACTGCTTTTTACGGGCAGGGCCCGTCGTCCTGGGTGTTGGCGTCCAGGAGCGTTGCGTAAAAGCCGCTGCTCCCGTCGCTCAGGTACCCCCGCGCCCGCTTTCTCCGTGGGTCGTAGGTCACGTACAGAAGAACCGGATCCCCCGGAAGGCTCCAGAAGGCCGTTCCCCCGTTCGCCGCCACGCAGAGCCCTTCGAAGATCCTCGATCCCGACGTCCACCGGTAGGTTCCCGCCACCCGGTCGAGGCACAGGTCCGCCCGGCCGTAGTCGTCGCGGATGTGCAGGCCGAAATTCCCCGTCACCTCCAGAACGTAACTTCGGCTGCCGCTGCAGCCGTCGGCGCCGGTGGCGGTCACAATCAGAGGAAAGCTCCCCGTCTGCGCCGGCGTTCCCGAAAGGGTGTTCCCGGAGAAGACCATACCGGCGGGCAGACGGCCCGTCAGGCTCCAGGAAACCGGTTCTTCGCCGCCGATCTGGCTGAAGGCCACCGGCGGGTAGGGAACGCCCATCGTCGCCATGGGCAACGCCGCCGGCTCCACCAGAATGGAGAGACAGCCCGCCACCGCCAGGGAATGGCTCCCCCCGGCGGCGATGGCCCGGACTATCGTTCCCGGCTCGAAAGAAACCGGAACGGGGACGTTGCGGTCGGTTTTGGTCCCGTCGCCGAGCTGACCAGACCCGTTTGCCCCCCATCCCCAGACCGTCCCGTCGTTTTTCAAGGCGAGGGAATGGGCACCTCCCCCCGCGATGGCCGTGATCCCCGTGATCCCCGAAACCGGAACGGGGACATTGCTCGACTCCCAGGTCCCGTCGCCGAGTTGGCCATCGTCGTTGTTCCCCCAGGCCCAGACCGTCCCGTCGTTCTTCAAGGCGAGGGAATGTTCACCGCCCCCCCCGAGGGCCCTGATCCCCGTGAGCCTCAATACCTGGACGGGGACGTTGCTATCGGTGTTGGTCCCATCGCCAAGTTCGCCGTCGCCGTTGTACCCCCAGGCCCAGACCGTCCCGTCGTTTTTCAAAGCAAGAGAATGAAAGTCTCCCCCCGCGATGGCTGTGATCCCGCTCAGCCCGGAAACCTGGACGGGGACATTGCTAGCGGTGTTGGTCCCGTTGCCGAGTTGGCCGTAGCGATTCCACCCCCAGGCCCAAACGGTCCCATCACTTTTCAAGGCGAGAGAATGAAAGTCTCCCCCCGCGATGGCCGTGATCCCCGTGAGCCCAAAGACTGGAATGGGGACGTTGCTCGTGTTCCAGGTCCCGTCGCCGAGCTGGCCGTACCAGTTGGCCCCCCAGGCCCAAACCGTCCCATCGCTCTTCAGGGCGAGGGAATGGTAACCCCCACTTTCGATGGCCCTGATTCCGCTCAACCCCGAAACTGCAAGGGGGACGTTGCTATCGGTGGTGGTCCCGTTGCCGAGCTGGCCGGCTTCGTTGTCTCCCCAGCCCCACACCGTGCCGTCCTCTTTGAGTGCCAGAGAATGGAAGAGTCCGGCGGAAACCTTTGTAACCGCGGAAATCTCCACCACCGGCGACGGCCAGAGGAGGTATCCAAACCACCCGTTCCCGAGTTCCCCCTCCTCATTGTTTCCCCACGTCCATAACGCCCCACCGGTAGACACCGCCAGAGCGTGGTAGGCTCCCGCCCCCACGTAAGAAATCTGGCTTTGGGCAGGAATGGCCACGGGTACGGGTTCGGTGCGGTCGGTGGTGGTTCCATCGCCCACCTGGCCTACATTATTTTCTCCCCAGGCAAAGGGCGAACCATCGGCTGCGAGGGCCAGCGAGAAGAAATAACCGGCCGACAGGGCAACGAAGTTTGCCCCCTGGGGCACGGACACCGGGACGGGGACGTTGCTTCCGACGGTGGTTCCGTTTCCCAACTGACCGTAGCCGTTATTCCCCCACGCCCAGACGGTGCCGTCGCTTCGGAGGGCCAGCGAATGGGAGCCCCCCGCCGCGACGGCCACCACTCCGGAAAGATTTTGAACCTGCACGGGAAGGCTTCGCGAAGTATAGGTCCCGTCGCCCAGCTCCCCAAAGAAATTGCTGCCCCACGCCCAAACCGTCCCGTCGGTCTTCAACGCCAGAGCGTGAAGGGCGCCGGCGGAAACCGCCACAACGTCGGAAAGGCCGCTTACGGCGGAGGCCGTGCAGCGGTCGTTTCTGGTGCCGTCGCCAAGCTGCCCTGCGTCGTTCGCCCCCCACGCCCAGACGGTACCGTCGCTCTTCAGAGCCAAGGAAAAGTCCTGACCCGCCGAGACGGCCGCTACTCCGGAAAGGCCCGGAACGGAAATAGGAACTGCCGCAACAACCACCGAGCAATCGCCGATTTGTCCGCGGAAGTTCGACCCCCAGGCCCAGACCGTCCCATCATTTTTCAGCGCAATCGAATGGTCCCCTCCCACCGAGAGCGCCGATACGCCGGACAGGGAAAGGACCGGAACGGGGATGTTGCTGTCTGTTCCGGTGCCGGTGCCCAACTGCCCCAAGGCGTTGCTTCCCCAAGCCCAGACCTTGCCGTCGTTTCGCAGGGCCAGTGAATGGGTGTGTCCCCCCGCCACGGAAACCACCCCAGAGAGGGCAGAAACGGTCTGGGGAATGGCCTCGAAGTTGAAGTGCCCGTTTCCCGCCTGGCCGTCGTCGCATTCTCCCCAGCCGTACGCCACGGCCTGGCCACTGGCCGAGAGCGTTAAGGCTCCGAGAAGGAGCACTCCGGCGGCCAGCCGCAACCTATTTCTCCAGACCGCCAATCTTTCGGGGAGCGAAACGAGAAGGTGTCCACTTACCCCGTTCATGTGGGTCCTCCTTCGATCGCAAATTCCGCGAGGAAGGGTACCTGCCGTTGGGCATGCTGGTGCTTTCCAGCGGAAAATCTTAAGGGGGAGGTTTTTTCCCGCGTTTCGGTGGCAAAGCCAACCGGAACGCTCCATTGGTTCTTTGGGGCCCTCCCCGCACCACGGGCCAAGCCCTAAGTGCCTCACCCCACCCCTCACGCCGGGTCTGCCTTTCCACCGGCGATCGCCTCCTTCAGGCGGCGTGCGACCTCTCCGGCGGTGAAGCCGAGGCGGCGGAAGACCTCGCCTCCGGGTGCCGAGGCGCCAAAGCGGTCCAGGCTTAGCACCCCGCCCCCCTCTCCGGCCACCTCCCGCCAGCCGCGGCCGACGGCGGCTTCCACGACGAGGCGGGGGACCCCCGGCGGCAGGAGCTCCTTGCGGTAGGATTCCGGCTGGGCCAGGAAGCCCTCCACCCAGGGCATGGAGACCACCCGGACGCCGATCCCCTCGCCTTGGAGGAGCTTTTTGGCCTCCAGCGCCAGGTGAACCTCCGAGCCGGTGGCGACGATCACCCCGCGGGCGGGCGGGGGGTCGGCCTCGGCGAGGAGGTACCCGCCGCGGGCCACCCCCGCCGGGAGCTGGGGGAACTCCTCCGGGGATAGGACCGGAAGGTCCTGGCGGGAGAGGGCGATGGCCGTGGGGCCCTCGGAGGAGAGGGCCAGGCGCCAGGCGGCCGCCGTCTCGTTGGCGTCGGCGGGACGCAGGACCCGGAGGCCCGGAATGGTCCTCAACGCGAGGAGCTGTTCCACCGGCTGGTGGGTGGGGCCGTCCTCGCCCACACCGATGGAGTCGTGGGTGAAGACGAAGAGAACCCGGGTCCCCATGAGGGCCGCCAGCCTCAGGGCCGGTTTCAGGAAGTCGGAGAAGACCAGGAAGGTGGCGCCGTAGGGTAGGAGCCCCCCATGGAGGGCCATGCCGTTCACGGCGGCGCCCATGGCCAGCTCCCGCACCCCGAAGTGGACGTTCCGTCCCTGGGGCGTCGTCCGGGAAAAGTCCGGGGCCCCTTGGATGAGGGTCTTGTTGGAGGGAGCCAGGTCGGCGCTGCCCCCGAAGAGTTCGGTGAGAGTCGGGGCCAGGGCGTTGAGGACCTTTCCCGAGGCGGTGCGGGTGGCCACCGGCCCCTTCTTTCCGTCGAAGACCGGCAGGAGATCCTCCCACCCCCGGGGGAGCCGGCCCTCCAACCGGCGTTTCAGCTCGGCCCCTTCGTCGGGAAAGGCCTTCTCGAAGGCCGAGGTCCGCTCCCTCCACTCCCGGTGCGCCTCGGCGCCCCGCTCCGCCGCCTTCCGGGCGTGGGCACGAACCTCCTCGGGCACGGTGAAGGTCTCCTCTTCGGGAAAGCCAAGGGCCTTTCGGGTGGCCCGGGCGGCCTCGGGCCCCAGCGGTTCTCCGTGGGAGGAGGCCGAATCCTGCTTGGGGCTGCCCTGGCCGATGTGGGTTCTCACCCGGATCAGGGAAGGCCTCTTCTCCTCGGCGCGGGCCTCCTCCAGGGCGGCGGCGATCCGGTCCACGTCCTCCCCGTCTTCCACGGCGAGGACCTGCCAGCCGTAGGCGGCGAAACGGGCGCCCACGTCCTCGGTGAAGGCCAGGTCGGTGGGGCCTTCGATGGAGATCCGGTTGTCGTCGTAGAGGACGATGAGCTTGCCAAGGCCCAGCGTCCCCGCCAGGGATCCGGCTTCGTGGGAGGCACCCTCCATCAGGTCCCCGTCGGAGGCCAGCACGTAGGTGAAGTGGTCCACCACCCGGTGGTTCTGTTGGTTGAACCGAGCGGCGAGGTGGGCCTCGGCCATGGCCATCCCCACCGCCATGGCCAGCCCCTGCCCCAGGGGGCCGGTGGTGGCCTCCACACCGGGGACGTGGCCGTACTCGGGATGGCCGGGGGTGCGGGAACCCCACTGGCGGAACCGCCGGAGCTCGTCGAGGGAAAGGTCAAAGCCGTAGAGGTGGAGAAGGGCGTAGAGGAGGGCCGAACCGTGGCCCGCCGACAGGACGAAGCGGTCCCGGTCGGGCCAGCGGGGGTCGGCGGGGTCGAACTTCAGAAAGCGGTCCCACAGCGCGAAGGCCATGGGCGCCGCTCCCAGCGGCATTCCGGGGTGGCCGGAGCGGGCCGCCTCCACCTGATCCACCGCCAGCAGGCGGAGGGTGTTCACGCAACGGAGGTCCAGGGCATCCATGGCTTCCCCCTTGGAAGGATCACTCGGTGGGTGGGACGATGCAGCCGCGGGGGTCGGTGGGGCCCGCCGCCGCCGGGATCCCCCCCCGCTCCAGCCGATCCAGGGCTTCGCGGCAGGTGGCCTTGACGCAGGTGGCCACGTGGATTCCGCTGTTGGCGAGGATTTCAAAGGACTCCCGGCCGATCTCGCCGGTGGCCACCCAGTCCACCCCGATCCTGGCCAGCATCTCGGCGGTCTTGGCCCCGGCCCCCAGCCCCAAAGCGGCGTAGGCGCGGTTGTCAATGATCCGGACCACCCGGGTCCGCGTGTCGGCGACGAAAACGTAGAGCGACCGGCCGAAGCGGGCGGACACGGGAGCGTCCAGGGACTTTTCCATGGCGGTGACGGCGATGTGCACGGCTCTCCCCCTTCGTGAGAGCCTATTGTACCCCCAATCCCGCGATGGGAACCGAACAGGTGGTGCAACTCCTTTATAACCTTGCAGATTTCAAGAATAACCCCATCACCTGCCAAGGGATTGGGGGCCTTCGGGCCGCAGGCGAAGAAGGCGTGAGGGGTGGGGTGAGGCTCC